>Ga0115001_10000618_pt1 | contig 26528 bp, 19 predicted proteins | sample ArcticOcean_MG_C_12_FD_89869 | JGI IMG/M metagenome (GOLD analysis project Ga0115001, IMG submission 89869) | Marine microbial communities from western Arctic Ocean - ArcticOcean_MG_CB8_130 | ecosystem: Environmental > Aquatic > Marine > Oceanic | place: Arctic Ocean: Canada Basin | collected... | reverse complement strand
GGAAAACCAGTTCCCTCGTTAAGAAAGAGAAAAGCGGCACAAAAAAAGGAAGGAAAGGAAAACAAAAATGGTACGCTTAATAATCGATTCGATCGTTCAAGTCACGAAGACTTTAACTGCTTGCGCGCTTACGAATGAAGAGTGTATTTTCTTTGGTGGTTTACGTATCGTTTCGTTGATTTGATCGTCGCGCGAGATGGTTTCCTCTCGCTTTGGAAGAACGTACTCGCGCGCTGTTTGGGACGAAATGGCGAAAGTAGGGCGAGACGCGAGATTGAGCGGATTCGCGTTGGAAGACGCGCGCGAGGGTTGAAATATGCGCGAGAGTTCGTAAGCGCGCGAAGGATGTATTTGTTGATACGATTCCGCGCGTGTTTGCGTGTGTGTGCGCATGCGTTGATATCGTATGAGGCCGACAAGCGGCGCGCAATCGTTTTTTTTCTCTCCCTTCAAAGGAAGAGGTCTTTTTGCTCGTTCAATATCGAGAGGGGAAGATTTTGAGCGATTTCGGGTGCGACGCTTATTCGCTTTTACTGACGTACGATACGCGTTCTTCCTCTCTATTTATGTAGGGTATCGATCTCGAAGCTGGCGGCCGCAACAAAAAGACGAAACGCACGTCTCAAAAGTCCGAAAACGTCTACTTAGCGTTACTCGTGAAGCTCTACCGCTTCTTAGCGAGAAGGACTGACTCGAAGTTCAACCAAACCGTGTTGAAGAGATTGTTCATGTCAAAGATGAACAGACCACCTTTGTCCTTATCCAAGCTTGCGAAATTCATGAAAGGTAAAGAGGGTAAAGTTGCGTGCGTTGTTGGTACGATTACTGATGATGTGAGAATGTACGAAGTGCCAAAGTTGACGGTTTGCGCGTTGAGATTCACCGCGACGGCTCGCGCGAGAATCACCAAAGCTGGCGGCGAATGCTTGACTTTTGATCAATTGGCGTTGAAGGCACCGACTGGTGAAGGCGTCGTTCTCTTGAGAGGCCCGAAGAACTCGAGAGAAGCCGTGAAGCACTTTGGTGCCGCCGGTGTGCCGCACTCGCACGCCAAACCGTACGTGCAACACAAAGGGAGAAAGTTTGAAAAGGCGCGTGGTAAGAGAGCGTCGAGAGGCTACAAGGCGTAATTTATTATCATTATCATTATTGATAATAATAATAATAATATATATATCATTGCACATATATATAATATGGTATAAATATTTAAGTAGTCTGTTAGAGAGGGAGAGAGAGAGAGAGAGAGGGTGGTTTGTTTTACGACAAACGAAATATAAAAAGACGACGATTTGCGTTAAACGGGTCTTACGAAAACTGATTCATATAAACATGAATCAGTTTTCTTGGCGGCAATCGCACAACACACACACACACACACACACATCATTTTAATCAGTTAGTTGTTCATAATCGATGGATACTTTTTAGTTCTATATAACAATAATTATGATCACGATATCTCGCGTTTCGTTCTTTCGTTGATTCGTTCTTCGTTTACAAAGTACACAGATGACAGACAAGGGAGCCCTCATTAAATCAAAACGACCGACCCTGAACGCGCTCTCGCATAGTAATAATACTAATAACAATAAATGTCGAAAAAGAAACGCAAATCTACCGAAATCTTCTCCAAAAACGACAAAACTGCCAATAAAAATCGAGTACTGCCAATCGCTCGTACGACTGACGACGACGCAGAAGAAGAGGAAGAAGAACCGTTCGTGAAAGATTTTTCCCCAAAAGCGATGGAAGATTCAGAGGATGAAGATTCGGGGGAACAAAAGGAACTTAAAAAGAAGAAGAAGAAGAAGAAGAAGAAGAGTCAAGGCGCGATAACGGACGGCGTGGACAAACGAACGTTCTTTGATTTAAACGCACCGTTCGAGAAAATCAAATTTAAACTCGAGACCTTAAACGCAGTGGACCAGAAATTCGAGGGAACACGGGATCAGAGTTTTGAGAAAGTCATCGAGGATGGATTTAAGAAAATATCGGCGGAAGAATGCGCTCGATGGTTGGTTTTCCCGTACAAAGAAGACCTGTTTCAATCGAAAGTTTTCGAGAAGAAATGCTTCGCGAGATGTGGAGCGAAGTGTACCAAGAACGGCTTCGGCGATTTGTTGCGCGCGAGCGATATCGCGGTTTGGTTGAAAGAGAAGAGGTTGACGTACGGCACGAACGTGGACGTGACGAGTTATAAAGGTGGAGTGAGATCGACGCATAACTCGAACGATGGGTTCAGTGACGTTTCGAAAGTAGCTGATTATGCGACCGTGATGAAGAGGTTTCAGGAGGATAAGTGTTCAGTGAGAGTATTGCATCCGCAGAGATGGTCGGATAAGTTATGGACTTTGTTATCGAATTTAGAGAACTTTTGGCAATCGCCGACGGGTTGTAACGCGTATTGGACGCCTCCGAATTCGCAAGGATTTGCACCGCATTGGGATGATATCGATGCGTTTGTTTTGCAATTGGAAGGAACGAAAAGGTGGAGATTATACCCATCGCGCGATGAGAGCGAGAAGTTTCCAAGATTTTCCAGTCAAGAGTTCTCGGCCGAGGAAAGGAAAATGCTTGAATCGTTAGAGTACGAGGAGGTTATTTTAAACCCTGGGGATTTACTTTATATGCCGAGAGGGACTATACACGAAGCGTTTTGTGTAGAAAATTCGGTACAAGCGAGCCTACATTTAACGATTTCAGTGAACCAAAAGAATACGTTTGCGGATATATTAGAACACGCGTTTTCGGACGGCGTAGCGGACGCCGTGAATACAAACGTCGAATTGCGTAGGTGCCCACCGAGAGATTTCTTGCGATCATTAAGTCGTCCAGATTCAGCAAACTTTGAGAATTCGAAGAACCTTCTAGAGAGATGTTGCAACGTCGTCGTCGATAACATGATGAAAAATAACGTCTTTTCCGGCTCTGTCGAGAAACTGCTTGGAAACCTCATGCGAGAACGCGTTCGGCCACCGAAAGCGCATACGAGACTCTCTTTGCATGGTAAATCTTCTTCGTCCAAGCTTGCTTTATCTTCAAGAATAGGTTTGGTCCAGAAAGACTGCGCTTCTTTAGAGGACTGCGACGACGGCTTTATTCGTTTAAGGACGTACATAAACAACGACAGGAAATTGCACATGGAAGGCGCATCATCTAATATCTTAGACGAAGATGCGTATCGCGAGGCCTCGTCCTGCATGAGAATCGATCCAGAAATTGAAGCCGATGATTTAGATGCACTAGCGACAGTATTATACGCAAAATACGAAGATGGCGTTGAAGTGAAAAACTTCCCGTTTGATTCCGACGAAGAGAAAGTTACCTTCGCTAGGAAACTTATTGAAACAAACGTCTTTTGCATATTGAACTAGTGTGCTCTCTCTCTCTCCGTAGTATGTCGTATATAATATAGCGATAGATAAGGTATAGGTATAGATATAGATGTAGACTGGTAGATAGAAAGTATATTTAATTAATAATAATACAACTCACTTTTGTAACACAAGCGATTAAAAAGCAATACAACAACGCAAACGACACACAACAATAATCAATCTTTTTTCTTTTTCTTTAAGCTAATTTCTTCTGCATCGAATCGTAAAGAATTACAAACGCAACCCAACCCCAATATAACATCGATAAGGAAAGAAAAACCTCCAACGGTACTTGTTTATGACCGTACATAAACATAGTCACCAACACCCCCCAGCTCCCAACCGCGCTTCCACCGAACGCTCCTAACGTCCAACACCAATCGCGAATATGCCACGCGCGTGCTAACATTAAAGAATTCCCGCAACCTCCTAAAACGACCGCAATTAATGACAACGATGAAATATTCGTTGGATTTGCAGTTGAAGTTGAAATTTGCGCGATAGGTAAGAGCGAAAACAGAAGCGTCGCGGTCCATCCCATTAACGTTTGCCATTTCAAGTTCATGAACTGGTCGAGAAACGATGGCGTATCGAATTTGAAGTGATCTTTCGCGCACCTTAACAAAATCATACAAAACGCAGCAAACGCGAATAGTTGCGAAACGTCCTCAGAAGTCTTGAATAAAGCTTGCGTTAAAATATACGGCACGGAAGTATATCCAATAACGCCTAAAAATCTCTCGTACAAATTGCATAAGATTTCTCTCGTTCTAGCGTCTTTGAACATCTCCTTCTTAAAATATGCCGATACGACTCCAAACAAAGCAACGCTCGTGCACGCTAAATACGCCTGAAAACTTAAATCCCCGCAATTCCCAGTAAAATATAACTGACTTAACAAAAACGACGTATTCACGACGCCGATCGCTTGTATATTCCTCCCAGCCGGTTCCTCGATTGCGCTAAAATAGGACAACAACAACAAGTTCCCGAGCGCCCCGCACGCGTACCCTTCGTACGAAATCCCAGCTAACAACGACCCGTTCCCGTTCATTATATTCTGTGAGTTTAAAATTATCTGCGGTAACGTCACGGCTAACAACGGTAAAGTCGCGAGTTCGGCGAACTTTTGCGTCCTCTGCGACCATTTCTCCCCACTCGTACGAATGCTCGTTTCAACTACCGAAGTAATAGACTCGTTATTATTATCATTATTATTATTATTATTATTATTAGAAGAAGAAGAAGAAGAAGAAGAAGAGCTTTTACAAAGCACTTCCCTCCTCGCTCCTTCATCGCTACCAACACGGAATATCTCTCGCACGTCTACGCAGTGCTCTACTACGCCAACGCTAACGCGCTCGCTCGCGCTCATGACGCGAAGCCTAACCCCGCTCTCGCGATCAAAACTATCGCGCACCACTCTCGCACTCTTCTCCCACTCGCAAAGTTTCTCCCTATTCCTCCTCTTCTTCGCGATCGATGTCGTCAAAGTCAACGCTCGAGCGGTTCTTCGTTCAGTAAAATATCTACGGCCAATCATCAGTAGTGCCTTAATCTGCCTCTGAATCTGAATTACTTAGTACGCACTGTTAAGATCGATATCTTTCAGAAGACAAACAGGGCGCGAGAATCGATCGCTTCTTCTTCTTCTTCTTCTTCTCGAGTGCGAGTTCTCGAGAGCGACTTCTTATTTATGAAACTTCTTTGAAACTCTCGTTTCTTCCTTTATCTGTCTCTTGTATCTGTATCTGAATTACTAGATTACTTAGTACGCACTGTTAAGATCGATATCTTCGAGAAGACACACGAAGAGCGCACGAGGGCGCGAGAGAAATCGAACGCTTCTGCTTTCTTCTTCTTCTTCTTCTTCTTCTTCTTCTCGAGTGCGAGTTCTCGAGAGCGACTTCTTATTTATGAATACATGAAACCTCTGCTCGTTATTTTGCTCATGTTGATGGATATCTTTTTTCGCTCAGCCTCAGCATTTGTTTTATATCCAAAACAAAAACAATATCGAACCTGCGAGTTTACAGACAGCGGCAATAAACGAACTCTCTCTCTCTCTCTCTCTTCTTTTCTTTTGATCGTTTCAAGAACTCGAACACGGAGAGACTACTATTCACTCGAAATGGGAAGTCATGTTTACCGAGCGAGCGCTTCGTTACAACGTTGTTCGAGCACGAATTCGTTTCGTGCGTTGGGTCGAGCGGTGAAGAGGATTTCTTGTTTACGAGAAGAGCGAGTGTCTTCGTTGACTTCATCGGGTTCTTCTTGGTCCACTGCTGCCTCTTCTTCTTCTTCTTCTTCTTCTTCTTCTTTTGATTCGATCGAGGTACGGGATCGAACGAAAGATGATGATGTTTATGATGATGTTTATGATGGGGGTGATTTGGACGAATTACCGAAGGAAATCGGGACGTGCGAGAAAGAAGAGCTCGAGCAATGGTTAACGAAAACGATGGAATTAGGGAAACAAAAACTGTCTCTGGAGTTCTTTAAGGAGGAAGGACGCGGTTTAGTCGCGTTAGAGAAGATAAGTAAGGGCGAGAAGGTATTAGAGATACCGGATAGGGCTATAATCACGGTCGACGTCTGTTTGAGAGAGAGCGCGTTAGAGAAGAGGAAATTGAGCGAGTTACAGGAGTGGTCGATTTTGGCGTGCTTTTTGGCCGAGACGGCGAATAGTTTACGATTTAAAGACGACGATAGTGGTTCGTCGTATAGGTTTAAGACGTACGTGAAGGCGTTGCCGAGGAGTACGGGGAGCGTGTTGGAGTGGCCCGAGAGCGAAGTGAGAGCGTTGTTAGCCGGCTCGCCTTCGTTGTTTTCGGCGTTAGAGAGGAGAGCGAGCGTGCAGGCGGCAATTTTGGAGATTAGAGAGAATTTTCCAGAGTTGAACGAAAAGACTTTAAAATGGGCGTTTGATATTTTGTTCTCGAGGTTGATTCGATTGGAATCGCTCGGTGGGAACTTGGCGTTAGTGCCATGGGCGGATATGTTGAATCATCAACCCGGCTGCGACGCGTTTATTGATTTAGATCGAAGCACTAGGAAAGTTTGTTTAACGACCGATAGAAGTTATAATCCAGGCGAACAAGTATGGGCGAGCTATGGGCAAAGACCGTCATCAGAACTTTTGATTTCGTATGGATTTGCACCAGCAGTAGGAGATAACCCGGACGATGAATATGCGTTGAACTTGCAAATCGATGAGAACGACCCGTTTGCGAGCGCGAAAGTGAACGCATTGGCATCGCAAAACATTCAAGCATTAGAAACGTTTCCTTTACGATTGAACGGGTACCCGAGGCAGTTACTGCAATACGCTTCGTTTGCTATGTGTACGCCTGAAGATCCATCGAAAGTTGATGAGTTATGTAGAGCCGCGTTTGTTGACATAACTGCACCAAAATCTTTACGAAACGGCGTCGATTTAGCCAGAGGCTTACTCGCGTCGAAGAATATTGGTAAATCGAGAGGTAAAAGAGGGGCTGTTTTAGGTGGCGTACAAGGTGAAATCGCAGTTCGCGAAATGCTCGCCGATGTTACGCGAGATGCGTTGGATAGATATCCAAACACGGTAGATAAAGATAAAGGGTTAGCTCTCGGTCGTTTGCCGCAAATGCCCGAAGCTTCGATGTGGATCGGTAACGCTTCTACGGCTATAAAGAGCTCTTTGCGTTCGGTATGCGCCGCTAGAGTGAGAGTATCAGAACGGAGGATTTTAGCAAAGACGGATTCAGAGGTTCGTTTACAACTAAGGCGCTTGAAAAGCGAGCAAATGTCCGCACGAGAAAAATAAGACAACGATGTATTTAAAAAGACAATAAATAAGCTACTAATACACAAACGATATATGCAGACTTGTGCGCGATCATCATTTATTTTTTATTTGCTACGAATAATCAACTTATACTTATTAATAATTGCTAGATTTTTTACTACGACGCGAGAAACTCTCTCTTTCTCTTAACAGCCGCGCTTTTACTTATTGATCTGCGCTTGGATATTCAAACGACACTTCCTTCCCGGTTAATTTCTTATACACACCCGCAAACGTTTCCAACTTGTACTCCGTGCTCGCCTTGTCCTTCGGGTCCAAATAAACCTTGAGCAACTTAGATCCATCCAATCTGTATCGTTGTCTCTTTCCAACGATCTCCGTCGGGTAGCACAAATCTTCGAGCAAACTCGTGTGCACGGCTGTCAAAGTTCTCGAACGTGGTCTGGCTCTCGCAAAGTTAGCCTTTGGTACCGGCTTAATGCGTCTGTTTCCAACAAATACGACATCTTTGTTTGAAAACTTCTTCTCCAACTCTCTCACCAATCTTTGTTGGATCTTGTGAAACGTCTTCAAGTACCTGTACGGCACGTGGATGACGACGGCGGTGCGGTTTGATGGCAACGCGACTTCGCTCGCGCCGCAGATGAAGAGGTTCTCGAGGTCAGCCTTCAATTCCGTGTTTGTGTTTTCTAAATCTTGGATAGCCTGTTTATTTCGTAATAACGTTATTATTAATGATAATTAGAGATTCGCGTTTAGTCGTCGTTCGTTCGAGCGAAGCAAAGGAAGAAGCCCTCTCTCTCTGTTCATGGGCAGATGGTCACGAAATGAAAATTGAACGAAAACGAGCGCGCGAGAGCGGGAGACCGTACATGCGAACATCGCTCGCGCATAAACAAACCATAATTCCATTCTACGATCAACCTCTCGAACACGAATTCGCTCTTTTCGATCAAACGTAACTCCTTCGCGCTTCCAAAAGCGCGACCACGTTAACGAATCAAATCTAAGAATACGCGCTAAAAAATAGGGCCGAAATCATCATAATCTTCATCATCAACATCAGCGGGAAAGATATGCGCGCGAATTTAAATGAACTAATCGCGTGATTGTTTTTCGTACCTTGGCAACCGTTGTTTCGAACGGCGTTGGCTTTACGCCCGCTTCTTTTACAATCTTACTCTTAGTCGACATAGTGAATACGTGTAATTTCTGCAGCAATTTCGACCCTCTAGTGCATTCGTGAGAAGAGCACCAAAGGGCCAGAGGGCAAAAATGTGTTCAGCGTAATAAGCGAAAAACGAGATAAGCGTACGTAAAGATGAGAGAGAGAGAGAAAATGGATAAAAAAGAATCAAGCGTTTACTAAAGGTCTATACTTCAACGGCTTTGGGGCTTCACCGCCCATTCTAAGGATTCTGTACGCTTCGTATTCGTCGTAACTACCTTCGTAGAACGTGAGTTGCGAATCGCCTTCGAAGGCGATGATGTGCGTCGCGATTTTGTTCAAGAACCAACGGTCGTGGCTAATAACGAACGCGCAGCCGTTCCAAGATAATAAAGCTTCCTCTAGAGCGCGTAAAGTGGCGACGTCTAAGTCGTTCGTCGGTTCGTCTAGGAGTAAGCAGTTACCGCCAGAGGTTAGAACTCGGGCGAGTTGGAGGCGGTTACGTTCGCCGCCGGATAAATCGCCGACTTTCTTTTGTTGATCCGCGGATTTAAAGTTATACCAAGAACAGTACGCGCGCGCGTTTACGGATCGACCGCCTAAGTTGACTTCCTCGGCGCCGCCGGAAAGTTCTTCGAAGACGGTTTTGTTCCCATCTAACGAATCTCTGCTTTGATCGACGTACATCAATTTCACTGTTTCGCCAACTGTACAAGACCCTCCGTCCGGTTTGTCTTCGCCTACAATCATGCGAAATAGAGTCGTTTTGCCGGCGCCGTTACCGCCGACGATGCCGACGATTGAGCCTGGCGGAATTGTCGCCGTGAAGTTATCGATTAACAAACCTCTGGAATCATAACCTTTTGATAGTTTATCGCACGTTAACACGACGTCGCCTAGTCTCGGAGCTGTTGGAATCGTAATAGAATCCATACCTTCGCGTTTAGTATATTCAGCAGACGCCGTACATAATTCTTCGTATTGACGTAATCGAGCTTTTCCTTTCTTTTGTTGTCCTTTCGCGTTTTTGCGAACCCATTCGAGTTCTTGTTTCAAAGCCCTATCCATGGATGATACTTTCTTATCTTCCATGTCTAACCTCGTCGCTTTCGATTCTAACCATTTGGTATAATTGCCTTCGAATGGAATGCCTTCTCCTCTGTCGAGTTCTAAGATCCACCCGGCGACGTTATCGAGAAAGTATCGGTCGTGCGTCACTGCAACAACTGTTCCTCTGAATTGTGCCAAGAACTGTTCCAACCAAGCGACTGATTGCGCGTCCAAATGGTTCGTCGGTTCGTCGAGTAACAAAATATCCGGATCCGCGAGTAATAATCGACAAATCGCAACTCTCCTGCGTTCACCGCCGGATAAGTTCTTGATAAGAGCATTCCTTGGAGGGCACCTCAAAGCATCCATGGCTCTTTCAACCGTTCTATCAATCTCCCACGCGTTCGATGCGTCCAACTTATCTTGCAATTGCGTCATTCGTTTCATTAATTTATCCATGTTCGCATCAGGGGCGCCCATATCCACCGAAATCTGCTCAAACTCTTCAATCTCTTTCTTAATCTGTGCCACTCCAGCATCGACGTTTTCGCCGACCGTTTCCCCGGCATCTAATTCAGGTTCTTGCGATAAATACCCAATCTTTATGCCTTCGTCTAAATATATATCTCCATCGAACGCCTTATCTTTACCGGCTAAGATCTTCATCAAAGTCGACTTCCCTGACCCGTTCGCGCCTAAAATCCCGATCTTCGCCCCTAAATACATCCCCAAGTTTATGTTCTTTATTAACTCCTTCCCTTGCGGGGTCACTTTTCTGACCTTCGAGAGACTTAAGATGATCTTCCTCGTCTCGGTTTGATACGCGCTGCCTTCCGAGACCTGTTTACTGCCCCCGGATTTCATTCTTTGGTTCTGTTGCGCGGCGCTACCATTACTCGAAGACGAACTGTTGCCACTGGAAGGAGTGGGAGTATTCGTCGTCGTCGTCGTCGTCGTAGGGGCGCCGCCTTTCCTTTGCGATTTCTTCCCGTTCATAATCACGAAACGTCTCCTACTTCTCGTTCTCTCAGTGGTCCCACTTCTTTGGATCGAAAACGGAGTCTGCGCATTCGTCGCACGAGTAGAACTCCTTAACACGACGTTCATCGTCGTCATCAACGTATATATATATATATATCTAATTATTCAATGTACTACTACTACTACTGTATGTATGTACGATATAAATAGCACTATCTAAAATCAATTTATATCTCTATATAGTAGTAAACAAATGTTAGGTATACACGTCTACTCGTATATCTATACACTACTACTCACTACTAGTACGTACGTATGTATGATATAAATATCCCTATCGCGAATGAAATAAATAAGAGCTCGACTGCGACCGCTTTATGCCGCTATCTCTCACGTCAACACTCCTTACCCGTCCTTTTACGATCCGCGTGGTAAACCCAGTGTAGGATAAATAATAAGTGAAGTGATTGAAAATGGCAATTTCTTTTAGAGGGTGTCACACCCTAAACAGTACATCGCGCGCAGAAGATAACGCGAGCTCTGCCACTCGTCTGCTAGTGTTCTTCCTCTGTCACGCATCTGCAACACAGAGAGAGAGATTAAGATTAAGAGAAGTTCCGAATACCACTCCTGCTCCTACTGCTCCTGCTTTTGCGTGCTCGTCAATAAAAAGAGATTGATGATGTTGCTCTTTTTTAGCCGCTTGAATCGTTCCAAAGTTTCCAAAACATGGACGCGAGTATTAGTGCGACGACGAAGAAGAAGAAGAAGAAGAAGAATCTGGCGATGTCGTTGCAGACGAGACAGAGAACGTACGAGAGACGAGTGAGTTTCGATGATCGCGATCGATCTGTGCAGAACGAGCGCGAACATCTTTCGCCTCAAAGTCGTGAGTTACCGTTACAGACGATGAACGAGAACGATACTGATGGTAACGATGAAGACGATAATAATAATGAGAAGAAGAAGAAAGGAGCGTCGCGATGGATGGAGGCGACGACGACGGCCGTGAAGAAGAACAGGGAGAAGAAAATAGAGAAGAAAATAGAGAAACAAATGAACAAACGAAGCTTTCGAGGGTTCTTCCTCGGTCTATCGTTTGCGATGATTGGTTCGTATTTACGACTGATGATAGTGCCGGACGCGGTGAGGGACCACGTGACGGAGAAGTACATACCTTCGTGGTTCAATGAGTCCTTTTTGTCCATGTTACCGGCGTTAAATCCTGATTTTATTGACGCTTATAATACGTTCGGATCGACGTATTATAACGGAACGGAACATTTGATCGTAGCGAGGCAAGTGAGAGAGGAGTACGAAGCGAAGCCGAATCATCCAGTCGTCATCGTTCCAGGATTCGTGAATACTGGGTTAGAGTTATGGAAGAGTAAGCCATGCATTGCAAAACGAACGAGTTTTCGTCAACGCATGTGGGGCACGCCGGCGATGATGAAAGCTTTTTTTCATAACAGAACTTGTTGGTTCGAACACATGGGATTAGACGCGAGAACTGGAGAAGATCCGGATGGGATTACGTTGAGGCCGGTTTCAGGAATCGACGCCGTGGATTGGTTCATGCCAGGATATTTCGTATGGGGAAGAATGATCGAAGCTTTAGGAGAAATCGGCTATACTGGGTCGAACCTTCACGTGGCTTCGTACGATTGGCGATTGAGTCCTGAAAGATTAGAAATTAGAGACGGTTATTTTACGAAATTGAAAAAATCAATAGAAGGTTTGAAAGAAACTGAAAACGAGAAAATTGCATTATTAGCGCATTCATACGGCGATACGCTTTCGAGATATTTCTTGGAATGGGTCGAATCGCCCAAAGGAGGTAAGGGCGGTTCCAATTGGGTGAGCGAACATATCGCGAATTACGTGAACATCGCCGGTCCAACTTTGGGAATGCCCAAGGCTGTTTCGACGTTGATTTCTGGCGAAATGCGCGATACCGCGATATTGAACGAACTCGAGATGACGATCGGGCCACTCATATCGACGTTTGTTGAAAAGTTAGTCGGTAATTTAGAGGAAGTAACGCTCGTGTTTCGCTCGTGGAGTTCGCTATGGTCCATGCTTCCAATTGGAGGTGATTTCATATGGGGCGGTCTTTCCGAAACTTCTACCAAAGGAGCGGGAGATGTAGTCAAAGATGAGATTTTATCGGCCGACGTCGCTGATGCAAACTTTTTGACCATTCGCGAATTCCCGACATCGAAAACAAAAAAGAAGAAAAACAAAAAAAAGGATGCGATGCTCACCGGTTTGACTATGAAGAATTCGTTGCATTTTTTATACGATTTAGCGAAACAAACGACACCGAACAACGTCAAAATGGCCATGGAAAAACGTAAAAAAGATAAATGGTTCGGACACCCGTTACATTCTAAGCTTCCAAACGCTCCAAAAATGAAAATATTTTGCTTCTACGGCGTAGGAAAATCCACGGAACGTAGCTATAAGTACACGAAACAAAATCATGGCTTGGAAAAACAAAGCAGTAACGAGCAACAACAACAACAACTTCAACAACAAAGGACGACGTCGACGTCGTTAACCGCGAACAATTCCATTCATGCGAAACAATACAAACTCGACGTCGAACTCGATTCGACCGAAAAATGGCAAAAGGGCACGATATCCGTCGACGGCGACGGCTCGATCCCGCTCGTTTCCTTAGGCTACCCTTGTTTATCTACATGGAGAACGAAACAGAAAAATCCAAGCTCGATTCCGATTAAAATCCGCGAATACACGCATACGCCAAGATCCGTTCTAGAAGGCGGCTTTCAAGGCACGTCCGAGGGAGAGCATGTTAACATAATGGGCAACGTCGATATGATTAAAGACGTTCTACGCGTCTGCACCGGTACCGTCGACGACGCAACGTTCAAAGAACAAATCGTGAGCGATATTAAATCAATCGCGCGTAAAATAGATTCGAAGAAGAACGGTTTCCCTTCATGGTCATCTGCATAGAAATATAGAACTAGCGCGTTTTAATTTCCTTGGTCTATTTTTATCTCTATCGTTCTCATGCGAGACTGCTGAGCGTTCCGGTCGCCTCGCGATTTTAGGTATAACCGGCTCGTTGTCGTTCGCTTGCTCTAAGTGAGATCATTTGCTTCATTGGCAGAAGTTTCCAGAAATTCCTTCCTCGAGAAACGAATAAAATAAGAATATCAACTATGCCCGAATCGATGGAGGAGTTCAAAAAAATGAAAGTGCAGGTTCGCAATACCTATTTCAGCGTCTCTCTCTTTAGTCTCTTTAGTCTCGTCTCGTTTTCGATATCGTTCACGAAACGTTCAAAGTGATTTTCCAAATTGGAAGAATTCGAATTCGCTCTTTGTTCAAATCGAATTTCGAGTTTGATCGATTGGTTAACTTGACTACCGATTAAAATGCTCACTCTTTCACTCGCTCGTACTCACTCGTACTCTCACTCGTACTCTTTAAAACGTTGTCATGAATTAATAAAGGAACTGCGCGATGCTTTAGATGCGAAAGGGATCGATTCGACCGGTTTGAAGGCTGTTCTGTTGGCCAGACTCGAGGAAGCGATCGGCGAAGGCTTGAACGAAGGAGCGCAGGCGACGGCCGTCGACGAAGATAAAGAAGAAGAGAGAGACGATGACGTGATTCCAGAACCTGTATCGGAACCAAAAACGACGACGACGACGGATGCTCCTGTTAGTACTGCCTGCGCCGCCGCGACTCAGGAGAAAGAAACGGCGCAACGAGAACAAGAACAACGACCGAAGACGAAAGATGAAGGAAAGCAAGCGCCTAACGCCGCGAAAGAAGAAGGCGAATTAACGAAAGAGCAACGCGAAGAACTGAAGAAGAAAAAACGCGAGGAATTCCAAAAGAAACAAAAAGAAGAGTTCGAGCGGCGCGAAGAAAAACGTAAACAAAAGAAAGCCGAAGAGTCCAACGCGTTCATCGAATTACTCCAAGAACGCATGCAAAGGGCAAAACAGTTCAACGGGCCGTTTATTTTATCGGACGGTGAGAAACATCGCGTTCGCGAGTGCGGTGAAGCCGCACGATTCGGTGTCTCAGAGTCCGCCCCAATCGCCGCGGCTACTACTATCGCGGCTTCCATCGAAGACAAGAAGCGAACGGAAGAGAAGAAGCGCTTGAGGGCCGAGCGCTTCGGCGACGCGTTGAAACCGTTGCATCCGGCTAAGAAACAAAACGCTGCCGGCAACGACGAACGCACGAAAAATTTAACCGATTACAATATTTAATTTAATTCAAGTTTCTAATGTTCCTCGCTCGTTCGCTCTCTCGTTATTATATTCATATCGTTGAAATTGTCACGTTGTCATTGTTACTAACTTATTGAGACCAAGAACGAATATCTTTTTATTAATAAATAAGGTCAAAGAAGATGTCAATGAACGAAGAAAAACGAGGAAAAGAATTACGCGAAAAGTGCAACGCAATCGCTCGATCGATCGAACGCGAACGTTCTATCTTCGCGAGTACTTCTAAAGCGCGCTTTTTTGACGACGAAGAAAAAGGAATTCGTGCCGCGTCGGTAGCGAAAGCGCGAGAGCTTTGTGACGAAGAAGCGGAAGAAACGCGCGAGAGAATAAAGAAAGCGTCGGAAGTAGTCGAACACGAAGCGACGAAGATCGGGCTTTTGTTCGCAATAGGGGAAGATGTGAGAGAAGACGTGAGCTCGTCGGCGTTGGATTCTTTTCACGTTTCCGTGATTGCATTTACTGCGTGCGTGAATGCGTGGATGGGCGAGCGAGCATGCGAAAACGGGAAGTGTTGGATGAATTCGGTACAGAACTATGGCGAGGCGGTTCTAAAAGCGAGCGAGAATTTGGTCGATGCAGTCAGTGAGAAAGGGAACGTTCGAGCGTTAGTAGGTAATGTTTGGGAGAAATGTAAGGAGTGTTCTCGCGTACCGAAGACTGGCGAAGAAGCGATTGGGAAGGCGTTGATGGAGCATTGTAGGTTTATAAAAGATGCGAAGAGGGAGATTGAGGAGATGATGAATGATGATGATGAAGAGAATGATGATGAAGAGAATTTGTTGTTGGAAGATGATTTTGGAGACGAGATTGTGAGAGAAGAGATTAAAGATGTCGACAGAGACGTGTTGCAGAAGGTGAAGGTATGCGTGGACGCGACGTTTGATTTTTTGAAGACATTAGTCGTACCGTTAATTAAATCGAATAGTAGCAGTAGCAGTAACAGTAGTGATAGTACTAGTACGGAAAAAGGGCACGAGTTGGATGAGATCGAGAAGAAGTGTAAGGAAATTCGAAGCTTTTGCGATGAAATAATCTGCGAAGCGATGCCGCCTTCGGATGCAAAGGCTCTCGAGGTAGCCGCGATGTCGATCAGTAGTGCGGCCGAAGATATGTTTGTAAAAGTTAAACGCATTCTTACTGTAGGCATCGACGATGATGACGTTGATAACAAAAAGAAATCGATTGAGACGGCAAACGAAGCTTTGAAAAACGTGCAAAACTCTTGCCTAAAGTTGTGTTAAAATTATTATATATAATATTTTACAATCGATAGAAATGTGCTTTCTCATGTTTCTCTACTACAACCATGACTACAGGGAGGAGAAATTTTGCTCACTTCTAGTCTGCGAAAGCTCGAATCTGTATTTCTTGGAATCCTGAATGCGCTTGCGACTGGACAATGTTTTACGGGAGCATCAAGAAGAGCGTCCACTAATCTGAAAACACCTGCCCTACTGGATCCCACATTCTTTTCCGCGTCAAGCTTTCCTTATACACTATGACAGTAGTATTGCCTTCAGTTGTTACCGCTAAATGTGTGCCTAATTCATTGAAAGAAACGGACACGATGTCACTTTCGAATTCTAGGTTTCCTAGGTTACGCGCTACTTCGTCTTCGTGAGAAAACTCGCCGCTCGTATCTAAAATCACTGCGCGACTTCCACCCTCAACGAATACAATCCTCGAACCGTCTTTACTCCAATCCATCTTCGCAACGCTTTGCGAAGATTTATACATCGCGTTAGTTTGTTCTATCCATCGATCCGCGCTATGTTTGTATACAAATCTTTTGATTTCGAATGAAGAATCGTCCCACTTAAACGCTACTGCCACGGTCGCCGCGTTCGGAGACTCAAACCTCCACTGTAAATCTATAACCTCCCCTCCCGGTCTCTCGCTTTCAATTCTATTACACACCTCAAACAAAGGCGCATCGTATATTAAATTCCCTGCAAATTCCTCCGATTCCATAAAATGTGTCGCGGCTTCGCTTAAAGTTAAATCTTTCACGTCCCTCGCGTCTCTCGTCGACCCGTAGACATCCAACGATCCATCTTTCTCCCCACAAATAACTACTAACCCGTGTTCGTTCGGTGCGAACGAAAAACTCGTATACGAAGAATCTGAAGACTTCAATCTCGCGCATTTAACAAACGTAAACACACTCTCGTCGTCGTCGTCCTCTTTCTCTCGAACGCTACCACCACCATTTTCTACTCCTTCTTCATCAAATTCATTAAAAATTTCTTCACTCGTAAACATTAAATCCGGCCTCGTCATATACTCCCTCTTCCTCCAAATCTCCAAACTACCATTGAATAACAAAACCCCTAAAACTGTGCCGAACATTGTCGGCGCGAACTCAATCTTCTTAATCATTCTTCCTCCCCTTCTTTGAGAAGTCGATGAAATATCATTTTCAATTCCAATCGAAGCTAAATATTTAAAACTTTGATCGATTTCGGATCTTCTGTACACTTTCACTGCTGCCGCGTGATGATCTCGATCATCATCGAGCGTGAGATCTTCTTTTGCTATGAACGTTTTCGAGTCGTTTATTGCGAGAGCGTGATTGGTTCGGCCGAGGCCTTTTTTAGTACTCATTTTTTTTATCTTTTTTTTTTGAAGCAATTTGCAGCAACATCGAATCGATCGAATCGAGTTCAGCGTCTATTATCGAGACCGTGACGAACTCACGTTTTTGCTTCTCGAGCATTTTCTTTAGCTCTATATCATGTTTCGTCTTACGTCGTTGCGTCTCTTTCTTTAATGCGATCTTTTTGAGGAGGTCGTCAGGGGCACACATATCCGCTAAGGACATTTTTCGAACGCCGCGCGAATATTTCCGCACCGTTTGCGAATCTTGTAGGTGTTTTTGGAGTTCGTGTGACTGCTTTACTGTCGTAGAAGCTTTCTCGATATCGTCGACGTCGTCTTCGAGTAACCATGCTGTATACTTACAGTCGTTTTTGCTGAACGTTTCGATGAACTCGTCGACGAGTTTTCTCGTGCGCAACGAGCGCGCCGATCTCGCGAGCATAGCGCCGCACGTCGGGTCGTTCGCCGCCGCCGTGACCGATCCTCTTCCATCTTCCAAATCTAACATTAACCTCGCGAACTCTTCGAAATCCATCGTACCATTCCCATCTACATCGATACTAGCGAAAGCTCTGCGCGCGATCGTCGCCGATTCCTCGCGATCGCCAGCCATCATCTTCCAAGCCAGCGCGAATTCCTCGAACTCGACTTCACCACCGCCATCGGAATCTAACGCCGAAAACAGTTCTTGTAATTGCGCGCGCTTCGCATCCGTCAACGCGCGCTTAATCACTTTCTTATGTTTCGTTAACCAATCTCTCGTTTGTTGTTCGACGCATCGTAACGACGAGGATGGCGTCTTAGTCTTTGAACGACTCATGGTCAAAGTTGTTGGAGCACAAACTCGCGCACAGATTGAGTCTATTTTCTTCGTGATCTGAGTTATTTTCGTCATCGCTTCGTTGAGCGTATTATTATTGTTATTGCTATTATCGTTATCACTCGTCGCAATCGCGAGAGCGTTCGATGATCGTCCAGGGACTGAGGACATTCGAGAGAGAGAGATTAAGTAAACGCGCGAAGAGGAAGATGTGAATTTAAATATTTTGTGGCCTATTAAAAGATCTATTTTAGTCTTTTTTTTCACAGATTTCGCGCGGAGCACGTCAACACAAATCGATCAAGCATCTTCATCGAAGAGCGAGAAACGCAGTACTTTCGTCGAAGAAGTTGTTTGACGCAGAAGTTTGTGTTCCCTGCAGTCTGCAAAGTTCAAACTCGAATATTTTTTACGCAACGCCGGGCCGACGATAAAGCGCACGATCGGACCGTCGAGCTCGACGTTGGACGTGAAGAATTTTCTGCTTTCAGATTTTGACTTTTTGTCACCGCCTGCAACGCCGCGCGCTTTCGTTTGAGATTTCGGATCAAAGAGCCATTCGCAAGTGAGGAAAAGGGTATCGTCGTTGTTCTCGTGAGCAATATGTTTCGATAAATCTTCGTCGTCTTCTCTGGCGACGAGTAATCCAGATTTTGCGTGTAAAGTGAACGCTTCGTTGTTTCGATATTTTTCTTTTCGCGCTCGCTGCACGAATTCTTCCGAAGGGCCTTCGAGGTTGCACAAAACTGCATCATGTTCTTCGCTGTTTGGAAACATTTGGCGAAGAATTGATGTTATGACTCTTCTGCTTACGATTTCGAGTACTTGAGTCGCATCTGCGACTGCTTGTTTGAACGAATCAGAAGGAAAAATCGTTTGGAGTCGAGAACCGTGGTCGTCGTTTTCGCAAAGTTCTGGCTCGTTCCATTCGCGCGATGACTCTTTCACTTTTTCACGAAAACCGTACTGTTCCTGATTTTTATTCACCAACGGTGGAAACATCTTTTCATCGTTTGCATTCGCGGCGGCGTTGAAACTTTCGTTGATCTTGCGCGCATTTTTTTTTGCAATATTTGCGTACGAAAACCTCGACGCCGATTTCAAAGCAATCTCGACCACTTCCTCTTCCTCTTCTGATTCTGATTTTGATTCTTCCTGGACTACTTCTTCTTCATCAACATCTAACTCCCAAGCCGATGCAAAGAACATAACATTGGCATCGTCTAAATACTCCTTTTCAAAACATTTGATCGTTTTTTCTAAAGTTTCAGTGAGAGAAATATCAAACGTCTCGTCCGGTAACGCCACGCGAACTTGGCCATATCTTTTAAGCGCTTTCGTACATTCCTCCGTCGCATCGTTATTTTCGATAGCCAAGTGCACGAGAGAGACCATTGGAATGACTATTACGTTGTTGTGATCAGATACTAACGGTGGCTTTGTGAGAATCTTTTTCATAGTCTCTTCTTCTTCTTCTTCTTCTTCTTCGACTTCGTCGGCCCACGATTTTTTTTTAGTATTTTTTGACGCCTTTGCCGCAAAGTCCGTCTTCTCATCGACGACGACTCTCGCAATGACATCTTCTTCTTCATCATCTTCGGTCGATTTCTTATCTGATTCGTCGTTTGTGTCAGCGTCGTCGTCGTTTTTAGTTTTTATATTTGACGTTACCATCACATTTTTCTCGCTATTCTTCTTCTTATTATTAAAAGAGGAAGAGATAACAACTTTTTCAACGCGAAGTTGTGGATCATCCGGTAACGCGTGTTTACACGTCTCCTCAACTTTCATAATCTCCTCGTTCAATCGCTCGTTCTCAAACTCTTTCACTACTAAACACTTCCTCGCTTTATATAACAAAATCCTCGCCTCGTATACTCCGCCTAAACTTAACAACGCTCGCGATTTTAACCAGTTCGAGAGCACGAAATTCGGTCTCAAAACGAGAATTTGATTACACACTTGCAAGCACTCCTCAAATCGCTTCAAGCGTAAAAGCGCGCGCGCTCGTTGAATCCCAAAACACACGAACCGTGCATGTTTCCTTCTCTTCTCCAATTTATTATCATCGATATCGTCATCATTATTGTTATTATTATTAACTACCGCGACTATTTTTTGAAAATCCGTTTTCGTGATCAAAAGTACTTCCTCATCTTTCTCCGCTCGTAAGTTCTTACAGGAGATCACTAGAACGTCCTTCTGTAAGTTCTCCTCGCGCACGTCTTTCTGCTGTTTCTGCTGTCCCCGCATTACGACGTTCTGCTTGCTCTTCATTATATGTGTCGATATATATCACTTAAGAGAGAGAGAGAGAGATTAGAAATTAAGTTTGAAGAGACTTTCGTTTAGCACAAAAGGCGTTTTTTTTCAGCAAAGGCACTTTTTTGACTTTTCAGTTTTCAAAGGGGGACAGATAGTTGAAAACGTCATTAATCCTCAAATTTACTACTTTATCAATTAAAAGGAACGTCCAATGATTGGAAACTATATCTCAACATTACTCGTATGCATCTTCGCGTACTTGTACCCTTTGTTCTTATGCTTCAAGGTATGCGCGATTTTATCGATAGATCTCTCTCTTGTCTTTGTTCGCTTACTCTTATTATTTTTGAGATTGCTCTTTCGGTGTTTTTCGGGAAATTTGGTTGATTTTGTTTGATTGATGATTATGCTTTAAGAAGAGGAAGAAGAGATACCATGAATGGCAGTATGACGCGTCTAATGAAGTGCAAACGATTTATGCCGATGATGACGATCTCTCACTCACTCACTCACTTACTTTACTAATTCCTCTTATACATTTTTATCACGCGCGTCAAAAAGGCACTCGAGTTACATAAAAAGTCACCGGAGAAACTGCGCGGCTGGTGCATTTATTGGCTCGTCTTGGCCACGTTTACGGTATGCGAACGCGTATCGAACGCGTTCTTATTCTTCATACCGTTATACCACGAAGCGAAAGTCGCTTTCGTTGTATACTTATGGCACCCGAAATCACAAGGCGCGTTGTATATATACGACAAGTTCGTCGCGCCGACGTTAGCGAAGCACGAGCAATTAATCGACCGCAAGATTGAAGAAACGCAAGCAAAAGTCGGCGACGTCTGCGTCGGGTACTCGAAACAAGCGTATGCGTACGTACAGAAGATGATGTTGCAATTATTACAGTCTTTACCAACCGCACAAGCCGCTATGCAAACACAACAACAACAACACGCGCAAACTGGAGTGCACACGAACGCCGTTCCGATTAAGAAAGAAACTTCGGAGCCGATCGCTACGTAACGTTCTTTGTACGTAGAGAGATTCTCGCTCGCTGAGAAGACGAGAGAGAGAGAGATAAGAAAGATACATAGCTCACCTTTTTAATTATATATATCACTAAATACACACACTCGCTTTGTACTACTACCTAAATCCGAAAACAAAAACTCTGCTAAACGTGTCTTGTCTCCATCATCAATTCTGCACCTAAAAAACGGCGCATAGTAGTTCAATTAATTACAATCAATTAATCGAGAGTTATTGATCTAAAAGTGAATTAAACCATGGTGAAACCGAAACAAGCCATGAACGGTGGTAACGACAACACGCACTCAGTGATACACTTACAAAGACCTGACACGCATCATCTCGCCGGTTGGCCGTTCCATCTCACGTTATTCGTGCTCCAATTGATCCCTTTGATCATGGAAATCGAGACGAACACGAACATCGTTTGCACGGCAACTTTGTGCTGCATAGCCGGCGCGTATAGATCGATCAGACCGGTCGCGAAAGGCGTCACGGAGACGATGACGAAAACGGACGCGCAAAGGTTCCCATTAGTCGGCTCCTGCGTGTTATTTAGCATGTTCCTTTTGTTCAAGTATTTACCGAAAGATGCGCTGAACGCGTTGTTGACCGTGTACTTCGTCGCGTTGGGTGTTTTAGCGATCGTGCAGACGTTTACGCCAGTGCTTGCGAGAACGATGCCGATTGGAGTTGCCACGAGACGAGTGAATTTTGGGACGGTTCCAGTGATTAAGTATATTAACGAAGACGGGCCTTTTCTCGTGAGTTTTGACGTCGCCGAAATCGTCACCGGCGTCGCTGCTATTTTCTTTTGTAAGTGGTATTACGAAACGAAGCATTTCTTGGCGAATAATACGCTCGGATTGAGCTTTGCTTTGCAAGGGATTGAGATGTTGACTTTGGATTCGATTCAGGTTGGGTGCATTTTGTTAATCGGGTTATTCTTTTATGACATCTTTTGGGTGTTTTTCACGCCAGTGATGGTTTCAGTCGCGAAATCGTTCGATGCGCCTATTAAGTTGTTATTCCCAAGAGGACCGATTAACGTATTAGATTCGTCTAAAAGACCGTTCTCAATGCTCGGTTTGGGCGATATCGTCATCCCTGGCCTCTATTTGGCTCTAATCCTGCGCATGGATATCAAACGCAAAGAAGCCGCAAACAGACCTCGAACGCGTTCGAAAGCGCGCGAGTTAAAGAAGAAACCGCCGCCAATGTACTTTTGGACCGTCACGTTCGGATACGCTCTCGGTTTAATCACAACAATCGCCGTGATGAACATCTTCGAAGCCGCTCAACCGGCTTTGTTATACATCGTCCCCGGGTTGTTATTAACCACGTTCTTCCGAGCTCTGTTCGCCGGTGAAGTGAAGAAGATTTGGGCCTATAACGAACAGAACGGTTCAGTCAGTGGTGATATCGTCACAATGCACGAGGATTAATTCATTATAACGAGATGATGTTCTTAGTATTCTTGATCAATTTTTTCTAACTTTAAAACTGTTACGACACAAAACCGTCGGCTTCACTCATAAAACATGCGCGCGCGAGCACATTTAATCACACGCGCACAACAACAACAACAACAAGTAATTCCGCAGCACAAAAACTACGCCCACAGAGCGTCCAAGAAACAAACGAGATTCTCGAAAGATTTACAAACGATCTCTGAAACGAAATCGTGGGAAGCAATACCTGCTTTGATGAATTTTCCAAATAAAGATATCGAAGAATGTTTGCGAGTATGTTGCAGAGACTCTAGTGCGATCGAGGCCGTAGAGTACATAGTATCGAATTGTTTAAAAGTAGGGTTAGTTGATTATGATTTCAGGAGAGAGTGTTTAGTGAGTGGAGCGATAGCCGCTTCGTTGAAAGGAGAGGTTTTGTTAGTAGAGAAGTTATTCGAGCATGGCCTGGACGCGAACGAGATTGATTCACACGGGTATTCAGTTTTACTCGCGAGCTGTTCGTCGGAATGTGACAAAGATACGAGAGCGAAGTTAGTCGAGTTAGTCGTTAGAAAAGGCGCCGATGCGGAGAATACAAGGAGTCGAATGAATTGGACGTGCTTAATGTCGTTGGCGAAGAGGAGCGACTTGAACAGTATGAGAGTTTTGTTAGAGAGATGCGAGGACGTTGACGTGAATAGGAAGTATTCGAATGGAAAGACTGCTTTGTTTGTTGCATGTGAAAACGGAGCTTCGATTGAGGTTGTGAAGGAACTTATTTCTATGGGAGCGAAGAATGTGTCAGCTGAAAAGCTTTGTTCGGATTATTCAAAGTTCGTGCCTTCGACGACGCCGTTGGAGATAGCGATTTCGAACAAGCATTTCGATATAGCCGAGTTTCTAAAGAAATACGCAGATGCAGATTGGTTCAGTAATAGCAGTAGTGATACTAAGAATAGTAGTAGTAATAGGAGGAGTAGAAAAATTACAACAAAGGAAGTCATTCGTAACTTGGAAATGACGCGAATGAATACGGATGAACAGAAAGCAACAGTCGGAGGTGATTCATGGTGAATATATATTGAAAGCGACGTACACGTAGTACATCATATATACAATTTGACAATAATAAGTATTCAACATATAATAGTTTACAATATTCCATCACCCCATCCTTTAGGCGCTTCGTACTCAATTTCAAAATCATCCTCGGAAGTCCAACATCTGGGCGCAACACCTGTATTCACATAAATCCATTTCTCAATCTTTCTAAAAAAGTGCGAATCGTCCAATAACGGGTTCCACCAGCCGGATATAATACAATAATGCCCTTCAAACGGCGAACGATGATGCGCGCCATGATCTTTCCTACCTAATAGAATGTTCATATCTTGCAATTTTGTTACAATTTTTGGTTGTTCCGATGGTTTCATGTGCGCCCAGGCGTGAAACTGCTGTGATAGAACGACGAGTGCCCAAAAAGAACCAAAGAACAAATCACTATTACCACCTTCTACGCTTAAATCCGAACCTCCTAAAAAGAGCAATTGCGGAACCGTGAAAAAGAGAGGCGCTATGCAAGTCTTATGTATATTGTTCGCCCATTGTCTCTTCGTAATAGTCCAAGGCCATCGATGATGACCTTGAAACGCATCGATTACGTTCCCAGCAATTGGCGTGCTCTTATCCCCATAATTATCAACACTCCAATGAAAAATCCCAGTTCCTAAATCGGCTAAGACGAAACTTGAGAACAAAATCGCGGTCGCTCTCGCGAAAACCTCGGCTACTACTACTAATCCCATATCGCCGCCTTCCTGCATAAAACAATCCAAATACACGCCTCGCGCGCATAACAAACCACAAATCCCAAAATGCACAGCGCATTGAACTCTTTGTTCGTTCGTGCTCACGAAATCTATTGGATTCTTCAACATCTCCCCGCCCATCGTTTGCTCGACGTTCTGTCTCCTCATATTCAGTTCAACCTCTGCCATCTCTCGTCTGCTTAAACTAAAATCGTCGCCATCGATCGAGCATCGAATGTTCATATTTTGATCATCGCTTTCAAAAATAGCTCGCGATGGTGGTGATGATGACGATGGGTCAACCACTGCGCACGTTTTTTGTGTTCGTCGATTCGTATTTTGTCCCGATGACGAACACTCCGGGCAGTTTTTTGAACGTTGATTATAATGACGTCGGTGTTGTTCCCCAAAAACGTCACCGAAAGAATTTTTGTTCCAAACACTCTTCGAGCAATGAAACGATCGATTTCGAGACCGAAACAGGGCAGACGATGATGAAGACGATGAACATTTCGATGCGTGTTCGATCAGCGAATTTGGAGCGCGTTGGTAGTGCGATGAGAACATTATTTGCGTATTATTTAAAGCAAAGCTCTTTTTCTGATGAATGCCTTTTATGATGAGGTGTCATTTGTTGAATTCTTATGCAACGTGTGGTCCGCGTTTAAGCGCGCGTCCCAGCGATACTTATGGGTAGCTTTTTGTTTATTAACAGTATTATTCTATGATTTCAGGGTCAATGACAACGACGTCAACTGCAGGCGGCGTCTTCGCTTCGACTATGATTCCTCTCTCTCGGCGTTCTTTACGGTTTAATTTCTTACTATTCTCCGACGACGTCGACGAAGAAGAAGAAGACCCGGGTTTTATGATGCCATCAGCGACGAGTTTATCTAAGTTTGATGATTTAGGTTTCCTTTTTTTCGCCTCTCTGTTTAGTCTTCCTTTGTTCGCCTCTACTATGCGCTCCTGTCTCTCCATAGCCTCTCTGGCGTCAGCTTCTTCTTTCCTATCCATCGCCTCTCTCGCGCTAACGTATAACGTCCCGCCGGTGATGACGACTAATAAAATAATCGCAATCGTGAACGCAACAGTGGATCCAAACGATGCTTGTTCGACCCCATCTTCGTACGATTTCGGTTCCTGTCGTGGGTATCCAGTAAATATTCCACCGACGTTAAACGGACTCAATTTCGGTTCCTCCGAGGCGTTCAAATCGACCGTTTCGATACCGTCCGAATCTTTCCCAACGACTGCACTGGCCTGCGCGGTCACGGAAACCGAAGGCGCTGACTGCCCAGCGAACGCAATCTTCTGAAACTGCGTACTTTCGTTTCCACTGCCTTCATCGGCTGCTACTTCCGCGATCGATTCGTACTCATTTATACTCCTAACCTTTGTCTCACTCGCTTCACTGTGTTTGCTGTTCGAACGATGAGCGCGTGGGGAGGATATCGTCACGTAATCTCTCGCGGAAACGATTACTTGCATTTGACTGCGCACTCGCACTACGTCGTTCGATATTCGATTGGGTCTGGCAGTGATGAGATTCGCAGTGATCATGATCGTACTCGCGCTGTCTCTGATGCGTATTTGCGCGCGAGGAAACGTAAGTGCCGTTTTTTCTTTACTAAGGATACTGTTTAGGGTGTTACAGTTTAGGGTGTTACTAAGTTAAAATACAAGAAAAAACGCATATAACGGTCATAACCATAAAAAATACTCGTAACAAACAAAAACTAAATAATTAAATGGATAATAAACAAACTGGAAACCCAGCACCACCACGACCACATCGTAACCTGTACATGATCAGTCGACTCGAGTGGTCGTGGTGGTGGTGGTGGTGGTGCTGGGTTTCCAGTTTGTTTACTATCCATTTAATTATTTAATTTTTTCTTGTGCGAGTATTTT
>Ga0115001_10000613_pt1 | contig 26687 bp, 26 predicted proteins | sample ArcticOcean_MG_C_12_FD_89869 | JGI IMG/M metagenome (GOLD analysis project Ga0115001, IMG submission 89869) | Marine microbial communities from western Arctic Ocean - ArcticOcean_MG_CB8_130 | ecosystem: Environmental > Aquatic > Marine > Oceanic | place: Arctic Ocean: Canada Basin | collected... | reverse complement strand
TGGTTCAAGAAAAAGACAAAAAGACAGATTCGTCTATTGATTTTTCTATACCAACTAAAAAACAACCTTCTTCATTAGAGATAGAGGACTTAATTTTCGCTTCTAAAATTTGTAAGCACACCAAATCCAATACAATTGTTCTTGCTAAAAACAAACAATTAATTAGCTCTGGGACAGGTCAAACCTCAAGAGTGGATGCATTAAAGCAAGCTATAGAAAAGTCTAAGAATTTTAATTTCAAACTTGATGGCTCTGTTATGGCTAGTGATGCTTTTTTTCCGTTCCCAGATTGTGTAGAAATAGCTCATAAACAAGGAATTGTTTCTGTAATTCAACCTGGAGGATCAATTAAAGATAAATTATCTATTAATTATTGTAATGAAAATAATATTTCAATGGTTATGACTGGAACTCGTCATTTTAAACATTAATTTGTTAACTTGTAATACACTTTTTTAATTATGGCATTTTTTGATTTTTGGACGGAATCTATAGCAATCGACTTAGGTACTGCAAACACATTGATAATTCACAACGATAAAGTAGTGGTTGATAGTCCTTCAATTGTTGCAATTGACAAAAAAAGTGAAAAAATAATTGCAGTAGGAAAGGAAGCGAGTTTAATGCAAGGTAAAACTCATGAAAACATCAAAACTATTAGACCTTTAAAGGATGGAGTAATTGCAGATTTTAATGCTTCTGAGCAAATGATAAGCTTACTAATTAAAAGTATACCTGCTTTAAATAAAAGATTTTTTACTCCAGCACTAAAAATGGTAATTTGTATTCCCTCCGGAATAACCGAGGTTGAAATGAGAGCTGTGAGAGAATCTGCCGAGAGAGTGAACGGAAAGGAAGTTTATTTAATTCATGAACCAATGGCAGCGGCTATTGGAATAGGTGTAGATATAATGCAGCCTAAAGGAAATATGATTGTTGATATTGGTGGAGGAACTACCGAAATTGCTGTGATTGCTTTATCGGGAATAGTCTGTGATAAATCTGTTAAAGTAGCAGGTGACGTTTTCACCGGAGACATAATATATTATATGAGAACGCAACATAATTTATATATTGGAGAAAGAACTGCTGAAAAAATTAAAATTAATATTGGTTCTGCTTTAGATGAATTAGAAAGTCCACCTGATGATATTTCAGTTCAAGGAAGAGATTTGTTAACTGGAAAACCTAAAGAAACCATTATTTCTTACAGAGAGATAGCAAAAGCTTTGGATAAGTCAATCATAAGAATAGAAGATTCAGTAATGGAAACGTTATCTCAAACACCACCTGAACTAGCAGCAGATATATATAATACTGGAATATATTTAGCTGGCGGAGGGTCTATGTTGAGAGGCCTGGATAAAAGACTTTCAAAAAAAACCGACCTACCAGTTTTTATAGCTGAAGACCCCCTAAGAGCTGTTGTAAGAGGAACTGGAATAACCTTAAAAAATATTGAAAGATATAAAAGTGTATTAGTGAAATAGTAAATTAATTATGCAACGAATCATTGATAGCATCTTAAATCATAAAGATGTTTTAGTTTTTTTAATTCTGTTGTTACTTTCTCTGTATCTTCTAATCGATTCTAATTATTTTCATAAATCAAAGCTTAATAATTTTTCTGATAATTTTTCTAAAGTCATTTTAAAAGAATCTTCTTCTATCGAAGACTATTTAAATTTAAGAAATGAAAATAAAAAGTTAGTAAAAGAAAATTTAAGGTTAAATAACATAGTTTTTTCAAAAAAAGAAATTCCCAATGATAGCCTTTTAAATAATTCAAAATATTTTTTTTCGGCAGCGAAAATTATAACTAATAATTTTTCTTTTACTAAGAACTATTTGATTATTGACAAGGGCTTAAAGCATGGTGTTGAAAAAGAAATGGGAGTTACTAGTAGTACTGGAATAATTGGAATTATCATGGAAGTGTCAGATAATTACTCTTCAGTTATGTCAATATTAAATACAAATTCTAAAATCAATGCTAAAATCAATAAAACTTTTCATTTTGGAACCCTAGAGTGGGATGGGAATGACCCAAGGATTTTAAACTTAAATGATGTGCCCAAAATCGCAAATATTAAAATAGGAGATAGTGTAAATACAGGGGGAATGTCAACGATATTTCCAGAAAATTTAAATATTGGAGTTATTTCTAAAATTGATTCTAAAATGGCTGGAAATTACTATGATATTGAGGTTAAATTAACAAACGACATGACTAGCGCTAGAAATGTATATATAATCAATAATAATCACAAAAATGAAATAGATAATCTTAAGGCTTTAATAAATTAATGAATACAATTTACATCAATATAGCCCTCAGGTTTATTGTCTTAATATTGGCCCAAGGCTTAGTTTTTAATAAATTTGATTTTTTGGGTGTATACGACCCATATATTTCTTTGGTATTTATATTAATTTTTCCTGTTAAAATAAGCAGAATATCATTCTTGATAATCAGTTTCTTTTTTGGATTGTCATTAGATTATTTTTCTAATTCATTAGGTCTAAATGCTACAGCTTTTATTACAATTGCCTATTTAAAACCATCTATAATGAATTTTGTGTTTGGAAATTTTTATGATCCTTATGGTGTAAAGATGATCAAACATTATATAATAGAATCAACTATTTATCAAAAAATATTATATGTTTTTATTATAATTTTTTTACATCACTTAATTATTTTTTCTCTCGAATCGTTCTCGATTGATCAAATTTTAATAGTTTTTAAAAAAACTATCTACAGCTCTTTCCTTTCGTTTATTTTTTGTTTTAGTTTCATCTATCTTTTTAAAAATGAAAGATAAACTACTACCCATATTAATAATTTTCTCTGCTTTAATCTTTATTTTTAGATTGTTTTGGTTGCAGGTTATTAACGTGGATGAAACTCAGTTTTCAAAAAAAAATTCAATAGAGAGAGTGTACCAATACCCTGAAAGAGGATATATTTTCGATAGAAATAATAATCTTTTAGTCGGAAATGAATCTTTTTATGACCTAATGATTACTCCAAAATATTTAAAACAAATAGATACCGTTGAGTTTTGTAACATATTGAAAATAAAAAAAAGTGAATTAATTGATAAAATAAAAAAAGCAAAAAAATTTTCACAACTTAAGCCATCAGTTTTTTTATCGCAAATTTCAAAAAAAGATTTTGCTGTAATTCAAGAAAAACTCTGGAAATATAGTGGATTCTCCATAACTAGAAAATCTAATAGAAAGTATGTAATAAATTCTGCTTCAAATCTTTTAGGATACATAAGTGAAGTTAATGATTATGAAGTAAAAGATAATAGCTATTACGAGTCTGGTGAACTTATCGGAAGACAGGGCTTAGAAAAATCTTATGAAAATAAATTGAGGGGACTTAAAGGTGTTAAATACTACCAAAAAGATAAATTTAACAGAGTAATTGATTCTTATAAGAATGGTACTTTAGATTCAATATATGTCCAAGCAAAAGATATTAATTTAGGGATAGATATAAATCTTCAAACTTATGGAGATTCTCTAATGATAAATAAATTCGGAAGTATTATTGCTATTGAACCCTCTAGTGGAGAAATACTATCGTTAGTCAACGCTCCATCCTTTGATCCAAATTTATTAATTGGAAGAAGTAGATCTAAAAACTATTTAAAACTCAAGAATGACAGTATTGGTAAACCACTATTTGACAGGGGGCTACAAGGCCAATACCCACCTGGATCAACTTTTAAATTAGTAAATGGTTTAATTGCTTTACAAGAAAAAGTAATAAATGAAAAAACAATTATTTCTTGTAATGAAGGTCATTTCTATTCGAGAAAAAGATTCATGAGATGTCATTGTGAAATTGGAACAAAAAATAATTTAAATAAAGCAGTATACAATTCTTGTAATACATATTTTGCTAATATTTACAAACAAACTATTGAAAAGTATCCAGATTCTAAAATTGGTATAAATAATTGGAAAAAACATGTAGAAAGTTTTGGATTTGGAACGTACTTAGGATATGATCATCCTATAGGACAACCTGGTCTAATTCCAGGGTCAAATTATTATGACCAGTGGTACCCAAATGGTGGATGGAAAGCTGCTACTACTATTTCTAATGGAATTGGTCAAGGAGAAATTTTAACAACTCCAATTCAATTGGCTAATCTTACCGCAATTATTGCTAACAGAGGTTGGTATAAAACACCTCACTTTGTTAAAAACATATCAAATGATTCAATTGATAGTAAGTTTAACGAAAAAAAATACACAAGTATTGATTCCATACATTTTGAGAAAATTATCAAAGGGATGTTTGATGTAGTTGAAAAAGGAACAGCACAAAATGCAAAAATCAAGGGAATTCAAGTGGCAGGTAAAACAGGAACAGCAGAAAATTTTATTAAAATCAACAACAAAAGGCTTCAATTAACAGATCATTCAATTTTTATTGGTTTCGCTCCTAAAGAAAACCCTAAAATTGCAATTGCTGTATTTATTGAGAATGGCTATTGGGGAACCAGATGGGCAGCTCCAATCGCTAGTTTAATGATAGAAAAATATTTATCTAAAGAAATTAAAAGAAAGTATTTAGAAAATTATATCATTAACGGAAACCTTATGGAAGAATATAAAAAACCATATTTAAATACTAATTTCAAAATCAATGAATGAAATTAATTTGAAAAAAATTGACTTACCTACAATTTTGGGAGTTGTTTTTTTAATTTTTTTAGGACTTTTGAACATCTATTCTACAGTACATGCAGACAATCTTATTACTCCTTTTTCATTAGAAAATCCATTTGGAAAACAAATTATTTTTGTTTTAATTTCTGTTCTACTTTTTTTCTTTATTCAATCTTTACCATTTAAATTTTTTGAAAGATTCGCTAGTATAGCTTATGTAATATCTATGTTATCACTATTAGGTTTATTTATTTTTGGTAAAAACATTAATGGTGCAACTGCATGGTATCAAATATTTGGATTTGGATTTCAACCAAGTGAACTTGCAAAACCAATAACCGCGCTGGCACTAGCTAAGTTTTTAAGTGATCTAAATGCAAATATTCGAACAGTTGAAACTCAGTTTTATTCCTTCTTAATTATTTTTATTCCAATATTATTAATAATACTACAACCCGACCCAGGAAGTACTTTAATTTTTCTAAGTTTCTTTTTAGTTTTTTATAAAATTGGACTTCCCTCCATATATATGAATTTTTTCATAGGGTTTATAATATTATTTTTTGTTACTATTTTATTTTCAAAAGAATCCATTATTCTATTTGTTTTGATTATTTCTTTTTTAACAGTTTTTTATTTTTTAAAAAACAAAAAATCAATCAAAAAAATTATTATTTATTCGTTTGTTTTTTCAATATTTATCTTTTCAGTAGACTTTATTTTTAATAATATTTTTGAGCAACACCACAGAGATAGATTTAATATAGTAATGGGCATCCAGCAAGATAATAGAGGAATTGGATACAACACCAATCAATCAAAAATTGCTTTTGAATCAGGTGGGTTATTTGGTGAAGGTTTTTTAAATGGAACTCAAACAAGAGGGAATTTTGTTCCATTTCAACATACAGATTATATATTTTCAGCTGTTGGTGAAGAATGGGGATTTCTTGGAGCTACTTTAGTAATTTGCTTATTTGCATTTTTGATGCTAAGAATATCCAAACGTGCTGAAATGCAAAGGAATTTATTTAGTAAAATCTTCTCATATTCAACTGCAACTATCATTTTCAGTCACTTTTTTATTAATATAGGTATGGTGTTAGGATTGGTACCCACTATAGGAATTCCTCTTCCCTTTTTTAGTTATGGGGGGTCTAATCTCATTGGCTTTGTTTTACTTGTATCTATTTACATAAGACTGGACTCACAGAGGACTAGCAAGTGGTGATTTTATTTGTTTTTATTAATTAAGTCTGGTAGATTATTACCTAAAAACATAAAGCTAGTAACTAGTAACATTATAGAAAAACCAGGTATAAAAGCTAAATATGCTTTACCTAAAATAATAAATTGATAATTATCTTTTATCATAGAACCCCAACTAGCTATAGGAGGTTGAGTGCCTATTCCTAAAAAACTTAATCCACTTTCTATAAGAATTGCAGAAGCAAAATTAGCGGCACAAATTATCAAAATAGGGCCTAAAATATTAGGTAATAAATGTTTTAAGAAAATTCTTAGATCTGAATATCCTAAAACTTTTGTTGCAAGTATATAATCTTTATTCTTTTCTGAAATTACCTGTCCTCTAACAACTCTTGCTACTTCCACCCACATTGTTAATCCAACAGCTATGTATACTTGCCAAAATCCTTTTCCCAATGCAATTGAAATTGCTATAACCAGTAATAGTGTTGGGATTGACCAAAATATATTAATAGTTGCCATTACAATCTTATCAATAAAACCACCATAATAGCCTCCAGCCATTCCAATTATCAATCCTATTAATAAAGAAATTAAAACCGCAATAAAACCAATAGAAAGGGAAACTCTTGTGCCTAAAATTACTCTTCCAAAAACATCTCTTCCAAAACTATCAGTTCCAAAAATAAACTTTCTTTGTCCTATATATTTTTTTTCTATTTGATATTTTGATAATTTACTTGGATAAGAATCATATTTTATAATAAACTTTTCTTTATTAAAATCTTCATATTCAATACCAAATTCTTTAAAACTAAAATTCTTTACTAAAATTTCTTTATTAGGATGTTTTTTTCCAAAAAATTTAGCGCTTAAGTAAGATTCGTTGGTTTCTTCTGGATTAGGAACTTCCAAGATATTTGCTGTAAAACCAGGCGGCATTGAATGGATTGATAAATGCATTTGATTAGAATTCTGAGAATCATCCGGAATAATGAAATAAGAAAAAATTGAAATAAGAAAACAAAAGAAAATAAAAATTAGAGAAAGAAATACTCCAAAATGTTTATTAATAAACTTTTTCTTTAAAAATAACATTAATCTTTATTAGCGATAATAGATTTTTTATTAATTACTCTTGATTTTAAATTATCTAGGACTTTTAAACCTTCATTCAATTGAAAATCTGATTGTAAAATTCTTCCCCACCTTTCTCTTCTCTCTGAAATTTCTTTAGATTTTTCGATAGATTCTTCATCATTTGAAATAAATTCAAATTTTAATTCGTTTTTATAATTTTTAATCTCATCAAACTTTGTCAAGTAATTCCTGTCATCACTTTGTGACTTTTTATAATTCAGATAATTAAGAGTCAATGATTTTGGGTTTTGTCTAGAAGCAATCCATTTGGCGTTTTCTTTTACAAGTGTAGCAAATGGACTTTTTTCAATTTGATCATTTCCAGATTTTATCACTTCTTTTAAATTAAAATAACCTTCCCATTTTTTATAATTAGCCGAGTCAATTTGATCCCATTTTAAAGGATTTTCTTCATCATTTTCTCCAATTGGAATAAAAGAAAGTCTGTTTGGAATAGTGATATCACTTTTAACTCCTTCAACCTGAACCGATCCGCCATTTATTCTATAAAATTTATCGGTAGTAATTTTTAATGCTCCTAAATCAAATTGACTATTTGATAAGAACCTATTCAAATCGATTACATTTTGGACAGTCCCTTTACCAAAACTTTGAGTACTTCCAACAATTACTGCTCTATTATAATCTTGTAAAGCAGCTGCTAAAATTTCGGAAGCAGATGCAGACATTTGATTTACTAAAACTACCATTGGGCCATCCCATGATATCGAAGGGTCTTTATCGTAAATAACTTGTTTTCTATCTCCAAAAGATTTTACTTGGACAACTGGCCCCTCTTTTATAAAAAGCCCTGTCATATCTACAACAGTTTGTAGAGAACCTCCTCCATTATTTCTTAAGTCTAAAATCAAACCTTCCATCCCTTCTTTCTTCAATTTTAAAATTTCTTTTTTTACATCAGATGCACAATTCCTTTCTTGATAATCATCGAAATCAACATAAAACTTTGGTAGGCTGATTAAGCCATATGATTTGTTATTTTTCTTTATTAAAGTAGATTTCGCATAAGTTTCTTCCAGTTTTATTTCATCTCTCACAACAGGGATCACTTTAATTTCGCCATCTATATTTTTTCTAACTGTTAACCTTACTTCAGTATCTTTTGGGCCTTTAATTAATTTAATTGCATCCTCTAACCTCATCCCAATAACATCAACTGGTTCTTTGTCTTTTTCACCAACTTTAATTATTTCGTCTCCAATTTCTATTTTTTTATCTTTCCAAAGAGGACCACCTAAAATAATATCAACTATTTTAATACCTCCTTCCTCTTTTGATAATCTTGCTCCAATTCCATTAAATTTTCCAGATATTGTCATATCAAACCTTTCCTTGTCCTCAGGTTTAAAGTAGTATGTGTGTGGATCTAATTGAATTACAAAGGAATTTAAATAAGTAGAAAACCAATCTTTTCTTTGTAAGTCGTTCATTAAATCAAAAATATTTTTAATATTCTTGTCTACTAGTTCAATAGACTCCTCAATGATAGAATTGTTTGATTTTATCTTGAAATTTTTATCTTTTTCTAAATTTAATTTTTGATCTAAAATTTTAACATCATAAATATCCAAAGCAGTATATTTAAATTGTTTTCTCCATCTATCTTTTCTTTCTTTATCATTTTTAGGAAATAAAATATTTTCAAAATCTAAATTAATTTCTTCATTTAAAGAGAAGTCAAAAGAATTTGACAATAAAGAGGGATAAAAGTCTTCTACTTCAGAAATTCTTTGAATTAGTCTTTCATAAGACAAATTAAAAAAAGAAAGATCATAATCAATTAACTGATTATCTAGTTTAAATTTATACTTTTTAAATTCTTTATAATCTGAAGCTAAAAAATATTTTTTTTGAGAATCTAATAAATCAATGTACGTATTAAACATTTTCTCGGAAAATTCATCATTAATTTCAATTGAGTTGTAGTGATATTTTTCTAAAACATACTTAATAACCTCAATTAACAACTTGTCTTTGTTAGAATTATTAAATGATGGGTTAATCAGATTCCAGCTAGCAAAAACTAGTGCTAATGTGATAAAAACTAAAATTATTTTACGTTTCATATAGTAAATCATAAACTCTTGATAGTAAATTTAACAAATTAGGTCAAAAATCGTGCAAAAACATCTTATATTAAAATTATTTTATTCTCGTAAATTATAAATATTATAAAATATATTGTTTTCAGTACTTTTACTCAAAATTAATAAATGTCAAAAAAACCTCTAATATTAGTAACGAATGATGATGGAATTTCGGCTCCTGGAATAAGAACTTTAATTTCAGTGATGAATGAAATTGGAGATGTTGTTGTTGTAGCTCCTGACAGTCCACAATCCGCAATGGGCCATGCTATCACTATAAATTCCACTTTACATTGTAACTCAATTGAAGTTGATAATGGTCCGCAACAAGAATATTCGTGTTCCGGAACACCTGCTGACTGCGTCAAATTAGGAATTAATGAAATTCTTGAAAGAAAACCTGACATATGTGTTTCTGGAATAAATCATGGGTCAAATTCATCAATAAATGTCATTTACTCTGGGACAATGAGTGCCGCATTAGAAGCTAGTATTGAAGGAGTACCGGCTATTGGTTTTTCTTTATTAGATTACAATTGGAATGCTGATTTTGAATCTCTAAGAAATTTCATTAAAAAAATTACTTTGACAGCAATAAATAATGGAATTCCAAATGGGAATGCATTAAATATAAATTTCCCAAAACTTAAAGAAAATGAAATTAAAGGAATAAAAATTTGTAGACAAGCAAAAGCTCATTGGATTGAAAAATTCGATAAAAGAATTAATCCTCAAGGAAAAGAGTATTATTGGCTAACTGGTGAATTTATAAATGAGGATCACAAAAATGATTCAGATGAATGGGCATTAAAAAATGGGTATATATCTATAGTTCCTGTAAAATTTGATATGACGGACCATAAAAATATTGAAAAATTAAAAGATTGGAATTTTTAAAACATCAAGTGAAAAAAAAGTAAAAACTAGTACTAAATCAATTACATGAGAATCATAAAAATCCCGTTACTGTTAATTTGGCGTAGTTGGTTTTATATTTTGATATTTACTACAATAGTTGTTATGTCCCCTTTATTATTTATTTTATCATTAAAGGAACAATATTATCCTAGATTATGGAAACTAGTTAGGATGTGGTCTAAAGTTCTTATTTATGGAATGGGGTTTCGTTTAGATATTGAATTAGAACAAGAAATTGAATCGAACAAAAGCTATATGTTTTGCCCAAATCATGGATCTTTAATGGATGGATTTGTTTTAATTGCTTCCAGTGTAAATCCGATTGTTTTCGTAGGTAAAAAAGAATTAGCAAAAATTCCAATATTTGGTTTTTTTTACAAAAAACTGGTGATTATGGTAGATAGAAGTAATCCAGAAAGTAGAAAAAGAGTTTATGAAATGGCTAAAAGAAGACTTAAAAACGGGATGAGTATTGGAATCTTTCCAGAGGGTTTAGTTCCAAATGAAAATGTTGTGTTGGCACCTTTTAAAAATGGTGCATTCAGTTTGGCTATAGAACATCAAATACAGATTATTCCACAGGTATACTATGATTGTAAACGTTTATTTTCTTGGAATTTCTTTAAAGGTGGGCCTGGTATATTTAGAGTAAAACAATGTAATTTCATAAACACAAAGGGTTTAAAAAAAAGCGATTTAGATGATTTAAAAGACAAAGTATTTTCATTAATATATAATAATCTTATAGGCGATAAGAACTATATGAACAGAGATTTTAAAACAAACTAATGAAGTATTATATAATCGCTGGTGAAGCCTCAGGGGATTTGCACGGATCAAACTTAATAAAAGAGATATATAAGTTCGATCCAAATGCTATTATTAGAGCTTGGGGAGGTGATAAAATGAAAAGTGAAGGAGCAATAATTATAAAGCATTTTAAGGAATTATCTTTTATGGGATTTTATGAAGTTTTAATAAACTTAAAAACCATTTTAAGAAATATATCGTTTTGTAAAAATGATATATTAAAATTTAATCCAGACAAAATTATTTTTATTGATTATCCAGGCTTTAACCTTAGAATTGCAAAATGGGCAAAAAAAAATAATTTTAATACTAATTATTACATAGCTCCACAAATTTGGGCTTGGGATGAAAAAAGAATCAAAAATATCAAGGCAAATATTGACCAATTATATGTAATACTTCCTTTTGAGAAAGATTATTTTGAAAATAAACACAATTATAAAGTTAAATTTTTAGGTCACCCACTTTTAGACAGTATTAAAAGTTTTAAAAAACCCAAAAAGGCTGATTTCTTTAATAAACATAAATTAGACATTAAAAAAGAAATAATATGTATTCTTCCAGGAAGTAGAAAACAAGAAATTAAAAAAATACTCAATATAATGTTGAAAGTTACTGGTGTTTTTTCCAATTATGAATTCATAATAGCTGGAGCTCCAAATATAGATTTAGAATTTTATAATACTATAATTAGTAATAGAAATATTAAAGTAATTAAAGATGAAACCTATAGTTTGCTTTCTAATTCAAAAGCCGCATTAGTAACAAGTGGAACAGCCACATTAGAAACTGCCATTTTTAAAATTCCTCAAGTCGTTTGTTACAAGACAAGTGCTATAAGTTATTTTTTAGCAAAAATATTTGTTAAAATTAAATTCATATCATTAGTAAACTTGATAATGAATGAAGAAATTATCAAGGAACTTATTCAAGATAATTGTTCAAAAAAAAATATAGTTAAAGAATTAAAAAAAGTTTTAGATTTGAAAAATAGAAATAAATTGTTAGATAAATACGAAAAATTAATTTCTTTACTTGGGACATCAGGCTCAAGTAATAGATTGGCAAAAGATATCGTTTTAAAAAATAAATTTTGAAAATAGACGGAATAGACAAAAAAATATTGATTGAATTAACTACAAATTCAAGGACACCAATTTTAGAAATTTCTAGAAAAATTGGTATTTCTGGAGCAGCAATTCATCAAAGAATTAGAAAATTAAATGACTCTGGACTAATTTCTGGCCATCATTTAAAACTTAATCCTAAAGCACTAGGATACTCTACATTAGCTTTTATTGGAGTGTATTTTGACAAAGCAGAAAGAAATTCTCTTGCTATTAAAGAAATGAAAAAAATACCAGAAATACTAGAATGTCACTACACTACAGGAAATTGGAGTGTCTTAATTAAAGTTTTGTGTAAAAACAATGAACACTTAATGAATTTATTAAATAAACAAATTCAATCTATTAATGGAGTTTCAAGAACAGAAACCTTTATTTCATTAGAGCAGCAAATTGACAGACAAATTTCTGTTAGCTAGAGTTACGGTTCTTTAGTAAGTAAAATATAATTACTGAGGACAATAATATAGTAATTCCATTTCCCATTATCATTGAGATACTTGCTTTATAAAAACCATAAGCAAACCATAAGCACACTCCGACAATAAAGATTAAATATGTGGTTAAAGACAACCCGTCAGTGGATTTCGTCTTAATAACTTTATAAACTTGTGGGATAAATGCAAAGGTTGTTAAAAAGGCAGCTATTAAACCTATAATTTCAATATTGTCTATCATTTAAAAAACTATGTTTATTATTTTTTTAGGAACTATAATTACTTTTTTGATATCCTTTCCCTGTAGGTATAAAGAAGTTTTTTCATGATTCAAAATATACTTCTTTATTCTATCAACTTCTAATGAAGTTTCTAGTTTTATTCTAAAACGTAATTTTCCATTGAATGAAACAGGATATTCAATAACACTTTCTTTTATAAATTCTGGATTAAATATAGGATAAGGTACTTTTGATATAGATACGCTATTGCCTAATTTATTCCATATCTCTTCACAAATATGAGGAGCAAAAGGAGATAACAGTATACATAAGTCATTTAAAATTAATCTGTTATTGCAATTCAAAGAATTTAATTCATTAACACATATCATAAATGCACTAACTGATGTATTAAATGAGAAATTTTCAATATCCTCACTAACTTTTTTAATAGTTTTATGAAGTATTTTTAATGAGTCTTTAGTTGGCTCTTCATCAGAAACAAAAAACCCCTGTGTTTGATGGAATAAATTCCAGAATTTGTTCAAAAATGAAAATGTTCCTGTAATTCCAGCAGTGTTCCATGGTTTAGCTTGGTCGATTGGTCCAAGGAACATTTCGTACAGCCTTAATGTATCGGCACCATATTTATCACAAATCTCATCTGGACTAACGACATTAAATTTAGATTTAGACATTTTTTCAACTTCCCTTTTAACAAAAAATTTTTCATTTTCATTTTTAAAATCTGCTTTAGAAAATTGAGGTTGCCATTTTTTTAATTCTTCAATATTTAATTCATTATTTTGATTAATAAATTTAATATCAATATGAATAGATTGAACATTTTCACCCTTTATCAACCCATATGAAAGGTAAGTATCTGAACCATTTAATCTGAAAATATATGCGCTATTTCCTAAAATCATTCCTTGATTAATTAATTTTTTCGCATAATCTGGTACAGGTACCAAATTGTGATCATATAAAAAATATTGCCAAAATCTAGAATATAATAAATGTCCTGTAGCGTGTTCACTTCCTCCGACATATAAATCAATTTCGCTCCAATATTTTAACGCTTCCATTGACGCAAAATTATCGATGTTATTTGGATCCATATATCGATTAAAATACCATGAACTTCCAGCCCATCCTGGCATTGTGTTAAGTTCCATTGGATAAACATTTTTATTATCAATTAAAGTATTTTCGACAATAGAATTTTTTTCAATATCCCAAGCCCAACATTTAGAGTTTCCTAAAGGAGGTTTGCCATCCTCAGTTGGCAAGTATTTATCAACTTCAGGTAAAATTATTGGTAAATATTTTTCATTAATCATTACAGGTAAATTGTTTTTGTAATAAACAGGAAATGGTTCTCCCCAGTATCTTTGTCTACTAAAAACAGCGTCTCTTAATTTATAATTAATTTTATGAATTCCTTTTTTAACATTTTCTAACTCCTTAATCGCTTTTGAAAGGCCTTTTTTAAAATCTAAATCATTTAAAAAATCTGAATTTGTCAATTTAAATCCATCTTTAGATTGAAATGCTTCTTTAGAAATATCAATATCTTTAAAAATATTAGTAATAGGTAATTTGAAAAATTTGGCAAAATTATAATCTCTTTGATCTCCACATGGGACTGCCATAACTGCACCAGTTCCATAACCAGCTAATACATAATCTGAAATCCATATTGGAAGTTTTTCATTAGATAGTGGATGTATTGCATATGCTCCAGTAAATACTCCACTAATTGTTTTAACATCTGAAATTCTATCTCTCTCTGTTTTTTTTGAAGATTGAATTATATATTCATTTACTTGTCCTTTATTTTCTTGACTTGTTATCTCTTTAACAAAAGGGTGTTCTGGTGCCAAAGTAATAAAAGTAACTCCAAAAATGGTATCTGCTCTAGTAGTAAAAGCCTCAATCTGTTTCTCAAAATCTTGAATGTCAAATTTAACAAGCGAACCTTCGGACTTTCCAATCCAATTCCTTTGCATTTCTTTTAACGGTTCTGGCCAATCTATATTATTAAGTCCATTTAATAATCTTTCGGAATACGCAGATATTCTAATACTCCATTGTGTCATTTTTTTTCTAATTACCTCATAACCACCTCTATCTGAAAGACCATCAATAATTTCATCATTAGCAAGCACAGTTCCTAAGTTTGGGCACCAGTTAACATCTATTTCAGACAGATAAGCTAATCTATATGAAAGAAGAATATTTTCTTTTTTAGATTCAGAAAAATTTCCCCATTCAATTGATGAAAATTTTTCAGTAGATTCAGTTTCACATGCTTTAATATCTATATTTCCGCTATTTTGAAAAATATTTTTTAATTCATCAATAGGTCTAGACTTATCTTTTTTGAAGTCATACCATGAGTTGTAAAGTTTTATAAACATCCATTGAGTCCACTTATAATATTCTTTATTAGAAGTCCTTATTTCTCTAGACCAATCAAAGGAAAAACCCAACCTATCTAACTGCTCTCTATATCTATTAATATTTTCATTTGTAGTCTCTCTTGGATGTCTTCCTGTTTGAATAGCGTATTGCTCAGCAGGCAATCCAAAGGAGTCGTAACCTTGAGGGTGTAATACATTATATCCTTTATGTCTTTTAAATCTAGAATATATATCACTTGCAATATAACCTAATGGATGACCTACATGAAGGCCTGCTCCCGAAGGATAAGGAAACATATCCATTACATAATATTTTGGGAGTTTACTGTTATTTACTGCCTTAAAAGCTTGATTTTTTGACCAATATTTTTGCCATTTTAATTCAATATCTTTAAAGTTATAGGACATAAGATCAAATAATGAAACAAAAATACATTTATTGTGGGAATAGGAAAAGTTTAAATGATCTATCCTTACAATTAAAAAGGGTTTCTTATTTTTACTATAATTTAAATATATTTCATTGTCTAAAAATAAAAACAGAAGACTTCTTTCCTCCTATTTTTTTGTAACAATTAGTATATCAATTGTTCTTTACATAATGGGTGCTTTTTTTTTATTAGCATTCAATGCAAAAAAGATTTCTAACGATTTTAAAGAAAAGATTCCAATAACAATTTATTTAAAGGACATTGCTAAAGAAATTGAAATAGTTCAATTACAAAAAAAATTAAATTTAAAAGATTATACCAAAACTGTTAAATATATCTCAAAAGAGAAAGGAGCAGAAATATTAATTGAAGAGATTGAAGAAAATTTTTTAGAATTTTTAGGGACTAACCCTATTTTAAATTCAATTGATATTTATTTAAAATCTGATTATGTTAAATCAGTGGTTTTAGATGAAATAACAAAACAATATAGTTCAATAAGCTTTGTAGATGAAGTTCGTTATGACGCTCCCTTAGTCTCTTTAATAAATGAAAATCTAATTAAAATTAAATTTTGGGTTTTAATATTTGCTTCATTTTTTCTGATTATTTCTGTTATAATTATTAACAGCTCAATTAGGTTGTCAATTTATTCTAACAGGATAATAATTAAAACAATGCAATTAGTTGGAGCAACCAGAAAATTTATTCGTAAACCATTTATTAGCACGCATGTCTATTTAGGCGTGATAGGTTCCTTTATTTCTATTTCTCTTCTAAGTATTTCTATATATTATGTTGAAAGTAATTTTAGTGAAATAAATCTTAAGCCTGAAATTGAAGTAATACTTGGCTTATTTATAAGTATTCTTCTTTTTAGTATAATCATTACATTTATATGTACTTATTTTGCAACACAAAAATTTCTGAGATTAAAAATTGAACAACTTTATTAAATGAAAAAAAATAAAAGAGAAGGAGATGACTTCATTTTTAAAAAGAAAAATTACCAAGTAATGTTAATTGGAATTTTATTCATTACCACTGGATTCATATTGATGTCAGGAGGGGGAAGTGAAGATCCTAATGTTTTTAATCCTGAAATTTATAATTTTAGAAGAATACGGTTAGCTCCAACACTTGTTTTGATTGGATTTGGAATTCAAGTGTATGCTATTTTACTAAATCCTAATAAAAAATAAATGGATTACTTAGAATCCATTATTCTAGGAATTGTACAAGGTTTAACAGAATTTCTGCCAATATCATCTAGTGGACATTTAGAAATTTCTAAAGTTATTTTAGGAAACGATCTATCTAACAAGGAAAGCCTACTTTTTACAATTGTTTTACATACTGCCACAGCATTTAGTACTATTTTCTTTTTTAGAAAAGATTTGTGGGAAATAATAAATGGATTATTTGACAAAAAATATAATGCATCACATAATTTTTCAACTTCAATAATAATTTCAATGATACCTGCTGTATTTGTTGGACTATTTTTTGAAGAAACCATAAATTCTATGTTTGATGGAAATCTTCTTCTAGTTGGATCTATGCTTTATATAACTGCTTTGTTGTTGTTTGTCTCTGATTTTTTGAAACTAAAACAAAATAAAATTAATTTTAAAAATAGTTTCTTAATTGGGTTAGTACAAGCTATCGCAATTTTACCTGGAATATCTAGAAGTGGTGCCACCATAGCATCAGCTGTTATTATGGGTATAGACAGAGAAAAAGCTGCAAGATTTTCTTTTATAATGGTAATTCCATTAATCCTGGGAAGTATGGCTAAATCACTGTTAGATAGTGAATTAAATTTTGAAAACTTTGACATCATTTCTTTATTACTTGGTTTTATTTCTGCTTTTATTACAGGTCTATTTGCATGTAAATGGATGATCTTATTAGTCAAAAAAAGTAAATTATATTACTTCTCAATATATTGTTTGATTATTGGCTCAATAATTATTTATTATTCTTTAAAAAATGGACTTTAACAGAGAATCATTTCTAGAGGGTAAATTACTTTTAATAAATAAACCAATTGGTTGGACCTCTTTTCAAGTAGTTAACAAAATAAGATGGCTTATAAAATCTACATTTGATATAAAAAAAATTAAAGTAGGTCATGCAGGAACACTAGATCCGTTAGCTCAAGGCTTACTAATAATATGCACAGGAAAATTAACAAAAAAAATAGAGGAGTTTCAAAGTGCTAAAAAAGGGTACTCAGGAACATTTTTTATAGGAGCCACTACTCCATCTTTTGATTTAGAAACCAAAATTGACTCTAAATCATCAATAAAAAATATTGATGAAAAAAAACTGCATGAAACATCAAAAAAATTTCTTGGAAAATCTAAACAAATTCCACCTATTTACTCTGCAATTAAGGTAAAAGGGAAAAAGCTATATGATTATGCAAGGAATGGAGAATCCGTTGAATTAAAAAAAAGAGAGATAACTATATTCAAATTTATAATCAAAAGTATAAACCTCCCATTAGTTAATTTTGAAATTGAATGTAGCAAAGGAACCTACATTAGGTCAATAGCAAATGACTATGGTAAGGAATTAAAAGTGGGAGCTTATCTTCATAAACTAATTAGAACGTCTATTGGAGACTTCCTACTGAAAGATGCTTTAGAAATAAAAGATTTCGAAATGAAAATTAAAAAAATATCAGGATAGATATTTAATAAACTCTTGCCGAGAAATTTCCTCTGCTCCAAGACTTTTAAGATGAGCGCTTGGGACTTGACAGTCAATTAATTTATATCCGTTTTTAGACAACTCTTTTACAAGGTGAATAAAAGCCACTTTACTTGCATTATTTGTTTTGGTAAACATACTCTCACCACAAAAAACATTTCCCAAATCAATTCCATAAAGCCCACCAACTAATTCAAAATTTTCCCAAACTTCAACAGAATATGCATGCCCTTTGTCATGAAGTTTTTTATAAGCACTCATTAATCCTTTAGTAATCCAAGTACCGTTTTGACCAAATCTTTTAACTTTTGCACATGCATTTACAACTTCCATAAAAGATTTGTTGAATGTAATTTGAAAAGAATTATTATTTAAAATTTTTTTGGTTGATTTAGAAATTTTTAATTTTTTGGGGAATAACACCATTCTAGGGTCAGGACTCCACCAAACTAAATCATTATCATTCTCAAACCACGGGAATATCCCCATTTTATAAGCAATTAATATTCTTTCTGGATCTAAATCACCACCAACAGCAACAATACCATCTCCATCTGCTGAAAGTGGAGAAGGAAATATATGTTTACTGCTAAGCTGGTACATTTAAATTAAAAAGGAAGGTCGTCTGGCTCGTCTTTATTAATTTCATCTGCTGGTTGAAATGCTTCAGCAGGTGGAACTGGTGGTATTGCAGAATTGTCTTCACTAGCCAACTTTTCAATTCTCCACCCTTGAATAGAATTAAAATATTTTATTTCACCTTGAGGACTTTCCCATTCTCTCCCTCTTAAATTAATGTCTATTTTAACGGATTGGCCAGCTTGATAAGAATTTAAAAGATCACATTTGTCCTGTATAAATTCAACCATTAAGTCCTGTGGGTATTGTTCCTCTGTTGTTACAACAACTTCACGTTTACGAAAACCATTGGTCCCGTACTCTTTTGTTTCATTAACTAATTTTAGTTTTCCTGAGATATCCATAATTTATATATTAGAATTTAAATTTAAATAAATTTTAGTGCTTAGCTAAAGGAAAAAAAACTTTTATATTAGATTATATTAACAATGTTGTGAGTAAAATGAATTCAAATATCAATTTAATCAGGTTTGTACTTTTTTTTGGCCTAATTGTCAGTGTTTTTATTATACTATTTAATACAAGCAATATTATTGAGTACACTAAAAATGAAGAAAGAAAGAAAATAGAATTATGGGCTATGGCTCAAAAAAGTTTTATTGAAAATAAAAACTTGGAAGATGATTTAGGTGAATTAAGCTTTATGGTCTTGACCAAAAGTTTTGCTAATCCAATAATTCGAGTGGATTCCTCCGGTAAAATATTGTCTCATAAAAATATCTTTAATGAAGAATCTTCCAAGGTTGATTCTGTTAAATTAAAAAATATTCTTAAAAAAATTTCTATAGAGAATAATCCAATAGAAATTAAATTCAATAATAGTATCAATCAAAAACTATATTACGGAAATTCCTCGACCTTTAATACAATTAAGTTTTATCCATATGCATTGTTTCTAGTAGCCTTATTTTTTTCTTTAATTGTATTTAATTACTATAAGTCGTCCATTTCTTCAAATAGTAATAAAATTTGGGCTTCGTTTGCAAAAGAAACAGCACATCAAATAGGAACTCCATTATCGTCTTTAATGGGTTGGTCAACCCTCCTTAAAGAAGAAAAAGTAGATAATAAAATTATAGTAGAAATAGAAAAAGATATTGAAAGATTAAATACAATAACCAAAAGATTTTCTAAGATAGGATCTATTCCTGAACTTTTAAAAGAAGATGTTAATGCTGTTTTAAATTCGTCTGTAAATTACTTAAAGAAAAGAAGTTCCTCGCTTGTTAATTTCACGTTTAATCCAAGTAGAGAAACAGCTTTTTCGCCGTTAAACAGAACACTTTTTGAATGGGTTATTGAAAATTTAGTTAAAAACTCTACAGACTCTATGAATGGTAGTGGAAATATTATAATTAGTATTTTTAATAATAATAATGAAATTAAAATTTTAGTAACGGATGACGGAAATGGAATTCCACCAAAAATTCAAAAAAAAATATTTAATTCCGGATTTACATCTAAGAAAAAGGGCTGGGGCCTTGGACTATCTCTTTCGAAAAGAATTATAAACCAATATCACAATGGAAAAATATTCATTAAGGAATCTGATAGAAAAAAAGGAACAACGATTGAAATAAAACTACCTGTTTTTAAAGAAAACTCTTGATTTTTTTGGCGATTTCTATAAATTCCTTGTCCGTACATTTTTTTTTGTGTTTAAAACCTATGTCTCTCATTTCGTTAATTGGGATAAGATGGACGTGAGCATGTGGGACTTCCAATCCTATGACAGTCATAGCAACTCTGTTACAGGATATTGCTTTTTTAATTGCAATCGCTATAGTTTTAGAAAAATCTAATAATTCACTATAAGTCTTGGATTCCATGTCAAAAATATAATCTACTTCATTTTTAGGTATACAGAGTACATGTCCTTTTGTATTGGGATTAATATCTAAAAAAGCGAAACAATTCTTTGTTTCTGCAATTTTATAGCAAGGGATTTCTTTATTTAAAATTTTAGTAAAAATTGAGGCCAAAGTATTTTATCTGTTTATTGAAATTATCTCAAACTTTATGGTTCCATTAGGAACAACAACTTCTGCTATTTCACCAACTTTTTTACCTAACAAACCTTTTCCAATTGGAGAATTAACAGAAATTTTTCCAGACTTTAAATCCGCTTCACTTTCAGCTACTAAAGTGTAATTCATTTCCATTTGATTATTTAAGTTTTTAATTTTGACCTTAGATAAAACCAAAACCTTAGATAAATCAAGTTGAGACTCGTCAATTAATCTAGCATTTGCCACAATTTCTTCCATCTTAGAAATTTTCATTTCTAACATTCCTTGGGCTTCTTTTGCTGCATCGTATTCAGCATTTTCACTTAAATCTCCTTTGTCTCTAGCCTCGCCTATATCATTTGAGGCTTTAGGCCTTTCAACATCTTTAAGATGATTTAATTCATCTTTTAATTTTTTTAAACCTTCTTTGGTATAATAAGAAACATCACTCATCGTTATATATTTAAAACAAAAAATCCCTACTAAATTGGGACTTTAAACAAATATACAAAATTATTAAGTGTACCGTTTTTTTACTTATTTTAAATGATTATGAATTTGCAAAGAAGATATTATTATTTAATTCTATTTTTTACTTTGTTCTCGTGTTCAAAAGAACGAATTAATAACAACCCATATTTACAGAATATTTCATTTGAAAAAACAATTAATCTAAACCTTCCTCAGTACGATAACTTAAGGTACAGTGGGGGCTCAATTTATCTCCAAAATGGAGGAATTAAAGGTATTTTACTTTTTAATATAAATGATCAAATAATGGCTTGGGAGGCAAGCTGTCCAAATCATTTCCCCTCAGATTGCTCAACTATGGATATTAAGGGAGTACAGTCTTCTTGTCAATGCGAAAACTACAATTATAGTTTAGCAACAGGACAAATACTTTCAGTTGGAAATGGAAACAATTACCCAATGCTTTCCTATTTTTCACAAAAGAATGGTAATTCAATTAGAATATCTAACTGAGAGAAATTAGTATATTAAACTAAGATTTAAAATAATATTTCTACCTAAATCATGTGAATAATTACGCATACGATTAAGATAGTTTTTATATGATATATTTAATAAGTTATTTATACTCAATCCTACTTTAATTTTTATGTTATTTTCTTTTTTAAATTCAACACTGGATCTGAAGTTTAATAAATGATAAGCTGAGGGAGTAGAGCTAACATCTACTAATTCCATTTTTCCAGTAATAGGAACAAATACTTCAAAGTTATTATTAGGGAAGTCATTTTGTTTAAATGTAAAATCACTTTGAATTGAAAGAAGAAAATTATGAAACTTTAGGTTTCTATATGAAATTTCATTTTTAAAATTTAGTGGAGGCATATTAATCAAAGGTTTATCATTAGTTGTATCGATACCTTTTAGGTAGGAAATTTGACTTTTCAATGTAAATTTTTCTGTAAAATCGTAATTTATATCTGTATCAATTCCCCAAATTCGAGCATTAGTTTGCATATATTCCCATACTTGGAAACTTCCTCTCACTGTTTGTTGAATTTCTGTTGGATTAATATAAATAAAGTCATTAATTGAGTTTATGTAGGGATTAATAATAATAATAATATTATTCTTTTTATGCGATAGTGTCAAACCAATTTTATGACTTTTCTCAGCAGAAAAGCTTAAGTCTCCAAGTTCTATTCTTGCAGAGGAATGATGTAATCCTTCACTGAAAAGCTCAGAGGGATTAGGAGCTCTTGATCCAATCGAATAATTTAGTAATACTCTATTAAAATTGTTTATTTTTTTTGATAATCCAATGGTGGCAGAAAAGTTATTAAAATTTCGAACTGGATTAGTTAAAACTTGATTAGTTAACTCATTAATAACAATATTTGAATATATGTTATTGTAATTCCTAGATTCCCAAAATGTTTTTCTGTAATACTTTAAAGCATCAATTTTAGAATAATCATATCGGACACCCCCTTCTAATAACCAATTTTTATTTAATTTTAAATTTGAAATAAAATATGTTCCAAAATCATATTTGTCATAATCAGGAATTATTCTTTTAACACCTGTTTCTGGATTGGGGAAATTATTTTGAAATTCACCCTTTATTCCATATTTGAAATCAAATTTTTCAAATAAATTTGAGTCAAAATCTAGTGTTAATGTGTGAGTTTTTAGTCTTAAATCAGTAGATGATGTGTTTTTATTTATACCTCTTCGAATATCAAATTCTAATCTTTTATTGTTTTGAAAATGATACTGAAAAGTTACTTTTCCAAAATCTTGAAACCTTTTGTAAACTTTTAATTTAGCCAGGTTGTGAGTGACTTTTTGGTTTGGATGGGCAATTTTATAAGTAAATTCATCAACATACAAAATAGAGTCACTATTTATTGCTCTAACTTGGTCTCCAGCAGTATGTAAATGAGAGGCTCTTAAAATTCCTATTTCATTATTTACAGAGGATAAGAAAAGTTCAAACCCATAATTATATTGGTTTAACCCAATTTGAAAACTGGCACTTTTATCAATAAAGCCTGTATTACTCATTACATAGTCTGGAGCATTAAAATCTCCAAACCTTTTAAAAGTTCCTTGTATAGTAGAAAACCATCCACTTTGGTAAGTTCTTGTTAACTTTGACATGATTGAACCTCCTTTACCATTACTTCCTCCAAATACTAAAGTTTTTCCATATAAACTGTCTTTTAGTAAAGTTTTTGAAGGTTCTGCAATGATAATTCCCCCAATTGCACTTCCACTATATTGAAGTGCGCCAGCTCCTTTGATTACATATATATTTTCTGCAGAATTAATGTCTATACTTGGAGCATGTTCAATCCCCCATTGTTGATCCTGTATATTAACTTCATTGTTTAATATCTCTACTCTACTACCGTACAAACCATTAATAATTGGCTTTACAATAGAATTTCCAGAATTTATAGAGGAAACTCCTGAAACATTTTTTAAAACATCACCCAGAACGGAGGAGGAATTATCATTAATTAGTTCATTAGAAATTTTATTTTCAAATATTGTTTTTGATCCTTTATCAGATTCTGCTAAAACAATAACTTCGTTGAGCTCGTTTATATGATGTTCTAATTTTAAATTTTTTTGGAGATTCCCATCTAATTTAATAGAAAATGTTTTGGATTTACATTTAAGGTGTGATACAGTAACTGAATAATTACTTGGACATAATCCAGAAAATTTAAAATATCCATTATTATCACTTATAGCAATATTGTCTGTACCCTCAATCAGTAGTGTAGCATTAGAAAGTGGCGATTGGTCATGTAAGTCTATTACAACTCCACTAAAGTTATAGTCACAATTTTGTGAATATATTTCTAGTGTAGAAAATAAAAAACAAGAAAGTATAAGAATTGGTAATTTTAATTTCATATCTAAATTAAAATTACCAATTCTAAAATTGATAAAAATTGACATAATTAATTTTAAATAATAGCAATTAAACTAATGGCTATTATTCAACGACTATATCAAAAGTAGCCTCTAAGTCAGTAGAACCCCCTGCATCAGTTAAACCTGTGTTAGGTTTTTTTGGCTCGTGTCTTAATGTAAATGTTAATTTACCTGACCCAGCTGAAGAAATACCATCTATTTTAAATTTAGTGCCAAGAGGATTACCGTCAGAGTCATTATTAGTTGATACTACATTCATCACTAAAGGAGAACCCACTGTATAAAAAACTTGATGGTCAGTATCTTCTTCCTCAACTTCTTCCGTAATATCTTCAGCAGGAGTTTCAGTTTCGTTTAGAAATTTAACACTACCTGCGTAGGTAAGAGATGCTTTTAAATTTCCTGAAACAGTAACAACTGGCGCGTTTGGACCATCTCCATCTAAATCTTGAGTCTTAAGTGTAATGTTGGTAGATGCATCGCTTGGAACAAGCGTTACAATCATAGTAGTTATAACTTCCTCTTCATTTACAGCTACTGGATCGTCATCATCAGAACAAGAAACGAATAGAAGAGATGCTATTAATGCGTATGTATATAATTTTTTCATTATTATTTATTTAATTGATTTGTATTTATTTAAACTATTTTATTATTTAGGAAAGTAAATAGTTTGAGGGTGGACCTCTTAAATAAAAATAATTGACAAAAAATGAAGTAGGTGTTTCTGATTTAATAATTATATTTTCGTGAAAAAAAGAAAAACTATTATCTAAGTATTCAAAATCATTGAAATTATAATCAAAACTTATTCTAATATACTCACAAGTAAAACAATCTAATTCCTGTTCATGAAGATGAACTTTTTGTTCATTACATAATGTATGGTCCTCATTTACAAAGTGATGTAAACCTATAAAAGAAGGAAAACTTAAAAGGATAAGAAGAAAAATACTTATAATTTTTTTCACTGATCAAAAATAAATAAAAATTTAAAACTTAAGAGTTAAACCTAATAAAAAATTTCTAGTTGCTTGGGGATAATAACCAGCTCCATCCAAAGTTTTTACTTGACTAGGATTTGACCAGGTATCGTCATAGGTATAATAATATCCATTAGAGACGTATTCAACATCAAAAATATTATTAACTAATCCTGAAATCACTATCGCTTTAAAAATTTTATTTGGATTTATTTCATAAGAAATATTGAAATCATTCACAAAATAACTATCTAGTTTGGAATTAAGTGCATCTGTATTTCCCATATATTGCGTTCCTACATATTTAGATAAAAAACTTAAATTAAAATTATCTTTTGGACTAAATACAATAGCATTTGATGTCATAAAATCAGGAGAAAAAGAAATATTTGTTTTTCCAAAATCAAAGATTTTACCATCCTTTTGAGAAAGTATTTGTTTATTCTTATTTGAACTAATTGTCATATTAGAATTAATTGTAAAAAAGTCCGAGAGCTTAACTTTGAGATCTGCTTCTATTCCTAATCTATAGCTTGAACCACTATTTGTTCTTATTGGGGTTCCAACATCATCCAAAGCTCCTGTTAAAACTAGCTGTTCATTATACTGCATGAAATATGAATTGAAGTTAAATTTTAATCCGTCTTTTCTAAAACGCCATCCAAATTCAAAATCATTTAATTGTTCTGGTTTAATATTAGGGTTACTCTCGTAATCACTTCTACTTGGCTCTCTATTTGCTCTGGAATAAGATCCGTAAAGAATAGAGTCTGAGTTTAATTTGTATGACAAACCAAACTTTGGATTAAAAAAACTATAAGACTGATCGATAACCATGTTAACTAAATCTGAGGTTAATCCAGTTGTTTTGTAACCAACATTTCTAAGTTGAAGATCACCATAAAGTTCTGTTTTTTCGTTCAATAAATAAGATGCTTTTGTGAAAATACTGAAATCTGATTTTTTTCCATTTCCCTCATAATAACGATCTCTTATTGAAGCGTTTTTTCCAAATTGACGAGCCCATATTACTTCACCAAAATGATCTCCACTGTATGTGCTGTAAGAACTACTGAAAGTCATATTTAAAACGGTACTTTGGTAATTTAATGATGCGTTTAACACATAGAAATCGTTGTCAAGCCAACGTCTTCGTATTAGATCAGTTGTCTCTGTTTTAAGTCCATTAGCATCTAAATCCGATTCTACAATTCCACCATATGTTTTAACAGAATCATCTTTTCTAAATTGTTCAAAATATCCACGACCATAAGTATAATTTAAACCAATATTAGTTGACCAACTTTTATTTAACTTTTCGTTCCAATGAAATTGGTAATGATCTTGTTTATAATTGTCAATTTCATTTTCATAAGTGTAAGGATTCTGACGTCTATTT
>Ga0115001_10000610_pt1 | contig 26740 bp, 15 predicted proteins | sample ArcticOcean_MG_C_12_FD_89869 | JGI IMG/M metagenome (GOLD analysis project Ga0115001, IMG submission 89869) | Marine microbial communities from western Arctic Ocean - ArcticOcean_MG_CB8_130 | ecosystem: Environmental > Aquatic > Marine > Oceanic | place: Arctic Ocean: Canada Basin | collected... | reverse complement strand
TAATACTTTAAAATATCCTGATTTACTTATTTTTTCTTCATCAAGTGTGGTTCCTTCAAATAAGTAATAATAAACTTTATCAGAGTTAATTCTATTATCTCCCCTCCATCCATCTAATGTTACAATTTTTCTGTAATCTTGACCAACATCAAAAGTTTCCTCATGCAATTGTATGCCAGATATTGAAAAAACATTGAATTTTCCTTTGACAAACCCTCTTATTATTGGTCTAAAGACATCGTTAATTCCATCGTTATTTGGTGTAAATGCATTAGGAACCTTAAACCAGTACCCTTTACCAACTAAAATTGTTTTTCTAATTTCTTTAAAGCAACCTTCTGGATTAAATAACTTTAACGAGATATTATAATATCCCTCTTCCTTATAATTGATGTTAATTCCTTGGTCATCTTCTCTTAAAAATGCTTGTTCACCAAATCCATCACCTAAATCATAACTTACAGAGAAATATTTTCCAATAGAATTATTTTTTATAGTTAACTCTCTATTAAAAGGAACTTTTCCAAAATCTTCTATTTCCAGACCTTTATTATCAAAAATCGAGAAGCCAGGGATTCCTACCCCTAAATTAAGATTTAATTTATACGTACAATCGTACTCATTTTTAACATAAAAATCAGCATCACCCAGAGGTTCTTCAATTTTAACATGATATAAAACGTAATCTTCTGTTACATTGTTTTTGGTATAAGTAAGTTCTTTATTGTCGTACAAGAAAATTAATTTTGTATCCCATGGGTTATTTATCTTTATGTCTAAATACCCAGTTTTTTGAAGACAAAGCTCATCGTCTATAACCGGTTCTTCAATGATAAATAATTCTTCACTTATTAATTTATGATTTTCAATCTTTTGACATCCATTATTGTCTACAATTATTGTTGAATAATACCCAGGATTTAGTTTGTCAATTTTTAATTGTCCATTTATAAATTCTAATAACTTACCTTCTTTGTTTGATTTGTACCACTGTACTAAATAAGGGGCTGTTCCACCTTTTGGATCTATTGATATACTCCCAAGATCTCCATCACAAGAATAGTTTACAATAGTAGGGTTTGCTGTTATAGGTTCTATACTTAAATCAAAATCTAACTTTTCGCTTTCACAACCAAAAGAATCAGTAACTACCAAATTATAAATACCCGGTTCGGTTACCTCAATTCTAGTTTCTTTACTTGAAAAATTTGGGCCAGTCCAATTGAATTTGTATTCATAATCTAAATTTAAAAACTTTTGACCTCCAATAATTCCGTTTGTTACGTCTATTATACCCAAATTTAGGTCTGTATTATCTTGCTCGTCGGAGCAAGCAATATATTTTTTTATATAATTTAACTTATCACTACTTTTTAATCTGATTTTTTCTTGATTTAAAATTTCAAAATTGATTATTCTACAGGCACCATTTTCATCAACTACTTTAAGTTCTTTCTTACCCAAAGAAATATTTTTTATTAAGTAGCCATTTCCTTCAAAAGAGATTTCATTATCAATAAAAATTTCAATGTTATCCAAATAAAATTTTAATGGTAAAGAGGACTGGTTTTCAGATATTTCAAAATAAAAACTACCTAATCCATTGTAACATTCTGGTTTGTTCCCCTCAATAATATTATTACTATTTGAGTCTAATGTTGATATATTAGATATATCAAATACTGGAGCAATTTCTAATATTTCGGTAGAGACCTCTGCGCTTTTGCAGTTTAAATTATCAAATACAATTATTTTATACTCCCCTTTTGTTAAATTTTCAATTTTATAATTACCCTCTGAATCTAATATAATTTCCTGAGATAAATTATCATTTATTTGTACCCTGTATGGGTTGGAACCATTTTTTATATTAAGAACAATACTTCCTGTTGAGGACTCACAAACTATGTTTTGATGTTTTTCAATTACTTCATTTAAAATTAATGGTTTAGGATCTTTAATTTCAAATTTATGATTGATTAAACATTCAACTATCTCACCATCATTAAAATTTCTAAAGTGATTCGCTTTAATTTCAATTTGATAATTACCTTTTGGAAGGTTGGTAGCTTTCAGTCCACTATCGCTTATTTTTATATTGTTTAATCCAATGACAGATTTTTTAATATTCCCTTCAATTTTAAACCAATTTATTTTTTCATTACTATATATACTTTCAAATAATCCATTTGGATAAATTTCATATTCACCTGTTTGACCTTCTACACATACATTATCTTTTTTTGTTATTTCAGTAATTTTCAATTCTTGAGGTTCATCAATTACAAGATTTGATGAAATAGATCCGCAAAAATTAGTAACATCAGTAACAGTTGGGAATACACTTCCTTTTCCAGTACTAATTTTAAAATATCCTGTATTAGGGTTAGATTCAAGTTCTTTGTAAGGTCTGTTTAAATTCCAATTAATTGAATATGGGGATTTTCCACCAGATACATTTATTATTATCTCTCCATCCTCACTTCCAGTGCAGCTTGCATTAATAATTGCTGCTTTTACATCTAAAAGTTTTTCTGGTTGCTGAATTTTTACTTTAATAACACCATTGACTTGAGTTGTAGCATCATTGATAGATTCAGAAAATTTACAATCATTAGCATCAGCAATATCAATTTCATAATCTCCAGCAAGCATTTCTTTAAATAAGTAAACATTATTAGTTAAATTATCTTCAATAACGCTTCCATTAGAAATCACTTTATAAGGTGGGGCTCCTCCAGTAAAAAACACTTCAAACTGTCCATCATTCCCACCATTACAGCTTATGTCTACATGTTTTGCAATATTTTCAGATGCTATTATTCTGTCTTCTCTTTTAATTTCAAATGATTTGGAAGTTGAACAAGAAACTTCCTTTCCGTTTACAATAGATTTAGCAATAGCATCAATTCTAAAAAAACCAAAGCCCAGATTATCAATTTCAAGTTTGTCGTTCCATTGAGGGACTAAAACATCATTTTTATACCATTTAGTAAGGTATGACGCTTCATTTCCAGTAAGCATCCCACCTTGTAAATCAATTTTTATTTTACCATCATCAAAATCATAACATTTTTGATTTTCGATATTTAAAATATTTATTTTAACTAGTTCTGGTTCTCTTATTGAAAATTCTTTTTGAAACGTACCACACCATCCATTTTTGTCTTTTATAGTTAGCTTATAATTGTTTTTTTCTAATCCATCGATAATGTAATTATCAACGGCTTTTGTTAAATTTCTTTCAAATTTATAGTTTGTTCCCTCTAACAGAACTGAGTAGGGAGCCTGTCCTCCTTTAATTTCACCAATATCTATGCTTCCGTTTTTCCCTCCAAAGCATTCCACATCATAAAATAAAATATTGGAAACTACAAATTCATCTAATTCACCTACACTAATCTCATTAGAAATAAATTCACAATCATTAGAATCAATAATTTTAATTTTATACTTTCCTTTTCCTAATCCAGTAACAGTACTTGTGAATCCTATTCCGCCTTGGTCAATAAGATTCCCTCCTTTTATGCCAGTGTTTGTTATAATATTATTTTGATCAATGACATAAACTTTGTAAGGAGCAGTACCATGCTTTATATTAATTTTTATGGCACCTTTTGATTCGTCAAGAAGAGCATTTTTACATGAGTCAAAAATTTCTTCAACTTTAAAATCAATTGGAACAGGTTGAGTAATTTCGAATTCATCAGTTTGTATACATTTCTCATTGTTTCCAATAAAGTTAATTGAGTATTTACCTTTTTTTAAATTATTTAGTAACAAGTCAGAGTCCTGATTAATTGTCCCTTGTTCAATTATTATTTCGTTTAGTAAAAGTTCATATTTATATGTTTTATTACCTAAGACAAATGGTGTTCCACCTCTTATATTTTTATAAATAATAGACCCATCATCGGTTGGTATGTCTTCATTTACACAAGTGATATTTTGAATTGTTTTATTGTCCCAAATAACTTTATTAGAGATGTAAATTTGTTGTTCAACGACACATCCTATTTCCTGAGAATCATTGCTTTCTTGAAAATCTCTTTGTGTTACTTTGATGAGGTAATTACCATCTTTTAAATTTTCAATAGTAAACTCTTCATTTTTAATCATTTCATAGGAACCATTGAAGTTTGACGATGTAATATTAACTTTATAATATTCCTTTATTTCATCATTTAAAAATGTATCTCCAGCACTTAATTTTAGTTTTAATACACTGTTTTCAGCTTCACAATCTCCAATTATATTATAATTAAGAACTAATTTAGATTTGGGCTGTAAAACTTCAGGCTCAAGAATTATAGTTTTACAGTCATAAAAATCAGTAATTTCAAACTTAACCTTTCCGGCTGGGAGTCTTAATTTCGAAATCGTTTTTAAATTTATTCCCTTTCTACCAAAATATAAAAAATCACCAGAATCATTTATTTTCACTTTATAAGGAGCTGTTCCTCCCTTAATTGAAATATTAACTCCTCCTTTTGCATCACCATAACAAATATTATTTGTTATACTTTCCAACGATGCAGACATTTCGTTAGGTTCTAAAACATCATAATCAAATTTTTGAGAGCATACTCCTTGAGAAACTGTTAGGCTGTATTTTCCAGCATCCCCTATATTTTCGATATCTTTTTGGTTACTTGTAAAGCCATTTGGCCCCAACCAACTGTATGTAAAAACACCAGTTCCATCTCCTCCAGTTAGCACTGGTTTAATGTAACCAGTGCTGTCTCCGTAACATTTAATGTTTTGAAGAACAGTCTCAGGATTAGTTATTTGAATTGGATCATTTCCTCCAACTCCTACAATAACAGGGTTAGATACACATCCGTTCGAATCAATTGCATAGAAAGAGTATCCTTTTTTCTCTAATTTTTCAACTTTAAACTCATCATTATTATCAACTGCATTTCCTCTACCAGTTGCAATTTGATTATCATTTAAATAGTAAGAGTAAGGTCCAGTTCCACCAGCTACTTTTATATTAAATGAACCGTCTTTGTCACCAGGACATGTTTCTGGAATAACATTGAACGGAGAGTCAATGATAAATTCTGAAACTGAATCTACAATAATTTCAGTTCCATACATATACTTTATATTTTCATTATCTATAACTTCAACTTTATAGACACCTGATTTTGTAATTATACTTGTGCTTGTATCTGAAATAGCACTAACTGCGACAAAGTCACCAGATGCATTTTTTTGGAACCAGTTAACAGTGTATGGTTCACCATATCCACCTTCAAAACTAACAGAAATAGTTCCATCATTTCCGCCATAACATTTAGGCATAGTAGTTGAAATTGAAGTAAATGAAAAGTCAGTTGGAGTTTTAATATTAAATTCTTTTGTTAATGAACAACTGTTATCATCTGTAATTACTAAGATATATTTACCTGCAGCTAAATCAGTTAAATTTTGATTTGTAGAAGAATAATCATTTGGACCAGTCCAGTTAAAACTATAGTTGCTGTCTTGTGCTAACAATCCTCCCTCAACAATAATCTCTATGGAACCATCATTAGTATTGTATTTTGATATGTTAGTGATTTTTTCACTAAAAATATTAATCAAAAATTCTGGTTCAGAAATAGATACTTGAAAGTTTGTGGAACAGTTTTTCGCATCAATAACTGTAATATTATATAATCCAGCTTTTAAATTACTTTGTACTAATTCGTCTTTATTATTTTCTGTATTTCCGGAGTTAGCTTTTACAAGCTCATTATTAACAAAATAATTATAGGGAGCAATTCCACCTACAATTGAAATATTGAATTCACCTGTCTTATCATTTTTACATTTTATATCCGTTTTAGATTCAAGATTAATATTTATTGAACTAGGAGGTTCTGTAAGTTCAATAGTTTTGATTGGATAAACGTTGTTTTCAGAATCAGTAATTTGTAATTTATAAGTTCCAGCTTTAATATTATTTAATTTAGAGCTCGTCGATATTAATATATCATTTGAGTCGTACCATTCTATTTTATAGGGAGCTCCAGAACCACCTTTTGGTTTTGTTTCGATTATTCCGCTAGATTCCCCGAAACAATTAATTTGTGTGATTGAAATGTTGTAATTAAAATCAGTACTCAGTTCTAAAATAAATTCTTTTTTAAGTTCGCATCCCTTTCCATCTGTTACTGTAAGTAAATAAGTACCAACACTTAAACCAGTTAAGTCTTCATCAGAACTGCTAAAATTTAAACTAGTCCAGCTATAATTGTAATCTTTTGTTCCACCTTCTATTTCAATATCAATTGCCCCATCACTTAGTCCCTCACTTGGGTTAGTGATACTAAAGTTTTTTAAATTAAGTGCGTTTTCTGGTTCGGTTATTTTTTCGTTTAAAACATTTGATTTGCAACCATTATCATCAATTACTCTCAATGAAAAATCACCAGCTTTAAGATTGTTTATTTTAAAGGATTCATTCTCTTTAAGATTAGTTTTTATAACTTGATTATTTAAAAAAAGTGTGTATGGTGGAGAACCCCCACTAGTTGAAATATTTAAATAACCATCATTATTTCCAACACATGAAATTTCTTTGTTAATATCATTTTCTAACTGAACAAATAATTCTGTTAGTGGTCCAGACACTGTAATTGGGTCAGATTCAAAAATATTGTTATCAATGTCAGTAACAGACGTTTTATATTTTCCAGCTTTTAAATTGGATAAAACTTTAGGATCGTTATCACCATCACTTAATTCAATCCAAGTATTCTGTTCAGATAATTTTTCCCATTTAATTTTGTATGGTGGTCCAGCCCCTCCAGTTGGATTAATTGAAATTTCACTAATATCTCCAAAACATATAATTTCTTCAGGATTAGAAACATTCATTTTGAATTCTGGATCTAGAATTTCAAAATTATGAGGATTAATTGAAAAGAAAATATTGTCAGTTGGTTTAACACGAATTCGGGCCTTTTTACTTTTACTGATTAGAGGGATAGTTACTTTTTCAAATCCATCGTTTTTTGTAGCTCCTGAAAGTTTTACTGGAAAGGTATATCCTCCGTCGTAAGATAATTCAATATTAACATTTTCTGTATCCTTTGCAGCTAAATGATTCCATCTAATTTCTATTTCTTTTTTCTGATGATATTTTAAATCTTTTACATGTTGACTTAAAACCATAAATACACCATCTTCAGAATATTTTGTTTGAACAGTAAAGTCATCTTGTAAAACACTTCCTCCATTTTTATTATCATCTCTAACGGTAAAAGTAAATTTTAAATTCCTACTAAGTTGAGGGACAACCTCCCATTCGCTTTCAGTTTTTCCAGATAGAATAGTTTCAATGTCAGGAAAATATCTAATTTTATTATTGTCAGGAAATAAAGAAATGAATGTAGGTCCTTTTAAACTAGTGTTTAATGGAGGATTAACAGTGATTTCATAAGCGTTCATTTGATCCCAATTAAATAATAAATCTGTATACTTATTATTGTTGTCATTTATTTCAAAATTTTCACCTAATAAAAAAGGAGTGCCTGCTGGAATTGTAAAAGATTTTTTTTCAGGCTCAGAAACATACTTAGGAGATTCGTTAGTATTTTCTGTTAAAAAAGTTCCACAGCTTGCATTTTTAATGGTTTGACTCATTTCTTTTATAGAAAGGGCATGGTAATATAAATTTCTTTCTTTCCTTTCTCCATATCCCATTATAGTGGCACCAGCAGCAGATTCTACCATATTACCACCAGCTCCAAATCCTTCTGCATTATTAAATGTATGTGGAGCACCTAACATATGACCGATTTCATGAGCAAAGACAAAATGAAACCCTATACCTGTTAACCCACCCGATGTTCCTCTCGCTTTTCCACTTCCACCGCACAATGCTCCTAAGGCAGCTAAACCTCCTCCTCCGTTATAAAAAGAATGCCCTATATCAAAATTAGCTAAGCCAATTCTGCTATTGATAATTTGTGCACCTTCATTAATTGTTTTGAATTTATCGTCATTGGTCAAACCATCACTATTTGTATCAAATTCAATCAAATCATCACAACCATCAACAAGTTCAAAAGTTATTCCTAAATCTCTTTCAGTAACTCCGTTTAACGCTGAAATTGCAATTCCTATTTCTGAAAGTACAACAGCTCTTTTCTCTTTATCCTCTAGATTTTTTGCATCATATAGGTCGATAAAATAGTTTGACCATTCCGCTGTAGTAATAATAGCAATTCTGTATTTTTTTACTTTGGGACTAAAAGAAATAGTGTTTAGAGCTTGTTCTCTAATACTTTTTTTTTTTAAAGTATTAGTATTGTCAATTAGATCATTTGTTAAATCAGATTTTTTAATATCGTCAACCTGTATATTATTTTTTAAAATAAAAATATTTTTATTTTTAGAGTTTATGATTATTGACTTTTTGTTATCATCAAGGATAGAGATGTTTATTCTTTCTCCAACAAAAGAGATGAAAGATATTTTATCACTATCTAAAGATTTACCTCTAAATACCTTTACTTCTTTAAATTTTTCATATAATTTTTCAGAAAAAGGATTTTGCTTATAAAAAACAAAATTTTCGAAATTAGAACTGTCTACAGGAAGGTTTACTTGAATTTTATTTTGTTGTAAAAATGAGCTTTCAAAATTTTCAAATGAAGATTCAAAATGGTACTTATCATCAGTGTTAAGTTCTACTTTAGATTGCCAATTTATTTTTTGAGAAAAAATTAATATCGGCAACAAAAGAAATAGAATCCTAAGCTTCATAAAAGGTGTAATAATTATTTAACAAAAATACATTCATTATGTATAATAAAAAAACACTATTGTTTAAACCCTTAATTAATAACAATTATTTTTTTCTAAATGGTGAGGCTCCTAGATGTTCAATAATTGAATTTTTAGCTATAAAGAAAGCAATTAACAGTGTCACAAACCCTCCAACCCATATGAAAGGAATATTTTCTAAAAACAAAAAGTAATCATAAAGTGAATGAAAGAATATTGGGATAATAAGTGATAAAACTATATGCAAAAATTTCGATTTTTTGTTTGTTTTAGCTTTACCTAAATAATAACCCATAATTACAGCAAAAACAAAATGTGCTGGAACAGCAGAAAGCATCCTCATTATTGCCAGAGAGGCAGATCCGTTCATTACAAAAGCTAAGTTTTCAGCCGTTGCAAATCCCATTCCAACAAAAACTGCATAGACTATTCCATCAAATGGCTCATCAAAATTTTTATTGGGATATATAATCAATATTACAACAAGAAATTTCAAAAGTTCTTCTGTTATACCAACAGAAAGAGCTTCTTCTCCAACTCTAATCAGATTGTTTTCTGTATTAATTAAACTATATAAATAATCTAAAATATCGACATCAAGATGTAGGTTCATAGCTCCAAATATGAAAGCTATAGAAAGAAGCCATAAAGGTTCTTTGTCGTATTCATCCAGATTATAAATTAATACCATAATAAAAATCCCTGGAGAAATAGATAAGGTTACTAAAACCAAATCAAACAAGTCAAATTTATTTATTAAGATTAATGGATAAAAAAGGGATAAATAAAGAGCTGTTATTATCACAGAAGCACCAAAACTATTTTTTAAAAGTTTAGACATAAATCAAAAAATTAAAACTTTAATGAAACCATCCACTCATCATATTCTTTGTAATCTTTACCCTGTGAAAATGCGCGAGCCCATCCAAATGAAATAGTAGAAGACAAGTGAGAGAACATCACGAGTTTTGTGTCTATTTGAAATCCTATATTTCTAAAAGTTTCGCTGTATTCTTTACCTATTTTTCCTGAATCTATTAATTTACCCTCAAATTCTTCATAGTTTTTTGTAAATAAACTTCCTGCAAAAATAGTAGGGTGGGAGTAAGTTGCAAATAGATTGAAAAAACCTAACTTTCTATATCTTATGGCTGGTAAAAGCAACTCTAAAGTGGTTTTGTAAAAACTTTTTGCAATAATACTTTTCTCAGAGTCGTAACTCAACCCAGCGAAAGAAAAAGATCCTCTATACATTTTTGAAGAGGCATTGTCAATATAATTATTTCCAAAGGATGCAAAACCAAACCTTGTAAATGGATTAACTTTTTTTGCAAAAGAATTACCAAAAGAATTTCTTAGCCATAAGGAAGTGTGGTCTATTGGTAATTGTATTCCAAAGTCTAGATTTCCGTTGATTTTTGGAAACAAGTTTCCTTCTGTCATTGCTGTGGACAAAGTAAGATTAGATTTAATTCCTTTTTCAGCATCTACTGCCCCAACAGATCCCTTTAAGCTTTTATAAGAAAAGGAGGTATATAAGTTGTAAAATAGATCAGTATTAAAATCTTTGTTATCAAAATTAATTTGTTGAAATTCTGGCGATTGATTTAAGCCGTAATATCCGCTAAGACCTAAATTCAGATCAAAATTTCTTGGTGGATCATAAATAATAGACCTATTGTAATCAACTCCAAAATTTAATCCTTTTCTAGATCTTTTTGTAGGTCCAAATAAGTCATAAAAATCCGCATTGTTATAAGACGCATAAAAATTATATTTACCACCACTAAGTACTGAAGAAGAATAGTTTATAGAAGCATGAAATTCTTCTTCTTTTTCAATATCACTTGTAGAACTGTCCATGGTGTTTTTCCAATCATTTGGAGTATAGGAAAAGGATAAATCTAATGCCTTGAGTCCTAAAGGATCTTGATATTTGAACTTATAACCAATTCCAACCTTGTTCTTATATCCCACAACAATTGGATACGAATAATTTAATTTAACTTCTTTTTTTGGAATGTAAACACTTTCTTTGGTTTCAATTTTATTACTTTCATCAAAATTAGAAATGTTAGGTACATCTATAGTCCAATCTCTAAGTTTAGGAAATTTTTCAACTGTTTTATTTCCTAGAAACTCTATGTTGGAAACATCTATATCTTTTTCTAAAAAAACATAGACTGGCATAAATCCATTGCTTGTATATTTGAATGAGAAAATCTTTTCCTTGTCAATTGGAATAGGTCTAAAGTATCCGGTAACAGCATTTGTTAAAAATTCTATATCTAAAGTTTTCGTGTCAACCTTAAAAATGTTACTTACACCAGAGTAATAGGAAGATCCTAATAAAAATGTTCCATCTTCGGAATATTTAAAACTTTGTGGAGAGGCCACATCAAATTCAAATACTTCTTTAAATTTAATACTCTCTTTTTCAAAAGGATTGAAAGAATTTAATTCGTAAATATTAAGAAATTGGTTTCCATTCAAATCAGTCACTGATGCGCTCATACTCAAACCATCAGGGGATATATCTAAATCAAACATATCATGCCCAAAAGGTAAAGTGTATTTTTGTTCCCAATCAGTATACAACTTTTCAGGATTTTCAGGATTTATTTTATTTATTTTAATTAGTGTGCTTTTACCATTTAGATGTCTTACCCCCCAAATAGACTCATCCAATTTGTTAAATGCTAAATCACCAATTCTTGAGTCTTTGTAAAGTAATTTTGATTTACCAGTTTTTAAGTTATATGAATTTAAATCTCTTTTGCTATCATTATCAGTTGTATAAAATAATAAATCATTATTTTCATCATAAATTAATGATGTTACATTAAAAAGAGTGGGTCCTTTTACATCGTAAAGTCTTTTAATCTATCCAGTTTCAACATCTAGTTCTGCCAAGTGTGGAATTTTACCAGGGTAATTTACAGCAACATATATTTTATTTCTTTTTTTGTCGAGATAAGCATGAGAAACACCCCCCAATGCTTTATCGGAAATTAATTCTTCTCTATTAGTTGCAGTTTTGTTTAAATTATCAATATTCTTTTTTTGAAACTCTTTTTCGAATTCAATCCAATTATTCCATGAATCTAAAATAGGTATGTCAAAAATCTGTTTAAAACTAGCGGCAAACCCTCTTTTACTTCCTTCATTTCTTTTAATCCAATTTATAAGTTTATCGGGTCCATATTGGTAAGCTAGGTAACTAACAAATCTAGTTCCATAATAGTAATAATTTGCTTTAGACATGAAATCTGCTGATGTGCCTGCAGAGGCTAACCCTAAAGGCGAATATATTCTGCTATTTTCTAAAACTCTCGTTCTAAAAAACATCTCATCGTAATTACCAAGAGCATTTCCTTTTCCTCCGTCCATCCATGTTTCAACAAAAACAGCAATGCCTTCATGTAACCATCTAGGTGAATAATATCTTGGATTAGTGAGGTAACTGTAGAACATCGATATAGGATGATCGTTAGAACTCCTAACTTTGCCATTAAATAGTTTTTGATATAAGATGTCACTTTTAGTGGCATTATCTAATGCGGCTATATGTACAAGTTCATGATTCATTATTGAGAAAACTCTTTCACCTGCCACACTAGACTCAAAAGAATAATTCATCGGTGCAATGCATGTAGAAATAAAATTTTTGGGAAGAGATGTAGCACCACCATTTCCATAATCTCCAAAATCTTGAAACATTACAAATATTTTTTCTCTTGGATTGTAATCAAATAAATTTCTATGAAAATCTAAAGCGTTGTGAGTACATCTAATAGCATGATTTAATACATAATCAAATTGTGGATCAACGCTAATAATATTAAAATCTTTTGTTTCTTTTTTTTTAAACTGTGAAAAAGTAAGGTTAATTGAAAAGGATATAAATATTAATAAACTAATTTTTTTTATCATATTGGAATTTATGGGTTTTTGTTCAAAAAAAAAAGGAGAAAATAATTTTTCTCCTTTTTTTCTATTAAATAATATATTTTTAAAATTCACCAAATCCAGCAGCTTTTCCAAAATCAGGAGAAGCTAACATCTTTCCAAAATCACCAGAAATTGATAATTTTTGAAATTCAGGTGAAGCCATCATTTTTCCAAAATCAGAGGAAGACATCATTTTTCCAAAAATTGGTGACGCTAGCATTTTTCCAAAATCAGAAGAAAGAGCCAGCATTCTAAATTCTGGTGCAGCCATCATTTTTCCAAAGTCAGGAGAAAGAGCTAGCATTTTAAATTCAGGTGCAGCTAACATTTTCCCAAAATCAGCTGAAAGAGCCAATTTTCCAAATTCCGGAGAGGCCATCATTTTTCCAAAATCTGGAGCAGCCATCATTTTTCCAAATTCAGGAGATGCAAGCATTTTTCCAAAATCTGGAGATGCAGCCATCATTCTAAATTCAGGTGCAGCTAACATTTTTCCAAAGTCAGGAGAAAGAGCTAGCATTCTAAATTCAGGTGTAGCTAACATTTTTCCAAAGTCTGCTGACATAGCTAACTTTCCAAATTCAGGTCCAACCAACATTTTTCCAAAATCTGGAGATGCAGCCATCATTCTAAATTCAGGTGCAGCTAACATTTTTCCAAAGTCAGGAGAAAGAGCCAGCATTCTAAATTCTGGTGCAGCTAACATTTTTCCAAAGTCAGGAGAAAGGGCTAACATTTTAAATTCAGGTGCAGCTAACATTTTCCCAAAATCAGCTGAAAGAGCCAATTTTCCAAATTTAGGTGAAGCCATCATTTTTCCAAAATCTGGAGCAGCCATCATTTTTCCAAATTCAGGAGCCGCCATCATCTTTCCAAAATCTGGAGACCCAGCCATCATTCTAAACTCAGGAGAGGCCATCATTTTCCCAAAATCTGGAGAAGCAGCCATCATTCTAAACTCAGGTGATGCTACCATATTTTGAAACTCAGGTGATGACATTAATTTTGCAAATTCTGGATTTGCAATCATCTTTTGAAAATCTTGATTGTTAAGAAGTTCTTGTGCTTCTTCACCGTCAAGATTAACTACGACTTCATTTCTGTTGTCATATTTAACGGCTTTTTTACCGCCTTTGATTGCTTTATTCCCTGAACCTGAAAGGTCTGAAGGATTAAAATCAATCGTTTCTGATTGAATTAGTAAGAATGCTACTGCACCTATTACTAATACAACCGCCACAATTAAGAAATTTAATTTACCGTGGACTTTGTTCGTGTGTTTACTCATAATTATTTGTATTTAATTACTTCCCAAACAACTTAAACAAGTTGTAAATCCTAACCACTATAGCTAGTGATTCAAATATATGAAAATTATCTGGTTTTCAATTAGTTAGCTTTTAACTTAACTTTTTTATTACTAAAAATTAAATTTTTAGAATAATCTGGATTTGTATTACAACTACTAAAAAGAATAGTAGTTGTAAATAATAAAATTAATATTTTCATATTTTTAAATTTATTTTAATTTTCAAAATATAAAAATACTAGCAAGTAGATTGAATATTAATTTTGAATATTATTTGTATAACTTAGGGTAAATAAAGTTTTTATGAATTTGAAAGAAATAAAAGAAAAAGAAATTTTTCCTGGACTTAAAGGAAAGTTTGTTCATGGAGATAAAATTAGTTGGGCTTTTTGGGATGTTAAAATGGGCTCAATCGTAGAAAAACATAATCATATTCACGAACAAATTATGCATGTAGTTGAGGGGAAATTTGAATTTACTTTAGATGGAAGATGTAATGTGTATTCCAAAGGTGATGTTGTAGTTATTCCGCCTAATGTTTCTCATTCGGGAGAAGCATTGACAGATTGTAAATTAATGGATGTTTTTAGTCCTGTTAGAGAAGAATATAGATGAAAATTTCTTTAAAATCTAAAAGAGCCTTAGTTGGTGGAAGTAGTAAAGGTTTAGGTAAAGCAGTTGCAACACAATTAGCGATGTCTGGTGCTACAGTTACCTTACTGGCTAGTAATGAACAAAGACTTATAAAAACAGTAAACAATTTAAAAGAGAAAACTGGACTCAACCATGATTATTTAGTGGTGGATTATAACAATTTTGAAAAATATCAAAAAATAATAAAAGAATATTTATCTGTAAATCCAATAGATATTTTGATAAATAACACTCAGGGACCTAAAGGAGGTGATGTTATGAATGTTTCTATTGAAGATTATCAAAAATCTTTTGACTTATTGTTTAAAAGCGTTGTTTTTACCACAATGATTGCCTTAAAAAGTATGAAAAAAAATAAATGGGGGAGAATAATAAATATGGCCTCAATTTCTGTTAAAGAACCTTTAAGCTATTTAGCATTATCTAATTCTATTAGATCAGCTGTATCAACATGGGGTAAAACACTATCAATAGATTTAGCTTCTAGTAATATAACAGTTAATAATGTACTTACAGGATATTTTAATACGGAAAGAATTCAAGAGCTTAATTCAGAAAAAGCAAAAAAATTAAATATTAAAGTTGAAGATGTTTACGGTGCAATGAGAGAAATTATTCCATCAAAAAGAATTGGAGACCCAAAAGAGTTCGCTTATCTTTTAACTTTTCTGGCGTCTGATAATGCTTCATACATTAACGGTATAAATATTCCAATCGACGGCGGTTTAATAAAATCACTGTAATTTTATGAAAAAATATTTAATTATTTTATTAATATCTCTTCAATCAAATAGTCAAAATTTAGTTGAAAAAATAATTTTTAAAAGTGCTAATCCTTTTTCTTTTCATGATGTAATAACAGATTTGAAAAATCAAGAAACACAAGAGGTTTTTGGCAATTTGGTAATCCCTTATGATTCCTTAAATCCTGAAAAGAAATACCCACTTGTCTTTGGAGTTGCTGGAAGTTTAGGTTGGAAAAAACATCACTATGAATATCTAATTATGTACCAAGATTTAGGTTTTGCTACTTTTGAATTAAATAGCTTTAAAAGTAGAAGAATAGAATCAACTGTTGGTGATCAAACTCAAGTAACTACTGCCGCCATGGTTTTAGATGCATATAAAGCTTTGGAAATTCTTTCTGATCACCCAAATATTTTAAAAAATAAAATATCTATAACAGGCTGGAGTCTTGGAGGAGCAGTCACTTTGTTTTCTGCATGGATTCCTTTAAAAAATGCCATTAATAAAGATCTAAAGTTTGCTTCACATTTAGCTTTTTATCCCCCCTGTTTTTTTGAACCAAGTAATTTAGAGTTTACTAATTCTCCAATTCATATTTTAATTGGTGAATTAGATGATTGGACTCCTTCGGATTCTTGTAATAATTTAGTAGATAAACTTAAAATTAAATCAAACATTGGCCTTACCATTTACAAAGACTCACACCATGGTTTCGACAGAGATGGAAAAATAGAAACTAATGAAAATGGATATAGTTTCAAAGATTGTATTTTTAAATTGACTGATGATGGTTATGTTTTAATGAATTACTTAAATATTCCAATGTCCAATTCATTTCTACAGAAAATTGGATTTTTGTTCTGCACAACTAGAGGGGTAACTATCGGTGGAAATAAAGAAGCTAGAAAGAATTCTTTTCTTTTTGCAAAAGAGTTTATGACTAAAACTCTACTTTAAAGTTAAAATCTAGACTATATTCTTTCAGGAAAATCAGTTATTATTCCATTTACTCCTAATTTTTTCATTCTTTTAATATCCTCTTTATCGTTTACTGTCCAAGTATATACTTTAAGTCCTGCTTTAAATATTTCTTCAATAACTTTTTTATTTAATTTTTTATAAGTTGGATTAATAGCTATTGCACCAAGTTTCAAAGCTGGACCTATCGCCATCAATGGATCGTTTCCAGTAACAAGAGCTATCTTTATTTTAGAATCTAAATCTCTTAGGTCTTGTAATTCCTCCCAGTTGAAACTTGAAAACAAAATATTATTATATGAAACCTTATTATTATTTAATTGCTCCTTGACAATATCTAAAGATGATTTTGCAGTATTTGAACCTTTTAGTTCGATGTTTAAAAAAGTATTTTTATCAATAATATCAAAAACTTCATTTAAAGTAGGGATTTGCTCATTAGTTCCAAGTACTCTCAGTTTTTTTAATTCACTCAAAGTTTTGCTTTCAATAAGTCCTTTTCCATTTGTTAAATAATCTAACTTTTTATCGTGAAATACTACTATTTCTCCAGACTTACAAAGAAATACATCAATTTCAATTCCGTCTGCTCCAAGTTCAATAGCTTTTTTGATAGATACTAATGTGTTTTCTGCTATATGACCTTTTGCCCCTCTATGACCAATTACTAATTGATCAGATTGAGTTATTGAACTAAAAAATATGAACAAAAAGCTTAAAAATAATTTCATAATTAATTTTTATAATTTAGTACATTAAGAATTTGATTGAAAAATGTTTTAATGAAAACTTTAAAATGTTTTGTCAAATTTGTTATTAAAATATATTGCAATATAATACACCACAGGACTCATTAATACCCACGTACTTTGTGATTGAAAAGTAATAGGTCTATTCATTATTTTAAATAAAATTGGGTTATAATAAGATCCAAGAGGATTAAATGGGGCCCAAGAAAGGTCTCCATTATTTCCTAATTGTAAATGATAGAAAAAAGCTTCTACATATATGTTTTGACCAATAAACCAAATAAATAACACTACAAAAGCTGACCAATTCCATTTTTTTAATGGAGATTTGGCTTTAAATAATTTTTTTATTAAAAACAAACCTACCCATACAATTAGAACATCCCCCAGAGAATTTAATAGCCAATTTATGTCTTGTGGAATAGCACAATTCAACATTTCAGATCTTCTTTCACTAACAGGGAGACCCCCAAAAAGACCATAATTAATCCATATTTCCCAGCCTATAGCTGCTATTAAAAAAGAAAAGCAAAGTGTTAGAGCTATGCTAATAGAAACTTTTTTATTTTTCAAATAATAAATTGACAAACAAATAGGAGATAGAGCAAAAAAATAAAGTCTTGTTGCTATCCATAATTCATCAGAGCTTAAGTTACATAAGATCATAACATTTTTATTAACAACAAGTTAATGAAAAGTTTTTCGAAAATTAATATTAAAATATTTGAATTAGAGTTTGTTTTTTAGTTTCACTAAAACTGCTTGTTGTTCTTTATTTAATCCATCAGCTGTGAAAATAGAGATTCCACTAGCACCATTTTCTTTTGAAATAATAATAGCTTCTTCAAAATCATTTGATTCTTTTAAAGCACCAACGTATAAACCTGAAAATATCGGAAAATTAACGTCGTTTACACCTTGTTTTGTAGCAAACCCAATCCAGTTTATATTTTCTCTATAAAAGTTTTGATACAACATAGGGTATGCAGCATCTAAATTCCAATCATCCCACGCTTGTCTAACCATTTGTCTAGACATTTCAGGAAAAGGAAAAACAGCAGCAGTCACTTTTTTATTTTTAGAGTGCGCAATATCAATAATCTCATTTACAAGTGTAGTTATTGCATTTAATCTAAATTGTCTCCATTCTGTTGACAATTCTGGATTTTTAAAATCTATTGGATCTTTGTTGAAAATTTCTTTGAATTTTTTTCTTGCAATTGGATGGTACCCATAGTCGTATTGGGGCATTTCATTTTCTTGCACAATATTATATTTTGGTTGCAGGTCAGCCCCAAGAATCACATCTGGATACCTTACATAGTCTAGGTGAATAGAAGCTAAACCTTTTACATTCATTAGTTTTTTTGCATTGTTAATTATGTGCAGTCTAGCATCTGGATGAAAAGGGCTTAACCATTGATAATAATCCACATAAGCTCTATATTCTAAAGAATTGTCTCCGTTTCTATTTACAGAATACCATTCAGGATTTTTATTAGCTATTGTGTCTCCAGGACGATTTACAGTCCACATCCAACCATGAACTTTTATATTTTTTTCATTTGCAATTGGAATAATTTTTTCTAAAACAGAGGGGGAGCCACTAACAAGAATTTCACTTATTCCTAGAGAATCATAAAAACTAATTTTCTTCTCCCAAGTTTTTTTATCAAAATCTTTGCCAGCTCCAGTCCAAGTACTAAATGTAAATACTTTATTTTTTTCCCGATTTGAACATGAAAGACAAAATAGAACACAAATTGAAAAAACAATTTTTTTAATCATTTGTTAAATTTTTAATTAATCCATTTTCAGAAATAGATAATTTAATATTATTGTTATAATCATAAGCATTAATAATAAATCCAGTTTCTGTTTTGAGAAAATTACATGAAATTTCTCTATTGTTATAAACTATATTTTCAAAGTTAATTTGACTATTATTTTTTAAATCCTTTAAGTATCTAAATTCTTTAAAAGAAACTTTTCTAAATAAAGCATAAAGCGTTTGTTCAACTATTAATTTTTTTGAATGGTTAAAACTTATATTAGACCCCAAATTTTTTTCTGAAAAAACAAGAAAACCCCAATTTTCAGGAACATGCATATTTATTAATCCTTGAGAAGACCAAACCCAATTGTATTCAGGTAGATATTTTCCGTTTTCTTTCTTTCTTGAATATTTACCTTTATTTAGTTCATAATCCCAATTAACTCTTGAAAAATTAATCCTCCATATGTCATTTGATTTTGGGTAATGGTAATCAAAAGGATCTTTGAGCTGTGAGATTTCTTTAATAGGAATTGCCATTTCTACCGTCCAATAATTGTCGATGTCATTAGGATTATTAATGGTTCCATTTATGAAAACTGCAGATTTTAATTCTTTAATATTCCATTTACTATCTGCTTTTCCTTTTAGTCTGTAAGGTTTGTTTAAAAATAAATCCCATTCTGTTCCTAATGCATTAATTTCAATTTCACCATAACTAAACACATGATTATTTGGATTAATAAAAACTTCAAAATCATTATTGTAATAAATAATCTTGTCTCTTTCAGTAATATCTCCCCAAATATGATTTTCTTCTAATTTTGCAAAAATATATAGGAATTTTTCATCCCACATCATTTTCATATTTGTTTTTTGCTTAGGTTTAATTACTCCCTCTATATCAACAAAATCTTCAGAGAATATAGATTTTTTCCAACTATCCTCATTGTCCTTACCATCAATTATAATTTTTTCAGATGTTTTAAAAACGTTGTAGGTTTTTGGAATAATAATTTCATTTTCTAAATCAATTTTAATTGTTTTAGTATTGCTACAGCTTAAAAAAAATAAAACAAAAAAAAATAAAAAAAAAATCTTCATCAATTAACAATATATAAAATGTATTAGTATTTTAACTTATATAAATAATGTTATTAAACAAAAATGAAAATTCTTCTATATTCTTATTTGATTTTTACCATTTTATTTTCTAATGAAATAAAAGTAATTTCTTATAACATCAGAAATAATAACCCCAATGATGGGAAGGATATTTGGGAAAATAGAAGAACAGAAATTATAAGTTTTGTTTTTAATCAAAGTCCTGATTTTATAGGATTTCAAGAAGTTACTCATCAACAACTTCAATACTTAAACTCTGAACTTTCAGATTATGATTTTGTTGGAGTAGGACGTGATGATGGAAAAACTAAGGGTGAGTATAGTCCAATTTTTTATAATAAATCAAAATTTAATTTAGTTAAATCCAATACATTTTGGTTATCTGAAACACCAGAACAAATTTCAATAGGATGGGACGCAGCAATGGAAAGAATATGTACTTATGCATTGTTTGAACAGATAAATTCCAAAAATAAAATATGGATATTTAATACACATTTTGATCACATTGGTGAGATAGCTAGAGAAAAGTCAGTGGATTTAATTATTAATAAAGTTACTCAAATAACGAATCAGGAAAATCCAATAATTATTACTGGAGACTTTAACCTATCAGATGATTCAAATCCAATTAAAAAACTTCAAAAATCGTTTAATGATGTTAATATAGAAATGGCTAAAGAAAATAAATTATACGGTACATATAATGGTTTTGATTTAAAATCTAATTCTACAAAGAGAATAGATTATATTTTTAAAAAAAACATAAGACTATTAAATTCCAGTCATGTTCATTTGAAAACAAATTTTGATAGATGGGCTTCTGATCACCATCCAGTAATTTCTACATTTAAAATGTAATTTATTAATCAATATTATTTATTATCACTAATTTAAAACATTCTATAAAGTATTTTTTATATATTTAAGTTATTAATTTTAAAAAAATATATATTATGAAAAAATCAATTTTATTTGTTTTTACTATCCTTTTTACTATTATTTTGTCCGCTCAAGATGGTCCAGAAATTTGGATGACCTATGAGCTCAAAGTTAAAAAAGGTATGAATGAAGAATTTGAGGCTGCTGCAGCAAAAAAAATGAAAAAATTTAATAATTCAACAGAAACAGCTATGTATACTTTTAATATAATGGATGGTGAAAATCAAGGTATGTATTCTAGAGTTATTGGATGGAAAGATTGGGACTTTATGAATTCTCAGGATGATAGAAGTGATGAATTAAAATACTGGAGTGAAAAAGTTGACCCATTTATTGAAGAATCAACAGGCTGGAAAGTCTGGAGAAGACTTGATTGGATTTCTTATAATTGGAAACCAGAAAATCAATTTAAGTATATGCTGGTAAATAAAAGAATTATTAAACCTGGAAAAGACCAAGATGTTATAAATTTCTTAAGAAGATTAAAAATGGTTCAGGAAAAAAATAATTTTTCTGGCATTGTCGGAGTATTTAGAGTAATGTCTGGAGGAAATACAAATGAATACATTATTTGTGAAGGTTTCAATAGTTATGGTGAGTCAGGAAGCTATCCTGATAGTGAAAAAAGTGAAGAAGAACTATACAATGATATGTTTGGTTGGGAAGCATACAGAAGAGATGCGGGATTATATAATGATGCTCTTGAAATGTATAGTAGAACAACAGAGAGACACCATTTAAATATGGAATTAAGTACTCAAATAAATTAAAAATTAATTTTTAAAAGAAAAACCAGCTATTAAGCTGGTTTTTCTTAAATATATTTTATAATTAACATGTTAATCGTCATTAGTTTAAGTCAAGATTCATCACCTTAGTCCAAGCTGAAACAAAGTCATTAACAAATTTTTCTTTATTGTCATCTTGAGCATAAACTTCACTATAGGAACGAAGAATAGAATTAGATCCAAAAACAAGATCTACAGATGAAGCTGTCCATTTAATTACTCCAGATTTTCTATCAACAATTTCATATTTATTTTCTCCAGAAACATTCCATTTATTACTCATGTCCATTAAATTAACAAAGAAATCATTTGACAAAACTCCTAATTGATTTGTGAAAACACCATCATTACTTCCCTTATGGTTAGCACCAAGTACTCTCATTCCACCTACAAGAACCGTCATTTCAGGTGCAGTTAGACCCAGCAATTGAGTTTTGTTTAGCATCATCTCCTCAGCATTACTTGAATGTTTATTATTAACCCAATTTCTATATCCATCTGCTAATGGCTTTAGATTGTTAAAAGAATTTTCATCTGTCATCTCCTGAGTGGCATCTCCTCTTCCTGCTTTAAAAGGAACGTTAGTATCATATCCAGCAGCTTTTGCACCTTCTTCAACTGCAGAGTTACCAGCAATAATAATCGTATCTGCTAAACTTATTCCAAATTCTGAGGCAATAGGTTCTAAAATAGATAAGGTTGCCGCCAAACGAGTAGGCTCATTACCATCCCAATCTTTTTGTGGAGCTAGTTTAATTCTTGCTCCATTTGCTCCTCCTCTTAAATCGGATCCTCTAAAAGTTCTAGCGCTATCCCAAGCAATACATATACGATCAGAAATCGAAAGTCCTGCTTTAGAAATTTTATTTTTCACTTCTTCAACTTTATAATTTGTTTTTCCAGCAGGTATCGGGTCTTGCCATATTAAATCCTCAGAGGGAGCATTTGGTCCAATATATCGATTTCTAGATCCCATATCCCTATGTGTCAATTTAAACCAAGCTCTTGCAAATGTTTCAGAAAAATACGTTTGATCCTCCTTAAATTTTAAAGAAATTTCTCTATAAATAGGATCTTTCTTCATTGCCATATCCGCATCGGTCATTATAGGATTTTGTCTGATTTCAGGGTTATTAGCATCAACAGGTTTTTTATCTTCATCAATACTAACAGGTTCCCACTGCCAAGCTCCTGCAGGACTTTTTCTCAATTCCCATTCGTGATTGAATAGCATATCGAAATACCCATTATCCCATTTGGTTGGATTAGTAGTCCAAGCACCTTCAAGTCCACTAGTAACAGTATCTTTCCCATGACCAGTCCCATTTGGATTAATCCATCCAAAACCTTGATTTTCAATATTAGCTCCTTCAGGTTCAGGCCCCAATATATCCGCATTCCCATTTCCATGAGCTTTTCCTACAGTATGTCCGCCAGCAGTAAGCGCTACAGTCTCTTCATCATTCATTGCCATTCTAGCAAAAGTTTCTCTTACATGAAGAGCCGTTTTTAAAGGGTCAGGCTTTCCGTTTACTCCTTCAGGATTTACATAGATTAATCCCATGTGAGTGGCTCCTAAAGGTTCTTCCAATGTTGAGGGATCCTCAAGATTTGAATAACGTTCTTCACTGGGTGCTAAAAATTCATTTTCAGAACCCCAGTAAATATCTTTTTCTGGGTGCCATATGTCTGCTCTTCCATAGGAAAAACCAAACATTTTAAGACCCATACTCTCATAGGCTATATTTCCAGCAAGAATAAATAAATCTGCCCAGCTTATATTATTACCGTATTTTTTTTTGATAGGCCACAAAAGACGTCTTGCTTTATCAAGATTACCATTATCAGGCCACGAATTTAATGGAGCAAACCTTAAATTTCCAGTTCCAGCGCCACCTCTTCCATCTCCAGTTCTGTATGTACCCGCTGCATGCCAAGCCATTCTAATCATTAGTCCACCATAGTGATTCCAGTCAGCAGGCCACCAATCTTGAGGTTCAGTCATTAGAGTATGCATATCATCTTCTAAAGCCTTGTAGTCTAGTTTTTTTACAGCACTCCTGTAATTATAATCATTCGAATAAGGATTTGTTTTTGAATCGTGTTGGTGAAGAATATCCATATTTAGTGATTTTGGCCACCATTTTGTAACTGAATTTTCTTGAGTACTAGTCGCACCGTGCATAAATGGGCATTTTCCTGAAGAATTAGAATGATTTTGCATAGTTATTATTTTAATAAACAAATATATATCACAACTTCCTTATAATAAAGTAAAACGAATAATTTAAATTAAAATACTTTAATAGGTTAGTTAATTACTTTTTTAATCAAAGTCATAAACAATTTTAAGATGTTTTTTTTCTTAATTTTATATTGAATTTAATAATCAATAAAAATATATTTTTCATTTTATTTTAAATAATTCTAAAAACAATCCATTAATAAAAAGAATTTCATGTACTATATAGGTTATGATTTAGGAAGTTCGTCTCTGAAAGTTGCATTAACTAATGCGAGCACGGGTGAGAAAATTTTATTAGTTCAAGAACCTGAGAATGAAATGGATATTATTTCTCCTAATAGAGGATGGGCTGAACAAGATCCAAATTATTGGTGGAAATGTTTTTGTAAAGGAACTAAAAGAATAATTAAGGAAGCAAACATAAATTCATATGAAATTTTAGGAGTGGGAATTTCATATCAAATGCATGGACTAGTTTTATTAGATAAAAACGGAAATTCACTTAGAAATTCAATTATTTGGTGTGACGATCGAGCAGTTGAAATTGGAAACAAAGCATTTCTAGAAAATGGTAAAAAAAAATGTAGCGAACATTTGCTTAATTCTCCCGGAAACTTTACAATCTCCAAATTAGCTTGGGTTAAAAATAATGAACCTGAGCTGTATGAAAAGGTATTTAAATTTATGTTGCCAGGTGATTTCTTAGGATTTAAGTTAACAGGCGAAATGTCAACCACTTCAAATGGTTTGTCTGAAGCTATGCTTTGGGATTTTAAAGAAAACAATGTAGCTAATTGGTTACTGGATTACTTTGCAATTGATAATAGCTTAACTCCTTCACTTGTTGATAATTTTACTGATCAAGGTTATATTAATAAGGCTGCTTCAAATGAAACTGGACTACCTAAAGGTATTCCAATTAGATATAGGGCTGGAGATCAGCCCAACAATGCCATGTCATTGAATATTATGAATTCTGGAGAAGTTGCAGCGACCGGTGGAACATCAGGTGTTTTGTATGCTATAACTGATGTTTTAAATTCTGAAGAAACTATGAGGATAAATAACTTTGCACATGTTAATTATTCTAACAAAAATAGACTTTTAGGAAAGTTGTTATGTATAAATGGAGCAGGTATTCAATATAAGTGGATTAAAAATTTAACAGCAAATAATTCATATGATTATATGAACCAAAATGCCGCTAATGTTAATGTGGGAAGTGAAGGTTTGTTTGTTTTTCCTTTTGGAAATGGCGCGGAAAGAATTTTTGAAAATAAAAACATAGGAAGTTCAATAACTAATTTAGATTTTAATATTCATACAAAGTCACATATTTTGAGAGCATCTCTGGAAGGAATCGCTTTTTCATTAATTTATGGAATGGAAATTTTAATCAATGACAATTTTAATCCTTCTTTAATAAGAGCGGGTAACGATAATTTATTTCAGTCAAATATTTTTTCGAACACAATTAGTAGCGTACTAAATAAGGATATTGAAATACACGATGTTTCTGGAGCATATGGAGCTGCTAGAGCGGTAGGATGTGAAACTGGTGATTTTAAAAGTTTTTCTGAAAATGTTTCTAGAAACGACTTTATTAAAACACATATTCCATTAAAAAATAATGATCAGTATATCGAAGCGTATGAAAAGTGGAAACATAAATTAAATTCAATTTTAAAATAAATAATTAATGGCTATCATAGGAAAAAAAGAATTTTTTAAAGGAATAAATGATATTAAATTTGAAGGATCTAGTTCAAAAAACCCACTATCATTTAAATATTATAATCCTGATCAAATAGTAGCTGGTAAACCAATGAGAAATCATTTTAAGTTTGCTGTAGCATACTGGCATTCATTCTGTGGACAAGGAGCAGACCCATTCGGATTAGGTACTCAAAATTTCCCTTGGGATAAGTCAAATAATCCTTTAATAGCTGCAAAAGACAAAGCAGATGCTGCATTTGAATTTATTTCAAAAATGGGTTTTGATTATTTTTGTTTTCATGATTTTGATTTAGTCCAAGAGGCTTCTACTTTTCAAGAATCCGAACAAAGATTATTAGAAATAACGGAATATATAAAAGAAAAGAAAAATCAGTCTGGAATCAAATTGCTTTGGGGTACAGCAAATTGTTTTTCAAATCCACGTTACATGAACGGAGCTGCTACAAACCCTGATTTTGATGTTGTGGCTAGGGCAGGAGGACAAATTAAATTAGCTCTCGATGCGACTATTGCTTTAAAAGGGGAAAATTATGTTTTTTGGGGAGGGAGAGAAGGTTATACGTCTCTTTTAAATACTGATATGGGAAGAGAACTGGATCACATGGCTGAATTTTTAAAAATGTGTAGGGATTATGCTCGTAGTAAAGGTTTTAATGGCACCTTTTTTATTGAACCAAAACCAATGGAACCCTCAAAACATCAATATGATTTTGATACTGCAACTGCTATTGGTTTTTTGAAAGAATATGGTTTACAAGAAAACTCTAATCAGCGATTTGAATCGGGATCTACAACAAACCCAATCTACATCTCTCTTGAAATTAAGCCGGGTGAGGATAAAACTGAGCAACAAGATATTCAATTAGTTATTGATGAATTAATAGTTGAATTAAAAAATCTTGGAGCTAGAAATATATTAACTAAGCAGCAGGAAATATTTATTGAAAAGGGGTCTCC
>Ga0115001_10000605_pt1 | contig 26854 bp, 27 predicted proteins | sample ArcticOcean_MG_C_12_FD_89869 | JGI IMG/M metagenome (GOLD analysis project Ga0115001, IMG submission 89869) | Marine microbial communities from western Arctic Ocean - ArcticOcean_MG_CB8_130 | ecosystem: Environmental > Aquatic > Marine > Oceanic | place: Arctic Ocean: Canada Basin | collected... | reverse complement strand
TCTGATGATAGTAAGTCTGTGCTAAAAATATTTAATTACTATGCCAAAAATAAATATTTTATCAAATAAGAAAAAATAGATTTTAAAGAGAATATTAAATGGCTTAAAAATTTATCAAAATTAGAAAAAAAAAGTTTTTTTGTCGGAATATTAGAAAAAAAAGTAATTGGTTATTCAAGATTTAAAAAGATTTCATCAAAAAAATTTGAAATTTCTATTGCACTAGATAATAAATATATTGGTAAGGGATATGGATCAAAATTACTTAAATCAAGTATTAGAAAATTATTAAGAATAACAGAAGTAAAGTTTATTTATAGCCTTGTAAAAAAAATAAATAAACCATCGATTAGCTTGTTTCAAAATCATAATTTTAAGAGAATAATAACAAATAGAAAAAAATTTTCTAAATTTAATTATTTTAAATTAGATATTTTAGATTTTTGAATTATTGCTCTTGTCTCTATTTTATTATTAATAATTTTTGCTCCTTCAAAATAAATCTTAAATTTGCCATAGCAAATAAATGCTTTTGGATATTCTTTACTATCAAGCATTCTAATTTTATTATAAATTTTATTTATATTTTCTTCATTTTTTTTAATAATAGAATTTTTTGGTTTAAGTCTTATAAATAACTTTCCTCTTCCTCTTTGCTTTTTTGGCTGTGGTTTATTTTTAATAATAAATTTAATTAATTTTTCAATTTGTAAGGTAATTCTTTTAAAAATTTCATCTAGATTGCCATTTAGTGAAATATCATATTTTTTATATATAGGACCTGTATCAAAATTTTTTTCTACTCTAATTGCACAAACTGGTGAATTCTTAAAGTTTCTTTTTATCAAATTTTGAATTGGTGAACCTCCTCGTCCGTATGGAAGTGGTGATGTATGAAATATAATACATTCATAAGTATTATAAATATTTTTTGGAATTACATAACTCCAATGGGGGAAAAAAATATATCTAGGGTTTATTTTTAAAATTTTGCTTATATTTAAATCATTTTTTTTTGTAATAAGAACAAAATTTTTTTTTAGTTTTTTTTTTGAATAGTTTTCAATAAACCATTTTTTTGAACAGGCAATTATGTATTTTTTTTTCACTAATTTTTATAAACTTTTCTAATAATTTCAAAACTTTCTGCAAGGTCAATTCCAATTTGATTGCCTCTAAGTTTTGCTAAATTATGTATTCCATCTATTGATCTTGAGTGTGGTTTTTTTAATATTTCTCCTTTATAGGCTTTTAAAGCTCCTAATTTTTTTTTCCAAAAAATTTTTATATCAATAAATAAATTTGGAGAAAAACTTTTTTTAAATTTAATATTGCTATAATCAGTGGCTGATGGGACCTCAAATAATATTAAGTCTGTCATGTTTTCTAAAGGTTTTGGTCTAAATGCTGTTAAAGTTGCTTCCGCTATTACTCTATGATCAATGTTTAAATCAGAAAATGAATGGGTATAAACTATTTCAGGTTTTATAATATTTTTTATATTTTCTATCTCTCTTACTAAATTAATTATATTAACACCATCTAATTGATTGTCTGGATAGTCTAAATTTTTAATCCATTTGAAGCCTAAAATCTTAGCTGCTTTGATAGAATTTTTTTTTCTATTACTTATATTGCGTAAAATATTTTTTCCGTTATCTCTAGCTGAAACACCATTTGTAAATGACATAGCATAAATGCTGTCCCCATTTTGTTTGTGTCTAGCAATTGTCCCTCCGCATCCTACTGTTTCATCATCTTGGTGTGCAACAATTACTAAAATGTTTTTTTTTGATTTCTTCATTTTTAGAAAATAGTTTATAGTTGTTAAATAATACCTTAATAGAGTAAAATTAACACTTTTAAAATTATGAATAAAGAAAAATTATATCAAGCCAATCTAAAACTAATAAATCCAATACAGAAAATACGATCAAAGAATAATGTTAATTGGATGAATATTATAAAATTAGCATTTAGGAATGAGTCTAAAGCTACTTCTAAAATTATGCCTAGTGTTTATGTGGATGATAAAAAGACATCCTCACTTGTCAAAAAATTAACAAAACTTAATAAATAAAATTACAGTGAACAATCTTCCTTTTTTAGTGGCTGAAATTTCTGCAAACCACTGTGGTAGCTTAGTTATTGCCAAAAAATTGATTAAATGTGCAAAATTAAATGGAGCCGAAGCAGTAAAACTACAAACCTATACTGCCGAAACTATGACTATCAATTCAAGCAGTAAAAAATTTATTATTAACAGTGGTCTTTGGAAGGGTTATAAATTGTGGGACCTATATAAAGAGGCACATACACCATTATCATGGCACAAAGAATTATTTCATTATGCAAAATTAAATAAAATTAAAATTTTTAGTACTCCATTCGATGAAACTGCAGTTGATTTTTTAGAAGAACTAAATTGTTCTATTTATAAAGTGGCATCCTTTGAGTTAACAGACTTACCTTTAATAAAAAAAATTGCCTTGTTAAAAAAACCAATGATAATATCAACAGGTATCGCTACTTTAAAAGAAATTGAAACATCTTTTAATTTAGCTTTAAAATATAATAAACTTGAAAATATTACACTTCTATATTGTGTTAGTAATTACCCATCGAAAATTGAAGACTTTAATTTACATAATATTGATATCCTCAAAAAAAAATTTAATTGTAAGGTTGGATTTTCTGACCACTCAAAAGACAATCGCATAGCTGCAGCTGCTGTGATTGCTGGAGCTGAAGTTTTTGAAAAACATATAGCACTAGACAATCAAAAAAAGGGTCATGACATAAAATTTTCTTTAAAAGGTAAAGAATTAAAAACTTATAGAAATGAAATTGATTTGAGTCATAAACTTCTTGGTAAAAATAAATTTATAAGAAACAAATCAGAAGATAAGTCTAAAATTTTTAGGAGATCAATTTATGTTATTAAAGATATAAAAAAAGGTGAAAAATTTAATAAAAATAATATAAAAAGAAGAAGACCCAATATTGGTTTAGAACCGAAATATTACGATTATTTACTTAATAAAAAATCACTTAAAAATTATAAATATGGTGAATCAATATCTAAAGAAATTTTAAAAAAATATAAATATTTTTAGCTTCAAATTAACTTTATTATCTATAATTTTAAGCATTTAGGTTAAATAAATTTTATTGATGTATATTTAGCTAAAATTAATAAGGTAAAAAAATTTATCAGATGATAATAAATACAATAATTTTCTTAGTTGCAACTCAGTTAGTTTATTATTCGATATTGGGATATGGATCTTTATTAAAAAAAGATACACTTAAAGATATTTGGTTAGAAAATTTTTTAAATTTCACAGTAGGAATAATTATCCTTAATTTAATTGGTTTTTTTTGTTATTATTTAGAATTTAACTCAAACTATCTCAATATCTTCCTACTGCTTATTGGATTGTGTTTTTTTGATTTAAAAAAAAATAGAACTATTTTTAAAAAACAAATATTAGTAAATGTTTTATTTTTTTCAAGTTTACTAATATCAAAACTTCATGAGGATTGGCCATACCATTTTAATTTTATTGAACAAATATCTATCCATTCCCCTTTAATAGGCATTGGTAATGTGGATGATATACATATGCTCTCAACCTCATTTTTTTCTTTTGTTCAAAAGATTTTTTTTCTTCCTTTTTTTGAGTTTAAGTTAATTTTAATTCCAACTTATTTGATTTACTTAAATTTAATTATTTTTTTAATACACATTATATTAGAAAATAAAAATCAATTATCGTTAATATTTATACTGATTTTAACAATTTTAATTATAAAATTTTCTAGAATATCTGAGTTTGGCTATGACTATTTATCTAATTTTATACTTTTAAAAATTTTAATCTTATTTTTAATTAAACAAAATGATTTAAAAATAAATATTTCATTTAATAATATCTATATATTGTTTTTTTTGTATTCTATTACAATAAAAATAAGTGCATTATTTTTTACTCCAATTCTAGTCTATCTTGTTTATGAAGACTTCGATAAAAAAAAAATTATTTTTAAAGATGGATATAACTATTTATTTTTAATTTTATGTTGTTTTTTCTTAATAGAAAACTTTTTGAAAAGTGGCTGTTTTTTATATTTTATAGAAAATACGTGTTTAAATAAAGACTTGGTAAGTTGGTCAATAGATTATTATCGTGTTTCAAATCATGCAAATCATGTCGAACTTTGGGCAAAAGGTTTTTATGTTCAGGAATCAATTAATGATTCAGCCTCTTACCTTAATATTAAAAATTGGTTTCCCATTTGGGTAAAAAATCATTTTTTTTATAAAATATTTGAATTTATTTTAATCCCAATTTTATTTCTAATTTATGTCGTGATTTCTAAAACTTTTGTTATTAGGAATAAAAAATATTATAAATTTTTATTTGCTAGCATAATTTCTATATTACTATGGTTTAATTTTTTACCACAACTAAGGTTCGGCTCTACAATTTTGATAGTTTTTTTTATAGCTTTTATGATGATTTTTTTAGATAAAAATATATTAATAAAATTTGATAATAAAAAATATATAATTGTATTTATCCTATTAGTTTTAATTTTTAACTTTAAAAATATTGATAGAATTAAAAATGAATTTAAAAGAGAAGATGTTCATAAATTTACTAACTATCCTTTTCCCCCTGAAAAAAGAATTTTATCCTCAATTAACTCTGCTAATACAATAAAATTTTTACCCTACAAAGGTAGAAAAATTAAGAAATTCAAATGGTTTAATGTCATTAATTGAATACTAGAAATCAATCACAATATATACCTTTAATAAAGTCTAAAATTTTATATAACACATTTATTATTTATGAGAAAAATTGCATTAATTACAGGTATAAGTGGACAAGACGGGGCTTATCTAGCCAAACTTTTACTTGATAAAAATTACACAGTTATTGGGGCTGACAGAAGGTCTTCTAGAGATAACAAATGGAGATTAAAAAAACTAGGTATAGAAAATAAAATAACTTTTGAAGATTTTGAACTAAGTGAAATTACACAAATAATAAGATTATTTGATAAATATAAAATAACTGAAGTATATAATTTGGCAGCACAATCCTTTGTTGGATCGTCTTTTGTAAATCCTATTTCAACCTCTGATGTAACTGGTTTGGGTGTTTTAAGAATTTTAGAGGTGATCAGAAATCTTAGATCTCGTCCAAAATTTTATCAAGCTTCTTCCTCTGAAATGTTTGGTGATGTCCTTGAAACACCACAAAAAATTACTACACCTTTTAATCCTGTTAGTCCTTATGCAATTGCTAAATTATTTGCTCATTACACAACAATAAATTACAGAAAAGCGTATAAAATTTTTGCAGTAAGTGGAATTTGTTTTAATCATGAATCACCTTTAAGAGGTGAGGAGTTTATAACAAGAAAAATTACAAATGGTCTCTCTAAAATTAAGGCTGGTTTGTTAGATCATTTAGAAGTTGGAAATATTGATGCCAAAAGAGACTGGGGCTTTGCTGGCGACTATGTAAATGCAATGTGGTTGATGCTTCAACAAAAACAAGCACGTGACTATATTATTGCCACCGGAAAAATGTATACAGTAAGACAATTTATAAATGAAGCTATTAAACATTTTGATTTTGACGCATACTGGGTGGGCAAAAATGAAAATGAAAAATTAAAACTAAAAAAAAATAATAAAACTATTCTTCAGATTAATAAAAAATTTTATAGACCAAATGAAGTTGAAACTTTGCTAGGTGATGCTTCGCAAACTAAAAAATTTCTTAAATGGAAGCCTTCTGTAGATTTTAAAAAATTAGTTAAAATAATGTCTCTTTCTGATCTAAATATTTACAATAAATAAATAAATAAAAAATAATGGCTAATGCTTTGTTACAACTAATACTGTCTGTTGTAATAGTATTAACAGTAAATACTATTGGATTTAAATATAATATTTTAATTTATTCACCCAATCTAAATCATAAAGAAAAATTTAAAAGTAAGGTTATTAATAGTGGAGGTTTGGCACTTTTTATATATTTTTTAGTAATAAATATGTTTGAATTACAAACTATCAATCCTTATTATTTATTATTTATTTTATCAGTTTTTTTTGTTGGAACTTTATCTGATCTTAAAAATATTAATGCCAGTATAAGGCTATTTATTATCTTTATAACAACTATAATATTTGTGATTTTATCAGATACTTTACTTATAAATCTAAAATTTGATTTTACGAATAACCTTCTTAAGAATTATTTTATAATATCAGTATTATTTACAACTTTATGTATAGTAATATTAATTAATGGAATAAATTTTATAGATGGTGTCCATGGTTTAGCAATATTCTATAGCATCACAGTTTTATTATTATTAAACTATTTCATATATTTTGTTGTAGGAATTGATACTTATGTCGAAAGTGGTGTTGCTTTATTACCAATACTCTTCATATTATTTTTATTTAATATAAATGAAAAATTATTTTTTGGAGACTCTGGTTCGTATTTGATGGGGTGCATTTTAGCAATTTATATTATTAGAATTACGAATATAGCCGAATATGCTTACCCATATTTATATGCAAACTTTTTAATTTACCCTGCATTTGAAGTTTTTTTTTCGATTTTTAGAAAAATATTAATAAATAAAAATCCTTACAGACCTGATAAAAAACATTTACATCAATTATTACAAGATTTTTTTGTAAGAAAAAATTTTAATTTATCAAACGCAAAGGTAATTTCTGGAATTTCCATAAATATATTGGTGATGATTTTCGGTATAATTGCAATATCGTTCTATGAAAATAAGTATTTTCTTATTTTAAATATCTTCATTTTTGCAATATTTTATTGTAGTTCATATCTATTATTGAGTCGAAACATTAAAATAAATTAAATATTTAATTCTTTTTTTGAGAATATAAATAAAATCCTAATGGGTAATAATAGATCATACTCATCCAATTATTGAAAAAATTACCACTAGGAGCAAATGGAAATAGATTAATAAACAAACCTGAAAGGACTAAAAAATTTAATAATACTAGAGGGGTTTTTTTGACAATGAGAAATTTACTAAATATTCTAAAAACTATATAATTAAAAAATATAAATAAAAAAGCAAATCCAAAAATTCCTAATTCTGCTAAAAACTGAGCATAAATATTGTGTGGGTGAGTAACACAACTCCATTTGTTTACATAATATTTCTTATCCTTACAAAAATTTCTGTATTGTTTTACGCCAATACCAAAAAACTTATTGTCTAAGAAAATATTATAAGCTGTTTTGATATGAGTCTCATGATTATGAGAAAATAATACAAATTTAATTTTATCATTTTTTTCAGAATTAAAAGAAACCATAGAGGAAAATGTAGAATTAAAAATTCTTTTTTTTATATGTTCGTTATTAAAAATGAATAAAGAAAAAATTATAATAAATAAGAATGCTAAGGGATAAATTTTATTTTTTAAATACTTTATATTCTTAAGAGTGAATAAAAAAGGTAAAAAAAGTAAAGATAGGTAAAATGCAGTCCTATCACCAGAGATTGCTATTCCAGAATACATTAATAAAATTATAGAAAATAATACTATTGTATTTTTAAAATTAAATTTTTTAAAATGTATAAAAACATATAGCCCAATTGTTAAGGGTAGCCATCTAACTAGGTAACTTCCAAGTACTAATTCATCTCCAAAAAAACTTGATATTCTATCAGGATGAGTTTTTGTCATACCAAAAATATTTACACCAAATTTATACTGTATAAACGCATCTATAATCAGAATAATCAAACTAATAATAAATATGTTTAAGTATTTTTTACCAAACTTATAATTTGTGTCTAAAACATACCAAATAGATAATGATAGTAAATAAAACCTAAAATAAAAAAAAGTAGACTTCATTGATAAAATTAAATCACTAACAAATAAACTTCTTAAGTTTATAAATATAAAAAATAAAATAAAAAAATAAGTATATTTATTTTTAAAATATATAAAATTTTTATTTTTGATAACTAGATATAAAAATATAGAAATACTTATAAGCATAAGAAGTTCTGAAATTAAAGGGCCAGATATTAAAAATGGTGGAATTAATATTAGAGAAAAAGATAAAATATTATTAAGTTTAAAATTCATAATTTATTTGTAAATTCTATAGAGCTTTTTTTCAATTTTTTTGTATGCAAATCTTTTAGAAAACAACTTTAAGCTATTTTTTGAAAAATGATTAAGTTTATTATTATTATTGCAAATATTAACAATCTTTTTAGCACAATCTATTGATGAAAAATTTTTAAATTTATAACCATTAAAATTATTTACGATCATATCATTCATGCCAGATCCATTAATATTAGAAATAACCAATGGAAGTCCGCATGAGATGGCCTCCAGAATGGCAATACCAAAGGATTCTGCTCTACTAGTTGAGCACATTAAAAAAATTGTAGATTTTTTTAGGATATTTATCTTTAAGTCATCACTCGTTTTATCAAGTAATTTTATTCTATCTTGTAAATTTAAATTTGATATTTGACTTAAAATTTTTGTTTTATTTGGTCCAGCTCCTATAATTGTAAGCATATAATTTTTTGGCAAATATTTAATAGCATTTATTGCGATATTGTGTCCTTTATAGTCAACAAGTCTACCTACAGTAACTATATTAATTATTCTATTTTTTTTTTTAAGATTTAGTTTAGTTAGATTAATTTTTTGTATTGGCGGTATAATGAAAATTTTATTAGAAAATGGCTTCAGTTCATCAGAATGATTAAAATAATTTTTTGAAAGACATATGATTTTTTCAGCTTTTTTTAATAAAAGATATTGTATTGGATAGAAAAAAAATTTAATAAATTTTTGATTAACAATATCACTACCCCAACTAACTATAATTTTTCTAATAGGTAAAAATATTATACAAAACGTAATCCAAGGATTTGGCGTGTGGATATGAACATAGTCATACTTTTTAAAGTTTTTTATTAAAAAAAAAATGATATCAAGAGAAATAGGTGTAGAAAAAAAATTAAATAATGATTTAAAATGATTTACTTTGTAGCCATTTTTTTTTGAAATGAAGGTTTTTTTTTTAGAGAAACACAATACTTCGATTTCATTATTTTGATTATTAAAAAAATCACAAATTTTTTTTGATAATATCTCAATGCCACCATGTTCTGGGGGGAAGAATTTAGTAATATAAAGAATTTTCATCTTAAATAATCCCCAAATTTTAAAACAATTTTTCTCATTAGTAACCATGGATATAAAATTAATTGAATCCAATTTTTAAAACTTAAATCTTTAAACATAACTTTATTATCTAATTTATCATTATATAAAAATTTTAATAAAGTAATTGTGCTTTTAGTAGAAAAGTTTTTTTCATAAAAAAATACTTCATGATTATCGTTAAGTGCAACAATACCTTTTCTGTATGAAAAATATTTAGTACAAGATTTAATAAAATCTAATGTTTGTTCATTTGAGTTAATTCTTGAAATGGAATCTTTTCTATCTCTTAAAACTAATAGTTTTTCTTTTAGATTTCCCACACAACCAATGGTACTAAGCTTCCACCATAAATCATAATCTTGTGCATAAATTAAATTTTCATCATAAAAACCAACCTTTTTGGCTTTATCTTTAATAAACATAATTGATGAATGTACAAAACAATTGGAATAGCGTAATTTTTTTACAATAGATGAATTTTTATATTTAATAGACCAGTTTTTTTTATATGTGTTATTTTCCTTTAAAATTTTACTATTAGTTCCGCATAAAACTCTTTTATCATCTTCTAAAAGCCATAATAATTGTTTTTCTAGTCTTGTGAGTAATGAAATATCATCTGCGTCTTGTCTGGCTATAAATTTACCACTGGAAATTTTTAAAGCATCATTAAGTGAAGGTGTTAAGCCTTTATGAGGATTTTTAATTAAAATTATCCTATTATCTTGTTGTGCATAATTTTCACAAATTAGACTTGATTTGTCAGTTGAACCATCATCTACAATTATAAGTTCAAAATTTTGATAACTTTGATTTAGAATACTTGTAATACTTTCTGATATATACTTTTCAGAATTATATACAGGTAAAATTACTGATATTTTATTTTTAGTGATCAATTTATTGTATAATTAGTGAAACCTAAAATTTTACCAGCAAATAAGGCAAAATACTTTATAGAGTTTTTTATTTTGAATATTAATGTGTAAAAAATCATAGCTAAGAATGATTTTAATAATGATGTTATAAATAAATAAATAAATAAAAATTTGTTATTATGAAAGTTCTTTTTCATTATTGCACCCTGACCTTTTCCATAAGATATAAATTTAGTATAAATTTTATTAAAGTTTTGAAGTTCAAAAAACTCTTTAGGATGATAAATTAAAGGTTCTGCAGAATAATATATACGTCCATTACTATTTAGATATGAAAAAATATAATCAGTTTCTTCCCCACTTCCAAATTTTGCACCTAAGCCAAAGTTTTTATCAAAGTATCTTTTTTTAATATTATTAAAGTTAATCCACATAGATGAAGATAAGCAACAACTCGTATTAAAATAGTTGATCTTAATATCAAAATTTTTCATATTTTTAGATAGAGGTAGTTTTGAGTTTATTTGATTGATTCTACTAAATAATAAATCACAATTTTTTCTTTGTATATATTTTAAACTATATAAAAAATATTTATCATTTATTTGAACATCGTCGTCTAAAAATGTAACAAAATTTGAATTGGATATGCTCAAACCTTTGTTTTTAGCTAAAGAAAGATTTTGTTTTTTAATATTTTTATAAATTATTTTTTTAGAATTTAAAAAATTTGGTAATATTGGTTTAAATTTTGATTGATGTATTAATATTATTCTAAAGTTAAAAAAACCTTTCTGATTTAAAATTTGATGAATTAATTTTTTTAACCCTAATAATCTTTTATTAGTACAAATAATCACATCAATATTATTTTTCATTTAAGACATCTTTGAATATTTTTTTTTCAATAATAATATTTTTTTGCAAAGAAAAATTCTTATATGCATACATTCTCGCATTCTTGCCCATTTTTCTCAAAACTGCATGGTCTTTTTTAATTTTTTTTAATTTAGTTACTAGTTTATTTGTATCTGAAACAAGATATCCAGATTTATGATTTCTAATTAGTGAATTCAGCCCATCTGCCTTCAGGCCAAAAATTGGCAATTCTACAGACATAGCTTCTATGATAGTTTTAGGTGAACCTTCAATTTTTGATGTTGATATATAAAATATATATTTTGATAAAATTTTAGGCAACTTATCGTTATTAATTTGACCTAAAAATCTTACGTCAACCCTAATCTCACGCGCATATCTTTTTAACTCATTAAGTTGACTGCCTTCACCAATTATATCCAAATCTAAATTAGCTAATTTACAAATATTTAATAATTGAAAGAGATTTTTTTGTTTTTCTAACCTAGATATATTAATAGCTCTATTTTTTTCTTTTTTTTTATTAAATCTTTTAAATTTATCCACATCTAGTGAATTTGGAATAACTATAATTTTTTTATTTTTTATAGAATATGTTTTTTTAATAAATTTTTTTAATTCCATTGAGGTTGTAATTATTTTATTAGAAAACTTATACGATATAAATGAATTGATAATTAATAAAATATATTTAAAAAAACCAATACCCCATTTTTTTGAATTTTTTGTAGGTTCCCAACCAGCCCTTATTATTAATTTTTTTTTATACAAAATTGCGCATATTATAGCTACCAAACCACCAGATACCTGATGAGTTTTTATAATATCACAATTTTTTAATTCTGATTTTAAAATATAAGGAGCAAAAAAAATAATTAAATATTTTGTTATAAAATTTTTTTTTATTTTTTTAAAGATTGGTATAATCTTTATATTTTTTAATTTTTTTTGATATAATAAATCAGACTTATCACCATAAGTAACAAAATTTAAATTAAAATCATTTTTTTGTAACTTTTTATAGTGATCAACTTCTCTATCTAATATTTTTTTTTTATCCCAAACATTTAATGAAACACCAAATGAAAAAAAAACAAATATATTTTTTTTATAACTTATATGCGATTGCATAACCTCTATTTTTTTCTGAAAATACTTTCATAATTTTATAAATTTTTTTTACTTCTAACTCATCAACAAATTCACATATTCCTTTGAAATTAATGGGATTATAGTCATCAAATATTATTATATCATTTTTAAGCTGTCTCTTTTCTACCCAATTAAATTCAAACTCAACTTTTGTTCTATTATGTGATCCATCTAAAAAAGCAAAATTAACTCTATCAATATTTATTTTATTTAAAACTTTAATGCTATTACCTTTATAGAATCTAATATTGTGTAAATATTTATTCCATTTCTGAAGCAGTTCTGGCCTTGTTTTTTTTCCACTAATGTCACTTATTGAATTCCAATATATTTTTTTATCATTTGGTAAGATATCTATTGTATGAATTTGACCCTTATAATTACTGTCTTGTATTGCTCTAGACATACAAATAGACGAAAACCCTCTAGCAGTTCCAGTTTCTAGGATTTCAAGCTTATCTGGTGAGTTCTTTGTAATGTAGCTGCACAATTCAGCATATAAAACTCTTCCATGCTGATAGTTTATCTCACTTTTTTTTATTACAACTTGTGTTTGAAGTGCTAATTGATTAATCCAATTGTGATCAATTTTTCTTTCATGGGTCATTTCGTATTTGTTAATTTCTTCATAATTTTTCTTTAAACATTCTCCATAAATTTTTAAATATCCATTTTCATTTGACCATTTAGCTGTTCCAAATGGATGTCCAATTTTGAATAATAAAAATATTAGTTTGTGGATTATAAGCTGTAATTTAAACATGGTATTTAACATACCAATCAATAAATTTTTTCATTCCGATTTTAACTGGTGTAAATCTTTTAATATTAGTTAATCTTTTTAATTGATTATTTGAGCCGTAAGTTTTAACAACATCTCCTTTTTGTTTCATTACAAACTTTTTAGTAATTACTTTACCAGTATAATTTTCAATTATTTTTATGAAATTCATTAATTTTATTGTTTTGCTACTACAAACATTAACTGTTTGATAAAAATTTTTTTTTGGAGTTTTTTTTATCATTTTAAATATTGAATTTGCAACATCTACAACATAAGTAAAATCTCTTTCATGTTTACCATTATTATAAACATCAATTTTTTTATTTTCAAAAGCAGCTTTTGTAAATTTATATGGTGCCATATCAGGTCTACCAAATGGTCCATATACAGTAAAAAGTCTTAAACAACTTATGGGTAATTTATGTATTTTGCTATAGGAGTAAGATAAGACTTCATTAGTTTTTTTAGTAGCAGCATAAAAAGATAACGGCTTACTACTTTCTTCAGTTTCTTTTATTGGATATATTTTTTGATCACCATATACCGAACTACTAGAAGAAAATATAAAATGTTTTACTTTATTTCTTTTAGAAATATCTAAAATATTAAAAAAACCATTTATATTGGAATCCAAATATACAGAGGGTTTATAGATAGAATACCTAACCCCTGCTTGTGCAGCTAAATGTATAACTTTTTTTATTTTATACTTTTTAAATATTTTTTCTAATTTTTTTTCATTTAAAATATCTACTTTTAGAAAATTAAATTTTTTTTTATACCTACTTCTTAAATTTTTTAATCTATCTTTTTTTAATTTAACATCATAATAATCATTCAAATTATCAATACCTATCATGTTAATATTTTGAGAAAGAAGTTTATCTGCTAAATGAAAACCTATAAATCCAGCAACACCAGTTATTAAAATCATATTTTATTTCTCATCATACATATTAAAGAAATCTTTCCATAAATTTGTTTGTTTCTCATAAGTGTTATTCTCCACAGTTTGGTATGCATTGTTAATAATTTTTTGTAAATTAGTATTCTTGTAATAAATATTGTTATAAATGTGATCAGCTAATTCTTCCTCATTAAGATTGTTAGATTTAAAAGCATTATAACCATTCTCTACCATATCAACTGCTTGACCGACATTTGTAGTTACTAATGGAATTTTGCTGGCAAACGACTCTAGGATGGCTCTAGGCCCTCCTTCCTCTCTCGAGGAAACTAAATATACATTTAGGCACTTGTACAGTTTAATCATTTCAGAATATTTTTCTAAATGTATGTGCTTGAATGGTACTTTAATTTTATTTAATTCTTTAATAACATAGCCTCTTGAAGGTCCTGTTAACAAAACAAATAACTCTGGAACTTTATCTTTAAGAATTTTTATTGTTTTTATAAATATATCTGGTCCTTTAATCATTTTTGGATCATCTCCTTTTCCCCAACCATCTCCATCTTTTTGAAAAGAACCTATGATAAAAGAAGAGATAGGTAGTTCATAAAAAATTCTTAATTGATTACTGTCTAAACTATTTACTTGTTTAAACTTTTTTATATCAATTGTTATTGGAATTTTTTTGAATTTTTCTTTAGGTATCTTATTTTCTAAAAAAATATTTTCCATTAATGAGTTTGAAATTTGAATTTTAGAAATTGAATCGATATTCTTTTTTATAATTTTCAATGATTGTCTATGTCGAACGTCATCAGTAGAACCATGAAAGTAAGGAAAATATATTTTATTTTTAAAGTTTTTTAAATTTTCTAATGCATAATATTTAGACATAATAAATAAATGGACCTCATTTGATATATATGCATCTTGTTCTTTTAGTGAAACCTTTTTTGTAAAGTTTTGGAAAACCTCTTTATATTCATTTGCTATTTGATTTAATACCCAATTTTTATTCTCACTCTTAATTACAATATTATTTTCAAAATTTATTTCTTTTTTTCTATAAAGATTTACCAAATTAAAGAAATTTTTTTTTAATAAAAACTTGATATTCATTTCAACTTTTTTTCATACATAAAACATTATTTTTATGAATCTAAAAATTATCCTTTTAACAAAATAAAATCATCTATTGATTTTTTCATATGTTTAAGCATTTTTACTGAAAGTCCTTGATGACATCCTATCAAAATACCATTTTTCATAACCTTATCAGCTTCGGGATAACCATATTTATTTTTTTTTGATTTTATATTTTTAAATCCAGGCTGTCTTAAAATATTTCCTGTAAAAACAACTCTAGTCTGAATATTTCTTTTTTCCAAAAAAATCTGCATTTCAGTTCTTGTAAATGGAGCATCTTTTTTAATTGTTATTGGATAAGCTAACCATCCTGTTTTTGAATATTTTAATTGTTTAGGTAATATAAAATATTTTGAATATTTTTCTAAAAATTTAGTAATAGTCTTAAAATTTCTACCTCTATAATTCAAATTTTTTTTTAATTTTTTTAATTGTATCAATCCAAAAGCAGCACCCATTTCTGAAGGTTCCAAATTGTGCCCTATTTCAGAAAAAACAAATTTTTTATCATACTGGATTCCATCGAGTTCTATATTAAACCTGTTCTCTATTTTTTCAGAGTTTTCATCATACAATGAAGAACTTCTACCCCAAGACCTTAGTAATTTTGCTTTAAGATATTGTTTTTTATCATTAAAACATACCATTCCACCATTTCCACCACAGTTAATTATATGTGAGCCATAAAAACTTGTTATGCTTAGATCTGCATAATAGCCTGCAGATTTGTTTTTATACGTGGCTCCTAAAGTGTCTGCAGAATCTTCTATTATAAGAATTTTTTTCTTTTTAAGAATTGGATATAATTTTTCCCAGTTTACAAGATTTCCTAATAAATGTGGTGCCAATATTGCTTTTGTTTTTTTGGTAATTAGTTTTTCTACTGCATCTTCATCAATACAATAGGTTGCTTCTTTAACATCTGCAAAAACTGGGATTAAATTATTTCTAACAATATAAGAAACTGTTGTTCCAAAAGTTAATGTAGGTGTTATTATTTCACTACCTTTTGGAAAATTTAGAGCTTCCATGGCCAGTAATAAAGCAGATGAACCCGAGTTTACCATCAATCCATATTTTTTATTAAATAATCCTGAAATTTTTTTTTCAAAATTTGAAACATTCTTACCCATTTGAGTGGATGATCTCAAAACTTTCACTACAGCGTCAATTTCTTCCTTACCATGAACACTTTGACCATATGGTACTCTTATATATTTATTTTTATTCATTTTTATAACTTTATTATAAAATTCTATTTATCTTATTAATAATCAGTTTCCATCTTTCATCATAGTTGTGGTTATCATTGAAAAGTTTTTTTATATTAGTTTTGTTATACTGTATTTTATTTTTGTCGATATTTTTTATTATATGTTCAATTTCATCACCTAAATTAGACAATTTTTCTAAACCAGATGTGTAAAAATTACAGTTTTTATCATTTAAACCTATAGTTCTATTCATTTCACAGTCATAGGTGATCAAGTTTGAGCCATGAAAGCCGGATCTAAATACATTCCACCCTAACGCAAATTGTGGATCAAACTTGTTTTCTAATTCTGGTATAATTGTATCTAACCAGGGTAAATCTAAAACAAATTTTGCATTTTCATACATTTCTTGAGTTGCCCAATAGTTATGTTCTGAAAAAAATAAATTTTTTTTATAATTGTTATCAACCTTAAAATTTGACTGAGTCCATACTCTTTTGGGTGAGCATATTAGTACTTTAATTCCTTTCTTGATTAAAATATTAATAAGTTCTTGTCTATAATTATCGCTTCGATTAAATCTGGGTGATCCGGAAAATAATATGTCAATTTTTTTTACCTGTTTCATCAATCTTTTCTTATAGAAAGATATGTACATCCTTTTTAATATTTTATATTCAAATTTTTGATGAATTGCAGTTGGTAGATAAAAATAATTTTTTTTTTGAGAAAATATATTTATAAAGCAAGAGTCAAAAATTAAATCCATTTCCTCATAAAAATTTTTGAAATTTTTTTTTATAGATGAAGAATAACATTTTGCCCATATACCAAATTTGGAGTTTTTGAATTTTTTTTTAATTTCTAAGGCCACAGGGTCAAATCCTAAAAAAAAAACAAATGAAGGTTCCCAATTTAAATATTTTTTATAATTTGAAAATAAATCATATTTAATAAAATATGATTTTGAAGGGCTATTAAGATTTTCTAATGTTTTTTGGTTATAAACAAAATCATGCTCATCAGCTTCTGATTGATTTGATCTAAATCTTCTTGCTAAAATTAAAATTTTCAATTTAGAAATTTTTTTCATACCAATTAATCCAATCTAGTGCAGAAAATTTTTTAGAAGTTAATTCAATATTTTTTGATTTCTCTATTCCTCTACCCAAATGTAAAAAAACAACTTCAAATTTATTATTTACACATATGTCAACACCATTTCCAAGTGCTAAATACTTTTTATCTTTAATCTCATAATTTAAAGGTTTGTCTGTTCTTAAATTCCTATAGCTTAAAATTTTATAACCTTGCTTTAAGGATAGAACTATGGCTTTTTCAGCAATATCATAGTTGGGAAGATCTGGATATAAATTCAAATTTAATTTATTAAATAAATCAAGATTCCACATACATCCAAGTGAATGAATTATCTGGTATTTTTTTCCTAAATTAAATTGTCCACGGAAACCTCCTGCAATAATTTTTTTATCGTTTAACATTTCTTCTCTTAGGTCCTTTATACTGTTAGACTGTGTAAATATAACGTCAGTTTGTAGTGTCATAAAAAACCGAGGCTTATAGTTAATCTTATCAAAATAACTTATTGCAAATTCTAAGCTCCATGCATTAGCATTACTTCCAGACCTTGGTGCCTTATTAAGCAGAATAGACTTTAAGATTTTTAAAACTAAAGGAGTTTGCTCCCAAGACCTTGGCGTATAATCAATATAAATAAAATTAAATTTCTTAAATTCATCAGAATTTACTAAATAATGAGCTTTTGGAGAGCCAACATCAATAATCCAAACTGATACGTTGTCTAAATTTATATTCTCTAATGACTTGAGTGCTATTCTTAACAGATCTGACGAAACTTTATTAGGTTGATATGATGCAAATACTAAAGCTGTATCAGTGTTTTTTGTAGAATTTAAAAATGCTACTTGCTTATATTTGTTGATATTCATTTAATCTTAATCGAAAACTTATCATTCTTAGGTATTAAAAATTTCCATAGACTTTTTTTATCTGTTGATTTTATTATCTTTACATTAGATTTTAAAAGTTTTCTTTCTTTAATAGCAAAGTTGTAAAGAGACATATCTTTATCTAAAACATTAATCGTCTCAAAAAAGTTTTTTTTTATTTTTCTGAAATCAATATAATTACTTAATTTCTTTGAAAGTTTTTTTATATTTATAAAATTAGTCATAAAATTTGGATTATTTATTTTAATTTTTTTTAATTTATTTTCTTTAATTTGGGGCCATAAACGTGTTTTTAATTCACCATCACCAAAAACATGTGGCAATCTTAAATATTTAATTGAAACATCTTTACCTAAAGACCAAGAAAATATTGTTTGATAAAAAAATGATTTTGATAAAGCATAAGTTGACAGTGGCAAACAAAAACTTTTAGTAGAAGTTTTTTTATTCTTATAGAATTGGCCAGCAAAACCATATTCATGATAAGTGCCTATTATTATATATCTTTTTATACCCTCATTAAAAGCTCTGTCTATTAAATTCATTGAATTCAAACAATTCCATTTAATGCAGTTATATAGATTATCATAAGGTCTGTTTGTACTATGTGCAGCCATATGCAAAAGACAATCACTTTTTTTAAAATATCTATTTAAATTTGAGTTTAAATTACCAGTTATCCAAATTATTTTTTTATTTATTTTTTTGTTATTTTTTTTTCTAGTTAGACAATAAATTTTTTTAAATTTTTTTAAGAAATCATTATTTAATAAAAGATTAGTCCCAACAAATCCTGATGCCCCTGTAATAAATAAATTCATAACTATAAAATAATTTTTGGGTTTAAATCTTTTTTCGAAATATATTTTGGTTTAACTGGAAATTTAATTTTTAGTTTTTTGTCAAAAAATGAATAAGTTCTTTCATTTTTTTTACTATAGTAGTTGGTTACTGAATATGAAAGTATTGTATCACTTTTAAGAGTAATATATCCATGTGCACAACCTCTAGGCACATATACACTTAAAAAGTTTTTATCTGACAATCTAACTTTAATTAATTTCATATATGTTTTAGAGTATTTTCGTAAATCCAATATATAATCTAAAATGGAACCCTTAATACATCTTACCAACTTATCTTCTTCAAATGGCTTAGTTTGAAAATGTAATCCTCTTAGGGTATTTTTTTTTTTATTCAAACTTATGTTGCTCTGTACCCACTTATCATTTATTCCAAATTTCTTAAATTCTTTTTTACAGAAGGTTCTAGTAAAATAACCTCTGTTATCATTGTTGGGCTTAAAGAAAATTTGAAAACATCCTTTAATTGCTAATTCTTTAATTATCATAATTTCAAACAATCTTTGATTTCTTTAACTGAATATTTATATATATTTTTTTTATCAAAATAAAAAATTTTATACCAGTCACAAGTTTTTTTAATAGTTTCCTTTAAAGAAAATAGCGAAAACCAATTAAGTTCAATTTTGGCTTTTTTTGAATTAAGGAATAGGTAATCAGTTTCCTGAAATTTTTTAATATTTGACTTATAAGCAATTTTTGTTGCCCAATTTTTAGTAAATTCACCCACTACAATTCTAACTTTTTTGCATTCTGATACTTTTGGTCCAAAATTATATGCACAATCATATTTGTTTGATTTTGATAGATAATTTTTTTTTGCGAGTATCATATAGCCCTCTAAAACTTTAAGTACGTATTGCCATGGTCTTATTGACTCGGGTCTTCTGATATACGTTATTTTTTTATTTACAATATTTTTTACAAGGTCAGGAATTAATCTATTTTTTGACCAATCACCTCCACCTATGACATTTCCTGCTCTGGCTACTGTTATTTTTATTTTTTTGTTATTGTTAAGTTTTCTCCAGGCATTAGTTAAATTTTCTACAGCAACTTTGCTTGAGCTATATGGATCCTTACCTTCTAATTCTGACTCTTCTGAATATTTTTTCTTACCTATATCTTTGTAAACTTTATCTGTAGTTATAATTACTACTGAACATTTTTTTTTAAGTTTATCTGTAACTTTTAATAAATTTAATGTGCCATCCACATTTACATTCCAAGTATATAATGGTTTTAGATACCCCTCACTTACTATGGGTTGTGCAGCTAAATGAAATATTAAATCTGGTTTTGACTTTATTATGAATTTTTCTAACTTATTATAGTTTCTAATATCTGAAAATTTATTACCTGATAATTTTTTTTTTAATTTTAAACAATTAAACAACGACAGTTTTTTTGGTTTTAAAGAATAGCCGAAAACATTACTACCTAAAAGTATCAACATTAACGTTAACCAGGAACCTTTAAATCCAGTATGTCCAGTGATAATTATATTTTTATTTTTATAAAAACTTATCATTAATTAAATCTAATTATTATTATTTAATTTTTATTTCCAAGGAGCTTTTTTTTTCCACAATTCTTCTAAGTAATTTTTATCTTTCATTGTATCCATACATTGCCAAAATTTTTCATGTTTATAGGCGGCTAACAAACCTTCTTTTGATATTTTAGTTAATGGTTCTGCTTCTAAAGAAGTTTGGTCACCTTTAATATAATTTAAAAATTCAGGCTCAAAAACAAAAAAACCACCATTAATCCAATTTTGCTTTGATTGAATTTTTTCATTAAATTCTGCTACCCTATTAGATTTAATAACAATTTCTCCAAATCTAGCGGGTGGGTGTACAGCTGTTACTGTTGCAATTTTTTTAGAAGCAATATGATGTTTTAAAAGTTTAGATAAATTTATATTAGATAATCCATCTCCATAGGTTAACATAAACCTCTCATTATTAAGATATTTCTTTAATTTTTTTACTCTGCCCCCAGTCATTGTATTAAGCCCAGTATCTACAAATTGAATATTAAATTTATATTTTTTAAATTTTTTTTTTATAAAATTGCCTTTATATCCAAGCGCTACAATAAAATCATTGTATCCAAATTTTTTATAATAATTTATTATGTGATAAAGAATTGGTTTATTACCTATGTTTACCATAGGTTTTGGGCCATTAGCTTCTGCTATTCTAGTTCCAAATCCTCCTGCAAGTATTACAACTTTCATAATTTATTTTTAAATTTAATTATTATTTTAATTGATAGATATAAGATTATGACACGCATCAAAACAAATATATTAATTTTCTTAACAGTTGAATTATCATTATTTAGTTTATTCAAAATAAATTGAAAATAATTCATATATTTTCCCGTAATATCCAATTCTTTTTTTTTAAATTTTCTAAAGATTTTTAGATAATTTTTAAATAGGGTATCCATTTTTAATATGAGATCTTTTTTATTAGAAAAATGAATTCCTTTATCTGTAAGAATTTCTGGATGACCCCCACTTTTCAAAACTAATGCTGGTAATCTTAACTCTAAGGCTTCAAGTAGTGAGTTAGAACAAGGATCATTTTTTGATGCCGTTAAGTATAATTGATGTTTTAACATTAATTTAGATAATTGTTTGGAGTTTAAAGGTTTGTGTATTTTTATATTTTTGAATTTTATTGGAGAATTTCCTACAAATGTTACATTAAATTTTTTGAAATCTAATTTACTATCTAAAAATGAATAAAATTTAAACCCTTTGTTTATATTATTAGACCAACTACAAATAATTATACTATTTTTAATTTTTTTTACTTTTTTGTATTTGTAGATACGCTTATCAGCTGAATTATTAATAATTTGAAATTCGTTTGTTGACCTAAAATTTTTATTATTAAAAGACCATTTAGATTGGAAAATAGTAGCATCTGCAATATATGAATTTATAAGCTTAACAAAATAATCTCTGTAGTCATTTTTTCCTACATACTTACTGATTGGACCATCTATACGATGGATGAATATTTTTTTTGAAAAAAGATACTTATAAAAAAAAATTTTTATAAAATTATGATGGCTATTTACTAAAATGACATTTGAATTATTTATATTATTTACAATTAATTTTTTATTTTTTAATTTAAAAATTAAATAATTTAGAAAATTAAATCCACCACCTTTATCAGTATGATTTTTACTTACTGCTATATATAATTTAATATTATTTTTTTTTAACAATTAAAAACCATCCCGAAGTAATAGACTTTTCTAAATATTTAGTCTTTAAGTCTAAAAATTTTAATATTGGTGAAAATATTTTAAAAATAATTTTATTTAATATACTTAAAGGGTTTAGTTTTGGAGAATTCAATACACTGAACATCCAAAAATCATGTATAACGCAAAAAAGACCCCCCATAGGTATAATCTTTTGGATAATAAAACCATTACCATTGAATGCTTGAATTAACTTTGTATCTGTCCATCTTTGCATGTCTTTTGGATCATCATGCTTTCTATACATAAATGGCATTGATATAAAACCTATTCCATCTTTAACTAATATTTGATTAGAAGATTTGATAGTTTGAATAGGGTTATCAAGATGCTCCAAAATTTCAGCTAAAAAAAAGAAATCAAATTTTTTTGTTATCTCTAAATGAAAATTATTAGCATCCAAATTAAAGTCAGGACTTGTAGATAGATCATTATTCAAAAAAAACATATTTAGATTGGAATTGGGTCTATAATTTCCTTTTTTATTATCCTTTTTCCCACCTATATCTAATACATCACCTTTTAACTTTTCTGTGTTGTCTTTATATAATTTATCTAAATAATATCTTCTCAGACTTATCACTTATTAGTCCTTAATATTAAATCAGAATAATTTGATCCAAATTTATTATAATAAAGTAGTTCTCCATTAAATAACTCTAAAACATCCTCGTAACTCAATCCACCAACTGGATCTGATTCTGTTGGGTCTTTCTTATATGAAAAAGAAAATATGATAGTACCATTTTTTTTTAGAATTCGTTTCCATTCTGTGGCTGTTTTCTTAGGATCCATTGATTGATCAAATGAATTTGAATAAATTAAATCGTATTTGTTTTCCCAGTTTGGTGGTAGTTCATCAAAACTACCAACGAATGTGTCTTTTCGTTTTGCTATTGGATTTATTTCTACACCATGAACATTTATTTGATTACTTGGATTGTCTATATTACTTCTTTTATAAGCCAATAAAAATTCAAAAGCATTATTCCAACCATTTCTTCTAATTTCAGTTAAATCGATTAATTTTGAAATTTTATATTTGTTAAAAATTGTTCTAAATAAATCAATCTCCCTTCCATTACGTGAACCTAAACAGCAAATATCTTTAATATTATTGATATTTAATTTTTGTAAAATGATTTGCCAATCAAAAACATGTTTATAGCTTACCTTACAGTATTCAAATTTATCATTTGAACGATCTATTTGGTTTTTGATATATTCTGTTCTTGAAAAAATTTTATCAAATATTTTCATTCTAATATTTCCTAAGTTTGTTAATTAAGTATTTTTCATTAAAATTTATTTTTTTAAAAGAATTTAGTGTTTTTATATATTTTATATTAATTTTATAATTATTATTATGTTTATTTTTGAATAGAATGCTTGCTTTTTTCTTTAGAATTTTTTCTAATATACCAACTAGATTAAAAACATTGGTCATTTTTGAACTCGCTATGTTTAAAGTTTTATTATCAATTTTTTTTGATATGATCTCTACTAAAATATTAACTATATCTTTTATATCTATAAAATTTCTTTTTGCATTCTTGTATAAAAGGAATTTTTGATTATTTTTTATACTATAATAAAAAAAATTCACCAATGTGTTTTTATTTTTATTTTTACCAATTATTTCTGGTAACCTAATAATTAAATATTTGTTAAAATTTTTTTTTATAAATTTTTCATTTTCAATTTTTTTTTTTAAATATAAAGATTTATTTCTAGATGGGTCTGTTACTGAGCAACTGCTAATATAAATAATTTTTTTTATTTTTGATATCTTCTTGAAATTTTTAAGTCGCGAAAAATCTTTATCAAAAAGAGATTCATCTGCGTTAATAGAATTTGAAACTCCAGCAGCATACAGAATACAATTTTTTTTTTTTAGAAAATTATTTTTACTTTTAAAGTTCTTAGCTATAAATCCAGAACCCACAATGTTACTTAAGTTCATTTATCTCAATTATAATTTCTTACTTGATAGAATTAAATCAGAAAAAAAATCTTTTTTTAAATCTATATGTCTTTTTAACTTATAGCCTCTGGTAAGATAAGACACATTATAATCATATTTTTTGGCAAATTTTATAAAGAAATCAATTTTTTTTTTTCCCAATATTTCGGTCAATTCATTAAATTCAATTTGTATTATGGGTTTATGCTTTTTGATTGTCTTTTTGGCTCCCTCAAGTACTAAAGATTCGGCGCCCTCAACATCTATCTTAATAAAATCAATTTTATTGAAAAAATTATCTTTATTTAAATCATCTAATGAAAATAATTTTATCTTTAAAGATTTTTTTTTTGCAAAAATACTAAATAACCCATCATTGATATTTTTTTTGTATCTTTTATGAGTCTTAGCGTCAGGAATTCCAATTTTTAGATTTTTTTTTTTGTCCAGTAGTCCAAATTGGTAACTAATTATATTTCTTATTTTATTACTTTTTATATTTGCAATTAAAGTTTGATAGTTTTTTTTAACTGGTTCGAAAGAATGTATAATACCATTAGAAAAAATTTTTGAGTAACAAATTGAGTACATGCCTATATTTGCCCCTATATCTAATATTGTTGGCTTTTTAAGGTTAAGCTTTTTCATCCATGAAAATAAATAGTCTAAATCTTTTTTATATCTTGGAAGGATCTTATTATCTTTAAATGAAATTTTATTTTTTTTTATTATTTTTATTTTCACACGCTTAAGATTTCATCCCACGTAATTGGGCTATCTGCCTCAACATTTTTTGTAACTTTTTTTCCTAACACTAGGTCTAGGTATTTAGGCATTAGTCCATGGCCAGGACCTTTAATTGTGATATTTGCAAGTGTAATAGTTTCACCTTTTTTAATTTTTGCTCTTGTAAAAATACTTTTTCTTTGAGAATTGATTGCCAAACTTTCGATCATTGTTGCTTTTTTAATACCAGAACCCATTGCAGTAAAAATTGTATCTCTTGTATTTACTAAATTATTTAAATCTTCAACATCAGCAGATAATGCATGATCACTGCCTTCTAAATTTTTATTTAAAGTAAAATGTTTTTCTATAATATTTGCACCCATTGCTAAAGCAGCATTAGATACTGTATTGCCAATGGTATGGTCTGAATATCCTGTAGGAGTTTTAAATGCATTCTTCATTGTCGTCATTGCTTTAAGGTTTACATCTTTTATATCTGTTGGATAAACAGATACACAATGTAATAATATTACATCTTTATTATCCTGACTTGCAATTACGTCAAGAGCTTCTTCTATTTCGCCCATACCACACATTCCTGTTGATAGAATTATTGGTTTTCGCTTAGATGCTACAAATTTAATTAATGGCAAATTAACAGCATCGAATGACGCTATCTTGAACGCATCTGGATTGTATTTCATGAGCATTTCACAAGAAGCTTCATCAAAAGCTGTAGATATTAATGATAGTTTGTTTTTTTTACACCATGCAAAGACTGAATTGTGTTGTTCGTCATTTAATCTCAGCCTCTCAAACATTTCACTCATATTTTCTTCCATTTCTAAAGTTTTATCTGCATACTTTGCTGATTTTGCTACTTTTGAAACTCTACTATCTTGTGTATATGATTGAATTTTTGCATAATCACATCCGCTTTTCTTAACTTCATTTAAAAGTTCCATTAAGATTTTTTCACTTCCCTGGTGATTAATTCCTATCTCTGCAATTAATAATGGTGGCTGGTCTTCTCCTACTATTTTTTCTCCCACTTGAACTTTTGTATTAAATTTAAATGGTCTAGACATTTTTATATTTTTATTAATTTTATAATGACTAGAGCTAAATAATTCTACTGTATCTTTTGCCTTTGCAAACATTACCTGCATATCTCCATAGGAAAATTCCGCAGCACCACCAACGGAATAAATATTTTGCATTTGATGAATAGCTGAATTAGTTTTGGCTAATTCTAGCTCATAACCTTTGGTCATTATTGGATTAATACATGGGAATACTCTAGTAAATCCTTTTACAAAATGTTTCATTTCTGAAAAACCCATATCACAAAATTGTTTAAAAACTTCTTTTGCTAAGTCCTCTGGTTTTTCATTAATTAGATGCGGTTTGGTTCTGTAGGATATTTCAAATACAAGAATAGATTTATCTTTTGGAAAATTATAATCGGAGTATTTTTTTTGTTCTGAAACTCTATGAAAATAGTTTTCATCATGTGCAAAATAAATTGAATGAATATCTTTTGGAAAAACATCTTTTTGATTAACAACCACATATGCAAGTATGTAGGAATTAAACTGTAATGAGCTTTTATGTCCCAAAAATTCTGCTGTTTTAGTTACTGGAAGAGTTGATATTATAATCTCATCTTTAATTTCAATTTCTTTTTTATTTGTAAACACAATTGAATTAATTTTATTATCTTTATATTTGAATGATGAAACTATATGACTTAAGTGAATATTATTTTTTTCTT
>Ga0115001_10000604_pt1 | contig 26866 bp, 26 predicted proteins | sample ArcticOcean_MG_C_12_FD_89869 | JGI IMG/M metagenome (GOLD analysis project Ga0115001, IMG submission 89869) | Marine microbial communities from western Arctic Ocean - ArcticOcean_MG_CB8_130 | ecosystem: Environmental > Aquatic > Marine > Oceanic | place: Arctic Ocean: Canada Basin | collected... | reverse complement strand
TAAAGAACCAAAACCTTGAGCAACTGTATCTGATTGGACATCACCGTCGTAATTTTTACAAGCCCAAATATATGCTCCATTCCATTTCATTGCACAAGCAACCATGTCATCAATTAATCTGTGCTCATAAGTTATATTTGCAGTTTTAAACTTATCAGCAAATTCTTTTTTAAAAACTTCTTCAAACAAATCCTTAAATCTTCCATCGTAAGCTTTTAAAATAGTATTTTTCGTTGATAAATAAACTGGCCAATTTCTTTCTAAACCATAGTTCATACATGACCTTGCGAAATCTCGAATTGAATCATCTAGGTTATACATTGACATTGCAACACCAGGACCAGGAAAATTAAAAACTTCAAATTCTTTTTTTTCTTTTCCGTCTTCAGAAGTCCATTTAATTTCCATTTTACCTTTTCCTGGAACTAAGAAATCTGTAGCTCTGTATTGATCTCCAAAAGCATGTCTTCCAATCACAATAGGTTTTGTCCAAGTTGGTACTAATTTTGGAATATTTTTACATATAATAGGTTCTCTAAAAACAGTTCCACCTAATATATTTCGTATCGTACCATTAGGAGATCTCCACATTTTTTTTAAATTAAATTCTTTTACTCTTTCTTCGTCGGGAGTTATTGTTGCACATTTAATACCCACACCATATTTATTTATTGCATTAGCGGATTCTATAGTAATTTGATCTGAAGTTTTGTCTCTACTTTCTACCCCTAAATCATAATATTTTATATCTAAGTCCAAATACGGTGAAATAAGTTTTTTTTTGATAAATGACCAAATAATTCTAGTCATTTCGTCTCCATCTAGCTCAACTATTGGGTTTTTTACCTTAATTTTAGACATACGTTTTTAGTCAAATATATAAATTGATTAAAATGAATTTTTATACATATTAGGCATCATTATCAAATTTAAAAAAATGTTAAATACAGTTTTACCAAAAATACATAAGGAGGGTTACCGTTTCCTAGCTATAGCTATAGTAATCACTTTTATTTGCCTCTTGCTTTCAAAAGCCTTAGGAATAATTGCAATTTTATTAACTGTCTGGGTTTACTATTTCTTCAGAGACCCCGATCGAATTTCTATCCAGGATGATAATTTTCTAGTAAGTCCGGCAGATGGCTTAATTTCGAATATTTCAGAGGTAGACGGACCCGTAGAACTTTCTTTAGAAAATAAAAAATTTACAAAAATTAGTATTTTTATGAATGTTTTTAATTGTCATGTTAATCGAACACCTACTTCAGCAAACGTAGAAGAAATACTTTACAAGCCAGGAAAATTTCTTAATGCTTCACTTGACAAATCCAGTGAAGAAAATGAAAGAAATTATTATAGACTCAAATTAAAAGACGGTGATGAAATTATAGTTGTTCAAATAGCTGGGTTGATAGCAAGAAGAATAGTAACCGAAGTTAATGTTAGTCAATCACTTAATCAGGGAGAAAGAATTGGAATGATAAGATTTGGTAGTAGAGTAGATGTTTATTTTAATAATAGGAAATTATTAGCTAAACTAGGACAAAATGTAGTTGCTGGTGAAAGTTTGCTAGCAGTTAAATAAAATGGAAGAAAAAAATCCCTTTAAATTAGTTGCATCAAAAAAAAATAGATTTATTTTACCAAATTTACTAACTTTAATTGGTGTTTGCCTTGGCATTAGTTCGATAAAGTTTGCTTTGGATCAAAATTATAATTTAGCAGTAATTTTTTTAATATTTGCGGCTATTCTAGATACTTTAGACGGTAGAATAGCTAGATTAATTAAAGGTACATCTGAATTCGGAAAAGAATTAGATTCACTCACCGACTTCGTTAGTTTCGGCATTGCACCTGCTTTCATATTATATTTTTGGGAACTAAAAAACTATGGAAAGATTGGATGGGCAATCACATTAATTTTTTCTGTTTGTTGTGTGTTGAGACTTGCAAGATTTAATCTTACAAAAATTTCTAACGAAGCTGAATGGAAAAATAATTATTTTGAAGGAATACCTTCACCAGCAGGAGCAATTTTAATATTACTACCATTAATTTATGAACTCTCTGAAATTCAACTAGATATAGGTATTAAAAAAATTACTCCTTATTTAGTAGTGACAGTTGCTGTTTTCTTAATTAGCAATATTCCAACTTTTTCTTTAAAAAAAATTAAAATATCAAGTAAACTATCTATCTTCTTATTGTTTGGAATTGCAGTAATTTTCGTGTCGCTGATATTTTTTACATTTAAGGCACTTTTGTTGTTAGGGATATTATACATAACAACAATCCCAGTAAGTTATTTTTTATACAAAAAAACAATAAAAAAATTAAGTAAAATTCCAAAAGAAGATGATCATGAAGATATTCTTTAATGAAAAAAACAAAGAGAGCAAAAAAAAGTAGAACCTGGGTTATTAAACAACATCGAGATCAATTTTTTAAAAAAGCCAAAGTACTTGGATACAGATCAAGAGCAGCATTTAAATTAATTGAACTGAATAAAAAATTTAATTTTATAAAAAAAAATTCTAACCTGTTAGATATTGGATCTACGCCTGGTGGTTGGTCTCAAGTTGCCTCAAAAATTATAACAAATGGAAAAATTCTAGCAGTAGACATAAACTCAATGGAAAAAATTAATAACGTTTTTTTTTTAAATAATAATTTTTCAGATAAAAACACTCAAGATAAAATTTTAAAAATATTTAAAGATAAAATTAATGTTATAATTTCAGACATGGCGGAAAACACAACAGGTAACAAGACTGTTGACTCAATTAGAACAAATAGTCTTTGCATTGATGTTATTAATTTTTCATTAAGAATGTTATCTAGCAATGGAACCTTGGTGTGTAAATTATTTATGGGTGAAGAATTTTTAGAAGTTAAGAATCTTGCTAAGAAAAAATTTAAAAAGGTAGATTTTTTTAAACCTGAATCAAGTAGGAGTGAATCTAAAGAAACCTATATTATTTGTTCTTTTTTAAAGACTTTATAATTTTTTAAAATTGTATATAAGTTTATATGGAAGTAATCAAAGAAGCTTTAACATTTGACGATGTTCTACTTGTCCCTCAATATTCATCAATTCTTCCTTCAGAAACTAACTTGCATACAGATTTAGGAAGTAATTTAAAATTAAAGATACCTTTTTTATCATCAGCAATGGATACAGTTACAGAATCAGTAATGGCTATAGCAATAGCGCAAAAAGGTGGTTTGGGAATAATACACCGAAATTTATCAATTACAGATCAATCTAAAGAAGTTAAAAAAGTGAAAAATAAAAATTTATTAGTAGGAGCAGCTGTAGGAACTAGTAACGAGGATCAGATTCGAGCTAAATCGTTGGTTGATGCTGGGGTAGATTTAATTGTAATAGATACGGCACATGGTCATACCGATAAAGTCATTAAGATACTTTCAAAGATTAAAAAAATAAATTTAAAAAAACCTATTTGCGTAGGCAATATAGCCACAGCAGAAGCAGCACTTAAATTATATAATGAAGGTGCGAATATCTTAAAAGTTGGTATTGGGCCAGGATCAATTTGCACCACAAGAATGATAGCTGGCATTGGTGTGCCCCAAATTACCGCTGTTCTAGAAGTTAAAAAAGCAATGAAAAATAAAAAAATCAAAATTATTTCTGATGGAGGTATCAAATTTTCTGGAGATATTGTTAAAGGTATTGCAGCGGGGGCAGATGCTATTATGATGGGTTCAATATTCGCAGGCACAGAAGAAAGTCCTGGAAAAAAATTCAAGTATAAAGGAAAGTACTATAAATCTTACAGAGGGATGGGTTCTATAGGAGCTATGTCTGCTGGATCATCGAACAGATATTTTCAAAAAAACCACAAAGATAAATCTAAATTTGTACCAGAAGGAGTTGAAGCTAGAGTAATATACAAAGGATCAGTTGATCAAATACTGTATCAACTACAAGGAGGATTAAGGTCATCAATGGGCTATATAGGAGCAAAAAAAATTATTGATATACAAAAAAAAGCTAAATTTATAAAAATTACTAAAGCAGGATTTTATGAGAGTATGGTACATAGTGTTGAAATGATCAAAAAAGGTGTTAATTACAAGATATGAAAAAAAACCCATTAATAATTTTTTCAATTTTTGTGCTATCTATTTTCTCACATGATTTAGCTCATGCCAAAGACTCTTATTTTGAAGAAGGAAAAAAATTATTTGAAAAAAAAAAATATATAGACTCAAAATTTTATTTTGAAAAAGATATTGTTTTTAATCCAAAAAATGAAAATTCTTATCTTTATTTAGCTAAAATATTTAAAGAAGATAAAAAAAACATACTAGAAGAAAATAATTTAAATACTGTTTTATTACTTAACCCAAAAAATGAAGAGGCAATTTACTTTTTAACATTGTTAAGTATAGAAAAATCTAATTTTTCAAAAGCAGAATCACTTATTTCAGCATTGACATCTGTATGTGAAAAAATGTGTACTAAAAAAACAGAGCTGAAAGAAAAACTAGATAGTGCACAAAAAAGTAAATGAACCAAAAAATAAAAAAAGACAAAATCCTTATTGTAGATTTTGGCTCTCAAGTAACAAAATTAATAGCCAGAAGAATTAGAGAACACAAAGTTTTTTCTGAGATATTGACGCCAAAAGATTTAAAAAAAAAAAACATTTTTAAGGACGTTAAAGGAATTATTTTTTCTGGTGGTCCTTTAACTGTTACTGGTAATAAATTTCCAACAGTTCCTACAGAAGTTTTTAATTTAAATATTCCCATTTTAGGCATCTGCTATGGACATCAGTTAATCACGAAATATTTTAAAGGTGAGGTTAAATCAAATATTAAAAAAAGAGAGTTTGGTAGGGTTGTACTATTTAAGTCAAAAAATTCTCCATTAACCAATGGTTTTTTTAAAAAAAATACGTGCAATGTTTGGATGAGTCATCAAGACTCAGTTTATAGACTACCAAAAGGTTTTACTAAAATAGCCTCAACTAATGAATCCGCAATGACAATTATTGAAAATAAAAAAAAAAAAATTTATGGCATTCAATTTCACCCAGAAGTTACACATACAGAAAATGGAAATATTATTTTTAAAAATTTTATTCTTAATATCTGTAAAGTTAAAAAACAATGGAAAATAAATTCAGAAAAGACTAGAATTATAAAAGAAATTAAAAACGTAGTCAGAAAAGAAAAAGTTATTTGTGCTCTATCTGGTGGTGTAGATAGCAGTGTTGTGGCTCTATTAATACACAAAGCTATAGGTAAAAATTTAAAATGTATTATGGTTGATACTGGTTTAATGAGAAAAGACGAGTTTAAATCAACCTACAAAATATTTAAGAATAAATATAAATTAAATGTTCAAATTATTAACGCCTCAAGAATTTACTTCAAGAAACTTAAAAATGTAATTGATCCAGAAAAAAAAAGAAAAATTATAGGTAAGCTTTTTGTTAAAATTTTTGAAAAGGAAGCAAAAAAATTTAAAAATGTTAAATTTTTAGCTCAAGGAACTTTATATCCTGACATTGTTGAGAGTAGGTCAGCAACAGGCAGCAAGTCATCAATAATTAAATCTCATCATAATGTTGGAGGTTTACCTAAAAAAATGAATTTGAAATTAATAGAACCCCTTAAAGAATTTTTTAAAGATGAAGTGCGCGTACTAGGTGAATCTATTGGTTTAATAAAAACTATATCCAACAAACATCCATTTCCTGGTCCTGGTTTAGCCATACGAATAGTAGGTAAGGTTACACAAGAAAAAGTAAAAATATTACAAGAGGCTGATCATATTTTTACAGAACAACTTATTCGAAATGATTTATATAATAAAATTTGGCAGGCATATGCGGCTTTACTTCCAGTTAAGACAGTGGGTGTTATGGGCGATGCAAGAACCTATGAATATATTTGTCTACTGAGAGCTGTAGTTTCTGAAGATGGTATGTCAGCTGATTATTTTAGCTTCCCAAAAAAATTTTTAGATGAAATTTCAAATAAAATTGTAAATGGGGTGAAGGGTATCAATCGGGTAGTTTATGATATAACTTCAAAACCACCGAGTACTATCGAACTTGAATAAAGTGAAAAAAATTTATAAAATAATTAATTCCAAAAATAAAAAACGTCTAGTTTGTTTGACTGCTTACTCTAAACCTTTTGCAAAAATTCTTGATAATCATTGTGATATTGTGTTAGTAGGAGATTCATTAGCTACAGCGATGCTTGGCATGAAAGACACCCACCATGTTAGTTTACAGACAATGATACAACATGGAATTAGCGTGAAATCCAATATTAAGAAATCCGTGTGTGTTGTTGATATGCCAGCAAACTCTTATAAAAATATTAAACAAGCTCAAAAAAATGCTAAATTAATTTTTAACCAAACTAAGTGTGACGCAGTTAAGATTGAATGTAATGGAAAAAATTACGATATAATTAGAAGTATAGTAGATATTGGCATACCTGTAATGGGGCACATAGGTTTCACGCCACAGTACTTTAAAAAATTTAAAATTCAAGGAACCCAAAAAAAAGATCAAAATAAATTACTAGATGAGGCTATCAAGAATCAAGAAGCGGGTGTTTTTAGCATAGTTCTTGAATGTATAAATGCCTCCACTTCAAAAAAAATTACAAAACTATTAAAAATACCAACAATAGGAATTGGGGCTTCAGCTAATTGCGATGGTCAAATATTAGTAACCGACGATATGCTTGGATTAAGTGGTTTTTACCCAAAGTTTGTGAAAAAATTTACCAATCTAAATAATATAATTGAAATAGGGGTTAAAAAATATAAAAAAGCAGTACTTAATAATAAGTTTCCAACTAAAAAAAATAGCTATTAATATATGACAGACAAAAAATTAAAATCAAACCTTAAAGATAGAACTCTTAGTTTTGTCAAAAAAAATCTTAAAACTATTCTTATTATATTAATTTCTTTAGTTGTCTTTTTGTTAATATTTTTATTTTATAAAAATTTGCAAGAAAAAAATAATATTAAAATAGCAGAAAAATATAATTATGCTTCAATTTTGATAATTCAAAAAGAAAAAGAAGAAGGTAAATTACTATTAGAGTCTATTATTAACGATAATCATAACTTTTACTCACCATTGGCACTTTATCTTTTGATGGAGAAATATCCAAAACTTGATTCTTTGAAGATAATTAATTTTTTTAATAAAATTTTAAAAAATAATTCCATTAGCAAAGAAAATTTAAATTTAATTAAACTAAAAAAAGCTATTTACTTAATTAATTTTGACAGGGAGGAATTAATTATTCAAACTCTTAATCCAATTATTAATTCTGACTCTGTATGGAGAAATTTATCAATTAACATAATAATAGAATATTTTTTAGCTAAAGATCAAATAGTTAAAGCAGATGAATATATTAAATTATTAAGTATAAATAATAACAAGTAGTTACTAGTGAAGAATTTCAAACTAGTTTTTATCTCACTAATAATAGCTTCATGCTCGTTTGATAATAAAACCGGTATTTGGAAAGACGCTTCTACTATTCCAGTTGAAAATAAAAATACTGAATTAGTTAAGGCAGATAATTCAAACATTAGGTATGTAGATGTATTTGTAGAAAAAGAAAATTTCAACGAAGAGAGAAATTCTGTTAAAAAATCTATTTTAAATTTAGATGATCCAGTTAAGTTAGTAAATTGGCCTGAAGAATTTGGTAACCCAACCAACAATATTTCCAACTATTTATATACTGGAAATAAAATATTAGTTTCAAAAAGTTTTAAATTAAATAAGTTTTTTCGCAACAAACAACATTTTAATAATATTATTTTTTATAATAACAATTTAATTTCTTATGATCACAAAGGAAAAATTTTCATTTATTCGCTAAACTTAAAAAAAAAAATTTTCGAGTATGATTTTTATAAAAAAAATTTTAAAAATTTTAAAAAAGAAATTTATTTTTTATTAAACGAAAATACTTTATATGCAGCAGATAATCTTGGGTATTTATACGCTATTAATCTTAAAAAAAACTCTCTTTTGTGGGCCAAAAATTATGGTATTCCTTTTAGATCCAACCTTAAGATTAATAAAGAGCAAATTTTTGTAGCAAATCAAGATAACGTAATTTATTCAATTAATAAAAATAATGGTGAAAAAAATTGGCAGTTTGCAACGAACACAACTATCTTAAAGTCTAATTTCAAAAATAATTTAGCATTAGATCAAATTAACAATAATGTAATTTTTTTGAACACAAGCGGTGAACTATATTCTATTAATTATTTAAATAAAAAAATTAATTGGATAATAAATTTCAAAAATTCTCGCACTAAACTAAATACTGAACTATTTCTTAGTCATCCAATTGTTCTAAAAAAAAATAATATAATTATATCAGCAGGAAATTCTCTATTAAGTTTTGATGTTTCAACCGGTTCTAGAAATTGGGAATTTTTATCTAACTCTATAACAAAGCCTATCTTAACCACAGATCATACTTTTATTATATCAAAAAATAATCTTTTAATATGTGTAGATAATAAAACTGGTGATGTTGTATGGTCAAAAAATATTTTAAAATATATAATGAATAGAAAACAAAATATAAAATTTAATGATTTTAAAATTGTAAATAGTAAGATTAATATTTTTCTCAACGATGGTTATCTATTAACTTTTAATCATAATAACGGTAATCATAATTTTTCAACTAAAATTAGTAAAAAAGGAATTAATTCTAAAATTATTTTTCTTAATGGCAATATGTTTTTATTTAACTACTCCAATAAACTATTAAAATTTAATTAATTTAATTGTTTGATTTTGAACTCAATAGGGATAGTTGCGTTATTTTCTCTTTACCAAGCAAATCTGTAGGTTTAACAGGGTACTCCCCTGTAAAATAATGGTCACTAAGCTGGGGATATAATTTGTTTCTGTTCTCAAACCCAATAGCTTTGTATAGACCTGATAAACTTAAGAATTTTAATGTCTTAGCGTTAATATAGTTGCACATTTCTTGATTTGTTTTACCATTAGCTAACAATTCTTTTTTAGTAGGCATATCTACCCCATAAAAATCTGGATAAAGAATTTCTGGGCATGCTATTCTTACGTGTACTTCTTTAGCCCCTGCATCGTAAAGCATTTTAACTATTTTGTGGCAGGTAGTACCTCTAACCAAAGAATCGTCTACTAAAACAATCGATTTATTCTTTACTAATGTTTGTGTTGCATTTAACTTTAATTTGACACCAAAACTTCTAATGCTTTGAGTGGGCTCAATAAAAGTTCTTCCTACATAGTGATTTCTTATAAGGCCTAATTCAAAACTCTTCTTTGAATGTTGACTGTAACCAAGAGCAGCAGGCACGCCAGAGTCTGGTACCGGAACTACTATATCGGCCCTAATATCAGTTTCTTTAGCAAGTTCTATGCCCATTTTTTTCCTATATTCATAAGCACACTTATTATTCAGTAAACTATCTGGTCTAGCAAAATAAATGTATTCGAATGCATCCGGCCGGGCCTTTTTAACAGGAAAAGGTTTCAAGCTATTTATTTTTCCATCTTCAACAACTACTATTTCTCCATTGTCTACTTCTCTTAAGAATCTAGCCCCGACAATATCAAGCGCACAAGTTTCAGATGCGAATATATATGAATCTTTCAGTTTTCCAATCACAAGTGGTCTGATACCAAAAGGATCTCTAATACCGATTAATTTTTTATTGGTCATCATCACTAAAGCGTAAGCGCCTTGTATTTGAAATAGAGCCTCAATAATCTTGTCTGTCATTTTGTTTCTTCTAGATTTTGCTATTAATTGAACAATAGTTTCAGTGTCACTTGTTGTCCTAAAAATTGCACCATCTTTGACAAGATTTTTTCTAAGTTCTATAGCATTTGTCAAATTTCCATTGTGAGACAAGCTTACTCCGCTAGAGTAGAGATCAGCGAAAAAAGGCTGAATATTTCTTAAAGAAACTTCTCCAGTTGTTGAATATCTATTGTGACCAATTGCAGTTTTTCCAGGTAATTTTTTTATTATCTCAGGATTAGTAAAGTGATCGCCAACTAACCCTTGTCTTTTTTCTAAATAAAATTTTTCTCCATCAAATGAAGAAATTCCACAACCTTCTTGACCCCTATGTTGCAAGGCATGTAATCCTAGCGCTACTAAAGCTGAAGAATCTTCATGATCTGATATACCAAAAACTCCACATTCTTCCTTTGGTTTATTTAATTTAAATTTTTTCAATTTTTTCCTTAGTCTCTATAATATCTTTATAGTTCGGAAACTCATCAATAAGTAAATTGCTACCTTTTTTAACTACGTTAAAAGAGAAGCTATCTGTTGTTGATATATCCCATTTTTCATACGGATAAAACCAGTTTAATATAGAAAAAAGACAAACTACAACAACATACCCTTTGAAAATTCCAAAAAAAACGCCAAAAATTTTGTCTACAGAGCCAACACCTGTCCAGGTTACTGTTCTCCCAATAGCTTTTCCTACAATAATAGTAATAAATAAAGTTATAGTGAAAACAAACACACCAATTCCTACACTGTGTATAAAATCAGACTCGACATAATTACCCACCCATGGCTGTAATCTAGGAACAAAAATTATTGTTGCTAAAATAGAAACAACCCATTTTAAAGATGAAAAAAAGCTTAATGAGAAACCATCTGAAAAACATTTAATTACATTATATAAAATTATAAGCAAAAAAATAATATCAAAAAACAAAATATCTTCTTTTATAAATTCAATTAAACTATTCATTACCGAAAGGTCTTAAGACTAAAATTAATTTTGGTAAAAGAGTTAGTACAGAAATTAAAGCTAAAAGCATTGCTATACCTGTAAAGACACCAAAATAAATAGTTGGTATAAAGTTAGACATCACTAAAATAGAAAATCCAAAAACAATAGTAATCGAAGTATTAAGTATGGCTATCCCAACTGTACTATGGCATTTATCAACTGTTTGATTGTAGTTCTTTATTTTTTTAAATTCTTCTTTAAACCTATAAATGTAGTGAATACTATTATCAACAGCTATACCGATAGTAATAGCCGCTATCGTGATAGTCATCATATCTAATGGAATACCTAAGAGACCAATAATACCCAAAATAAAAAATGCTGCCATAAAGTTGGGCACAACCCCAATAAAAGAAAGCATTAAATTTCTAAAAAGAATTAAAAACATCAATGAAATGCCAATCATTACAACACCCAAAGTTAAAATTTGAGACTTAAAAAGACTTTGTAATAAGTTATTGAAAAGAATAACAACACCTGCAAGTTTATATTCATCTTTTCTTAATCCTAACTTAGTATTTAATTCTTTTTTTATTTTCTCAATCAAATCATTTCTTCTAAGATCTTTAGTAGAATCTTTAATTCTAACACTAATTCTAGCTTCGCTATTTTTTACCGATATATATGGAGAAATAATTTCTTTTTTTATTTGTTCTGGTATTTTACTATACAAAACACCGGTTTCTAAAGTTTCAAGTTTATTACCAGTTATGTCTTCTGCTACTCTTATAATAGAGCCAAAAGACATAACCTTTCCTATTTCTGGTAAAGATTCTAAATAATCATGAATTTTTAAAATTTTATCTATTTTATTTCGTGTAAACCAATATTTTGCTGGTTCTTCTGTATTGTTTTTATTATCATCATCCCATTCTGAAAATTCATCATCTTTATCTTTTTTATTTTTAATGTCAGGAAATTTTAAAACAATATCTAAAGTAGTAGTTCCACCAAGTTTATCATCAATAAGCTTCATTCCTTTATAAATTTCAGTTTTTTTATCAAAATAATTAATAAAGCTATTCTCGACTTCTAATTTCGAAATACCAAATACACTTAAAACTAAAATAATTAAAGTAGTACCAAATATAATTGAAGTATTTTTTTTAGTAAAATTACTAATCATGTTAGTTATTTTTGAGTTTACTTCTTCTTTATTTATTGAATCTTCTACATTACTAAATGTATTGAGTAGAGCGGGTATTAAAGTAAAAGTTACAATCACCGACACAATAAGACCTAGCGTCATCATCCAACCAAAATCAATAATAGGTTTAATACCACTAAATATTAACGATAAAAAAGCACAGATAGTAGTCAAGGCAGTATAAAATATTGGCAAAAACATTTTACTGCTGGCTTCACAAACTGCTTCTCGAATGCTGAAATCTACAAATTCCTTTTTAATTTGTAAAAACCTTACGGTAATATGAATATTCATTGCCATATTAAGTATCAACATCAATGCAATAAAGTTTGATGAAATTACTGTAACATTCCACTCTAGCAAACCTAAAACTCCAACCATTATTCCCACTGAAAAGGCACAACCTAGTAGCGGTATGACAACTAATCTAATATTTTTAAAAATAACCCACAGCGTAATAATGATAAATAAAAATACTCCAATACCAAAAACAACAATATCACTTTGAACAAATGACATCATGTCGTCAGTTATCATTGGCAATCCACCTAAATAAATTTGAGCATTTTCACCGTATTTTTTAATTACAGCTCTAATTTCTTTTATATTTTGATGATTTTTTTGATTGTATAAATTTCTATAAGAATTGTATTCAGCGTTAAAAATATTTTTTTCTTTTTTTTGTGAGTTATTTAAGTTTCCTTCTAATTCTAGATTAAAATAATTATTTTTAATTTTTATGAGTTTATTTAATTTTTTATCTTTCTTTAAATAAACAACAATACCTGAGGTCTTACCATCGGTACTGATAATGTAGTTCCTATAAATGGGGCTATTAAGGATTTCTTCAAAACCTTTTTCTCTATCTATTTCTGGATATGATAAAGTTTTGTAATTTTTTAACCTATCCATTAAAGGACTATCACTATTTTTAAAAAGTGGAACATCAACTACAGTAATTACACTTTCAACCCATTCAAGCTTTTCGATTTTTGATTTTAAAAACTGAAGGTTAATAATTGTTTCTTTATCTGTAAAACTTAATACTGGCGTATAAGTAAGAACAAGATACTCCTTAGAGCCATACCTTTCGCTAACTTCTCGTAAATACTTTAAATCTTTATCGCTCTCAAGTAGCAAGGAGTCTGAGGAGGCGTCCAATCTAAAGTCTTTCGAAAAATAAAGAAAAAACGATAAGGTGAGACACACTAAAAAAATAGTAATTTTAGAGAAATCAACAATTAGAGCTTTATAAATTTTGCCAAACATCGCTTAAGCTCAGATATATCTTAAATTTTAGATAACTAAAGTATTAATTTTTAGGTAGATCTTTAAATTTAGTATACATACCCTCAAATTCCACATGAACAGTGCCAGTAGACCCATGTCTGTGTTTTCCAATAATGAGACTAGCAAGACCATGAATGTCACTCATCTTTGATTGCCATTCTGCGTGTTCAATTGAACCTTGTTTAGGTTCTTTCTTTTCAAGATAGTACTGTTCTCTGTACACGAACATAACAACATCTGCATCTTGCTCAATGGAGCCTGACTCTCTTAGATCTGACAGTTGTGGGATTTTATCATCTCTTTGTTCTACTGCTCTTGACAACTGAGATAGCGCTACAACAGGTACATTAAGTTCTTTAGCAAGAGCTTTTAAACCTTGAGTAATTTCTGAGATTTCCTGAACTCTACCATCCATTCTTTTTGAGTTGGTCCTCATTAATTGAATATAATCAACAACAACTAATTTTAACCCAAACAATCTTTTAATTCTCCTTGCCCTATTACTTAGTGTTGAGATGGCGATGGCTGGAGTTTCATCTATGTAAAGAGGTAGGTCGTATATATTTCTTGACGCTTCAATATAACGATTCAATGTTTCTTCCGTAGCTTTACCAGTTCTTATTTCATGAGAAGAAATTCTAGCTTGTTCAGATAAAATTCGGGTTGATAGCTGTTCTGAAGACATTTCTAAAGAAAAAAAAGCAATAGAACCTTTTTCGTTATTTTCTTGAATGGTTTTTGCGGCATGATAAGCAATATTAGTTGCAAGGGCTGTTTTACCCATCGAAGGTCTACCCGCTATAATGATTAAGTCAGATTTGTGTAGCCCACCTAATTTTTCATCTAAATCTGTCAAACCAGTTGGAACACCCACAATACCGTGTTCACTTTTCATGGCTAAGGTAGCCATTTCAATAGTTTGATCAATTGCTTGATTAAATTTTAAAAAAGTTTGTGAAAAATTACCTCTTTCCGCTAAATCAAATAATGATTTTTCAGCATCCTCAATCATGTTTTCACCTGTCTTTTCTATTTGATCATCTTTTGCTTGATCTGAAATTTCGTCAGAAATAAATATTAGTTCCCTTTTAACGTACATTTCATGAATTATTTTTGCGTAATCTACAGCTTGTTTAATAGATGAAGAAAACCTTGTTAATTTGACCAGATAATCAACTCCACCAACCTCACTTAAACCAGAGTCATTTTCAAAATAATTCTTTAGAGTGATAGGGTTGGCTATCATTCCCTTGTTATTTAGGTTTTCAATTACTTCATAAATTTTTCTATGGACAGGATCGAAAAATTTACCTGCACTAACAATATTTGAAATCTCATCAATAATGTCGTTATTGACTAAAACGGAACCAATTAAGGATTGTTCAGCTTCTATGTTTGAAGGTAATCTATTTTCTTCTGAGTTACTAAGGCTCAGTTTTACTTTTTCCATTTGGAATATAATAGATAAAGAAAATATAATAGAAACTTAAAAGTTACACACTTTTTTTTCTACCTGTGGAAAATTATAACTTAAATGGAATCTATTTTATCAACTTGTAAATTAACACTTACAGTAACTTCAGCATGAAGATTTACATTAATTTTATATTTACCAGTTTGAGTAATCTCTTGTCTTAAATCTATTTGAGAGGGATTAATCTCAACTTTCAGCATATCTCTAAAGGCATTAGAAACTTCTTTCGGCTTTATTGAGCCATACAACTCTCCATTTTCTTTAGATTCTTTATTAAATTTTAAAGTTTTGTTTGTAATTTTGTTAGCAATTTCTTTGAATTGTTTTTTTGATTCCTCATTTTTTTCGTTTAATTCAACTTTTTTTTTGCTTACTAATTCTACATTTTCTTTACTGGCTCTTAGCGCTTTTCCTTGTCTCAAAAGATAGTTTCTACCAAAGCCGTTTTTAACCTCGACCTGATCTCCAATTTTACCAAGTTTCATAATATTTTCTAAGAGTATGATTTGCATGATTAAATAAGACCTAAAATTTTTGCTTTTTTAATTTCACTTGTTAATTTTCTTTGCTTATTTTGAGAAACTGAAGTTATTCTTGAAGGCATAATTTTATCTGTATCTGAGATGTACCTTCTAAGTAATTTTATGTTTTTGTAATCAACGATTGGGGCATCTTTACCAGACAGTGGACAATTTTTAGAAAATCTAGAATCAGATTTTTGAAACAAACTAAGTTTATTTAAAGGGTTTTGAGGTCTCTTATTAAATTTTTTATTATTTTTTCTTTTCATTGTTATCTTCTCTTTTCAGGAATATCTTTTTCTTTAAAGTATTCTGTCTCTATGTCTAACTTTTTATACCTAACAGTTAAGTGCCTAAGTAAAGAATTGTCAATTACGCTGTTTCGTTTTATTTCATCCAAAGTTTTATTCTCAGCTTCAAACTTATAATGAATATAAAAGCCCTTATTGTAAGCCTTAATTTTTTTTGCAAAACTTAAAAGACCCCATTTTTCTACTTTTATAATCTTACCTTCTGTTTTAGTAATGATATCTTCGTACTTTTTCTCAATTTTTTCTAATTCAGGTGTAGAAATGTCCTGTTTTGCTATCAATGTGTGTTCGTAAAAATTCATTTTGAAGTCATTTATCGTTTGTTTATTAAAAGAAGGGTTTTATACTCTTATAAATAAGTCAATTCAATACTAATAATGTTATAAAAAAACCGTTTATACAAATGAAAGCTATATTATTTCCAGGCCAGGGTTCACAAATAGTAGGTATGGGTAGTGAATTCTATAATAATTTCTCAAGCGTTAAAAATATTTTTTTAAAGGCAGATGAAGTTCTAAAGTTTAAAATATCTAAGATTATACTTGAAGGTCCAGAAAATGATCTTAAGCTTACTCAAAACACCCAACCTTCAATACTTTTAGTTAGTTATGCTATTTTTACAGTTTTAAAAAATGAATTTAACTTTAATACTGAAGAAATAAAATATTTTGCCGGTCATTCATTAGGAGAGTATAGCGCCCTACTGTGCGCAAACGCTTTAAATTTTGAAGATGCATTATATTTACTTTTTGAAAGAGGAAAATCAATGCAAGAAGCCGTACCAATTGGGAAAGGGGGAATGCTTGCAATTCTTGGTTCAGATATAAAAGAAATAAATAATTACATGCTGCAATTAAAAACTAAAGGCGTTTGTGAGATTGCAAATGATAATGCAAAAGGTCAAACTATTGTAAGTGGAAACATTGAGTCCATTGAAGAGCTCAAAGATATCTTAAAAAAAGATAAAAAGAAAAGTATTTTGTTACCAGTAAGTGCACCATTTCACTGTTCATTAATGAAACCGGCTGCCGATAAAATGAGACAAAAAATAGAAAACACATATTTTAAAAAACCTAATCATGAGATTATAAGCAATGTCACCTCATTGCCAGTTAGTGATTCAGAAAGCATTAAAAAATTTTTATTTCAACAAATCTATTCAAAAGTAAGATGGCGAGAAAGTATGCTTTTTATGGGTGATAAAAAAATAAATAAATTTATTGAAATTGGACCAGGTAAAGTTCTGTCAGGTTTAGCAAAAAGGATATTGCCTAATAGTAATTCCTTTAGTATTAATTCAATAGATGATATCAAAAAATTAAACAATGAATCTTAAAAATAAAAAAATATTAATTACTGGTGCAACGGGTGGTATAGGCAATAGTTTAGTTAAAAAATTTTACGAACTTGGTTCTGAAATTTTAGCCACGGGAACAAATGAAGAAAAATTATTTAAATTAAAAAATGAGTTTAAAAATATAAAAATTAAACAATTTAAATTAAATGAACATTTAAGAATAGAACAATTTATAGATTCCTGTCATGTTGATCTCGGTAGATTAGATGTTCTAATTAATAATGCAGGTATTACTCTAGACAATTTATCTGTAAGGCTATCTGATGAAAACTGGCAAAAAGTAATCGACATTAATTTGACCGCAACTTTTCTGATGTGTAAGTATACTATAAAGAAAATGTTAAAAAACAAATATGGAAAAATTATAAATATTACTTCTATAGTTGCTCATACAGGTAACCTTGGGCAAGCTAATTATGTAGCCTCTAAAGCAGGAATTATTGGTTTTTCAAAAAGCTTAGCAATAGAATACGCAAAAAAAAAAATAAACGTTAACTGTATTTCACCTGGCTTTATAAAAACAGAAATGACCGACAAAATTAAAGAAGATTTTAAGAAAATGCTTATCGAGAAGATACCCAGAGGCGATCTAGGAACAGGTCATGATATCGCCAACTGTGCGGCTTTTTTATCTTCAGAAATGTCAGATTACATTACTGGCGAAACAATACATGTTAATGGTGGTATGTATATGGCTTGACAATGTGTAATATTGATTTAATAACAAATTTTACCATAAATTGAAAAATAGGAATTTAAATGTCAGAAGTAAGTAAAAAAGTAAAAAAAATAGTTGCAGACCACCTTGGCGTTGAAGAAGAAAAAGTTACTGACGAAGCAAGTTTTATTGATGATTTAGGAGCGGATAGCTTGGATACAGTTGAATTGGTTATGGCTTTTGAAGAAGAGTTTGGATCAGAAATATCAGACAGTGAAGCTGAAAAAATATTAACAGTAGGTGATGCAGTCAAATTTATTGAAGGTAAATCTACTAACTAATTTTTGTTTAAAATTTAAATTTAGATGACTTCCAGAAATGGCAGCATAATGATAATTTTGTCTTCTCCGTCTGGAGCGGGCAAAACTACATTGACAAAAAAAATTCAACAAAAATATCAAAACTTTAAAATATCAGTTTCACACACCACGAGAAAACCAAGGTCCAACGAAGTAGAAGGCATTGATTATTTTTTTGTTAGTCATGAGGATTTTAAAAACAAAATTAAAAACAATGAATTTTATGAATACGCTAAAATATTTGACAATTATTATGGCACTTCTAAAGAATCAGTAAATTTACTACTAAAGAATAGTAATAACATTTTATTCGATATCGACTGGCAAGGAACACAGCAGCTTTCAAAATTTGAAGAACTGAACTTAGTGAAAATATTTTTAGTTCCACCTAATAAAAAAGAATTGGAAAAAAGATTAATTCAAAGAAATCAAGACAATCCTGAGGTTATTGTAAAAAGACTAAAAGCTTATGACAGTGATATTTTCCATTGGTCAGATTACGACCATGTGATTATAAATGATAATCTCGACCATTGTTTTTCTCAAATTGAAAAAGTAATTTCAGAACATAAATAAATAATTATTTTTTTTTTTCAAAATATTCAGTAATTTGGTAATATTTTTTTTCAGATATTTGATTTGGGCGCAAACTTAAGTCTATATTAATTATATTAGCAATTTCACTGGGATTTGAAAATAATGTCTTAAATCCTTTGTTTATCATTTTTCTTTTTTTGGAAAAAAAAACATGCGTAACCTTTTCAAGATTAGCAATATCCCTGACTCTAAAATCATAATTAATAATAGGTTCAAATACCAAGACAGTAGATTCGACTTTTGGAATTGGGTAAAAACAATTTTTGGAAATATTAAAAAAATTTATAATTTTTAGTCTTGCACTAGTTAGTATGGCCAGTCTTCCAAAATCAGAACTAGTATGTTTTGCTAATATTTTATCTGCAACTTCCTTCTGAAACATCAAAATTAATTTTTTATATTTAGGAGGCCATATTTTAAATTTAATTAGTTTAGCTAATATTTGAGAAGATATATTGTAGGGTAAATTTCCCACTATTATAGAATCTTTAATTATATGATCTTCTAATTGAAATTTTAAAATATCTTCATTGAAAATTTTTAAATTTTTTTGATTAACTAACGTTAATTTTAGGTCGTTTAATAATTTCCTGTCTTTTTCTATTAAAATTAAACTTTTTGGTTTATTTTCTAGGATTTTTTTTGTTAAATTACCGGTACCAGGTCCAATTTCAACTATATTATTGTTTGGTATATTAGATAGAGCTATTATTTTATTAATAATATTATTATCAATTAAAAAATTTTGTCCTAAAGATTTTTTAGGTCTGTTCATTAACCTTACTTATAAAATTAATTGCGCTAGATAAACTTTGTGGGTTAGCTTTACCTAAACCAGCTATATCCTTAGCGATACCATGATCAGGTGATATTCTTAAATATTTTAGCCCCAATGTAATATTAATTGCATCATATCCATAAAGAGCCTTAAATGGAGCAAGAACTTGATCGTGATACATTCCAACAACTACGTTATATTTAAGCTTTTTTTGATTGGTAAAAACAGTATCTGCTGGAAATGGACCTTTGATATCTATATTTAATTTGTTTAATTTTTTGACAGCAGGTTTGATGATCTTATTTTCAATTGAGTTTGTTCGGTTCTCACTATTATGAGGATTTAGACCTAAAATAACAATTTTAGGTTTTGTGTTAAACAACTTCGAGTATGATCTATCTAAAGTGAGTATTTTTTTTTTTATTAGAGCGTATTTAATTTTACTTGTAATGTTTTTTATTTCCAAGTGGGTAGTTAAAGGCACAACTGATAATTTTTTATTATAAATCATCATAACCTCCTTATTTTTCATATAATTTTTTTTAGCAAGATATTCTGTAACACCTAAATATTTGTTATTAAAAATTTTTTTGTCAATCGGTGCGTTTATAAAACCTGTAATTTTTTTTTTAAAAGCTAGATCGTGAGCAACATTTAGACTTTTAAGCACATAATTTTGAGCGTATTTATTTTTAAAAATAGAATCAAATTTTAAGGGTATGTTTAGGACGTTAAGTTTATTTCTATCCTTAATTTCCTTAATTGAGTTAACTTTTAAAACTTCAACCTTTAAACCAATCTTTTCTATTTGTTTTTTTAAAAGTAAATAATTACCTATAATAAATATATTCTTTCTACTTTTATTCTTTTTCCATGCTTTTACTATGATTTCAGAGTTGATACTGTCTGGCTCCCCGGCAACTATTGCAATTAACTTTTTCATAAAAAATTTATAGTTATTGAATTTTCTAAATTTGAAAAATGAGATCTAGAGAATAAGTCTAATTTTTCTTCTTTTTTTTTATTTAAAATTTCTTTTTTCAATTTATCTATTTCAACTTTGTTATTTTTTTTTTTAATATTATTAATTTTAAAGATTGAAAAAGATTTTTCATTTGCTATTGGAGGGGTTATACCCTTAATTTCAATTTTCTTAATTTGATCTAAATATCTTTTAGACATAGTCTCACTTGAAATCCAACCAAGACGTCCATTTGTTTTATTTTTAGAACTAATGCTAAACTTTTTTACTGCTGACTCAAATCCTTCGTTTTTAATTATCCTTAAAATATCAACAAGTTTACTTTTATTATATTCAGTTTTTAAAATTTCAATTTCAGACAAATCGTATTCAACTATCTCTGAATTTTTAATTTTTTCAATTTCATTCTCCACATCAATTATATTTACATTCATTTGATTTGAGTAGATTCTGTAAATTAATGTTTTCCATAGAAGCTCTATTTTATACCTTTCCACAAATAAATCATAATTTACATCATATTCGACAAATTTTTTTTCTAATCCTTTTTCATCTGTGTTAAATATTTTTGCCACGTCTTGGAGGTATTTCGATAATTGTTGCCTGTCGAAATCTTTGACATCATATTTTTCTATTTCACTTTTTTTTATTAAATTTTTAATTAAGTTTTTAATTGCATAATTTTTATTATAATTAATATTTTTTTGAGTAATTTCTTGGCCATTAATTAGCAAGCTTGTTATTATTTCATTTTTAAGATCAACCGATGAAATTATGGAATTTCCTACTTTTACAACAATTTTATTAGTAATTTGTGCTTTAATCTCAGAATAATTAAAACTATTAATTAAAAAAAAAAAACTTAGACTAATTAAAATTTTATTCATCATCTAGATAAGCTTGGACTGTTAATCTTTGCGAAGGGTATAATGGATATTGTAAACATTAAAGTATTTGTAGGCTCAATATCTCTGTCCGTGTAAAACTCTCTTCTATATCCAATACCTGCCTTCAAACAATCATTTATATAATTATAGCTTAAATTATAAAATTCTGCAGAACTAGTTAAGAGATTTCTTTTTGATGAAATACTTAATTCAGTAAAACTATTAAGTTTAAAATCTAATCCTGATTGAACAAATTTTTGATTGCCAATATGGTTTTTTTCTTGAAGATAGTCTAAGTTAAACTTAACTTTTTTTGCAATAAAATCTACACCAACTTCATTGTAATTAAAATTTTTATAACTTTGATCTATAGAAAAATTATAATTCAAACTTACTTTTTTACCTATATTATATTTCGCTTCTCCAACTACATCAGAAAATGTTTGATCTAAAGAAGTGCTTGAAGGGATATCCATATTTTCTTGAGCACTTACTACTTGTCCAGCGGAGAATGATAAAACTTCATCTCCTATATTATTTTCTTTATCTAGTTTATTTTTTTTATAATCGAATCCTATTGATGCACTCACACCATTTTCTATTACATCAATTTCATTAGTTTTATTTATATTGAATAAATTCCCATAATTCAGTCTGCCACCTTTGATATTTCTCATATGACCAGGAGCAATTCTTAAAAGATATTTAGGCGTTAAAGAATGAAATGTTTTTTTGATAAAGTCATTTTTGTATAAACCTAATTTTCCAAAATAACCTAGCACTGAACTTAATTCCGAATTTGATCCTTTGTTTTTGTATTTATCTGTATTTTCAGCTTCATAATTAACACTTTTAATTTGACCTTTAAAATAATTTTCAAACCCAAACTTATTTATCCACTTATTAGAGCTCCAATTAAAATCATTAACAAAAAAATTTGTTTGTTTGTTAGTTTCATAATTTCTAAGTTTTAATTTTGAGTCTAAGTTTAAAAGACCATATTTTTTACTAATCATAATATCTTTTTCAATATTTAAGGGTAATAAGTATTCATTTCTCAAGTGCCCTAGTTTATTCATATCTTCATAAAAGCTAGGTGATAAGCCAAAGAAAAAATCTTTATTCCTATAGGTAAAGTCAACATAATTTTCTAATATATTTTGATTTTTATCTACTAAAATAGTGTCGATGTCATAAATTTTTAAATAAGTATCATTAGAAGCTTTTTGTATGTTTAATTCTAAATTACTATTTATTTCTTTCTCATTAATTAAATCTACATTTAGATTTGCAAAAAAATGAGCTCTGCCTCCTTTAGTTTTCTTCTTATCTTTTTGTTTATAACCCTGCGTGTATCCAGTATCCATAATCAAAAAAGAATTTTTAAAATCTTGTCTGTACTCAACCAGCATAAGAGGGTTTTCAGTAAGATATAGTTTTGGAGTGAAAGTAAGATCGCGATCTTCTGCGATATTCCAAAAATAAGGTAGTCCAAACCCAGAACCTAATGTGCTACTATTAGTTAAATTTGGCGCCATTAGACCAGATCTTCTTTTAACAGTAGGATCAGGGTGAGAAAATTTAGGTGCGTAAAATATAGGAAAATCATAAACTTTTAAAATTACATTGTCATAGTAGATAGTTTTTTTTGCCAAATCGTGTTTAATTTTTTTTGCTTGTAGTGTCCACGGAGGGCATTTGTCATTTTCCCGTACTTTGCAATAAGTAAAAATGCCCTTATTCATAGTGCTCACCTTGTTAGATAACGACAATGTGTTAGCAAAAAATCTAGGTTCATTATTATCATTTGAAGAAAGCGTATCTTGGCCTAAAAAAGCCTTAATATCCGATCCAATAATTTTTTTTTGGTTTTCGTCAATATAAATTTCAGAGAAATTATATTTATTATTATTTATATCAAAAATTTTTATTTCTCCTTTTGAAAAAAAAATATTAGTTAGTGTAGAATAATTGAACATGTCGACAAAAATTTTATTTCCATCTTTATCTTTAATTTGAGTTTTGTAATTTGAATATATTATTTTTTTCTTATCATCGAAAATAACATTGGAACTTAAAACTTCGTAACCACCAGAAGTCAAAATTTTTGTTTGACCCTCAGTTTCAATCTTTTCTTTAGATTTATCATATTTTGCATATTCAGAAAAAAGTTTATTACCATTCTCATCTTTCGTATTTACCGATCCTGTAAAAATAGTAACTTTATTTATTTTGTCATATTGAATTTCAGAAGAATTAATTTCTAATTCCTGAGATGATAGATTTAAGTTAAAAAAAATAAAAAAAAAGAAATAAATGTAAAAAGTATTATTTTTCATTAATTTGTATAACTCCAATTGAGCACAATAATCCTAAGGTAAGTATAGGCATCCAAACCGACAAAGTTAAATTAATTTTTCCAGTCTGTCCTAGTGCAATTGATAAATCTTTAAAATAATAAATAACAACTGAAGCTAATATAGAAACTATTACATAATAATAATTTTGTTTATTACTTACAGTACCAATTGAGAAAATTGAGGCTAAAACTACCATTAAAAATAGAAAAAAAGGTAGTGAAATAAATTTGTGTATTCTTTTATTTAATGATTTTTTTGAGTAGCCCATCTCATTTAATCGAGAGTAGTTTTTTATTAAATCAATAAATGATATTGTATCTAAGTTTCTGTACAAAGAATTAATTTTATCTAATATATTTTCAGTTTCAAATTCATAATTCTTAAATTTTTTATTATTATCATTAGCCATATCATAAATTAATACATTTTTCATTACCCAGGGATTTTCAGATATTATTGCTGAATCAGATTCTATTCTTCTTAAAAATGTATTATTTTTAGCAAACATATAAATGGAAATTTTTTTTAAAGTAGCACCTTCTAATTTTTTAGCGTTGATAATATTGTATCCATAAGTGTTGATTTCTTTTATCCAAACTCCATTTTTATTAACTGAAATTAAGTGATCCACATCTCTAGCATATTTAGCTTTTTCCGTTTCATAATATTTAATAAGTGATGATGTGACGGGATTGACTGTAATTAAAATAAAGACACCAAAGAAAAAGGTGAAAAGAGCCACAATTAAAGTGATTTTCAAGTTTGAATATCCAAAAACTTTTATAGCCAGTAAATCTTTATTGGATTTTAGATGTAAAAAATAAAACATAGAAGCTAAAAATATTATAAACGGAAGAAGTTCAAAAATTAACGTGGGTACAAAAGATAAAGATAAAACTAATGGAATTGTAAAAGGTTGATTTAAATTTTTGAAAAATTCAATTTCCTCAAATAAATTCAACACAATCCCTAATGTTATGAAAATGAGTATAGTATTTAAAACTATTTTTGAATAATCAAATATCATATATTGATTGATAATTTTATTCATCGAGTAATTCTTTCAGTATTCAAGTTTTTTATTAATATAAAATATAAAATTATAAATATTATTAATGGAGAAAAAAAATATAGCGTAACGTTCACTGTAGAAAATCCAGTATATCTTAAAAGTATCTCTGCAAACACCAAAATTATAAATGCAAAACCAAAAATAATATATTTTTTAATAAAATTATATTTTTTTTCTCTACTGTAAATTAATAAAAAAGAAGCTATTATTGAAACTAGAGGTATGTACAAAGGCATACCAATTCGTCGAGACAAATTTTCTATAACAATTTTTTTGTTATTCTGAAATGAACAATTTTCTAAAATTATATTTATATCTTTATTTAACATACATTTGAAAAGAATAAGACTAGAAGTTTCTTGTATTTTAGCTTGTTTAATTGTCCTGTTAGAAAATTTTGAAATATTTAATTCTGTTTTTTTGAATTGAACATTCTTAATTTCTTTTTTTTCATTTAGCGTTTGTATAGTCCCATCAAATAAAATTAGTTTATTTTCTGAAACAAAACCTTTTTTTGCAAATATTGTTGTATTATTTGTAGAGTTAACTTCATTAACAATTAAATTTAACGTACCAGTACTATCTTTGATAAATATATTAACTAGCTCGCCGTTTGCATTCTTTTTATCAATATAAAAAGTAACTCCTTTAAGTGAATCGCTAAAATCATTTAACTTAAGTAGCGAGCTTACTTGTTTAACTTCTGTTTCTCTAAGTAATGTTCTTGATTTGTTTAATAAAAATGGATTGACAATTAAACCCAATATAACTTGAATGACAGCTATAAAAAAACTAATTAAAAAAAAAATATTAACAATTTGTCTTTTCTCCAGACCTGCTGACCATAAAATCATTAACTCTTGTTGCCTTTCAAACTTTAAGATTGAAATAATTAGTGATAATAAAAATGATAAAGGTACAAACCTTGTAACAATAGTAGAAATATTTAAAATTGAATATCTAAAATAAATACTTGCAGAATATCCATCGTCAATCATTAAATCTAAAAAATTAACCGCCCTTACTGTCCACGCAATTGCTGTAAATGTGAGTAAAATTGTTAGAAAATTTTTAAAAATTTCACTAAATAGATAGTTATAAATTTTGTTTTTAAGCATTAAAATACGATTTCTATCTAAAGCAACTTGTGATAAAACTCAATCTACAGTTGATCAATATGACTAATTTTTACATTGAAATTGGGTATATTTGGTCATATACACCATTCAAATTCTATTCAGTGTATTTATAAATTTATGTCTATCAAAATTAACTATTCAAACAAAGTAAGTGGTAAATCTTTAGGTAATCTCGTCTTATTTACTGATGAAAAATTCAATATTAGTAATTTAAAAAAATATACCTCTAATACTGAATTCTCTTACATAAAGGATTTATTAAAAACTAGTGATTTGAAAAAAAGTATATTTGTTTTTGAAATCCATTCCAAAAAAAAGATAATTTTAATTTCTATCAAAAAAGACTTGAAAAACTTTGATATAGAAAATTTAGGTGCTGAATTTTATAGCTATATAAACTATGGAAAGAATAGTGAGTACTTTATAAGCTCTGACAGTATAATTGGTAAAAATGAAAATTTTACAGATTATTTTTTACATGGATTAAAACTTAAATCTTATGAATTCAACAAATATAAAACAAAAAAGGAAACAAGACTTATTTCTATAAATGTATTGGGAAATAAAAATAAATTTTCAGTTCAAAATCAATTAAAATTTAAGGCTTTGGAAGAAGGAATTTTTTATGCAAGAGATTTAGTTTCTGAACCAGGGAATATTTTGCATCCAGATGAATATGCAAAAAGATTAAACTCTCTCAGGAAAGATGGTTTAAAAGTAAATATATATGATGAAAAAAAATTAAAAAAATTGGGTATGAACGCTTTGCTTGGCGTAGGAATGGGAAGTATCAGAGGATCATATCTTGTAACAATGGAATGGAATGGAGCAAAAAATAATTCTAAGCCTTTAGCATTTGTTGGAAAAGGAGTTACTTTTGACACTGGTGGTTATTCATTAAAACCAGCAAAATTTATGGAAGATATGACTTATGATATGGCAGGCTCTGCTGCTGTAGTTGGTTTAATGAAGAATTTAGCATTAAGAAAAGCAAAAATTAATGCTGTCGGTGTTGTAGGGCTTGTAGAAAATATGGTAAGTGGAGATGCTCAAAGACCTGGAGACATTGTTAAATCTTATAG
>Ga0115001_10000600_pt1 | contig 26943 bp, 24 predicted proteins | sample ArcticOcean_MG_C_12_FD_89869 | JGI IMG/M metagenome (GOLD analysis project Ga0115001, IMG submission 89869) | Marine microbial communities from western Arctic Ocean - ArcticOcean_MG_CB8_130 | ecosystem: Environmental > Aquatic > Marine > Oceanic | place: Arctic Ocean: Canada Basin | collected... | reverse complement strand
AGGCCAGGACGCTCGCGAAGCGGAATCCAGAGCAGGAGCAGCGCGATGCCCGTGATGATGATGACCTGACCCGTTCCGATGCCGGTCAACTCGCTCACGCCGGTGTGGAAGACATCCCAGGGGGCTGCACCAAGTTCAGCATCGAGGATCATCGAGATACCGAGGCCGAACAGGAACAGGCCAAAAACGCACCGAGTGAGGCGTTCAGGAAACCGATCCCGAGGAATCAGAGGCACGACGCGACGAGTCGAAGCAGGACCGGACATTCGCTGGACCGTAGCGATCATCGCTGGTCTCGGCGCGCTCGAATCCGGATGAGCATGGTGGTGGCGGCACCGGCCGACTGGCCTGGGGGTCAAAGCGAGGCGCCAGCTACGCTGGTGTCGATGGCGAAGCACGGCATCTCACCTGCGGGTTTGCACGGAGGTGATGCGGCGGCGGTCGCTGAAAGCCTTGGCCTCGACCCGGCATCGATGCTCGACCTGTCACAGAATCTGAACCCGTTCGCCCCCGATGTCGAGCAGTTGGTGAGGGAGCACGCCGTGGCCGTTCGTTGCTATCCGTCGACTGATGCAGCTCATCGATTGTTGGCGGAGGCGTTGGACGTGGATGTCAATCGGCTCCGCCTGACGAATGGTGGGAGTGAGGCGATTGCGCTCGTTGCACGCGAAATCGGAGGTGGTGTCGCACGCGAACCCGAGTTTTCGCTCTACCCGCGTGGCCGGGATGGGCCGGTCTGGCGGAGTGACCCTCACAGCCCAGGCGGGAGTCTTGCCGGAGCTGAAGTCCATGCTGATGTTTGGGACGAGGCGTTCTATCCGTTGGCGACTGGACGGTGGTCAGCAGCCCGACCTGGTGTCACCGTTGGCTCGCTGACAAAGACGTTTGCCTGTCCTGGCTTGCGGCTTGGGTATGTCATTGCTGACGATGCCGAACGGATGACGCAGAACCAACAGAAGTGGCCGATTGGCTCGTTGGCGCTTGCGGTCCTGCCCGAGTTGCTTCGCCAGGCCGACCTCATTGGATGGCATGTACGGATTGCTCAACAGCGAGCAACGCTGGCGGCGCTGCTTGAGGCGTACGGATGGCCGGTTCGCGCGGCTGATGCTCCGTGGGTGTTGGTGGAGGCGGACGATTTACGCACGCGACTCGCTCCATTGGGCATCGTGGTTCGCGACTGCGCCAGTTTTGGAATGCACGGCACCTTCCGAATCGCGGTGCCCAACGATGACGGTCTCGAGGCCGTGGCGCTCGCGCTGGAACGGCTGGCCCACGAATGAGCTTGTTGCAACCAATCGTTCCAGAGCTCGCCACGTTTTCTGATGGCCAGCGTTGCCTGCTGTGGCGCTGTGAGTCGCAGCGCCATCAGCTGTCGTGCGCGCCGGTGGGCGGGGGGCTGAGCGTGGTCGATTGGGTTGTCAACCTTGAGGTCGATGGTCAGTATGCGCGACATGATCTTGCGGTCCACGCCGCTGAGGTATCAAGCCACCTCGGGCTCGCTGGGCAGGGTGTGACGATGCTCACCGCAGCCGATGTCGGTGCAGTGGTATCGGCGGCCGAGCAAGGCGTTCGAGTTGACGTCACGGTTGGCATTTCGACACCAACCTGGGCAGCCGCTGAAAGCTTTGACGAAGGCAACGTCGGGCCCGGCACGATCAACATCGTCGTGCAGTTGCCGATATCACTGACGGCTGCTGCGGCGGTGAACGTTGTGATTACGGCGACCGAAGCAAAGTCACAGGCGTTGATTGAGCACGGGGTTGCTGGCACGGGGACGGCCACCGACGCAGTCGTGGTGCTGTGGCCCGAAGGAGTGGAAAATTCGGAGCCGATCCAATTCGGCGGTCCACGGTCGCAATGGGGCGGCAGCGTTGCCAGGGTTGTCCATGCCGCCGTTGGGCGAGGGATTCAAGATTGGAGAAAGCGATGAGCGTCGGGGGAGTGCTCCGACGGAGGGCGACGTGGATTGCGGCGGGGTTGATCGCTGATCGATTCGTGCCGGAACTACCGAACCGCTGGCACCCGGTGGCGTGGTTCGGGTCGTTCATGGGTCTCGTCGAGCGAACGATCTGGTCGGATCGTCGATCTGCTGGGACGGCGTATGCGCTGATTGGGACGATGGTCGGTCTCGGAGCAGGCCGACTTATTCGGAACCCGACAGTCGCCGTTGGCATTGCTTGCGCAGGGCCGGAACTTCGGCGTCTGGGCGGTGAAATCGAAGCTGTCGCGCGGGTCGATGGGGTCGATGCTGGCCGTGTGGCGCTTGGCGGCTTAGTCGGGCGCGACACGTCGCAACTCGACGAGGCCGGGATCGCTGCGGCGGTTGTCGAATCCGTGGCGGAGAATACCGTCGATGCCGTGGTCGCGCCGGTGTTCTGGGGCTTAGTCGGCGGAGCACCCGGTGCGCTTGCGTATCGGGCAATCAACACAATGGATGCAATGGTGGGACGTCGCACCGATCGTTACGAGCGTTTCGGAAAGGTCGCGGCACGTCTTGATGATGTTGCGAACTTTGTGCCGGCTCGCCTGTTTGGCCTGGCGGTGCTGGTCGTTCGCCCTGGCCGAGCAAGTCAGGTCCTCGCTCTTGTCCGCAGGGACGCGGCGGCGCACCCCTCGCCGAACGCCGGCGTGGCGGAGACGTCGGCCGCTGCAGCGCTCGGTATCGAGCTGGGTGGACCGCTTTGTTACGGGCAGGTCAGCGAGGATCGGCCCCGGCTAGGGAGTGGGCCGCGGCCATCGTTGACTGACGTTCAGCGGATGAACGCCCTGTCGAATCAGGTCGAGCTCCTCGTTACCGGGGTCCTGGTCGCCGGGAGTCTCGTCGGCTGTGTCTTTATCAGCCGTGTCCCTGCGGCGGCTGTATTGGCCGCAGGCACCCCGGGCGTCTCTTTGCACGCTCCGCTTTGCTGAACTCTGTGACACCGCATCGTCATGCTGGGTCACATGATGTTCGAAACACGTTGCGCCGGCTGTGAGCGACCGGGCGCTGCCATCTGCACTACCTGTCGCATTGCACTCGTTGGTCGGCTGCCGCAAACGCAAGAGCATGGGGTCATTGCCGCAGTTCCCTTCGCCGGACGGGCGCGTGATGTGGTGCTGTCGTTGAAGTACCGCAACCGGCGTCAGGTCGCGCGGCATCTCGGCAGTCTGCTGGTCAATCGACTGGTCGAAAGCGGGCGGTACGCCAATCTCGAGTCGGTGACCTGGGCCCCGACGAGTGCGAAGCGCCGCCGTCACCGCGGGTTCGATCAAGGTGAGGAAATAGCACGCACTGTCGCACGGCAACTCGGACTGCCCTGCCGCCGTCTGCTTGATCGGCGCGGCGTATCAGTGACTCAGACCGGGCGGACCCGGGCTGAGCGGCTCGATGCGCCCGAATTCGCAGCCCGTCCCGATGTCGCTGGCACGTCGGTGCTCGTGGTCGACGACGTCGTCACGACCGGCGCAACGCTGCACGCAGCACGCGACGCTCTGCTGCAGCAGGGAGCACGCGATGTCGTCCTCGCAGCCGTTGCGTCGACGCCGAGTAGTTCCGCGAGCTGCGACAAGGTGCTGCGGTTCCGTCAACTCACTGCGGCCTGAGCCCGTTCGTGCGGCGCCACTGGAACGCCTGCCACGGTGGCGTTGGTGCCACTTGGTGGCACCAATCCCGCCGATAGCATCTCTTCTACATGGGCATTCTCGATCGTATCCTCCGCGCCGGTGAAGGCAAAAAGCTGAAGGCACTCCAGGGTATTGTCCCGGAGATCAACGCTTTTGAAGTCGAAATATCGGCTCTCACTGATGATCAGCTCACCGGCAAGACTGCCGAATTCCGTCAGCGCCTCGCCAACGGTGAAGAACTTGACGACATGCTCGTCGAATCGTTTGCCGTCACGCGCGAAGCCGCTGTCCGTGTGCTCGGGCAACGCCACTTCGATGTCCAGATGATGGGTGGCGCTGCGCTGCACTTTGGCTGGGTCGCGGAGATGAAGACGGGTGAGGGTAAAACCCTCACATCGACCGGTCCAATGTACTTGAACGCGCTCGCTGAGAAAGGCGTTCACCTGGTCACCGTGAATGATTACCTCGCTCAGTACCAGTCCGAGTTGATGGGCCGTGTCTACCGGTTCATGGGTATGGACGTCGGCCTGATCCTGCCGGGACGCAACGCCACGCCCGCCGAGAAGCGGGCGGCGTATGCCGCCGATGTCACTTACGGCACCAACAACGAACTGGGCTTCGACTACTTGCGCGACAACATGGCGCCAACGAACGAAGCCAAGACCCAACAGCGCGGTCACAACTTCTGCATCGTCGATGAAGTTGACTCGATTCTCATCGACGAGGCACGCACTCCGCTGATTATCTCCGGGCGCGTCGCCGATGCTGCGAAGCTCTACTACCGCTTCGCATCGATCGTTCGCTCACTGAAGCGCGACGAGGACTACGAGTACGAAGAAGACAAGCGCATCGTCGTGCCGACCGAGCAGGGCATCGAGACAGTCGAAGCGGCGCTTGGCGTCGACAACCTCTACGACGACGTGCAGGCCAACTTCGTGCATCAGTTCACTGTGGCGCTCAAAGCTAAAGAGGTTTACAAGCGCGACAAGGATTATATCGTGCAGGGCGGCGAGGTCAAGATTGTCGACGAGTTCACGGGTCGCATACTCGAAGGTCGTCGCTGGTCCGAAGGCATCCACCAGGCCGTGGAGGCCAAAGAGGGCGTGAAGATTAAGGAAGAGAACCAGACGCTCGCCACGATCACGCTGCAGAACTATTACCGGCTCTACGACAAGCTCGCCGGCATGACCGGCACGGCCCAAACTGAGGCTGCCGAACTGATGGGCACCTACGAGCTCGCCGTGGTCCCGATTCCGACGAACATGCCGATTGTGCGTCTCGACGAGGCCGACTTGATCTACAAGACTGAAGAAGCCAAGTTCAACGCGATCATCGACGACATCGAAGCGCGCCATGCCAAGGGCCAGCCGGTCTTGGTCGGTACGGCCAGCGTGGGCCGTTCCGAGCATCTTGGTCGCTTGCTTGAACAACGCCACATCCCGCGTGAAGTTTTGAACGCCAAGCAGCACACTCGCGAGGCCGACATCGTCACGCAGGCTGGCCGCAAAAATGCCGTGACGGTCGCCACGAATATGGCTGGTCGCGGTGTCGATATTTTGCTCGGCGGCAACCCCGAAGGTCTCGCACACCATGACGTTCTGAAGGAAGGCTTCGACGTCGGGCTTCTCGCTCCCGAATTTGAGCTGCCCGTGCCGCTCGACCAGATGCCCGAAGAATTCCAAACGACTCGCGCAGCGGCGCAGGCCCGCTACGCCACTCTGCTCGCTGAGCATTCGGCTGTGTGTAAGGCCGAGGGCGATGTCATCCGCGGCCTCGGCGGCCTCTACGTCATTGGTTCAGAGCGCCACGACAGCCGTCGTATCGACAACCAGCTACGCGGCCGCGCGGGCCGCCAGGGCGACCCGGGTGAGAGCCGCTTCTTCTTGAGCCTCGACGACGATCTGATGCGTTTGTTCGCCACCGGCGCACTGAACTACGTGATGGGCCGTGCCCTTCCGGACGACGAGGCGATCGAAGCCAAAATGGTCACCAAAGCCATCGAGCGAGCCCAAACCACCGTCGAAACCAAGAACGCTGAAATTCGTAAGAACGTCCTCAAGTACGACGAGGTGATGAACGAGCAGCGCAAGATCATCTATAAGCGTCGCGATCAAATTCTCGACGGTGAAGATCTCCGTGCCGCCGGAACTGAATACCTGGCCGATGCTGTCGACGCACTGATTACAGCGCACTGCGCATCGGTCGCCGACGACGAGTGGGACATCGACGGTCTCGCCAGAGAACTCACCCTCTACTGGCCGAACTCGATCAGCGAAGATCAGCTTCGTGGTTGCGCTGACACCGACGAGATCTATGACGTCGTGATTGCCGACGCCACAGCGCACTACGAAAAGCGTGAGACCGAGCTCGGTGAAGATGTCCTGCGTCAGGTCGAGCGTCAAGTGATGTTGCGCATCATCGACCAGCGCTGGCGGGAGCATCTCGAAGAGATGGACTACCTGCAGGGCGGCATCAACCTCCGTGCGATGGGCCAGAAAGATCCGCTGACCGAATGGCAGCGGGAAGGCTTCGACATGTTCGGCACGATGATGACCGGCATTGCCCAAGACTTCGTGAAGTACGTGATGCATGTGCAGGTCGTCAGAGACGGCGATCAGGTTGCACAGGTCGGAACCGGCAACCCAACGCCCCCAGCGGTGCAGAACCTCCAAACCAGCTCGTCTGATGACGTGCAGTCAACCGGCTTTGATCGAGCGGCTCGCGCCGCTGCGGCTGATGCTGCTGGCGCACCGGCGAACGCCGCTGAAACTCCAGAACCGCAGAAGCAGCAGACTCTCGTCAAAGATGAGTTCTCCAAGACGCCGCGCAACGCGCCATGTCCGTGTGCCTCGGGTAAGAAGTTTAAGAACTGCCACGGCGAGGCCTGATCACTACTCATGCGTGACTTCACCCAAGACATCCGCGAGTTGCAACGACGACTCAGCGAGGCCGAGGTATATCTCTCTGTCGGTGACAATCGTGAGCGTTTTGCCGTCCTCGAACACGAAGTAGCGGAACCGGGTCTCTGGGATGACCAGGACCGAGCCAAGAAGCTCAACGCTGAGTACGCCAACATCAAAGAAGACATCGGCGTGTTCGACAAAATGTCGGACGAAATCGAGAACGTCGAAGTACTCCACGAACTCGCCCGTGACGAAGACGACGCGTCGCAAGAGCCCGAAATCGAGGCTGCAATCGTGTCGGTCGGAGCGACATTCGATCAGCTCGAACTCCGCAGCCTTTTTACTGGTGAACACGACGACACCGATTGCATCGTGCAGATCAATGCCAAAGATGGCGGCGTTGATGCCCAGGACTTCAGCGAGATGCTGCTCCGGATGTACGAAAAGTGGTGTGAGCGTCGGGGCTTTACGATCACCCTGAACTCCGTGTCTGAGGGCGCTGAGGCCGGCATTATGTCGGCTGAAGTCACGATATCGGGGCGCTACGCCTACGGCCTGATGTCGGCCGAACGGGGTACGCACCGACTTGTTCGGATCAGCCCGTTCGATAACCAGGGCCGGAGGCAGACGTCGTTCTCGGCGGTGCAGGTTTGGCCGATGCTCGAAGACGTTGATCTTGAAATCGACGAGTCCGATATCGAGATGCAGGTCTTCCGTGCATCAGGTGCTGGCGGTCAGCACATCAACAAGACGTCGTCCGCAGTGCGTTACATCCACCACCCGACCGGTTTGGTTGCCACCTCGCAGGAAGAGCGCAGCCAGCTACAGAACCGAGAGCGTGCCATGGGTCGATTGAAGTCGATGATTGCAGCCAAGGTCGAAGAAGACCGCCAGGCCGAACTCGACGCGATTGCCGGCAAACAGGCCCAGGTCGGATGGGGCAGCCAGATTCGCAGCTACGTGATGCAGCCGTACCAGATGGTCAAAGACCTCCGAACCGAGATCGAAACCGCGAACGTCAGCGGGGTCCTCGACGGCGACATCGATTTCCTCATCGAAGGCTTCCTGCAACACAAGCGTGCACAGGGCGAACCTGAAAGCTGAAACGGTCACACTGTGTCAGGCACAGTGTGACCGGACAGTTGTTGAGCCAGTCGTCACCAAAATTTGCGGCGAGGGTGGCTCGTTGCATGTGTGGAACAGCGGTACTGTCGTAGCGCGCTGATCGAAATAACCTCGACGGCCCCCTCACCCATGATCCGTCTCGAAAATGTCACCAAGAGCTACTCCGCCGATGTCGTCGCTGTGCGTGACGCTGGATTCGACATCGCCAAGGGAGAGTTCGTTTTCCTTGTCGGGCCGTCCGGGTCTGGCAAGAGCACTCTGCTGCGCATGCTCAACCGTCAAGACCGGCCCGAGCGCGGAGCGGTGTGGGTTGCTGGTCGCAACATTGTCGACATGCCGCCTGGCCGTGTTCCGCACTTGCGCCGCAATATCGGCAACATCTTTCAGGACTACAAACTCTTGCTTGAAAAGACGGTGTTCGAGAACGTCGCGTTCGCCCAAGAGGTGATTGGTCATCCGAAGCACGTCATCAAGCAGCAGGTGCCTGCGGTGCTCGAACTCGTTGGTTTGGCCGGCAAGGAAGACCGCTTGCCGCACCAACTGTCCGGCGGCGAGCAGCAGCGTGTGTCGGTTGCTCGTGCATTCGTTAACCGACCGCTGATTTTGCTCGCTGACGAGCCGACCGGCAACCTTGACCCTGCGACCGGCGAGGGTATTATGCGCCTCCTCGACCGCATCAACAAGACCGGTACAACCGTGGTCATGGCAACCCACGACCAGCGAATCGTCAACACAATGCGCAAACGAGTTATTCAGCTTGACCGTGGCGTGATTGTGCGCGACCAGGCGCGCGGCGTCTACGAGTGAGGTAGTCCCCAATGCTTTCACGCCTTCGATACATCTTCCGCGAGACTTTCGACAGTTTCCGCCGCAACGCCACGCTCACCATGGCAGCCATCATCACTGCCGCAATTTCGCTGCTTGGTGTCGGCCTGACGCTGCTCAGCCAGCAAGGCTTCGACAATCTGCTCTCCAAGTGGGAGGGCGGCGTCGAAATGATCATCTTCGTCAATGCCGGCGCGACTGCCGATCAGCTAGGCGTCATCGACACGGCGCTTGGCAATGCCGGCACGTTCGTCCAGGATTTCACGTATTGCGACGCCCCCTGCTCACTCGGTGAGGCGCAGATTGTGCTCGCCGGAGAGCCGGGCACGCTCGCTCTGCTCGGCCTGAACAACATCCCGACTCAGTACAAGGTAGTTCCGACCGAAGGCACCGACGTCGAACTACTCCGGCAGCTTGAAGGGGCATTTGCCGAGCTGCCGAACGTGTTTAACGTGCAGTTCGCCGAAGACCAGATCAGCCTGATTGGTCAGCTCCAAGACTTCTTCGGGTTCCGGCTCTTGCTGTTAACTATCTTCCTGCTGTTGGCGGCGATCCTGTTGATTTGGAACACGGTTCGTACGGCGATCTTTGCCCGACGACGGGAAATCGAGGTGATGAAACTGGTCGGTGCGACTGATTGGTTCATTCGTGTTCCGTTCATGCTCGAAGGCTTGCTCCACGGCATCATTGGCGGCGTCCTGGCGAGCGGTGGGCTCTGGGCATGGAACAGCCAATGGACCAGCGGCGTCGGTGAATTCCCTGAGGGGAGTGGCTTTGCTGCACTTGTCGTGACTGATGGTTACGACAAACAGGTGATGCTGATCATGCTGATCATCGGAGCTGCAGCGGGTGCCATTGGATCTGGCATCGCCGCAAGTCGATTCTTGGACGTCTAGCTCATTACGTTGCTTCTCCATGGAGTACACGCAGATCATTTACGACGTCGCTGACAACATCGCGACGATCACGCTCAACCGGCCTGAGAAGCTCAATGCGTTCACGGGAACGATGATGTACGAGATCATCGATGCATTCGACCAGGTGGACGCCGACGATGACGTGCGGGCCGTGATCGTCACCGGAGCGGGCCGCGCCTTCTGCGCTGGCGCAGATTTGTCTGGCGCTGGAGGCGAGACATTCGCCGACGGTGGCAGCGATATCCAGACAGAAGCGGGTGTTCCGCGCGACGGCGGTGGAATGGTGTCGCTGCGGATCTTTGAATGCACCAAGCCCGTGATCGGAGCGATCAATGGCGCCTCGGTCGGCGTGGGCGTCACCATGACGTTGCCGATGGACTTTCGACTCGCCAGCGAGCACGCGAAGTTTGGTTTCGTGTTCGCCCGGCGCGGCATCGTGCCAGAAGCGTGCTCGTCGTATTTCCTGCCGCGCATCGTTGGAATTAGCCAGGCAACCGAATGGTGCTACACCGGCCGAGTCTTCCCAGCAGCTGAGGCGCTCGCCGGTGGGCTTGTCAGAAGCGTGCACGCCGGAGATGATCTGTTAGACGCAGCGCGAGCCATCGCCACGGAAATCGCGCAGAACACGGCGCCAGTGTCGGTGGCCCTAACGCGACAGATGCTGTGGCGGATGCTGGGTGCTGATCATCCGATGCAGGCGCACCGCGTCGATTCGCGCGGCATTCTGTCTCGCGGGTCAAGCGACGATGCCCGTGAGGGTGTCACCAGCTTCCTTGACAAGCGAGATCCTGTGTACCCGGTCAAGGTTAGTAACGGGCTGCCAGACATCTTCCCCGACTACGTCGAGCCAACATTTGACTGAACGAGGGTTTCGCAGCCGAGGAAGTCTTCGCCGGAGTCTGATCGAACACCTCTCTTGCCCCCTAGCGTGGGCTCTGTGGTTGACGCAGCGCCTTCGTTGTTTTCGAGAGTCGGATCGAGTGACGAGGAACGGGTTGCGTTCTTCGAGCGTCTTGTCGATGCCTTCTACGAAGGTGTTGGGACCGATGACGTCTTACTCCCGCTCTACCCCGAGCAACCTGACCTGACTGGTGCTCGGCACCGCCTCACGTTGTTCCTCGTTCAGTACTGGGGCGGCCCGCAGACCTACATGGAAGAGCGCGGGCATCCGAAGCTCCGGATGCGGCACTTCCCGTTTCATGTTGGCCCGCTTGAGCGAGACCGTTGGTTGGTGCACATGGCGGCGGCAGTCGAACGCACCTGTGCCGACCAGTCGATCGGCGAAGTAATTGCTGACGAAATGATGGCGTATTTCGTGCCGGCCGCCGAACACCTCCGGAACGACACCGGGCTTCCAATCACCTCGGCGAGCTATCCGCGGGCCTGATCAAACGCCAGCCAGTTGTACAGTGGCCCAGACATGGCCGCCGTCGACGTCACGGATCTACACAAGCACTATGGCTCGAATCACGCCGTTGACGGGGTGTCGTTTCATGTTGACCAGGGTGAGGTTTATGCTTTGCTCGGCGAGAACGGTGCTGGTAAGTCGACCACGGTCGAAATCCTCGAAGGACATCGTGAGCCGTCGTCCGGTGCGGTGAGTGTGCTCGGCGTTGATCCGGCGAAGGCTGATCGGCAATTCCGCGACCGCATTGGCATCGTGCTCCAGTCGTCAGGAGTCGAAACCGAGTTCACCGTGCGTGAAGTGATTGATCTGTACTCGAGCGCCTACAGCAATCCTCGCTCGCTCGACGAAGTCGTTGGACTGACTGGGCTCGACGAAAAAGTCGACGAGCGAGTCGGATCGCTTTCGGGTGGCCAGAAGCGACGAGTCGACCTTGCGCTCGGGATTGTCGGTCGCCCCAAAATGCTCTTTCTCGACGAGCCGACCACGGGGTTCGACCCATCAGCGCGGCGGAAGTCGTGGGATCTCATTGAGGCCTTGATCGCCGACGGCACCACGGTGCTCCTGACGACTCACTACCTCGACGAAGCGGAGCATCTTGCCGATCGGGTCGGGGTGTTGATGCAGGGCCGTATGGTCGCTGAAGGCTCACCAGCTGAGTTGATCAACCGGCTGAGCGGGACGATTATGTCCTTCGACGTGCCTGACTCGATTTCGCTCGACGCAGCGGCGGCCACGTTCGCCGAGGTGCTGGGTGTCGAGGTGAGCATGTCGGGCCGCCTCGTCGAGGTCCGCGTCGATCAGCCGACCGTTGCGGTCCATCGCCTCACGGGCTGGGCCATCGAGCAGTCGGTCGAACTGGAAGGACTGAGTGTGCGGCGGGCATCGCTCGAAGATGTGTTCCTCGAACTCATTGGCGAGTACGGAGTCGGGAGCGGGTCGTGAGCGGCTTCGCGTCGAATGCTTCGCTGGTGTTCCGCCAGACGCGTTACCAACTGAAGTTCTTCACCCGCGTACCGATCGCGTTGTTCTTCACGCTCTTGCTCCCAATCGTGATGCTCGTTCTGTTCAACGCGCTGTTTGGCGACAACTTCGTCTGCGGCGACGATGCCTGCACACCGGGCAACCGCTGGCCGGTCAGCCAGTTTTACACCGGCGGTCTCGCCGCCTACACCGCGGTGTCGGCCACCTTCACCAACCTCGCGAACATGGTCCCATTGCGGCGCGACGAGGGAGTGCTGAAGCGGTGGCGGGGTACGCCGTTGCCAACTTGGACTTACATCGCCGGATTCGTGCTTTCGGCAGTCGTCATTGCCATGGTCGGTGTGATGCTGATGCTGACGATGGGTGTTGTCCTGTATGACCTGTCAATCGATTGGGCCAAGATGCCTGCAGCCGTGGTGACCTTCATCGTCGGCGTGGCGTCGTTCGCAGCGCTCGGGATGGCGCTGGCGTCGCTCGTCAAGTCGGCCAGTTCGGCTTCGGCTGCGGCAAATGCGGTGATTTTGCCGCTTGCGTTCATCTCCGATGTGTTCGTGGTGAGTGATCAGAAAAACAGTTTCTTGAACTCGGTTGGAAACTTCTTTCCGCTGAAGCCGTTCGTCAATGCTTTCCAGGCCTGCTTCTCGCCGATTGTTGATGGTTCAGCGTTCAACCCAGGGTCGCTTGCCTTCGTTGCCGCCTGGGGCCTTGTCGGCTTGATCATCGCTGTGAAGAAGTTCCGCTGGGAACCAAGCGGTTCTGCACCTCGTGGCCGCCGCTCGCGAGCAGCGGCAGCCGAAGCCTCCGGCTGACCCCTACGAGTAGACGATCGTGCGGTGGCCGTGGACCGCGACCTTGTGCTCGAGGTGCGCTCGGACCGCCCGTGAGAGAACGAGTGTCTCGACGTCGCGGCCCCGAGCGGTGAGCTGTTGAACGTTCTCACGATGCGTTACATGAGCTGTGTCTTGAGCGATGATCGGACCCTCGTCGAGGTCGGCAGTTGCGTAATGGGCGGTTGCACCGATCAGCTTGACGCCGCGTTCGTGTGCCTGGCGATACGGGTTCGCTCCGACGAATGCGGGGAGGAAGGAGTGGTGGATGTTGATGATCCGCATGGGGTGTCGCGATACGAAGTTGTCGCTGAGGATCTGCATGTAGCGAGCCATAACGGTGAGCTCGACACCGTGTTCGGCGAGGGTCGCAAGCACCTCGGATTCCTGCTGCGGCTTTGTGTCCTTCGTGACGGGAAGGTGCACGAACGGGAGATCCATGTGCTCGACGATGTCTCGGTGATCGGGATGATTCGAGATGACGACACGGAGGTCCATCTGCATCTCGCCGCTCCGCCAGCGCGTGAGTAGGTCGTAGAGGCAGTGCGGTTGTTTTGAACACATGATTGCCGTGGGGATCGGCACCGAGTTGTCTCGAAGGTCGACGTTCATGGCGAACCGGTCGGCGACCGTTTGGAAGTCGGCGAGAAAGTCAGCTGCCGATCGGTCGTTTGTCAGCTCGAACTCGATGCGTTGGAAGAACACTGAGCCATCACCGCCGACGCCTCCCTTGACGTATTGCTCGGCGTGGATGATGTTGCCGCGCTCGCCGGCAATGAACTCCGCAGTCGCGGCGACAACACCGAATCGATCGGGGCAGGAAAGCAGCAGGACGTGCGACATCATGCCTTTCTATCGACTTTGGCCAATGGTGGTCGATTGTGGGGTGGTGACCTCAGTCTGGCTGGTGAGGTCGGCGTAGCGCCCAGCAGACCACGGCGGTGGCTGCTGCAGCGTTGAGCGAGTCGACGCCGGCTGCCATTGGGATCCGCACCGGTGTGGCGATGTCGAGGAGTTCCTGGCTGAGACCGCTGCGTTCTGAGCCAATCAGCACGGCGGCTCGTTCACCAGGCCGGACGGTGTCGAGTGCGATGGCGGACGGGTCGGGTGTCATTGCATACAGCTCGAAGCCCTCGAGCGCTCGGAGATCGTCGGCGAGTTGACGTGTCCGAACGTGGGGGAGCGTGAAGGCGGTTCCCATGGCGACTCGTAGGGCACGACGCGCGAGGGGGTCAGCGCTCGTGTGGTCGAGCACGAGGCCGTCCCAGCCCATCGCAGCAGCGTTGCGTACGATCGAGCCGACGTTGACTGGATTGTCGACCGCTTCGGCAACGACGATCCGCCGCGCGGTGCGGGCCAGTTCATGAAGCTTCGGGCGAGCAGGGCGCTCGAAAAGGGCGAGAATCGAGAGGGGGAGACCGATCTGCTCGATCCGGGCTCGTACTGCTGCTCCTCCGGCGTAGATCGGGCATTCGAGAAGTGCTGCGACGTCGGGAACGCGATTGATATCGACGAGCGCGGCGGTCGGCACGCACCCGGCTTCGAGTGCCCGTTGAACAACGAGGTCGCCCTCGGCAAGGAAGAGGCCGGCACCGGTGTCGTCGCGTTTCTGGGAACGGCTTGCAAGCGCTCGCTCGTTTACTCGGAACTGTGCGAAGCGCGGGTCGTCCGGGTCCTCGATCAGCTCCATCTCACGAGTCTCACCGTTTACGTCGAAGAATCCGCGGACGGGTCAACGAGAAGTTCGACGCAAACGTCGATTTTCAGACCGTTTGGAGGAGTCGAGCGACGAGCCAACGGTCGACGACCTCGTCGATGGCCTGGTCTGAGAGATGTGTGCCGTCGGGTCGCCACGTTGAGTTGTTGCGATGGCCGGCTTCGTCGAGCCACAGGTCCATGTCGACGCGATGCACATTGCCGGCGCCTTCGGCAACGACGCGTCGAATCACCCGATCCATGACGTCCCAGCGCTCGGATTCCCGAAGTTCGTCTTCTTTGCCGAGCCAATCCGGGGTTGGAGGTTCAACCCAGACGACTTGCGCCACACCCTCATCAAGAATTCGTTGCGTGACGTCCAGATAGTTGGCGTACATGTGTTGCTCGAAGCGCGGGTCCTGCGGGCGCAGTGGGCCCTCGTCGGCGCTCCATTGGTGCTCGGCCATGTCGTTGAGCGTGACCATCAGGAGGACCACGTCGGGGCGGACGTTCTCGAAGAGCGCTGGAGCGAGGTCATCGAGAATCGTATTTGATCGAGCTGTTGGTTCGGACGCTTCGAACAGGGTGACTTCGGCATCGAGGATGAACCCGCACCCAGGGCACCACAGCACGTCGGAGGTGATGTAGCCGGGGTTCTCGATGCTCCAACGAGCCAGAGCGATCGAGACGATGTGCGCCGTTGAGTCGCCGATGGTTGCGATTCGCACGGGCCGGTTGAGTTGCGCGGGGAGGACCGGGTCGGTGTCGAATGGCGCTTCGAACGCCTGTGCAGGGCCCGATGGAGGGCCCGATGGAGGGTTGGGTGCAGGGTCCTCGGTAAGCGGGTCGACCGGCCTGGCGGCTGACAAGACCGTGCTGACGGGAACTTCAGCTGCGATCGAATTCGGAGTGGCGAGTTCAAGCTCGGCATTATCTGCGGAAGCAGCTGCTAGGACACTGGAGTCCGTTTCAAGGAATCCGCGCCCGGACGGGACGATGAGGAAGAGGGCAAGTAGCGAGGCGAGTGCCGCTGACGCGCCGAACAGGGTGAGTCGCGGGTCGACGTTTGCGGTGCGGATCGGACGTTCGAGGAGGAAGTAGGAGAGGAGTGTGATGGCCGTGGTGAGGGCGAGAGCGACCAACAATCCGCTGATACTGGTGAGCTCCCACCCCCGCTGCCGAAGCAGCACGAAGACTGGCCAGTGAAAGAGGTAGAGGCCGTAGCTGACCTTGCCAATTGCAACCGGCACCCGTGATGCGAGCGCGGTGTGTAACCGAGACGGCGTGAGTAGGCCGCCGATCCAGGAGGCGGACACGATGCCGACAAGGGGCATCCAGCCGGAGTATGCGGGCCCGCTGCCAGAAGGGAACCACACAGCAGCGGCAAGGAGGGCGAGCCCGCCGGGGAGCGTGAGTCGTGCGACCCAGCCCGGAAGACGCCGGTGCGCCACCACGATGGCTAGGACCGCCCCTGCCAGGAGTTCGCCGAGGCGGCTGAAGGTGGACCAGTACGCCACGTCGGGTCCGAACGCTGACGCAATCGCTGGTGCGGCGATCGCGCTGACGAGAAACATCCCGGCCGCGATGCCCAGCACGCTTGTCCGGCTCACCCGACGGCTGAAGGCGAAAATCCCCAAGAGCGTCAGCGGCCAGACTGCATAGAACTGCTCCTCGATCGCGAGCGACCAGTAGTGCTCGACCGGTGAGACGAGCTGTGGTGCGTCGGTGAACTGGGCCGCGTAGCTCGTCTCCCCGGTGAGGCGCGTCCAGTTGAAAATCTGCAGCGCAGCACTGACCAGATCTGAACGGAGCCCAGGGGTAAACGAGAATGCTCCGCCGAGACGCGCGAGGGCGATCAGGAGAAGGGACAGCATCGACGCCGGTAGCAAGCGACGGGCCCGCCGTGCGAAGAACGTCCGCAACGCCACCCCACCGGTTTCGGCATGCTCGGCCACGAGGAGCGAGGTGATGAGGAACCCCGAGAGGGTGAAGAACACCGAGACGCCGACGTAACCACCACCCATCCATCCAAAGCCAGCGTGGAAGAACAGCACCATCGTCACAGCGACTGCACGAACACCGTCGAGCGCTGGCTGATACGTCAACCTCCGGACGGCTGAATTCACTGCACTATTTAACCAGCCGAGTCCGATTCCCGTTTATGTCGAAGCTTTTGGGGACTATCCAACGCAAAGTTCGACGCAAACGAGGGGGAGTGCTGGGAGTGCTGGGAGTGCTGTTGAGGGTGAGGTGTTTAAGGAAGAGTTGGGTTTAGAAGTGGTACGGATGCTCGGAGAAGTCGGCGTCGCGCTTTTCGAGGAAGCTGTCGCGGCCCTCGGCGGCTTCGTCGGTGCCGTAGGCGAGGCGGGTGGCCTCTCCAGCAAAGATCTGTTGTCCGACGAGGCCATCGTCGATCAGGTTGAACGAGTATTTGAGCATGCGCTGAGCGGTGGGACTCTTGGCGCAGATCTTCTTGCCCCATTCGAGCGCCGTGGCCTCGAGTTCGGCGTGGGGAACAGACTTGTTGACTGCACCCATCGCGACCATGTCGTCGGCGCTGTATTCATCGCCGAGGAAGAAGATCTCACGGGCAAATTTCTGGCCGACTTGGCGGGCGAGGTAGGCCGAACCGAAGCCACCGTCGAAGCTGGCGACATCGGCGTCGGTCTGCTTGAACTTGGCGTGCTCGGTGCTCGCCAATGTGAGGTCGGACACGACATGCAGCGAGTGCCCGCCGCCAGCAGCCCAGCCCGGAACCACGCAGATGACGACCTTGGGCATGAAGCGGATCAGCCGTTGCACTTCGAGGATGTGGAGGCGTCCGGCGCGGCCCGGCATGATTGTGTCGGCGGTCGTTCCGATGTTGCCGTCGGCATCTTCGGCGGCGTACTTGTATCCGTCCTTGCCGCGGATGCGTTGATCGCCACCGGAACAGAACGCCCATCCGCCGTCTTTGGGCGACGGTCCGTTGCCGGTCAAGAGAACGCAGCCAACGTCTGTTGACATGCGAGCGTGATCGAGGGCGGTGAACAACTCGTCGACGGTGTTTGGTCGGAACGCGTTGCGTATTTCGGGACGGTCGAACGCGATACGTACGACGCCGGCGTCGACCGCCCGGTGATACGTGATGTCAGTGAATTTGAAACCGTCGACTGCTTTCCAGGCGGAGGGGTCGAAGATCTCCGAGACGCTGTGCTGCTGAGTGGAACGATCGGGGGAGCTGTTCGCCATCTGTCCATCTTGCCCGCTGGGGTACCGTCTGCACATGCCCCACGCGGAAATCAACGGTCAGCGGATCTACTTCGAAGACACGGGTGGCAATGGGCCGCCGGTGATTTTGGCCCACGGATTCCTGATGGACAGCGAGATGTTTGCTCCGCAGGTCGCTGCACTGCGCGAAACCCACCGGGTGATCACCTGGGACGAGCGTGGCTTCGGCCAGACTGATTATGACGGCAAGCCCTTCAGCTACTGGGATTCTGCCGCCGACTGCCTTGGGCTGCTCGACCATCTTGATATCGACCGGGCCGTGATCGGCGGGATGAGCCAAGGTGGATTCCTGTCGCTTCGAGTAGCGCTCACGGCACCTGATCGCGTGCGCGGCCTCGTTCTGCTCGATACCCAGGCTGGTGTCGACGACGCTGAGACCCAGGCGGCGAACGCCGGCATGAACCACGTGTGGCTCACCGAGGGGCCCGAAAGTGGTCTGGCCGACATGGTTGCGTCGATCATCATCGACGATTCCGACTGCAGCCCGGCGTGGATCGCCAAGTGGATTGCTCGTCCGAAGGAATCGTTCGAGCAGCCGTACCAGTGCCTCTCGAGTCGTGACGACATCACCGATCGGCTCGGCGAAATCACCTGCCCGGCAATCGTCGTGCATGGAACCGAAGACACTGCGATCACGATGGACCGTGCAGAAATTCTCGCTGACGGCCTCGTTGGTTGCTCCGGCGTGGTCAAAGTGAGCGGTGCACACGCTGCGAACCTCACAAACCCCGGGCCGGTCAACGCCGCAATCGTTGACTTCCTCGCCGGCCTCCCGGCCTGATCGGAGTAATCCAAATGACACACATGCAAATTTTCGGTATCGAGGGTCTTCCCGAGATCGAACCGGGCGTCGATCTCGCCGAGATGATTCACGCTGCAGCAGCCGCTCAGGGCGATCCAATTGCCGACGGTGACGTCGTGGTGATCACCTCGAAGATCGTCTCGAAGGCTGAAGGCTGCAGCGTCGAACTTGCTGACGTCGCCGCATCCGAATTCGCCACCACGTGGGCGTCCAAATGGGATAAGGACCCGCGCCTTGTCGAAGTCGTGTTGCGCGAGTCGAAACGCATCATCCGCCAGATCGGGCCCGTGCTCATCACCGAGACGCACCACGGCTTCTGTTGCGCGAATTCCGGCGTCGATCAGTCGTCATCAGGTGCTGCGGGCCGAATTTTGGTGCTGCCGAAGGATCCCGATGCCTCGTGCCGGGCACACCGAGCACGGTTCGCCGAGCTGGGTGTCGACGTGGCCGTCATCATGAGTGACACCTTTGGTCGTCCGTGGCGCGAAGGCCAAACCGACGTGGCCATTGGGATTTCGGGAATGAACCCGCTGCTCAGTTACATCGGTGAAGTCGACCCGCACGGTCATGAGTTTCACGTCCAGGAGTTGTGTATTGCTGACGAGCTCGCCGCAGCGGGGGAGCTCGTCAAGGGCAACACGAGTCGTGTCCCGGTCGCGGTCATTCGGGGTCGGGAGTGGGAGCGCGACGACGACGCTTCGATGGCGCCCGTGCTTCGTGACAGCGAAAAGGATTTGTTCCGTTAGATGTCGTTTGCGGTTCGTCAGGCTGCGCTCACGAGCGTCAGCCGAGAAGGTCTTTGGTGATGCCGTAGAAGTATTCGGCTGACATGCCAATCGATTCAATATCGATGCGCTCATCGTTGCCATGGAACCGTGCGCCGAACGTGGCAAAGTCCATTTTGCCGGAGAACAGGCCGGCGCCGTAGGCAACGCTGCCGCGCTCGCGGTAGAAGCGTGCGTCGGTGCCGCCGGTGATCAAGCCGGGGATGAGCTTCGCGCCGGGATAGGCGATCTGGGTGTGTTTGGTCACGGCGTCCCAGAGCGCGTTGCCCCGCCCGTAGTCGCACGTGGTCGGATTGGAGTTTTGGAGTTCGCTGACTTCGACGTGCTCGTAGAGGTCGCCGATGGCATCGCGCAGGTGCTGCTCGACATCATCTTTCGTGGTGCCCGGAACTGTGCGGATGTCGACATCGATTTCGATGACGTCGGGGATCGTGTTGGTCTTCTGGCCGCCGTGGGCAACGTTCGGTGAGAACGTCGTGTGGGTCAGCGCGTGGCAGGTGCGGGCCATGCCCGGTGGAAGGTCTTTCAACGTGTCCCAGATTTTGTCTGATGACTTGAGCGCGTCGCGAAGCTCGTCGGGCAGGCCAAACGCATCAACTTGAGCCTCCCAGATGTCGTCGATGTGTGCCGACGGGCGGTAATCGGCGATCCTGCGAACGACCTCGGCGGCCTTGATCAGTGCGTTATCTGCACCGAATGGCATTGACCCGTGGCCAGGTGTGCCCTTGACGCGGAGGCGCCGCCACGCCAAGCCTTTTTCGCCGACATTGACGGTAACGGTTCGGTTGCCGTGGTCATCGACCGTCGACCAGCCTCCGAGTTCGGTCAGGACATGATCGGCTCGCATATCATCCCAGTGATTTTCGGCCATCCATTCGGCGCCCCACACGCCTCCGGCTTCTTCGTCGGCGACACCGAAGTAGATGAGATCGCCCTTTGGCTTGAAGCCTTCGTTGGCGAGTTGGCGGAACACGACGGCCATCGTCGAGGTGAGGTTGAGCATGTCAACTGCACCTCGGCCCCAAATTTCACCGTCGATGATGTCGGCTGCGAACGGGTCGTTGGTCCACCCGTTTCGGTTGACCGGCACGACGTCGGTATGGCCCATGAGGCACAAAGACGGTGCGCTCGGATCTGAACCAGCGATACGCGCAATCATTGAGTCGCGACCTGGGCGCGGCGTGTAGGTCTGGATGTCGACGCCGGTGCCTTCGAGGTAGCTCACCAGTAAGTCGGAGTTCCGGGTTTCGTTGCCCGAATCGGGAGTGCCGTCATTGACGCACTCGTTTCGAATCAGTGCCTGGAGCAACTCGACGGATGGGCCAGTGAATTCAGCGGCGGTCGTCATGTGGCTGAACGTAGCAGCCGATCAGGACTCTGGACCGGCCGTCAGTGCGAGATCTGGCCAAGGGTTCAGGCGCGAGATCAAGCCAGCGGATCAGGCCGCCCGATCCCGGTGAGAATCGGCTGCCACGAGCTGTGGATCGGGGTGATCTGCCAACACCGAACGATCGAGTATTTGTGTCCTCACGGCGGTCGCGCCGCAGGGGCCGATGATGACATGGTCGACGCTGCTCAACTTCTCGTCGGAGATCTCGAAAACGAAGCGCCACGGCGGAGTTGGGAGCTCCCGCAGCCGCTCGCTGGTCAGACGAGCGCCGTTGATTTGGCGCAGCGTGCTGTCTAGCGCCATGTTTTACCTTGCTTGCTCGTACCAGGCCGGGCCGCCGCCACGAAAGGCAAACAGCAGGATGATCGGGATGATGAGCGGAAGAGAGAATTAATCGAGCTTGCGGATCGGGGTCGATCCGCGATCGTGCGGAACGAGGCGCACGTGGGTGTCAGTGACCATTGCCGAATTTGAGCTGACGATGACCGGGTTGAGGTCGAGCAGGGCCACTGTTGGGTGATCAGATGCAAGCAGAGCAGCGAGGCAGATTGTTTCGACCAGCCGAGAAGCGTCGATCCCGGCTGCTTCGAGTGCAGCGGCGACCTTCGTCTCAGCCAGCATTGCGGTGGCGGCCGAGCGCGAGACCGGGGCAACACGCGTGGTGCGATCGTCGATGACATCGGCGTGTACCCCGCCAAGCCCGACCGACACGATGACTCCGAGCCGATCGTCGAGTTCGCACTGGATCCGCACATCGAATCCAGGGACTCCCATCTCCTGCACGGTGAACGGCCCGGCATTGTCACCGAGCGACTGTTTCATTTGTTCGATCGATTGCGCGACGTCGTCGTCTCCGTTCAAGTCGAGTGCGATGCCGGCTTTGACCGACCGGCCAACGGCGCGATGAGCTGCTTTGACTGCAACCGGGTAGCCAATGGTATTCGCGACGGCGATTGCAGTTTCTGCTGTTGCCGACAGCGAACGAGGCATCATGATGCCGTACGACGCCAGCAGCAGGCCGGCGTGTTCAGCCGACAGCTCTGCGTCGGTGCCGGCAAGCTGCTCGATCGCGGCGGCCGCCAGTGCGCCTTCAATGAGTTGGCGGGCGGATTCCGGGTCGATCGTGGCGACAGGGGCCTCTTCGACCAGCGCTTCTGACGCGAGCCAGCGGCCGTATGCGTATGAGCGCCCGAGTACGGCGGCTGCCTGTTCGGGGAACGCGAACGCGGGGACGTCGGAACCTGGATGAACGGGTCCGTCGGCGCCCCCGAGCAGGACGGCCAGTACCGGCTTGGTGTCGCTGACTGCATATCGGGCGATGGCGTCGGCGGTTGCCGAGTCGACATCGGAAGCAACCGCTGGAGCGTGGATGACCATCAAACCGTCGACGTCGTCAGATGCGAGCGCCATTGTCATCGCTGTGGCGAATTCGTCGTCGTTTGCTTCGACAGGGAGTCGGTGGACGGTTGCCAGCAACCCTGCTGTTGCCAGCGCTGCAGCCGCAAGTGTTGCGGGGCTCCGAGAGTTTGTGATGATCGTGATATTTGGGCCGCGGAGCACTGGCTGCGTGGCCAGCACGCGCGCGGTGTCGATCAGGCTGTGCACCGTCGGCACCTCGATCAATCCGGCCTGTTGAAACAGTGCGCCCCCAAGAGTGCCGTCTGCTGCAGCTCCGGTTCGGACGGCGACGATCGGCCGAGTCAGTGACACCCTTCGGGCGATCCGAGCGAATTTGCGCGGGTTGCCAAATGACTCGGTGTACATCGCAATGACTCGGGTGTTGTCGTCGTCTTCCCAGAACTGGAGGAGGTCGTTGCCCGAGATGTCGCTTTTGTCGCCGAGGGACACGAACCACGAGACCCCCAAGCCGACGTCGTCGGCGTGCCGCAGCACAGAGCCGCCGAGCGAACCGGACTGCAGTGAGATAGCGACATGGCCAGCCGGCAGCGTGACGTCGACCAGAGCTGCCTGGAGTGTGGTGTCGACGTGTGGGGACGCAGCGCCCATGCTTGCCGGGCCAATGATACGTAGGCCATTGCGTCGGGCGCGGAGCACGAGCGCGTCGATGTCGATCCCGGAGCCGTCAACATCGGTGATAACGATCGCGCCGCGCATCAGCTTGGCGATGCAGCCGTCGATCGTGGCTTCGAGTTGCTGCGGAGGAACTGCGACGATTGCAAGTGTGACGTCGTCGGGAAGTTCGTCGACCGAGTGGTAACAGCGCCGGTTTGAGAGTTCGGTGTGGTGCGGGTTGACCGGGTAGGCAGGGACCTTGACGCTGTTGATGACGTGGTTCCAGAGTGCCTCGCCGACGCTGTTCGGCCGGTTGGACGCGCCGATCACGGCGATCGCCTTTGGGAGCAGCAAGCGGGTGACGGCGCGCGAGTCGGAACGCTGCTCGCGACGTTCGACGCTGTCGAGGAATTCGTCGGTGCTGGTCAGGTCCCAGTCGAGGTCGACCACGCCGGAATCGAATCGGCGCTGCAAGGGCCAGCCGGCTTTCGAGAAGACGGCGAGCATGCCGCGGTTGTCGCCGAGAACTTCGGCAGTGAACCGCTCGATCCCGTTGGACTGGGCGATGGCGGCGAGATGCTCGAGCAGCAGCGTGGCAATCCCACGCCCCTGGAACTCGTCATCGACCATGAACGCGGCCTCGGCCTCGTTGCGTCCTGGCCAGCGCTCGTAGCTCGCCCAGGCAACGAACTGGTTTTGCGATTCGACGGCCAGCGCGACACGGTTGACCATGTCGATGTCGGTGAAGTGCTCGAGTTCGCGGGCGTTCAGTTCGGGCTTGGGCGAGAAGTAGCGGCGGTAGATGCTCTCGGGCGATTGGCGTTGATGAAAGTCGGCCAAAGCAGCCTTGTCGTCAGCGGTCAGCGGCCTGATGTATGCGGTGTCGCCGCTGCCGAGTACAACTGACGTCGCCCACTTCGACGTCGTGACGTCAGGAAGGTTGTCGGCGTCGCTCACGTGACCAGCAGGGTACCTCCCGAGCCCACCTGTGTAGGGCGGAGGGCGATTACCTACAGTGTTCATGTGGCCGTGCCAATCGCTGTTTTCACCTCAGCCGAGCTCGATATGCACAGCGCTCCCGCTGGGCATCCCGAGTGCCCTGCACGACTCGATGCGGCGTTGGCAGGCATCTCCGAAGCTGGGTTGATCGATGCTGTCGAGTTTCGAGTGCCACGTCTGGCAACTGCTGCCGAGATCGGAGCGGCGCACACGGTCGAACATGTGTCGTCGATCAAGGGCATCGCCGAGCGGGGCGGTGGAATGATCGACGGCGACACGTACATGGCACCGGGGTCGTGGACCACAGCAAGCCGGGCGGTCGGTGCTGTGCTTGACGGGGTCGACGCGCTTCGCGCGGGCGAATGCGATGTTGCTTTCGCTGCGAGTCGCCCGCCCGGCCATCACGCAGTTGCCGACCAGGCGATGGGTTTTTGTCTGTTCAACAACGTCGCTGTCGCTGCTGCGCTGTTGGCCCAGAGGGGCGAGCGTGTCGCGATTGTCGACTGGGACGTCCATCATGGCAACGGCACCCAGGACATCTTCTATGACGACCCCCGTGTGCTGTATGTATCGACGCACGAGTCGCCGCTCTATCCGGGCACCGGGCGGGCCGACGAGACCGGTGGGCTAAATGCGCCGATGTCGAACCTCAACCTGCCGTTCCCGAGCGGCACACGTGGCGACGTGTTTCGGCGTGCCGTCGATGAGGTGATTGCTCCAGTGGTCGCTCGATTCGCGCCGGACTGGCTGTTCATCTCGGCCGGGTTCGACGGACACCGAGCCGATCCGCTGGCAGGCCTCGAACTGACGTCAGCCGACTTCGCTGACCTCGCCGTTCGGCTCCAGTCGCTGGTGCCAGCCGGGCGCACGCTCGTCGCGCTCGAGGGTGGATATGACCTCGAGGCGCTGGCTTATTCGACCGGCGCGACGCTGTCGGCATTGATCGGCGAGACATATCGGCCCGAGCTTGCCTCGGCGGGCGAGATCGGTGTTCCGACGATTATTGCTGCCAAGCAACGCTGGAATCTTTGACCCGATCACCGTTCCCACTGGGTGACGGTGTTGCGGGGTGCGGATTGGAAATCCCTGTCCACTGCCGAGCGGCTCGACCACGAGTTGTTGGATCGCAGTGCTCGATGCGTTCGACAGCAAGCTCGCGTCAGGCTGATTCGCCCCAGAAGCTGATGAGGCCAGCAGCGGCGAGATCTGGGTCTTCAACCATCCACCAGTGCCCGAGTCCCTCGAGACGGAGTTCGTCTGCGCCCAGTGTCGCTGTGGCTGCGGTGCACAGCTCGGCCGGGACGTAGCTGTCTGCGGTGGCAATGATGCCGAGCCCGCGGGGAAGGTCGGCGCCGGCGAGTCGTTCCCCGAGTTGAGAGATCGCTGGCTGGGCGGCGTCGCGGTACAGCCCCAGAATGCAGCGGCCCATCTCGGCGCTGACGCCACCGGCGACCTTGACGAGGATGTCGTCAGGAAGGCCGAGGCCGCCGAATGCCGCCGTGCGTTCGTCGAGCGTCATTGCCACCATGGCGTCGATGACCTGCTCGCCGACATCAGGGGTTTGCCAGGCTTGGGCAGCGTCATGCCACACGTAGTCAGGGTGAATGAGGCCCATGATGTCGGCCGCCCATGTGGCGACGAGGTCGGGACGTCGAGCGAGGAGGCCAAACACGTGGCCAGCGCCCCAGTCGTGGCCGACGATATGGACGGGCGCTTCGAGCTGTTCGACTTCGGTGATCAGCCAGCTGGCGTAGCTCTCCATCGAAGCGTCCCATCCGTCTGGTGTCGGCGATCCGAATCCGGGTGGGGAAAGCAGCACGATGTCGGCGATCTTGCGGGCAGTCAATGCTGCGACGAGTGGCCCCCAGATCGCGTCGACTTCCGGATTGCCGTGGACGAACACATGGGTCATTGAACGATCGTAGAAAGTGACGGCTCGTTACGACGGGCCGGACCCGTGCTGGTAGACCGGGCAGCGTGAAGACCAACCATGAGGCCACGTCGGTTGAAGCCGTGCTGGCGTGTACCGATCTCGACGCGATGACACGCTTCTTTGTCGAAGACGTTGGTTTCGGAATCGCAACGATCTCGCCTGCTGACGACCCACGCGAGATCGTGCTCGTCGATGTTGCTGGCGGCGGTGATGCTGGAGGCGGGGGTGGAGGTGATGCTGCCGGTCGGGTCCGCCTGCGTCGTGGCGACGTCGACGTTGCGGGCCATGTGCTGGTGCGGAGAGCGGACATTCCGGCGGGGAGCCGGGTCAAGCAGCTGACGGCACCGAATGGCACGATCGTCGAGATTGCTTCGGCATCACTCGACGTTGTTGTGCCGGACAATGAACCGTCGCTCACGATTACCAAGGCACCGGCGGCGGCCGACAATGAGTTTGGTGTCGGACGCGCCGGCATGGGATACCGCGACCTGCTGCCCGATCGTTGGGGCGGTCGATTTATTGCGTCGCACATCCTGATTGCCGACGGGGGAGAGGTCGCCGACTACGTCCACTTCCATCGGATCCGTTTTCAGATGATCTTCGTCGCCGCCGGCTGGGTCGAGGTCGTTTACGAGGACCAGGGAGAACCGTTCCGCATGGAGGCGGGCGACTGTGTGCTTCAGCCGCCTGAGATTCGTCATCGTGTGTTGCGGAGTTCGCCCGGCCTCGAAGTGATCGAGATCGGTTGCCCCGCTGAACACGACACGGTCGCCGAGCACACGATCACCCTGCCGACCTTGACAATCGATCGTGATCGCGTTTTTGGTGGCCAGCAGTTCGTCCGCCACATCGCCGCCGATGCCACAACGGTGCCGTCGGTTTGGGGAGGTTTCAACGAACGCGACACCGGAATCGGGGTAGCGACCAGCGGGCTTGCAGGAGCCCGCGTACTCACTGCGTCCGACACCGTCCGACCCAGTGAGGGCACGGGAACGGCTCTCACACACGACGGAGAGTTCGCGATGAATGTGGTGCTTTCCGGCAGCGCAACGCTGACCGTTGACGGCCGAACCGAACAGTTCGGCGAGCGTGACGCGGTGACGTTTCCGGCGGGCGCCGAATGGACGTGGAGTCAGTGCAGTAGCGACTTTGAACTCTTGGACGTCACGCTGCCGGATCGCACGGTTCGCTCGGTCGGTCAGACGATTTAGACCCCGCGCAGTGCAGCGATGGCACGTTTGGCAAGTTCTGGCCGGCAGATCAAGAGGTCAGGCAGGTACGGGTTCTCGGCGTTGTAGCGAAGCGGCGACCCGTCAAGCCGTGAAGCGTGCAGGCCGGCCGCAACGGCAACGGCTGCGGGGGCACATGAGTCCCACTCGTACTGGCCGCCGGTATGGGCGTAGATGTCGGCCTCGCCTCGGACGACCGCCATCGACTTGGCGCCGGCTGATCCCATCCGGACCAGCT
>Ga0115001_10000596_pt1 | contig 26986 bp, 25 predicted proteins | sample ArcticOcean_MG_C_12_FD_89869 | JGI IMG/M metagenome (GOLD analysis project Ga0115001, IMG submission 89869) | Marine microbial communities from western Arctic Ocean - ArcticOcean_MG_CB8_130 | ecosystem: Environmental > Aquatic > Marine > Oceanic | place: Arctic Ocean: Canada Basin | collected... | reverse complement strand
CTCGGCGCTGCCGGCGCGCTCAACACCGAAGACACCCTCACACCCCCCGGCCGACGGTGGATCGAACGCACCACGCATCTCTCGTGGGCGTTGTCTTCGGCTCGACCGTTGCCGCTCGACGAACTTCCCAATCGTGACTGGCTCGAGGTCGAAGCATCCACTGACGCGCCGACCGATGAGGAGTGGGCGAGCGAACTCGGTGCTGGGGTTGAGAGAACCCATCAGCTGTCACCGCAGCAACTCGAACTCGTCGGCAGGGCTCACCGAGTCCGTCAGGGCGACCTTGATGCAGCAGTGCGACGTCTCGTCAGCGGCAAGCTCGATGGCTTGGCTCGTCGCATCGTTCCGAGCCGGACTTGGGACGACATGGTCATCGGGCCGGAGCGCCTCACTCAACTCCAAGATGTCGTGCGTCGATACAAACACTCTCGACAGGTGTACGACGACTGGGCCTTTCGGGCGACGCCTTCGCGTGGCCTCGTTGCCCTTTTCACGGGTCCGTCGGGCACCGGCAAGACCATGGCGGCCGAAGTGATTGCCGGGGACCTCGGGCTCGACCTCTTCAAACTCGAACTGTCGGCGGTGGTGAGTAAGTACATCGGTGAGACGGAAAAGAACCTCGACCAGTTGTTCACAGCGGCAAGTACCGGGAACCTCGTGCTGTTCTTTGATGAGGCCGACTCAATGTTCGGCAAGCGCTCAGAAGTCCGCGATGCACGGGACCGCTACGCAAACATCGAGGTGTCCTACCTGCTGCAGCGGTTGGAGTCGTATGACGGTGTGGTCATCATGGCCACCAACTTTGAAAAGAATATCGACGAAGCGTTTCTGCGCCGTATTCATAGTCGCGTCGACTTTGTTGTCCCTGAGGCTGCCGAGCGCCAGGCGCTGTGGGAGCTGCAACTCCCGCCAGAGGCGCCGGTCGAGGAGATCGACTTCGCGCTGCTTGCCCAGCGATTTGAGTTGGCGGGCGGTTCGATCCGCAATGTCGCCGTGCATGCGGCGTTCCTTGCCGCATCCGCCGGCACACCGATCACGATGACGTGTATCACTCGGGCCCTTGGACGCGAATATCGCAAGCTAGGCCGACTTGTGAAGCCCGGCGACTTCGGCGAACTTTTCGAACTCCTCGGCTGACAACCTCGCGCTTGGCAGCGAGGTTTGCATCGGGCCAGGGCAGCTGCTGTTGGGTGCGTGCCGGTCTCGGTGCTCACCGAGGCCTCGCGATCTCGTAAGTTTGGCTGCATGGCCTACGAACTCCTCACTCTCGAACGACTCGACAACGGCGTTGCCGTCCTCACCCTCGCCAACGGCAAGGTCAACGCGCTCTCCGGCGCGCTCGTTGCCGAGATCGGTACAGCAGCACAAGAACTGACTGACGATCCGCCTGCTGCGCTGATTGTCAGCGGTGGCGACCGGATCTTCGCTGCCGGCGCCGAGATCTCCGAATTTGGCGGCCCGGAGGAAGCCAAGACAATCGGACCACAAATCCATGCGGCGTTTAACCGGATTGCCGACCTGCCCTGTCTGGTGATTGCCTCGGTCAGCGGCTATGCACTCGGTGGCGGCTGCGAATTGGCGTTGACCTGCGACTACCGAATAGCGTCGGAGTATGCCGTGTTCGGTCAGCCCGAAATTCTGCTCGGCATCATCCCTGGCGGTGGCGGGACACAGCGGCTCGCTCGTGTCGTTGGCCCGTCGAAGGCCAAGGAAATCTGTCTCACCGGCCGAATGGTGATGGCTGAAGAAGCCCACCGGATCGGCCTCGCCGACGAGGTCGTTGCACCCGAAGCGCTGATGGAACGTTCGCTTGAACTTGGTGCCACCCTTGCCAAGGGCGCGCTCACCGGCCAGGGCATTTGCAAGCGGGCTATCGATGAAGGCCTCTCGACGTCACTTGCTGCAGGTCTACAGATCGAACTTGATGCGTTTGTTGAAGTGTTCCGCACCGAAGACAGCCAGATCGGCGTGAAGAGCTTCCTCGAGAGCGGCCCCGGAAAAGCTGAATTCATCGGCAAGTAACCCGAGCCCGCCTGTCTGACCGCGTTGTGACCGCGTTGTTGCAGCGTTGCTACCAGGTCTCGGGCGTTTGGTTCAGTTGTTGACCGACGAGCCGATCGGGCGTGAGATGTCCCACGCCGATCGGGCGAGCCAAAGGCCGGTCAGCGTCATCACCAGCATCACGGCGGCTGCAACCACGTATGCAGTGCTCTGGCCGTACGCCTCGTACAGCGCGCCGGTCATGGCTGCCATGACGCCGGCTGAGACTGCCTGGGCAGCACCGACCACGCCGTGTGCGCCCGCCTGTCGATCGGCAGGCACCACCATGCCGACCGCGACGCCGGCGGAAGAAATGGTCAGGCCATCAGAGACGGCGTGCACCATCGCAACGGTGAAGATCAGCCCGCCGCTCGGCAGGAACCCGTAGAGACACATAATCCCGGATGCAAACAGTAAGCCGATCGAGCTGAGTTTGAATGGCCCAAATGTCTGGGCGAGGCGACCGCCGGGCGGCCCAAGGAAGATCAACGGCAGGCCGAACAGGGTGATGCCGAGGTTCGCAATCCAGTCGGTGGTGCCGAGGTCTTTGTGCACGACATCCCACAGCGCGTCGAAGGCGCCGATCATCGCGAAGGCAACGGCGCCGAGTATTGCGGCGCCCGCGAACGGTCGGATTCGGAGTAGGTCAAGGGCGAAGCGATGTTCGGACTGTTCCACCGACTCTTGAACTGGGACGCGAGCAACGATTGGCAGCAGGATCAGGGTGATTGCTGCGACCACGACAAACGGAGCAGGAATGCCAAACGGGCCGACGAGAATTGCCGAGATGGCTGGACCAGTAGCAAAGCCGAAGACGTCGGCAGCGAGCAGGCGGCCCATGTTCTGGCCGAGGTTGTCGGGGTCAGCAAGAATCACGATGCGCTTGACCGCCGGGCTGGCCGCGCCGATGCCGATGCCGGAGATGAACCGGCCGATCAGGATGGGCGTCAGTGTCGTACTGAGCGCCATCAGCAGCAGCCCGGCAACATTGACGAGCACGCCGATGAAGACGAGTTTCTTGGCGTGACCGCGGTCGGCGAGCGGTGCCAGGACGATCTGCGACAGGAATCCGGCGATGAAGCCGAGCCCGATCACGAACCCGATGGCGGTCTCGCTGATGCCGTATTCGTCACGAAAGTCAGCGACGATCGTGAACAGCACGCCGTAGCCGGCCGCCAATGCCGCCATGAGCCCGCCGAAGGCGAACAACAGGACGAGCGGCGACGGTGGAGCAACCCGTGGGGTTGATTCCTCCGAAGCCAGCGATTGCACCAAGCGAGGCTAGCTAAACAATGGGCTCAGACCGCTTTCGATTGGATTGGCGACTGGATTGGCAATTGGGGTGGTGAACGGCGCCGGAAGGCGCATCAACCGTAGGCGACGAGACCCGTATCGAAGATCGAACTGAGTGCGCGATGGGTCGGCAGTGCCCGTGCGCTGAGGCCCCAGGGGCCGGCATCGCCTGGAGTGAAGTGGCCAGCGTAGATACCGTCACCGACGTGCTCGAGATCCACAGCCACGGTCCGGTGCTGGTCGAAGGTGCCATCGCTGGCGAGTGGGCCGTGCATGACCTGGGCGACCAGTTCATCGGCGCGTAGCTCGCCGGGATCGACACGGACACGAACCGAACGGGTGGTCCCGCTGACGCCGTCGGCCGTGTCGGATCCGTCGTCGAACAGTTCGATTGAAACCGATGGCCATGCCGAAGCGACACCGACTTTCCATGCCGACAATTCACGAGCAACCGCAGCTCCATGAGCAAGGCGCAGATCGGACGACGCTGCTGCCGGTTCGTAGAGCGTTGTGACGTAGTCGCGGACCATGCGTGCTGCCACGACGTTCCACCCGAGGGTCTCCCAGTTGTTCTGGATGAGTTCGATCCAACCGCTGGGAATGGCGTCGCGGGTGCGGTCGTAGAACAACGGCACGATTTGCTGCTCGATCACGTCGAACGTGGCCGATGCTTCGCGGTGATCGCGTCGGTTGAGGTCATGGTCGTCGTCGAACGATGGGATGTCGAACCCGTTGCTGCCGTCGGACATCTCGGCCCACCAGCCATCGAGAATCGAACAGTTCAATACGCCGTTGAGCGTGGCCTTCTCGCCACTGGTGCCACACGCCTCGAACGGGCGGCGAGGCGTGTTCAGCCACACGTCGCAGCCGTGGTACATCGCGCGGGCGATGCCGATGTCGTAGTCGGGGATGAAGACGAAGCGGTGGCGCACATCGGCGTCAGCGGCGAGCTTGGCGATCTGCTGGATCAAGCCCTTGCCGGGTTGGTCAGCCGGGTGAGCCTTTCCGGCGAAGACGAACTGCACGGGTCGATCAGCATCGAGCAAGAGTGCGCGCAGCCGATCGATCTGGCCCAACAGGAGGTTCGCTCGCTTGTACGTGGCGAAGCGACGAGCGAACCCGATTGTGAGGACGTTCGGATCGAGGAGGTCATGCCCAAGCCGATCGCGAACGAGGTCCACGAGTTCTTGGCGACCGACGTTACGCATGGCCCAGATGTCGGACTGGTCGATGTTGCGAACGCGGGCCCAGGCGTCGGCGCCGGACAGATGCCAATCGTCGCCGAGCGCGCCGGTGAGTAGTTCGTCGGTCCGGTCGCTGACCCATGTTCGGGCGTGGACGCCGTTCGTGATGTGGCCAATCGGCGTCTCGTTGCTCGGAAGATCGGGCCACATTCCGCCGAACATTTCACGTGCAACCTCGCCATGCAGCTTCGCGACGCCGTTGGCACGTGCAGCGAGCCGAAGCCCCATGACTGCCATGTTGAATTTGCCGTCGGGCTCGTCGGCGCGCTGGCCGAGCGCAATGAGCTCGTCGAAAGCGACCCCGCACGACGTGGCGAAACTGGCGAAGTAGGACTCGAACAGTTCACGCGGAAAGCGGTCGATTCCGGCGGGGACGGGAGTGTGGGTGGTGAAGACGCCGCCGGCGCGTACTGCCTCGATCGCCTCGGTAAAGGTAAGCCCGGCATCGGTGCACTCGCGGAGCCGTTCGAGGCCGAGAAATCCGGCGTGGCCCTCGTTGCTATGGAACACCTGCGGAGCGATGCCGAGGGCCCGCAGTGCTCGGACGCCGCCGATACCGAGGATGATTTCTTGGCGCAGACGGTGCTGCTCGTCGCCGCCGTAGAGGCGGTTGGTGACAGCGATGACATCGGGCGTGTTCTCGGGCAGATTGGTGTCGAGGAGGTACAGCGGAATCCGGCCGACATCGACGCGCCAGATGGCAACCAGCGCAGTGGTACCAGCGAGGTCGACTTCGATTGTGAGCCCGGTCGGGTGGACGCCGTGGGCGGCAGGGTCGATGCGCTCGTTGCGCTCCTCCTGCCAGCCATCGCTGTTCAGTTGCTGGTGAAAGTAGCCCTCGGCGTAGAGGAGCCCGACGCCGATCAACGGCACGCCGAGATCAGACGACGCTTTCAGGTGATCGCCGGCCAAAATGCCGAGACCGCCCGAGTACTGGGGGAGGGCCTCGGTGATGCCGAACTCGGGGGAGAAGTACGCAACGGATTGCAGCGGCGAGCCCTCGGTGGCTGCGCTGCGATCGCCAAACCACGACGGCCCGTCGACAGCCTGCTGGAGCCGACTGCGGGCGGCCCCAACGCGCTTGACGAAATCTGCGTCGTCTGCCAGTTCGGCCCAACAGGTTGGTGAGGTTCGCCGGACCAAGTCGACCGGGTGTTGGCCAGTCCGTCGCCATGAGCCGGGTGCGCTGCCATCAAGCCGATCGAACACGTGAGCGAGTTCACGATCCCACGCCCAATGGAGATTTGCAGCAAGATCGCTGATGCCGGCAAGCGATTCAGGAATCTCGCTGACGACGTTGAATTGATGGAGCGGGCGCACCGAAGCGAGGGTAACGACCTCCGACCGACTGTGTTTGAGGTGGTTGAAAATGTGCGGCCCGACACTCTGCCCGCCTTCGAGATGCGTCTGCCTTCGACGTGTGCCTGCCCCGATTTAATTCCGGCAACTATGCCCGAGGAGTCAGCGTTGACGAGCGTCAATCGATGTCGAATACACACGTGCGGTGGCCGTTGCGATGGCAGCCCACGAATAGTTCTGCTCGATCAGGTCGCTTGCGTTGCGAGTCAGTTCGTCAGCGAGAACCTGATCGGTCAGCACCCGTTCGATGCAGTTCGCGAGGTCGTCGGGTCTGCCGGGCTCAAAGGTGAGGCCAGCATTGGTCCCCTCGATCATTTCGGCGAGGCCGCCTGTCCGGGCAACGATGAGCGGAGCGCCTGCCGCGAGAGCCTCGAGTGCAACGAGGCCGAACGGCTCGTACAGCGACGGGATCACGACGCAACCAGCGCGATGGGTGAGGTGGCGGAGTTCGGCGTCGTCCAAGAAGCCCGTGACGTGGACGCAGTCGTTGACGCCTTCGACGTCGATCTGTGCTTGGAGTTCTGGCAGGTAGCTGCCGCGCCCGGCAATTGTGCACTGGACGCCCGGGACTCGTGCTCGCACATCGGTCATCGAGCGGGCGAGCACCTGAAAGCCCTTCTCGAACTGGACGCGGCCCCAAGAGAGCACCAGCTGTTCTCGCTCGACTGGCGTATCGCTCTCGACGAGCCACAGGTTGGGATCGATGCCGTTGGGGACACGAGCGACAATTTCGGGTGGCAGTTCGAAGCTCGATACGAGCTGGTCTGCCATGAACCTGGTCGGTGAGATCAGCCGATCGGCCTGGAATGCGAGCCACCATTCGATTGAGTTGATGTCGCTCGGCACGCCTGGCGGAAGTTGGCCGCCGTGCCGCACTCGTTCGGTGCCGTGCATCGTCAGGATGAACGGCACATCGAATCGGGCCGACAGTGTGTCCGCTGACCAGCCCATTCGCCAGTCGTGTCCGTGGACCACGTCGGGTTCCCATCCGTCGAGCAAGTCGGGAAGGCTGCAACCAAGCTTGACGAAGGCGTGATTTGCCGAAGCAGTGCGTGCTACTGGATCGGTCTTTGATAGCCAGGGCAAGTCGACAACGCCACGGACGACACGGACCGGCCCAGCAGCGTCGGCGTCGCGGTCGGTACCGGGATGTGTGGTGGTCATCACGACCACGTCGTGCCCGTTCGCCGCGAGTGCACGACTTAACCCATCGACGTGCGTAGCGGTGCCGACCGTCTCTTTTGGTGGGAAGTCCCAGGACAGCAACAACACACGCACGGCCGCGCACTCTACTCTGGAGGTTGATGCCACCGATTGACTCTGTGCCCCCCGTTGCTTCGACTTCCGGTCCAACAGGGTTGCCACCTGCCCCGATTGGTGAGCTCGACCTCCACTTGCTGGGCGAAGGCAAGCATCGTCGGTTGTGGGAAGTGCTCGGCCCGCAAGTGTTTGGTCCAGGCCCAGCAGGCGTGAGTTCAGTGCAGTTTGCTGTGTGGGCACCGAATGCTGCGTCGGTCGCTGTTGTGGGCGATTGGAACGAATGGCAACCCGAGCCGATGGCAATGATCGAGGCCAACGGACGGACTGGAATTTGGACGATCATCTGTCCGGCTGCCCGGTCTGGCCACTGCTACAAATATGAAATTGTCAGCAAGCAAGGGCGCACGCTCCGCAAGGCGGACCCGATGGCCCGCCAGACTGAGGCGCCGCCGAGTGATGCCAGCGTCGTGCCGGCGCCGAGTAAGTATGAGTGGTCTGACATCGAGTGGATGCGTGAGCGTCATGCGATCGTCGACGGCGACGCACCGATGCGGATCTACGAATTGCACCTCGCGTCGTGGCGTCGCGGCGTCGACACGTGGGACGACCTCGCCGAACAGATCGCAGCGCATGTGGCGTCGCTCGGCTTCACCCACGTTGAACTGCTGCCGATTGCCGAGCACCCGTTTGGTGGATCGTGGGGCTACCAGGTTTCTGGCTACTACGCCCCGACGGCGCGCTTCGGCGACCCTGACGGTTTCCGTCGGTTCGTCGACATGCTTCACAAACACGGACTGGGCGTCATCGTCGACTGGGTGCCGGCGCACTTCCCGAAAGACGAGTGGAGCCTCGGCCGCTTTGATGGCACGGCGCTGTACGAACACGCCGACCCACAGCGTGGCGAGCACCCTGACTGGGGCACGTACGTCTTCGACTTCGGGCGGAACGAGGTGCGCAACTTCCTTGTTGCCAATGCGCTGTACTGGCTCGACGAGTTCCACATCGATGGTCTGCGGGTCGACGCTGTGGCCTCGATGCTTTATCTCGACTACTCGCGAGAAGATGGCGAATGGACACCGAACGTGCACGGGGGTAACGAGAACCTTGAGGCGATCACACTCTTGCAAGAGGCGAACAGCGTTGTTGCGGAAGAATTTCCTGACGTCTTGATGATCGCGGAAGAGTCGACGGCGTGGCCGGGCGTCACGCATCCGGTCGCCGAGGGCGGGCTTGGCTTCACTCATAAGTGGAACCTCGGCTGGATGCACGACTCGCTTGGCTATCTCGCGCTCGACGGCGTGTATCGAAAGCACCACCACAGCGAGATGACGTTTTCGCAGCTGTACGCCTACAACGAACGATTCGTCCTGCCACTCAGTCACGATGAGGTGGTCCACGGCAAGGGCAGCCTCCTCAACAAGATGAGCGGTGACGACTGGCAGAAGTTTGCATCGCTTCGCAACCTGCTCGCATGGCAATGGTCAATGCCCGGTGTGCCACTGCTCTTCATGGGCGCGGAACTGGCGCCGTGGCAGGAGTGGAACGATGCTGCCGAGCTGCCGTGGCACCTTGCTGAGCATCCGCCGCACAAGGGCGTGGGCGACACGATTGCCGCGATGAACGCAATCGCCGATCGTTGGCCGGCGCTGTGGGAACGCGACACCGACCAGGCTGGCTTTCAGTGGCTTGATGCCAACGACGCGGCGCACTCGATGTTCGCCTTCACTCGGTGGGGTGACGGTGGCAAACAGGCAGTGGTTTGTATTGCCAACTTCACGGCGGTTGCTCGGCCGGGCTATCGCGTCGGGCTGCCCTGGGGCGGCGGCTGGCAGGTCGTGCTCGACACTGACTCACCCCAGTTCTGGGGGAGTGGCCACCGCGGCATTGACACCAACTCGATCGCAGCCGGCGCGGAACCAATTGACATCGCTCACGGGGTCGAGGAACCCTGGCAGGGGCAGTCCTGTTCGGCGACCATCGACGTCGGTCCGCTGTCGACGCTTTGGCTTGCGGCGCGCAGTCCCGGTTGATCCGTCACAGGTAAATTTGCGAGGCGCAGCCTGACATAGGCCTGCGTCAGGCGCTGAGGCGCCGTTCGGTGGTCCACGAGGCGAACGTTGACAGGTACGTCGAGTCGTTCGCGAGCGCGGTCACTTTGGTTGGTGTCACCCAAAGCGCACAGATGTCGGTCCAGTCGTCAAGCCCGATGAAGTGCGGTGCGATGGGGTCGTTGGAGCGGCACAGTCGGCCTTGACCCAGGTCGATGGTCCAATGTCCGTCGCGCGTCGTGAGCTGGACATAGCCCGGACCAAGTACGGCGGCAGGTCCGCTTTCGCAGGTGCCATTACTGGCGAAAGTGCTCAGCGGACGGAGCGCGATGAGTTCGTCACTTGCTGTATCGGGATCGAGATCGATCATGACCGTGGAGCCGCACCCGACTGCCGATGCGGCAGCAATGACCAGGACATTCGTCATCTCAAGGTCAAGGTGGGGCGGTGCACAAATGACAAGATGTCCGTCGAACATCGAGACCGTGACGGTCGCGTCAGTGTCTTTTTCGGTCGGGGTGATCTTCGGGCTGCGGGAAAGCTCCACGCTGACACCTCCTCAGGTAGATCCAAGTCTGTCGCCTGTGGGTGACGACATCGTGACGGATATGTCCTAAAACTGCGCGTTCGGCAAAGGGCACGAGATCAGGCGCGCCGGCCTGTCAAACCTGCCAGACCAGAGTGCGCCAGACCAGAGTGTGACAGCGGGTCAGTTCGTGCGGGCGTTGACGAGGGCTTCGAGGGCCTTCAGGTTGCGCTTCCAGATGAAGCCGAGGACGAGCTTTCCGCCGATGATCTCGCCGAGTCGCCCACCGAGAAACCAAGGAAAATCGAGGTCTTCACGCCATGTGAACTTCGTACGCTTGCCGCCTGCCAGAGGCTCAAGCGAGAAGATTCCGCTCCCTGTGACGATGCCGGTGTGCTTGACACCCATTGCTCCGTCGATGCCAGGAGTTCCGTCTTCGCCGTTGGTTGCTGGCGTCCACACCGTGATCTCCATCTGATCGACCAACTTGATCGGGCCGACCTTGGTGTCACAGAGAAACTTGGTGCCGATGCCGCGGGTCTGTTCGGTTTCGAAGCGGATCTCTACTGCGTCGGCCATCCAGTCGACATGATTTTCGACGGGTTCGACAATGGCCCAAACCTCAGCGGGCGTTGCATCGAGATCGATCGAGACGGTCACATCACTCATATGACGATCATGCCCGGCCAGCGAGCAAGCTGAACAGCGGGGCAGTGTGACGTCGGGCTATGCGTCGATGGTGATCGACTTCAACGTCGCACACGCCTGCTCGGGTGGAAGTACGTTAATCAGTACGCCGGTGCCGCGTTCGAAGCCGGCCTGGGTGACCAGGTTCGGCCACACGTGGGCGTGCCAGTGGTATCCGCCACCATGCTCGTGCGGAGCAGTGTGGAAGCCAAGGTTGAACGCCACATCGCCGAGAACGGCGGTGAGTTGACCGAGGGCATCACGCAACGCGATGCCGACGGCAGCCAGGCTTTTGTCGCTTGCGTTTTGCAGATGTGCTTCATGGTGACGCGGAATGATCAGCATCTCGTACGGCACGCCACTCCAGAACGGAGTGATCACCGCGACGTCATCACTGGCAATGACAACTCGCTCGTCGGCCGCAATCTCGGCTTCAACCGTGGTGCACAGCAGGCAGCCACCGGCGAACCGGGCGAAAGCGCGTTCTTCGTCGATGACTTCGCCCGGGACGAAAGGCAGGCCGAGGATCTGGCCATGCGGGTGAGCAATCGAGGCGCCTGCCTCACGGCCATGGTTGACAATGGCTTGGGTGTAGCGGACTTGGTCGAGTGCTTCGTGCTCGGAGAACCGGCGGCGAAGTGTGAACATCAGCTCGGCGGCATGCTCGTCGTCGAGCTGGTGGAGGCCGCTCTCATGATCGGGCGTGTACACGAACACCTCGTGGATGCCGCTCGCTTCGGCCTGGACGTGAACCGGGCCAAGGTTGTGGACCGCAAAGCCCTCGTCACCGTCGAATGCCGGGTACTTATTTGGCACGACGCGCATCGACCAGCTGCCGTCGGCCTCGATTGTTTCAAGCGCCGGAGGGGTTTCTTCCTCGTTGCCGGGACAGAACGGGCAAGGCCGACCCAATTCGGGGTCGACGATGTCGGTGCGGCTGGCGAAGTCACTTGGACGTTCGGCCCGTTCGGCCACGATTGTGACCCATCGTCCATTCAGCGGATTCAGACGCATCTGGCTCATCGTGTCATCATGCTACGACTGAATCTCACGCGAAACATGGCAAGCTCTCGACCTTGTTGCAGCCCTGCAGTGTGACGCAGGTTTACTGCGCCGCAGCCTTGAGCGCCTGGCTGTACTGCAGGTCGAGGCGGCCCTGATTCCATCGATGCATTCCCCAGCCGGCGAGCGAACCGATGCCGAATGCGAAGAGACCGCCGATGCCATCGAGCCAAAAGTGGTTGCCAGTGACGACAATGCAGAACAACGTGGCAATCGGATACAGCACCACGAGCGCCTTGGACGACCGTCGCCGGAGCAGCGGCCACACCGCGAAAACACACCAGGTCGACCAGCCGATGTGCAGGCTCGGCATCGCTGCGTACTGGTTGGAGATCGACGCCATTGTTTCGGAGTCGAACGACCACGGTCCGCCATGTTCGGCAAGCGTGTCGACGAATCCGAAGCCGCCTTGACCACGAAATCTGCTGGGCAGACAGGCGCCGCCATATTGCGTCGGATCGAGTGCGGGGCATGGCTTATCGAGCAGGCGAGGTGGCATGAGTGGAAACCATGCAAAACCGACGATGGCCAGGCTGGTGGTCACGGCGAGTGTGTTGCGCCACTGCGGGAAGACGTCAGGGCGTTTGAGGTAGAGCCAGATGAAGACTCCAAGTGTCGCTGCGAAGTGAAGCGTGCCGTAGTAGACGTTCCAAAACTGGATGAAGCCGCGGTAGGAAAGGAACCAGTCTTGGATTGTTTCCTCGTGGTAGAGGCCGATCCATCGTTCGAGTTGGATAATCCGTTCGGCGTTGGTGAATGCCTGTTCCGGGATGCCGTCGGCGGCGATCTTGTTCGACCCGAACTGGTTACGGGTCCAAGAGTAGATTGCATAGAAGGCTGCGACGATCAGCGCTTCTTTCCACCACAGCGTGCGATGTTGCCGCTCAGAAGCGATGTTCTCTTCGGCAACCTGCATGGACTAGCTACTGTATTGGATCGATCTGGATCTATGACGAGCAGATTGACGCTCGAGCGTCACGGGACGTGTTCAGGTCGACGTTCCGCAGCACTTGCCCATGAACTCGTCGATGCTCACAACGACACGGGTCATCTTGCCGGCAGCGATCAGGCCGCCAGCGTCGGTCGCCGAGACCTCAAAGCCGAGGCGTCGGCCGTCGATCTTTTTGAGCACGGCCTCAGCAAAAACCTCGGCGCCAACCGGTGTTGGCTGCAGGTGATCGAACTGCACACGCATGCCAACGGTGGTTGTGCCAGTCTCGAGTGAGTTTGCCAGAGCGTTGTGGCAGGCCTCTTCGCAGAGCGCCACGAGCCTCGGCGAGCCGAGCACGTTGACGATGCCCGAACCGAGCGCAAGCGCCGTATCTGCCTCGGTGACCATCAATTTGGCGTCGCCGCGCATACCCGTCTCAAGATCCACAACCGAGACGCTAACGCGATCGACCGGCGCGACACACGCCATGCCGAAACTGTCATGTTTGACGACCCGACCGCACGAGTGTCGTCGCAGCCGCTCACGTCGTAACCTGTGGATTGTGATCGACGCAGATGTCCTGGAACGAGTACTCGCCGGAGCTGTGCGCACCGGTGCCGACTTCGCGGAGGTGTATGCCGAAGATAAGTCGAACACTTCGGCGGGCCTCGACGACGGCCGCATCGAACAGGTCACCAGCGGTCGTGACCGCGGCGCCGGTATTCGGGTCATTGCGGGCGACACCACCGGTTTCGCACACACGGCTGATCTCTCTGAAGCAGGCCTCGTCGCTGCGGCATCAGCAGCAGCCGCGGCTGCCAGCCAAGGCGGCGGGGGGGTGCGCAACGTGTCACTTACCAAGGCGCCGGTCCACCGCCCGAACACGATCATTCACCTTCCCGAGAGCATCGCCAAAGCCCGCAAGGTCGAATTGCTGCAGCGGATGAACGAAGCAGCACGCTCGTACGGTCCCGAGATTGTCCAAGTGTCGGCTGGTTATGGCGACAGTTCGAAGCGCACCCTCGTCGCAAACACCGACGGCGTCTTCGCAACAGACGAAATTATCCGCACCCTGCTCCGCATCAGCGCAGTGGCCGACGGCGACAGCGGTATGCAGACCGGATACCAGTCGATGGGCCATACCGTCGGTTTTGAGATCTTTGACACCGTCGACGTCGAAGAACTCGCCCGCGATGCCGCTCGCCAGGCGATTACCAAGTTGCTCGCTCGCCCTGCACCGTCCGGTGCCATGCCGGTCGTCATCAAGAACGGCTCGGGCGGCGTGCTTTTCCATGAGGCGTGTGGCCACGGTCTCGAAGCCGACCTGGTGGCCAAGGACTCGAGCGTCTACGCCGGCAAGGTTGGCCAACTTGTTGCCAACCCGTTGGTCACCCTGGTCGACGACGGCACGATGCCCGGCGAATGGGGCACCCTCGGCTACGACGACGAAGGCCACATCACCCAGCGAAACACGCTGATCCAAGACGGAATTCTCACCGACTACATGTGGGATCACATCCGTGCCCGCAATGAGGGCCGGGCCGGCTCGGGCAACGGTCGCCGCCAGAGCTACCAGCACCTCCCAATGGTCCGCATGACCAACACTTTCGTGCTCAACGGACCGGACACCCCGCAAGACATCATCAGCTCGACACCTCACGGCGTTTACGTCGCCAAGCTCGGCGGGGGCAGCGTCAACACCGCCACGGGCGACTTCGTGTTCGGTATGACCGAGGCGTACCTGATCGAAGACGGCAAGATCACCGAGCCGCTGCGTGAGGGCAACCTCATCGGCAACGGACCGAAGGTGCTGCAAGATATCGACATGCTCGCCAACGACTTCGCTATGGGCAACCCGGGCACGTGCGGCAAAGATGGCCAAGGTGTGCCGGTCGGCGACGGTCAGCCCACCCTTCGCGTGAAGGAACTCACCATTGGCGGGACCGCAGCATGAGTGCCTTTGAATCCAAATTACAAGCAGTTGCCGACCGCGTCATTGCCCAGGCCAAGCCTGGTGAGCAGGTCGAAGCGTTCGTGACCCGCGGCGGTGAAACTGACGTGCGTATTTACCAGGGCGCGGTAGAGCACTTCGTGTCGGCGCAGAGCGAAGGAATCGGCATCCGCGTGATCAGCGAGGGTCGCACCGGCTTCGCATACGCAGGCACGCTCGATGAGTCAGCGATCAGCGAAGTCCTTGCCGAGGCGCGCGACAACGTGCAGTTTGGCGAATCTGACGAATGGGCAGCCCTCGCCGAGCCAGATGGCGTGCCGATCACCGAGCAGTCACTGTGGAACGAGGCGCTTGCTGAATATCCGACCGACGAGAAAATCGACCTTGCCAAGAAGCTCGAGAAGCTGGCTTCGGGGCAAGACCCCCGAGTTCGCGTCGATGACTCGAATTATGCCGACGCACACGGCGAGTCCGCTGTTGCATCGACCAGCGGTATCCGGATGTCGGGTCGCGAGAACGGGTGTTACGTGTCCGTCTCTACGCTGGCCGACGAAGGCGAAGGCGACGATGCCGAGACGCAGACGGGCTTCGGTTTCAGCGTCGGTCGTAGCCCGCACGAGTTTGACCTCGAAAAAGCTGCTCGCGAAGCATCCGAGCGGGCAACTCGCCTCTTGGGCGCGACCAAGCCGTCGACCCGGCGCACCACCGTGGTGCTCGACCCAATGGTCACAGCACAGTTTCTCGGCGTGATCTCGTCGACGCTCAATGGTGAGGCTGTCGTGAAAGGCCGGTCGCTCTTCAAGGATCGCCTCGGCGACAGTGTCGCATCCGCCAACGTCACGCTGATCGACGACCCGACCAACACTAAGGCATACAGCGCTACCGATGTCGATGGCGAAGGCCTTGCAGCTCGTCGCAATATGTTGATCGAGAACGGCGTGCTGAAACAGTTTGTCCATAACTCCTACAGCGCTCGTCGGGCCGGCACCGTGTCGACCGGCAATGCAACGCGTGGCGGGTTCGCCGGTACTCCTGGTGTTGGCTGTCTCGCCCTTTCGCTCGTGCCGGGGGTGCGCTCGCAAGCCGAAATTGTCTCGGATATTGACGATGGTCTGCTCGTGCAATCAATGCAGGGCCTGCACTCCGGCGTCAACCCCATCAGTGGTGACTTCTCGACCGGTGCAGCGGGTTTGTTGATCACCAACGGTGAAGTCGGCGCACCGGTGCGGGAGTTCACGATCGCATCGACGCTGCAGCGAATGTTGCAGGACATCATCGAAATCGGCGGCGACCTCGAATGGCTGCCGATGCGAGCCAGCGGATTGTCACTCGTGATCCGAGACGTGACGATGAGCGGGTCGTAGCTCTTTGTTGCTGGTTCTACTCTCGGGTCCTGTCAGCGACGACTGATTGGGCTGCGACGGCTCGCTGATTGAGCGGCAGGTGATGCCGAGAGCTTTTGCTTTGGTGGTGTCGAGGGCGATTCGGGCGGGGCGGTCCACACCGGTTTCGGCGATGGTGCAAGTCGCCCCCGCAGCGCCATGCCCGCAGCGTACGGCACGACATCGAATGCCGTGATGCTGTGATGCCGCAGCAATGCCGCTCGGCGGACGTGTCAGGCGGATAGAACTTCTGGGTGCCGATTCTTCACGCCATCGTGCTCGGACTCGTGCAGGGCCTTTCCGAGTTCCTTCCGATTTCATCGAGCGCGCATCTCCTGTTCGTTCCGTGGCTGCTCGGCTGGGACGACTTCAGTGGTGCTGGAGGCGAGAGTCTGAAGCAGTCGTTCGATGTGGCGCTGCACCTCGGCACGTTCGTTGCGGTCCTCGGATATTTCCGCAAAGATGTGAAGAGTTACGTGGTTGAAGGCACCAAGCTGGTGTTCACCCGGACCAAGCCGGTCACGACCGATGGTCGTCTTGCCTGGCTTTTCGTGCTTGCGACAATTCCCGCTGCGGCGATCGGTGCGATCTTCGAAGACCAGATCGGCACGGCGCTTGGCTCGCCACTGATCATCGCCCTGTCGCTCATCGGCTTCGGCATCTTGCTCGGCGTTGCTGATCGCGCTGTAGGCACGCGCAAGGTCGAGGACTTCCGGATGCCCGACTCGCTGAAGGTTGGTATGGCTCAGGCACTCGCCCTCAACCCGGGAACCAGCCGTTCGGGCATCACGATGACCGCGGCCCGCTGGATTGGCTTCGATCGCGACGCGGCGGTCCGCATCAGCTTCGTCATGTCGTTGCCGGTGATCTTCGGTGCGGTCGTGTTCAAGATGTTCAAGATGTTCAGCGAGGGTGGCTACGAGGAGTTGCTCGTCCCTCTGGCCGTGGGCATCGTGACGTCGTGCATCTCTGGCCTGGTCGCAGTGTGGGGCACGATCAAGCTGGTGAGCACCCGCAATCTGATGCCCTTCGTCATCTACCGCATCGCCGTCGGTGTCTTGATGCTCGTGATCCTCGCGTTCGGCTGGCGCGAGAACGTCGCTGTCTGACCAGTTTGGGTCCGCGTTTGGGTCCGCGTTTGGGTCCGCGTTTGGGTCCGCGTTTGGGTCCGCGTTTGGGTTAGGGCACAAACAGAATTGACGCGAGGCCGGCCTGAGCTGCAGCGGCGACGATTGGGGCATCGGCTGGAGCGACAGCGACAAACACCACCTCGTCGGCAAGCGACACCACCTCACCCAAGTCGGCGAGCACGATGCCCTCTGACGAGATGCGGACGCGAGAACCAACGGAGGCACCCCGTGCGAGCGGGTCGATAATCCCGACGACAACTGACTCGGTGGCAGCTCCTGCGGCTGGCCCGGCAACGGCGGTGATATCGGTGCTGGTGAGAACTTCACCAGCAGTCACCCGTTGACGCAGCGTGGCACCTGCGGGGAGTGATCTCAGCGCAGCTCTCGGTACCAGAGCATCGGGAAGATCACGTCGCTCGACACGTGGCAGGTCACCTGCTGCCCGGTCATCGATTGCAACAAACACCGAAGTGGTTTCACCCCATGTGGCGCGGGCTGTATTGACCTTGCGGAGCTCGGCGTGGACCATGAGCCCAACGGCGCCGGCCAGCGCGAAGACAACGAGCCAATAGATCCACCGACGATGGGCTAGGAAAACACGGACTCGCACGGAAACGTGCATGGAATCTCCTCAGAACGAACGAACGGTCGTGAGGGGGAGTCGGTACCTGTGACTGTAACGCTGGTGACCTGGGTTCACCGGGTTCAGCGGGTTCAGTGGGGCTTGTGCGCTCAGGACGGCATTGCAGGAATTGCAGCAGTGATCAGCTGGCGAACGTGGTCGACGTTCTGCTTCACCATCGCGAAGACGGCGTCCATTGTGACCGGATCGTGCCCGTCGACACCTGCGTCGTAGTCGGTGACGAGGGCGACCGAGGCATACGGGATTCCGGCTTCGGCGGCAAGGACGGCTTCGGGGTACCCAGTCATATTGACGACGTGCCAGCCCATCTGGCGGAACCAGATGCTCTCGGCGCGTGTTGAAAAACGCGGTCCGTTGATGACAACCATGGTGCCAGCGTCGTGCACGGTGACGCCGTCGAGCTGGCGGCCGGCATCGATCAATGCGGCACGCACCTCGTTGGAGTACGGCTCAGCAAAGCTCTGGTGATGCACGGGCCCACCGGACCCCGGTGCGCCGTCATCGGCGCCGACATCGTGGAACGTGTCAGCCCGACCGTTCGTTCGATCGACCACTTGGTCGAGGACGACGAAGGATCCGGGGTGCAGGTCGGGCTGCAGCGATCCGACGGAACACGGCGCCACGATCGACCTGACGCCGAGCGACGCCATGGCCCAGACGTTTGCCTGGAACGGAACGCGGTGTGCGACATAATCGTGGCGACGCCCGTGGCGGGCAAGGAACGCGACTCGTCGTCCGCCGAGAGTGCCAACGGCGATCGGTGCGGCGGTCGGGCCGTACGGCGTGGTGATCTCGACGTCGATGGCGTCGGTGAGGAAGTCGTAGAACCCTGATCCGCCAAAAACGCCAACCTCGGCACCGAGATCGGTTGCCCGGCCATCGAGAGGGATCAGCATTGGGTGTAGTTGATCAGTCGGACGACTTCGATGGGGTGGGCTTCGACGACTTGGTCTTGGTCGGCGCCGACGAGCTCTTGGACGAGTCCGACGATGAACCGCTCGACGAGTCCGACGATGAACTGCTTTTTGAGTCGGATGACGAACTGGTCGACGAATCCGAAGACGTCGACCCGGCCGGTGTCGTGGTCGAGGTTTTGCCGCGATTGTCGTTCTTGAAGAATCCGCTTCCCTTGAACGTGACGCCAACGGGCTGGAACACCTTCTTGACCGCGAGCATGTCTCCGGAGTCAGGGTGGGCGACCTCGGTCAGCGTGTCGTCCTTGAACGACTGCTGAATCTCGATGGTTTCACCGGTTTCGACGAATTTATACACATAGGTGGGCATGGCGAGCACAAAGATATCGGCTCGCGGCCATGCCAACACTGCTCACTGCCTCAGTTCGACGTGCCTCAGTTCGATGTATGTCAGTTCGATGTGAAGGCTCACTCACTCTCGATTGTCTGATGGGTACGGTTGCGGCCATGCAGGTTCGCAACGCAGTGATTCCCGCCGCAGGTCTTGGCACCCGATTTCTTCCGGCAACCAAAGTGGTGCCAAAGGAACTGTTCCCAATCGGCGACCAGCCAGCGTTACAGATCGTCATCGACGAGGCGCTGGGCGCTGGGATCGACCACATCATCGTCGTGAGCAACCGCAATAAGCCGGCAATCGAAGCCTATTTCAAACCGAACGACGAGCTCATTGGCAAGCTTGAGGACTCTGGCAAGACTGAACTGGCTGACCGTCTCCGCTCGATTGGACGCGATTGGCGCGCAACGATCGTCTATCAAGACAACCCGAAGGGCCTCGGCCACGCCGTTGGTTGTGCGCAGGAAGCAGTCGGCAACGAACCGTTCGCGGTCATGTTGCCGGACGAGATCATGGGCTCATCTGCGCTGCTTGCTCAGATGAACGGCGTGTGTTCATCGACCGGAGGAAGCGTCGTCGCGGTCGCCGAGGTGCCACGGCACCAAGTCAGCTCGTATGGCGTGATCGACCCGTCCGGCGATTTGTCCAACGATGGCGTCATCTCGGTCAAGGACCTTGTTGAAAAGCCCCCGGTCGACGAAGCGCCGAGCAACTACATCATCACCGGCCGGTATGTACTCACGGCCGATGCGTGGGGCGAAATTGCTGCACTGCAGCCTGGCCGTGGCGGCGAACTACAGCTCACCGATGCGCTCAAGGCGCAGGCCGCACGGGCGCCGTTTCACGCAGTGCTGTCCGATGTGAGCCGCCATGACACGGGCAACCCGCTCGGCTTCCTGACTGCATCCATCGAGCTCGGCTTGGTCAATCCGGAATTGCAAGGGGACTTGCGTACGTTCCTCGGCAACCTTGAGTACTGAGAACCTTTACAGCCGGCGGAACAGGTCGTGGTAGTCGTTGACCAGTCCGTACGCGTCGATGTCGAATTCGGTCTCGAAGCCAGAGTCGAGGTTGCTGTAGGCAAAGCGATTCGTTGCGAGTCGGTGATAGCGCTGGTGGACCGGAACGATGCCGAGCGTTTCGACATCGACCATCGCGGTCGTGATGTCGGCGGCGTCTCCGACATCGAGTTGCAGCCGACGAATTGGCAACGTGTTCGTGAATGGCGTGATCGACAGGCCGATGTCGTAGCAGCCGTCGAGGTCAGGGCGGTGGGCCCCGTTCAGCTCGCCCCATCGGCTACTGCCATCGGTACCGAGCCACAGGTCAGGCTCGTCAAGATCTCGGAATAACAGAAACTGGCGTATTGACCACGTGGCTGATAGCCGAAGAACGTAGGACACGTTCGCCCCTGCGACTTCGCTCGTGACAGTCCATCCTTCGTTCTCCCAGCGGAGGTCGACAGTCTCGTTGCCCGGGCCGTTGAGGTGAGTCCAGCGGGCGGTAAACCCGTCGGCAGGGAACGCAGTCAACGCAGTCGTCACTGGAACCACGATACGAGGAGTTCGGTCACACCGAGGCCAGGCCGCGGTGTGACAGGCCGCGGTGTGACAGAACGCGGTGTGACAGAACGCGGTGTGACAGAACGCCTCCGCCGTACGATCTGGACCATGACGCCGTTGGAAGATGCGCAGGCCTTCGTTCTTGAATCGTGTCCGCCACGAGAGCCGGTGATGTTGACGAGGGGGGATGCTGGTGGGCTTGTGCTCGGCGAAGTCATCGTGTCGACGGAGATCGTCCCGCCGTTCGACAACACCGCAGTCGACGGCTACGCCGTTCGCTCCGAAGATGTAGTAGATGTGCCTGCTGAGCTTGATGTCATTTACGAGATCGCGGCCGGTGCAGCGCCGCAGGGCGACCTCAGTCAGGGGCAGGCCGTACGCATCATGACGGGCGCGCCGCTGCCGGGTGGGGCCGACGCCGTCGTGATGGTCGAGTATTCCGAGCGGCTTGGCGAGATTGAACGTGACGGTGTGATGGTCGAACGAGTGCGGCTCGACGAGTCCGTTGGCCCTGGAACAGCGATCCGCCGTGCAGGCGACGACGTGCTCGTCGGAGAGGAACTTTTCGAACCGGGAACGATCATCACCCCTGCGATCGAGGGCGTACTCGCAAGTGTCAATGCGCAGCACATCAAGGTGTATCCACGCCTGAAGGTGGCGGTGTTGTCGACCGGCGACGAACTGGTCACCGATGGCTCGCCATTGGCGCCGGGACAGATTCGTGAGAGCAACAAGACGATGCTTGCCGGAATGCTCTCGGAAGCGGGCTGCGACGTTGTCGACCTCGGTGTTGTTCGTGACGACGAGGCAGAACTCGAGCGTGTTCTGCGCAGCGCGGCTGCTGACTGCGACGCGATCGTGTCGAGCGGCGGTGTGTCGATGGGTGACTACGATGTCGTGAAGGCAGTACTCGGCCGCATCGCCGATATGACGTGGATGCAGATGGCGATCAAGCCGGCCAAACCATTTGCCTTTGGCAAACTCAATGGCGTGCCTGTGTTCGGCCTTCCTGGTAACCCAGTCAGCTCGATGGTCAGCTTTGAGCTGATGGCGCGACCCGCGCTGCGCCGGATGATGGGCCACCGGCAATTGGCCCGACCGAGCATCGTCGCAATTGTCGATCATGACCTCAATCGGAACGCCGACGGCAAGGTCCACTTCATTCGGGTCAACGGATCGTTCCAGGAGGACGGCCGCTACCACATAGCGCCGGTCGGGGCGCAGGGCAGTCATCAGCTTGCGGCCACGGCCAACGCCGACGCAATGGCGGTGGTGCCTGATGGCGACGGCATTGTTGCTGGCGGCGAGGTTGCCGTGTTGATACTGCGATGACGCATCGCTGACGGCAAGCCAAACGGTCAAGGTTGAGTCGCGCTGGCCAGCGGGCGAGCCGTTGGTCATAGACTGATCAAATGGCTGGGAACTTCGAAAAGCTGATCGACCCATTTGGTCGTCACATCGAAGATCTACGCATATCGGTGACCGATCGCTGCAACTTTCGGTGCACTTACTGCATGCCTGAAGAAGGCATGAATTGGCTCGACCGCTCAGCAGTCATGTCGTTCGAAGAGATTGAGCAGCTCGCCCGGATCTTTGTCGAGCGCTATGGCGTGAAGGGGATCCGCCTTACGGGTGGCGAGCCCACGGTTCGGGCCCACCTCCCCGTCCTTGTCGAGATGCTCTCCAAGCTGGAAGGTCCGAACGGACCGGTCGATCTGTCGATGACCACCAACGGTGCCACGATGCGTCTTGTTGCTTCGAAGCTCAAGGCTGCAGGGCTCAAGCGGGTCAACATCAGCCTTGACACCCTTGAGCGCGAGAAGTTCTTCCAGATGACGCGTCGTGACGAACTCGACAATGTGCTGGACGGCATTAAGGCTGCGCAAGAAGCCGGTTTCGCGCCGGTCAAAATCAACGCAGTGATCGAGCGCGGCACCAACGACAACGAAATTGTTGACCTCGCCACGTTCGGGCGAGAGCAGAACGTCGAGATGCGCTTCATCGAGTTCATGCCGCTCGAAGCTGACGGTCATTGGATGACCGAAACGGTTGTTGGCCAAGACGAGATCGTCGAGAAGATCGGTGCGGTCTACCCGATTGAAGTGATGCCAGCTCGTGGCGCGGCCCCTGCCGATCGATTCCGGTACCTCGATGGAGGCCTCCACGGTGCCGACGACCCCGGTTCGAGGATCGGAATAATTCCGACGGTGACGAAGCCCTTCTGTGGCGACTGCGACCGCGTGCGACTCACTGCCGAAGGCGACTTCCGGACCTGCCTGTTCGCAACCAAGGAATTCGGTCTACTCGAAGCCCTGCGGTCCGGCGAATCAGATGATCAGCTCGCCACCCGGATCGAAGCAGCGGTCGGGACGAAATGGGCCGGCCACCAGATCAACCAGGTCAACTTCACTCGGCCGACCAAGTCCATGTCGCAACTGGGCGGCTGACGCCGCCCGTGCGCCTGCACCGCACCGCCGACTCCGTCGTCGAGTTGCGAGTCCTCAGGCTGGCGCCTGAGCTTGCTTTGCTCGGCGGGGCCGCACCGCACCGCCGACTCCGTCGTCGAGTTGATTCTCGCTTCTCGCTTCTCGCTCTAGTCGAGTTCGCTGAAGGCTCTGAATCTTCTGGCTACTACCTTGTCGCCGATCATTTCGAGGCCTTCGTCGTCGCGGCGCCAGAGCCACATCAGGATGTCTTGGGCGCGGCCGCGGATGGCGACGTCACCTTTGCGGTGCTCGCGGGTGAAGGTGGCTGCGGGTTCTTTCATTGCGGCGATGAACCATTCTCCGGCGCCTTCGGGAAGATCGTCGTCGGTGCAGTGCAGATGGACGGTGCCGCCGACCTTCATCTCGCCTTCGCGGCGATCCGATGCAGCGAACCACATGAGGAATTCGTCGATCCCATCGGCGGAGATGGCGGATGGAAAGTCGATTTCGAACCCAAGAGCCACGCCGGCGTCCCAGAGATGCGTCAGTGTTTCCTGTGCCATCCGGCGGCGCACCCATGCGGTTGGTTGGGGAGCGCCCGTCCACGTCCAAACCTTCTGGTCGAGGTCGGCGGCGTGGAGGGCTTCGCACAGGCGGACGTGGGATTTGAATGCGGAAGCAACCAACTCGGCGTCGGTCTCGGGGCGTGCAGGTGCGGCAACGTTACGCACGTCGTTGCGGTCGGTGATCCCTTCAGAGACGATGGACGCCCAAAAGTTCCAGACTTCGCCGACGTGGTGGACGAGGTCGCCGAGCCGCCAGCCTGGGCAGGCCGAGACCGAGGTGGTGAGGTCGGCGTCGCTGACGAGGCGGAGGAACTCGGTGCCGTCGACTCGAATGTGGTCGAGTGCGTCGTAGAGAAGGGGCGCCGGCTCGGTCATGACGCGAACCGTACCAATTCGATGCCGACCCCACGTTGTGTCTGAGCGCGCTGGTGAGACGGCGGGCGCCTCGACGGGTACCGTCGTGGCTGCATGAGCGACCCACAGTTCACACACCTCGACTCCGCAGGCCACGCCCGAATGGTCGATGTCTCCCCGAAAGAACCGACGCTCCGTCGCGCAGTGGCGCGCTGCGATGTGCTGATGCAACCGGAGACCATTGCCGCAATCGTCAGCCGTGAGGTGAAGAAGGGCGACGTCCTCTCTGTTGCTCGTGTCGCTGGCATTCAGGCGGCAAAGCGGACTTCCGACATGATTCCGCTGTGTCACCCGCTGATGATCTCCAGCGTTTCGGTCAACTTCGAGGTCGGCGACGACCGCATCACCATAGAGGCACATGTCGACTGCATCGAGCGGACCGGCGTCGAGATGGAGGCCTTGCACGCGTGTAGCGTCGCGGCGCTCACCGTCTACGACATGTGCAAGTCAGCTGATCGGGCCATGACGATTACGGACTTGGCGCTCTGGGAAAAAACTGGGGGACGATCCGGCACCTACCGCCGCGCCAGTGAGGTTGCGGGGTCGAAAGTGCCTGATTCAGCCTAAGTTCTGCTGTTTGACCCATTCGCCGGATTCGCCGACGCGCAACGATCCCGTGTCGGGCAACCCGCCGATTGTTGCGGATACCGTTACAAACGTCCTAGAATCGTCATATAGGCCGTTGAGCAGCAGAACCGATCTGTTGTTGACCGACTGAACACCCTTTCTTACTTATGGCCAGACTCGTACTCCTCGTCGTCGCAGCAGCTTGGGCTGCTGTCCTCATTCCCCCGATGCTGCGCTCGCGCATCGATAACCGTCCCAACTCGTCAGTCACCGACTTTCGTCGGCAACTCAACAAGCTGCAAAACAACTCGACGCAGGTTCGCGGGTCGGCTCGGTCCATTGGTCGCCCGCTGGCACAGTCGTCTTCGCCGCTGCAGCGTCAAGCAGCAGTGGGCAGGCCCGGCCAAGGGCCAGTGCGTCAGGTGCCGGTCCGTCAGGCATCGATGCGCAGTGGAGGCACGGCAACGCGCCAGCGTCCGGCACAGCGTCACGTCCAAGCCAGCGAAGCAACTCGCTATCGCTCTCACGGCGACCTCAGCGCGGGTCATCGACGGCCAGAGTCGGGCAGTGTGACCGAGCGTTCTGTCACGGTGAAGCGCCGCCGGATGAACGTACTTTTGGTTCTCTTCGTCACGGCAGCGTGCACGATGTTCCTCGCTGGAACGACACAGTCAACGGCGATGCTTTGGGCGTTCGGCTTGTCGTTCCTCGGCCTCTGCGGCTACGTCTACGTGCTTGCACAGTTGCGTGAACGCGAGAATGCCGAGTCGAACAACAGCTGGCTCGGGCAGTACTGACGGTCCAAAGAATCGAGCGCTACACTGCGGTTTCGTATTTGGGGCTATAGCTCAGTTGGTAGAGCGCTTCGTTCGCAATGAAGAGGTCAGGGGTTCGATTCCCCTTAGCTCCACCACCCCGTTTCTGGACATTCGTGGAAATCCGCGAAAGTCCAGGTGGATGGACTCGGTTGCTTGATATCACCAGTTTTTTTGGTTGTCGAGTCCGGCGCTGACACATCGCTGCACGACGTCTCGTAGGTCGTGATAGGTGAAATGGCGGTCGGCCTTGCCGCAGGTGGTCAGCTTCGGATTACCTTCGAACTCGACGCCGACAGGTGAGACGTCGATGAGCAGGGGACGTTCCCATTGCTGCTGTCGGCTGACGGAGTCTTCGAGCGACGAACGAAACGCCGCAACGACAGCGACACTGAAGTCATGAGCGACTTGTGGGACGAGACTGACGACGGTGACATCTCACCGATCTGCACGACGTGCGGGGTGAGCGCGCTGCCACCCGAGGCACCCGGCGAGCCATCGATGTGCGAGAACCCCAACTGCTCAGAATTTGGCGAGATGATGGGTCGATGACCACGGACCGAACCGCTGCAGCGTTGAGCAGCGAGGGCAGCGAGGGCGGCGAGGGTGTCACGCACATCGTGGACCCTGCAGATCCGCGTCTCGACGACTATCGCGAGCTGAACAGCATCGCGGTGCGAGCCGAAATGGAGCGAGACGAGTATTTCATGGGCGAGGGATATGTCCCGATTGACCGGATGCTCGATTCGGGGCATCGCATGCGTTCGGTTCTGCTGCATCCGAAACGTCTGAAGCGTTTCATTCCGACGATGTCTCGGCCTGAGATGGCAGAGGTGCCGGTCTATGTCGCCGAGCAAGCAGTCCTTGCCGAGGTCGTTGGCTTCAACATGGACCGGTGTTGTCTCGCGTCGGCATTTCGAGCCCCCATGCCGACGGTGGCCGAGTTGGCGACGCGGTGTCGCCGTTTGGTCGTGCTCGAAGCGCTCAATGACGATCAGAATGTGGGCGCAATCGCGCGGGCCGCGCGCGCTTTTGGCATCGACGGCATGGTCATCAGTCCGACCTGCAACGATCCGTATCAGCGGCGCACCGTCAGAGTAAGCATGGGTGAGATCCTGCATGTCCCGGTCGCCCGGGCAGGCGCCGAGGATTGGCCGGGGGCCCTGCACACACTCCGCGATGCCGGCTTTGAGACCTGGGCCCTCACTCCCGATGTCGACGCGGTCGACCTCTGGGATATGGAAGTTCCCGATCGGGTCGCCGCCGTGCTCGGTGCAGAGGGCCATGGCCTGGAGGCCAAGACGATGGACGCGTCGACCCATCGCGTTCGGATCTCGATCTCCGCCAACGTCGACTCGCTCAACGTTGGTCATGCTGCGGCGGTCACGTTCGCAGTGATTGGCCGCCCGGCGCGGGCTCGATGAGGCGCGGGGCCCTGGCGTTCTGGGGTCCTCAGTAGTCCGAGAACCTGGGCAGAAACGGACCGGGACCTTCAAACACTCGGGAAGCCCGGCCCAAGTGATCCCAGCCTCTGGCTGACCACCGAGCTCGCAGTACTCCAATTTGAGCGGCACCGCACAACGATGTGCCTCGGTGAAGGTGACATCCACCGTGTTGGTTCCCTCCCACCAAGTCTGGGCGTTCTCGTCGGTTCAGACCGGTGAATGGTTGACGAAGAGACGTTTGCCGTCATCGGTGTGCAGAGTGAACCGGTGCATCCTTGCACTCGAGAAGTCGACCACGCGAGTGAATTCTGCCCTGAATCCATCGAT
>Ga0115001_10000584_pt1 | contig 27139 bp, 30 predicted proteins | sample ArcticOcean_MG_C_12_FD_89869 | JGI IMG/M metagenome (GOLD analysis project Ga0115001, IMG submission 89869) | Marine microbial communities from western Arctic Ocean - ArcticOcean_MG_CB8_130 | ecosystem: Environmental > Aquatic > Marine > Oceanic | place: Arctic Ocean: Canada Basin | collected... | reverse complement strand
TTCTTCTTAAATGAGCAATACTGGCACCCAGTCCTTAGTGCGGGATAGTGTGCCTCCTTATTGTGCTTTCCATTTGCTGTAAATGCGTGGCCAATAAACTCAGTTAATAACTTCTTTGTTCTATTCATTGATACCTTACCATGTGGTGGTTGGTATTGTTGTATTCTCTTTTGTGGGAAGTCCATATTTTCATATAGCTTCCTCTTGACAATAAAGTATTCTATGTTTATATTTTCCTCTGGTACATCATATTGCTTTGAGAAATACCTTTTGTATATTCTAAGCTGATCACCTTCTGCCTTTTTCTTTTTTGCACGCCATCCAAACATTGACGTCTTAATGTCATATATTGTAATTGTATCACCTTGCTTCATTACAATATCTGCAAAGCCCATTAGCATTATATTTGTATTGTCATCACTTTCACATAGGATAGGTATTTCAACACCAAGTAGTTCTGTATTCTTTTTTGAGAAGTATGCACCTCGCCTTTTCTTGAAGTAGTCTATGATTAATACACCTTCATCATAGAACTCTTGCATTTCTGCAGCATCTGAGAAGTGTGATCCGGTGTCTTTTACTGCCTTCTTGTATTCTGTTGCCATGCATTCCTTAAGCATTTTTTCAGAGTCATGTGCGTTTGCTGCTACTGCAGTTTTTTCATACATTGTTGTTAAATACTGTTGTAGTACTTCATGCATGGCTGTACCAAATACCAGAAACATTGAAGGTATAAACTCTCTGTGTTTGTCAATATATGTAAGCTTCCATTGTAGTGGGCAGCCTTTGTACATATTAAGTTGGCTATATGAGATGGTCTTTTTACCCATCATCCTGGCTTTTATAGCTAAGTCTTTTGGTGTTTTTAATTGCATAGTTAAATATAATAAAATTTACGCAAGATAAAAAATTTCTGACGTATAATAGTAGAAAGTTATTAACAATCTATTGTAGCTTTGACCAATTTACTGGTGCTACGTAAGGTGGTGATCCTGCATGTGGGCCTGTCCATATTCCCTTAATCTGATCTAGGTGTTTTACTACTGAATCTGTATATTTTTGAGCTACTACTTTATAGCTTTTTGAGTTAAATGCATCATAGAACTCAGACCCCATCTGTACTGGTATGCCTGGAAATACAACTGTATTTGTTATACCTGGTAGGATGCCTGGGCTGTTTGGTATTATTGGTAGGAATGACTGGCCAGTCCAGTATGTAATTATTGCAGTTGCTGGTAGTAGATATGGTGGCTTTCCCATTGAAACTTTCATCTTCGACTGAATTAGGAAGCACTTCTTCCATGCATCAAACAAGCCTTTAACCTTACCTCCAGTAAACTGATACTTACCAGTTACTGCATCCCACTTCCAATCTGTTGGTGGCTTTTTCTCATCTGGGCCTCTAGAATACTTGTCTTGATCTCCCCATGAATTGTCCCACACTGTAGTCCTTATTGCTATATTACCAACTGGGTCCATTGCAGGAATACCTATATTTCTATGATAGCTTGAAGCTAAGAATGTTGCACACTGATCTAGGCCAGAAGACTTTCCCTTACTTAGATAAGATTCTACCTCTTTTTTTAATTGTTCACTTTTAATCATTTTGTTCTGATACCTTGAATTCGATTAGTTTGTCTAAGTATTGCTTTGCCTTTAATAGATCTTCAATACCATTTTTATCCTTCCATCTTGTAACATACTTTATTATGTTGCCTTCAAAGAAGTCAAGGTCTTGAGAGTGGGCGTATTCCCACATCTCAATTCCCCTGGTGTAGTGCTTTGGGTGCCTTATATTATCTGTCTTAGACAATCTTTAGCCCCTCATTGTCTTTCTTAGACTTAGGTAGGAATGCATCATTAATGTGTGAACACTCATCGCACTTAAATATCTGCATTGGTACTAAGCTTTTCTTTCCGTTTGGAGAGACTACTGCAGATACCTCCTTAAATAGAAAGACTGGTACAAATGTTTGACCTTCGCACTCATCACAATTAACATCTTTCATATCTTCTGGCTTAATGTTAAGATTCATATTTCCACCATTATTCATCTTTGCCCTCCTCCTTTTTTACATTTAGTAATGAAGTTAATAAAGCAATCTTTCCATCAGCTGATGATATAGTATCTACTGCTTTGTCCATCTCACCTAAAATGTCTGGGTGTTCGCCAACACCTACTGATTGATTTGCGTATAAATTTAGTATAGCGATTCCCTCAGCCTTTTGAGCTTGGTATCTTCTAACTAGTGCGTCCATAAATTGTTGTCCTTGTGTCATGTCTTTCTCCTTACATCATTCCAAATCCACCACCCATTGGAGCAGCTTCTTCTTCATTTTTATTTTCATTAATAATTATACATTCAGTTGTTAAAATTGTACCAGCAACTGAAGCAGCCTTTTCTAGTGCAACTCTTGTTACTTTTGCTGGGTCAATAATTCCTGACTTCATCATATCAACAACTTGTTCAGTTCTTGCATCAAATCCCCAATTCATTGATATAGTGCTTTCATCTGTCATTCCGTCAAAAGCATGTATTTCATTCCATATTTGATTTGCATCTAAGCCTGCATTTGACATAATAAGATTAAATGGCTCCTGTATGGCTTGCATTACAATTCTATATCCACTTACTTGATCATCATTCTCAAATACTCCATCCTCAACTTCGTCATCAAAGCAACTTCTTAGTGCTATTCCACCTCCAGGTACAATACCTTCATCAAGTGCAGCCCTAGTTGCATGTAATGCATCCTCTACTCTATCCTTTTTCTCTTTCATTTCAATTTCTGATTCAGCGCCAATCTTTAGAATTGCTACTCCTCCAGCCATCTTTCCCACTCTTTGTTGGTAGCCTTCCTTCTCATAGTCTGAATCTGATTTTTCAAGTAATACTTTTATTTCGTTAACTCTGTTTGCAATAACTTCTGGGTCACCTGCACCATCAACAATTGTTGTTGACTTACTTGTAACAGTAACCGTTTTTGCACTACCTACAAAGTCTGCTATATTAAGTGTATCAAGCTTGTGACCTTTACTCTTACTGATAAGTGTTCCTCCAGTAATTGTTGCGATATCCTCAAGTAGTTGAGTTCTCTTTTCACCAAATTCAGGAGCCTTAACTGCAGCAACCTTAAGTGTTCCCCTTGCCTTATTAACAACAAGTCCAGCTAATGCCTCACCTTCAATGTCATGTGCAATTATTAGTAATGGTTTGTCTTGTGCAATTGCAGCTTCAAGTGGCTTTACTAGCTCCTTAAGGGTTTGAATCTTTTTATCAACTAAGATGATCCATGGGTCTTCAAATTGTGCATGCATATGATTGTTATCAGTTACAAAGTACGGTGATATATATCCTCTATCAAATTGAACACCTTCAACTGTTTCTAGGTATGTATCATTTGTTCTAGACTCCTCAACTGTTATAACACCTTCTCTTCCAACCTTCTCCATTGCAGTAGCTATTAACTTCCCTACTTCTTGATCATTGTTTGCAGAAATTGTTGCAACTTGTTCAATCTCATCCTGAGAAGAGATATCTGTAGCTATCTCCTCAAGCTTTTCAACAACTGTAGTTACACCAATATCCATTCCTCTCTTTATATCAACTGGATTAGATTTTAGTTCTGTAATGATGTCAAACCCTCTTTTTAAGATTGAGTTGGCTAATATAGTTGCCGTTGTTGTTCCATCACCTGCCTCATCATTAACTTGATTAGCAACTTCTTTTACCATTTGTGCACCAGCATTCTCAATTTCATCTTCTAAGAAGACCTCTTTTGCAACTGATACTCCATCCTTTGTTGATACAAACTCACCATTCTTTTCAAGTATTACATTTCTACCTTTTGGTCCTAAAGTTGCAGATACTGCAGATGATAACTTTTGCACACCACTTCCGATTAGCTTTCTAGCATCCTCGTTAAATTCAATTCTTTTCTTCATTATTTCTTCTCTTTATAAATTGTTAAAATTTCGTCCTCTCGACAAACGATAAACTCTACTCTGTCAACTTCTAATCTCTTACCTGCAAACTTAGGATAGAATACTACATCTCCTACTTTGCATTGCATGTGACCTCTATTTCCAGTGTTAAGTAGTGGGCCTGGGCCTACTGCTAATACTTCGCCTCTAAGTGATACTTCAGCATCTACTTCTGGCATAATTACTCCACCTGATGTCATTTCATCTGGTTCTAATCCTTTTAATACTACATTTCCTCCTGTTGGTTCAAACATTATATTGCCTCCTTATCTTTAATTCTTAATTTGTTTTCTATTTCATGCGAGCTTCTGATACATGATATTCCTAATTGCTCTTTCATCACTTCCGGTGTTGTGCAAGACTGGTTAAAACTTGCAAAGTCTGTTTTACTTGGGAATCTTCCACATCCTGCAAATAAGCATCCAAATGCATTTGATAGGTAGTCTGCAGCTGCATAGTCACATTTCCCTATTGCATCACATCCAGGCCTAAAAGCTTTTGCTGCATCTATTCCCATTTCTATCATCTTTTCTCTTAATAGCCAATGCAAACCTACAATAAACTCCTCCTCGCAGAACTTTAGCCTTCTTGACATCTGCCCTCTTAGTGAGTTTATATTTTGTTCTACTACGTATGTACATTCTCTAGACATTAAGTTGAATAGCTCTTCATTTTGTCCAAATTCGCCTTCAGACTCTCTGTGCTTTTCCAGTTCAGATAGCGTTTTTATGACTTTGTCGCGAAAGTCTGAGTTCTTCTCCATTAACTCATAAACTTGAGTATACACAACATATGTCGGATTCGGATTCACTTCATACTGTTTGAATTTGATTCCTACTCTAGCCCTTGAATGCTGGTCATATTGGCAAATTGGAGTTCCTTTTACTCGGTACTTTATCATACCGGAAGCTGGATGCCAATTTATTATATCCACTTCTAGGTTTTTTACTCCACACTTTATTTCAACGTCATTAATTTTCATAAAATAATTCTTTATCCTCTTTGCTTAGGTCATTAAACTTATAATCTCTTATCTTCTGTAGTACCACATCTGTATTTTCAAATATAACACTTAGGTATAGCCCTATGAATGGGAACTTTTTACCAACAACATCTACAAGCTCCTTATAGAGCATTGATAAAGACTGATCTTTAACATCATCACCAAACTGGCCTGATGCATTGAATCCCCTCATTGATACTAGTGATAATAAGTTTTGGCCAAAGTGATATGAATGCTGATAGCTTTGTGGTAAGAATGTTCTACCAGACTGCCAGCTTGATTGATCTTCATTTAATACATCTGCATATATTTGCTTTAGATCACTAAATGTCTTCTTCTCTTCTTTCGATAACCTCCTTTCACCAACAGTAATTATGTCAACATCAGACTTATTATTGTCTCTACATCCAATACTCATAAAACTTGTGAATGGGGTTTGTGTGTGATAGTCAAATAGCCATCTAGGTACACCCCTTACTCTAAAGATAAATTGCACCATCTCTCTTGCCTGGGGTAGTGTGTTGTGAGTTAATACTGCTTTCACAACCTCAAACTTACCTTCAGGTGTAGTGTCTGGCCATTTTTGTTTGAATTTATTGTCACCCCATGTACTAGTGCTAGTAACAAACATTGACTTATAAGGATTTGTCATGTGGTCTTCTAGTGTGACCTCAACCTCATCAGACATGTCATGAAACTCAGTGACAACTGGGGGCCTTTCCTCTGGTAGGGTGCCCATAACTTTTCTTAGGTTTTCTATAACCTCGTAACTTAATTTGTCTTCCATAATTTTATAACCTTTATTTAATATAATAAATATCTCTTAAATATAAAAATGTAACGAATCAAATTTTATATTTATTTTAACATTTTCTACCATTGCATTAGCATTTTTATCTAACCATGTCTCTATCATCATGCATATAGATATAAAGTCGTGGTTAAATAGGAAAATATTTGAAGATCTAAAGTTGACATTTACATTTAGCGTGCTACCTCTAAGTAGAATGTGAACATAAGATAAACATTCATCATCTGTAAATACAAACCTTCTACTAAGTGACCCCTCTTTCTTTCCGTAGTATCCTGATAGCTCTGATTCTAACTTTTTTGTGAACTTTGCTAATTGAAATTTATAACTGTCAATCTCAAGCTGCTGATAGTCATTTATATTCTCCAACCCTGCAAATAGATCCTTTGATGACCACTGTTCTACATCATTACAGGTCATGTCTAGGTCCATCTTATAATTTACAAGCTCCTTAGTTCCCATGTGTTCACTACCAAACTCTTGTAATGCTGTTATTGCAGTTCCCATTTGATGTTCTGGGCTTAATAGAAATTCATTATACATTTCTATAATGCCATTAATTCTTTTTGCAATATGTCCTGGATCATCCTCTCCATCTATAATCCAAAAGTTTCTATGCTTTGCAAACCTGATAGATAGATCTTTGTATATTTCTGCTACATGCTTTATTGCTGACCAAGTCTGGAATTCATCTCCTCTCTTAGAATATCTCTTGTGTAATTCAGCCTCACTAATATCAAAATAGAAAACTATATTATCATTTAGGTATGATATAAACTCTTGTTCTCTTTCCTCATTATTGTCGAATCTGTTATGCAGCATGCCGTAAGCCATTATTGACATCAAGCCTCTATCGTTTAATAGGACGTCAAAGTCGTTGCCAGATTGTATATTTTCCCAAACCTTTTGGTATTGAGTTGTCTTGCCTGCACAGTCGGGTCCTTCAAATACTAATTGTAGTCTCTTATTCATCATTAAACCTTTCATATATTTTATTTAAGAACATTGTCTCACTGTCTTTGAATCTACCAAGAGATATCAATACTAATTCACCTGGTTCTATTTCCTCAAAGCCCTTCATCTTATTTTGCCATATAAAGAAGTCTATTGAGCCATTGTCATCCTTAAGTGTTGCAATACCCATAGGCTTACCAGATGACTTACTTCTTTTTGCAATGTATTTATCAACTATACCAATAATATAACAGCCCATTCTATCACCAAGCTTCATTCGCACCTCACTTGGTAGCATTGTATTTTGAAACTTAAAGTCTCTTTCGGTAAGTATTTGTACCATTTCCTTTATTGTATCATTAATAAGATACTTAACATTAGTAGACATTGCACCATACTCAAGCTCCTTAAGTTCAGTAAAGTTAAACTTCTTAGCTTCATAGTCAGGTTGCTTTTTCTTAGGTAGTCTACCTTTATGGAAGTGATTGTATGTGTCAACCTCCTCATCCCATGAGTCAAATGCACCTGCAAAGATTAAGTTTTCTACCTTTGATTTGTTTTTAATTTCAGACCTATCTAAGAAGTCTTGAAAGCTTTCATAGGGTGCATGCTTTAACATTAGTTCAACATCGGCAGGAGACACAGTCTTAATTGCATCAAATCCAAATAGTATTTTTTTATCAACTATTGTAAAGCCTTTTTGAGATGCATTTATATTTGCACGTTCTACTTTAAAGCCTAACTTTTTTGCAACATTGATGTGCTTCATCATATCAGTTCCAGGTTCAGAGTTATCAAGCATTACCTTCATGTATTCAATTGGATAGTTTGCCTTAAAATAGCCACCCCAATATGAAATAAGCGAGTAAGACACAGAGTGTGCCTGGTTGAATCCGTATGCAGCAAATGCAGCACATTTTTCAAATAGGTCAAGTGCATCTGATTCCTTTATATAAACTGACAAGCCTTTTATAAACTTTTCCTTATACAAGCCAATGTTCTTTTGCCTTTGCTCCATTGATTCCCAATCACGATACTTAACAAGAACCTTTCTAAACTTATTTGATTCAGAGTCTGTAAACCCTGCAATTAATGCAAGTTTCATAATTTGTTCTTGGTATGTAATAATTCCGTATGTCTCTTCTAGTACAGTATTAAGTGGTTCTGGCCACCTTTCATACTCGCCTGAGTGCTTCCTCTTTGCATACTCAGTTGGCATACCTTCCATCAGTGGGCCAGGCCTTAATAGTGCAGATACAGCTGATAGTTCGGCAACTGAATCCGCCTTAACATCCTTAAGTATACCCTTTGCAGTACCTGATTCAAATTGAAATATTGTATCGGTATCTGATGTGTGGAATATCTTCTTAAATGTGTATTCATCATCAAGTGGAATCTCGCCTAGCTTCATGTTAAGTCCATGCCTTTCATTGACAAGATCCATAGTTGCACCTACTATTGATACATTCTTTAGACCAAGTATATCAAACTTTACATATCCCATATGCTTAAGGCCATAAGTTCCAGTACCTTCCTCCCATGCAGAAGATATTCCATCACCAATCTTATTTAGTGCTATATTTTCATCAAGATTTTCAGATGATATAATAACTCCTGCAGGATGTGTTCCATAATTTCTAAGCATTCCTCTAATCTTTTCAGCATAGTACTTGACCTTTGGGTATTGCTTAAAGTATTGCTTAAGCTTATCAAAGTCATTTGCAAGTTCATCAAATGTCTTCTTTTCAGTATCATCACCTGCCATTATTGTCTTTGTCATACCAAAAGTATCCTTTGCAGGGACTCCTAATGCACCAGCAACATCTTGTATGATTGCCCTTGTTTTTGCAAGCTGATATACACCAATTTGCTTTACCTTTTCCCTACCAAACCTTTCATATATGTAGTTGATCACCTTCTGCCTTCCGTGCCTGCACACATCTTGATCTATATCAACAAGGTCGACATCACCATGTGTTATCATTTCAGGCTTACTGTCAGTGTCTATTGGGTTATCTTCATATATATCCAACAGCCAATACAAGAGACTATTGAGTTTATTTCCAGGTAACTTCTTACCTTTATTCTCAGTCATAAACTCCTGAATCTGCTTGTATTGGTCTGGATAACGTGCTTGATAAAAGTCAATTGCATCACACTCCTGCTGTAGCCAAGCAATATGCTCATCAAGACCTCTTTCCCTAAGGACCTTTGATGCACTGACAAATATTTTATCTCCAATTAGTATCTTACTCATAATTATATCATTTTTACGAATGAAGCTTTATCTCTACCTAGGTCCAAGAACCTTTCAAAGATCAAGCCCCAGTCTAGTGGATTCACTTCTGTTAAACCTAGTACATATGCAATAAGAGACCCTGCAACTGAACCTCTACCCGGTCCAACATATATCTTCTCCTTATGACAGTACTGTATTATATCTTCAAGTATCAAAAAGTATCCAATGTAGTTCATCTTTCTTAATACTGAATATTCATATCTTATTCTTTCTTTTACCTCGTCTGTGATTGTTGTTCCAAATCTTTTTGATAAACCTTCTTTTATCTTTTGTTGAAAGACAATTTGTTCATCATCATAAAGCTTAGGCAGTTTAACATCAGCATCAAAGTTTGTGTCCTGAACAAGGTCAAGTATTTTGTGACAATTGTTTGCTGATTCAATAAACACCTCCTCTGTAAACCATTCATTTGAGTGGTGCTTTTTCCATGATGCATGCATCTCATCATAGTTTTTATAATAAAGTTCTCTTGCATGGTACCCCTTAAGGTTTTCACAATCAGTAATTCCATCCTTATTGGATCTATCTCTAATTGTTATTAGCATGTCATGAACTTCCTGGTCATCATAGCGAATATAGTGAGCGTCATTGGTCACAACTGTTTCTATTTCAAGTTCTTTTGCAATTTGTACTAACTGTTTGTTGCAGTCAATTTGTTCTTGCATCTGATGTACTTGTAATTCTATAAAGTATTTGTCACCAAATCTATCCTTATATCTTTTAGCAACACTTTTGGCCTTTTCGTAGTCACCATTCATTAAATGGAATGGTATCTCACCACCTAGACATGCAGATGTGATTACAAGACCCTCACCATATTTACTAAGCATTTCAAAATCTGTTCTTGGTTTAGAATAGAAGCCGTTCATGTGGGCATCATTGTTTATTCTAATCAGATTCTTTATTCCTTTATCATTATATGCTAAGACAAGAAGGTGAAAATACTTTCTGTATTTTTGTTTGTTTTCATCTATCTGCCTATCATCCTCAGACATAAATCTGTGATTGTTGACATATAGTTCACAACCAAACACAGGAGTAATACCTTCTTGTCTAGCATACTTCCATAACCTGGCCCAGGATGAGATCACACCGTGATCAGTAATTGCTAAGTGACTTAAATTGTTCTCCTTACCGAAGGCAATAAGTTCCTGCAACTTTGAAAGTGCATCTCTGGTTGAAAATTCACTATGGCAATGTATTTGTACGAAGCCATTCTTAACATCTTTCCTGGGTTTTATCATAGTACTAATATAACAATTTTTATTGAAGTAAAAAAACTTTTTACGTATTATTTTTGAAAGTTATTAACAATTACATGCAATGGTTCATCCACTTTCCGTAAAACTTAAGGTATTCTTTTTCCAGTCTGCCAAATGTTAGTGTCTTATAGTGCACGCCTTCTAGCTTATCATTTGGGAGGTGTGTTGAAAGATAGTTATCTATTAAATTTTGTAAACCTTTTATGTCATGATACTGTATAAGATTAGTAGGGAAGCAAAACATGAACTCTTTTGTGCCGTCTTCTCTATTTAGTACATAGCTCCAAAAGTCATCTATATATAATCTTGAATCTATATTACTCTCTACTTGTGATTCCCAGAATTTAATCTCAGCCTTTGCAGCTGGATTTTCATAGAAGCAGGTTGTTAATTTTACTTTCATGTTTTATACCTTTATTTAGTTTTCTATCTAGCGTCTCTTCTGTATATAAGCCAAAGTTTGGCTTTAAGTATACTTCAAATCCACTATCATTTAATTTATTTGCATTATTTATATCATCATCTATACAAAATGCAACCTGTTCAGGGTCAAAGTTGTTTATAATATACTTTTCCTTCTCTTCATCAAACACAATTGCATCATAGCATATACCATTGTCCTTAAGCCACTTAATTGTGTCTGAATATATTCTAAAATACTTTTTATATGGCCTTGCAGTAAGAAGTACAACACTATATTTCTTACATGCGTCTTTCATAAACTGTTTTGCGCCATCTAGCACATTAAGCTTAGCCTTCACACCACATGTTCTATATTCAGACTTTATTCTGTATTGTTCTTTTTTGTCAACAAGTCTCTTAAAGTCACTAAGTGAGTCATATCCTGACCACTCTAAGAAACCACCTGGCCAGTCAGCAAGTACGCCATCGATATCAATAAATGCAATCTTCTTTTCAGAAGCCTTTATCTTCTGCATCACCTTCTCTTGCTTAAACTTTGCCTCTACAACATTAGACTTGTCAATAAACTTTTCATATAATTCATCTACACTAAAGCCATTAAGCTGAATTATTCCAAATAGATATTTTAATACATCTACACATTCTTCAAGCACATTGTCATTTACATCTTCAGTCTTTTTAGTTGTATGCATCTTCCAGTCAATCTCATCTAGAACTTCATAGACCTCTTTTGATAGTGCAAGTATGTATTCTTTATTCCACTTTATTTTTAACTCTTTATCACTAATAATATCTTCTATTGTTAGCCCATGCTTTGATTGAAAGAACTTCTCAGTGAAGCCTTTTTGCAGTTCAAATATTTCTTTTAATTTATCTTTCATCTTATTTCATTTTCAATTTTAACACTCTTTCAAGTACCTCATTAGCCTTAATCTTGTGATTCCACTGTGCAAATCTACCTAGCATGACAACATTGCCTATCTTATCTATGTCTATGCTATTTTGTATCTGAATTGGTAGTCCTTCAAATTTATTTATTGTTGGATATGGTGGAGCTATAGGATCTACAGATTCATACACCATATAGTCCTTAAAGTATGTCTTTCTTGACCAACCTTCAGAGTGGCCATAGATATAGTCGTATTTAGAATACTCACCCTTGTTTGTTTGATAAAAGCACTTTGGGAGTGTTGTTAGATCATAATTATCTAGATGATCACCTTCCCAAATCTTTGCTAGTAGCTTTAGGTTGAGTGTGTTTATAATTGTGGTGTAGAACTTAGGCTGCCCAGGGAAAACATATCCACCTGGCTCAATACAAGTAACCTTCTCTTTTATGAGCTGACCCCTGCCTTCTATTAGTTGAAGTAGTGTCTTGAATAGGAATTTATAACTATCCTCTCCCATGTCTTCTATCTCTAGATGTTGTATTTCATTCTTACCTTCTGACAAGTAGCTTGCCTCAGACTTGCCTTTTCCCCTAGTAAGCTTTGTATACTTTGACTTAAACCCAGGGGGTGGCTTTGGGTATCTTTCGCCATCATCTTCATATCCAACACTTGCAACTACTGTTTTTATTCTGTAGCTATGTAGGCCAGCATCATCTAGTACACTTCTAATAAACTTTTCAAACCAACTTGTCTTTTGTAATAGTCTTGGTCCAGGTATGAATGGTAAATTTAATTGGCCTAGAGGATTTTCATCATATATAGTGTATTCTGGAAAGTAATATCCAGCTATTAAGCCAGCAGGTCCAGCACCTAATATACAACCTTGTTTCATGTTTTTGTTTTTCATACTTTAATATAACAATTTTTTGTGAATAAAAAAAATTATAAGCAACTAAAATACCTTTCACCTCTATCACAAAGTATTGTTATTGCATTTCTTCTATTATTATCTCTTAGCCATTGGAATGCTGCCATCACATTAGCTCCGGCTGATATTCCTACAAATAGTCCATATCTTAGAGCTAAATGCCTTGCAACTGCCTTCGCACAATCAGTCTTAATTGGTATAACACAATCTATATGATTCATGTCTACTAAGAACTTGCTTCCATCTCCAATACCTTGTATTCCATGTAAGCCAGGACACCCTCCAGACATAACTGCAGATTCAGCTGGTTCCACAGCTATTATATTTATTCCTGGCACCTGCTCCTTAAGGTACCTACCTGCACCCATAATTGTACCTCCGGTACCAGCTCCTGCAACGAATGCCTGTGGCCAAGAGTCGGTCAAGTCATCATATGCATCATGTATTTCTGGTCCTGTAATTTTATAGTGTGCCTCTGTATTTAGTGGGTTGTGGAATTGGTTGCAATTGAACCATCCATTCTCTGTACACAGTTTGTCTCTTAGTGCTATTGCTCCATCAAAGTCTCCAGGTTCTACCTCTATAAGTTCTGCGCCATAGAACTTTAGCATTTGCTTCCTCTCTTCACTCATGTTTGAAGGCATAATAATCTTCATGGCATATCCCCTCTCAGCTGCTAACATTGCAAAAGCAATCCCAGTATTGCCAGAGGTTGCCTCACATAAAGTGTCACCTTTCATGATTAGCAAATTTCTTTCTGCATCATTAAGAATATATGTGGCCATTCTATCCTTAACTGATCCCGATGGGTTCATAAACTCACACTTTCCCCATACTGTATAGTTTCCCAGCCTAATTGGAACTAGTGGTGTCTTGCCTACATAATTACTTAACCTTACTTCTTTTTCATAACGAATTCGTCTATATCCTCCTGCGATGGCCATCTTATCTCCTTTTTACAATCCTTACATACCCACATTATACTGCTTGAACTTCCGACAAAAGACATGTCTTGATCTTTATGACTGCAGTGTTCCTGTATTTTATTTATTTCTTTCTGTAACCCTTTAATCTTCTTGTTAAGATTTTCTATTGGTTCCATAGTGTTTATCCCTCACAGACAGCACATTCCTTCATGGCGTTAGCGGCAATATCTCCTCTAAGAACACTTTCTGTTCTAAAATAATATAGAGTTTTTATGCCTTGCCTCCATGCTTCTAAGTGAACTTGGTTGATCCACTTTGGTGTAGCTTCTTTTGGGAATGCAAGGTTCAAAGATACAGCTTGATCAATAAACTTTTGTCTAATGCCGCCCTGTCTTACTAATTCTAATTGGTTAATTTCCTTAAATGTTTTGTAAACCTCTTTAACTGAAACAGGGTCATCTAGTTTGCCTGCATCACTACATAGTATTAGCTTATTGTCAAGATAACACCACTTATCCAATTCTTTAATATCCTGGACGCTTCCACCATCTGCAAGTATCTTGTCCCAAGTCTCTTTATTATTTATTCCGGCTTTTCTTAGTACCTTTTCTAGTTCTCTATTCTTTCTAATAAAAGTCCCTTTTGCGCTTTGTTCCGTATATACATTTGCAGGTATTGGTTCAATTCCAGAACTTACTCCACCTGCAAGCTTACTATTTGAAACTGTTGGTGCAACAGCTCTTAAGTGTGTATTTCTCTTTCCTGTTCCTACACACCATAGCGGTTCACCAAATGCAGTTGCTAAGTCTCTTGATGCTTGATCAGATTCGGTCTGAATTTGTCCAAAGATTCTTCTTGTCTCAAATTGTGCAGGTAAACCTTCAAATGCTATACCTTTTTGTTGTAAGTATGTATGCCATCCTAACACTCCTAAGCCTAATGCCCTACCTTTCTCTGCACTCCTTACTGAGTTTTCAAAACCTTGTCTATGCTTTGCCTTTTCGATAAATTCTTGTAATACTCCATCTAGGAACCAAGTTGCAGTATATATTAGATCAGTATCTTTCCATTCTTCATATTTTGAAAGATTAAGAGAGCTTAAGCAACAAACAAATGAGTGGCTTTCATCTGTGTGTAAGACTATCTCGCTACATATGTTTGTCATGTAAACCTTTAGTGCATTCTTTTTATATGCCTCAGGATTCTGTTTATTAACATTACCTCTATACAGTATATATGGCTCACCTGTTTGCCTTCGCTTTTTTAGTAGATTCATCCACTTTCTTCTGGAGTCGGGGTCACCTGCCTCTAGATTTCTCATAAACTTGTCACCTACAACAGCACACTGGTGCATGTTAAGTGACTGCCTATTTACATCGCCTTTTGGCTCTCTTATTTCAAGCCAATCATCAAAGTCTGGATGTTCTATGTTTAGATTGACACTAGCTGCTCCTCTTCTTACTGAACCTTGATTTGTTGCAAGGATTGTTGAGTCATATATCTTACAAAATGGCACTACTCCATCACTGGTTCCGTTACCTGTTATCTTAGCTCCAGCTGGTCTTATTTGGTTTATTCCTATCCCTACTCCACCTCCATGCTTTGCTAGCAACATCATTTCAAGATTCTTTCTACCAATATCAACAATGCTATCTGCTACATCTATGCCAAAGCAGCTAATTGGCAAACCTCTTTCTAGTCCTGTATTACTTAGTACTGGACTAGCTAAACATAGCCACCCTTTCCAGATGTAGTCAAAGAATTTAGTTGCTAGCTCAGGCCTATCTAGCCTCTTTGCTACTGTTGTACATACTCTCCAGTATGCATCTTTAGGCTTCTCACCATTATACAAATATCCATTTGATATTGTTTGTACATATACTTGATTGTTTGCCCAGCTTGGAAAGTCTACATCGATTTCCCAACCTAAGTGTTCTGCGTAATTTTTCATTTGTAACCTCTCTTCTTAAAATAAATCATCCCAATTATCATCTTCACCGGCCTTACTATAATCAGTAGGCCTAATACTAAAAAATTCAGTATGAGTATGGCCACCAGTAAGGTGATAGAACCAGTCCAGATTGCCAGCTTGCTTTTCATTAACTTCGAAAATACTTTCATACCCTAATTCCCTTAATTTGTCATTTGTTCTTTGCTTAATAAATTCTTTTAGATCAGATGCCTTTAGATTTTCTAGGTCTCCCATCTCAAACATTTTATCAATAAACTTCTCTTCTAATTCTACGATTAGCCTTGCAGCTTCAATTATTGCATCCTTAGACTCTCCTCTTAACTCTGGGTATTCATCACATGTATCATTAAATAACTTGCAACCCATCCTACTATGAAGTGATTCATCTCTTACACTCCACTTCATTTGCTGGCCAACACCTTTTAGCATGTTTCTCATCTGAAAGCTATACAGTACTGCAAAGGAGCTATATAAACTCACACCTTCTGCAAATGCAGAAAATATAGCAAGACTTTTTGCAACATCCTTTCTGGCTTCTGGTGACTTTGCTAAGTCTTCATGCGTATAATCTCCTCCAGTATTCATTAGTAGATCAAACTTATCTGCTGTTGCAGGTTCATGTAAGAATGCCTCAAAATCTTCAAGGCCTAATGTTTCATTAAGATAACTATATGCAATTGCATGTATAGTCTCTTGCGAGCCAAACATCATTGCCATTTGTCTTATCTCATGTTTTGGATACCACTTAGTAACCATCCCAGTCCAATAGTCAGATACTGCACATTCCGTTTGAGCAAAGCCCAAAAGTATATTTCCAACTAAATTCTTTTCACTAGATGTAAGATTCTCTTTCCAATCTTTAACATCTCCCTGCATTGCTATTTCAGTGTGTAACCAAAAAGCTTGTGCCTGTTTAAGCCAACCCTCTGTGTAGTATATCGGGTATTCAAAAGGCTTAAAAGGCACTCTTTCTTCAAAAAGCGCCATATTATTCTCCGTTTATTATTGTTATTTTTGTATCTATAAATATCATTATATATGTATATTAAGCCTGTTCTTCGTTGAGTTCCTGAAACTTATTTTTAAGTAATTTCCTTGTTGTCTCTTCATGGTTGTCCATCGTATTTTGAACCTCCCTACCTTGTACAGATGATTGTGCAAATATCTCTATGTGTCCATTACTTGCATTCATCTTACTAGGAAGTGTGATTCCATCGGGACCAAACCTATTTTTAATGACGTGCCATCTACCTGTTCCATCAACCTTGTCTTCTATCTTTCTAGACAAAGAGATTACTAAGTCGGCAGTCATTATCTTACTATATGATTCTGCAATTTTATCTGCCTGTATTACGTCTTCTTGGAGTGCAGACCTATTCGCTTGAGATGCTGTCCATACTGGTATTTCCTGTTCACCTGCAAGACCCCTTAGATCTTCATATATATTACCTAGCTGGATCCTTAGCTCAGTTGACTTACCCTGACCTCTTAGTAGATCTGCATAATCAACTATAACTAGATCGGGATCTATGCCTTGCATTCTACACCTCTCTATATGGCCTGCAATAGTATTGACTGATGCACCTTTTGTAGGATAGTACTTTACAATAAGATTGCCTGTAAGCTTTTCTACAGTTTCCTTAACCTCATCTATATTGTACTTTAGGTTTTGTGCTGCAATTCCCGTAAATACACTATCATATCTTAGTCCAACATATGCTTCATTTAACTCTAGTGTATAATGTAACACAGTCTTTCCAGCCTTAACTGCATTTGCAGCTACATTTACAAGTGCCCATGACTTACCAATACCTGCAGGAGCTACCATTACTCCTAGCTCACCTTTACCTAAGCCACCATCTGCCAACTCATCAATTACATCCCATCCAGTTGTACATGTGTTCCTTACTGATTCTGAGTATCTGTCATCAATGTTTACTAGATATTCATGACCTAAGTTTCTCTCTGCACCAGCCTTCATAGCATCATCAATTAAAGACTTTATTGAATCATATTCTCCACTCTTTAATAGGTCTACAGACTTTACAATTGCATTCTTTAAGTTTTGATTCTTACAGAAGTCTAGTGTTTGCTCCTTAACAAAGTCTAGGTCTTCAGAGCCAATATATCTATAAACATCTTTTAGATGAGATATTACAGTCTCTTTTAAGACATCATTATCTATCTCTGTAACTTTTACCTTAAGAACCTCCTTAGTTGGTGAGCTTTTATAGTCACTAAAGTATTCTCTTATAATATCTACTAAGAATTTGTTTGCATCATTTTCAAAATACTCGGCATGCAGGATGTCTATAATTTGCTGGAGGAATGCCTTATCAGTAAACAGACATGTTAGTATCTTTATCTGAAAGCTATATCCGTATTCTGATAGTTTATTGCTCATCCTTATCCTCTACTATTGAATATGAATCTAAACTTCTCCATGTATCTTGCAACCAAAATTCTGGGTTCTTCATTGTGCTGTTTATTCTGTCTTCTAAGAACATCTTTAAGAATTCAAACTTTATTAACCTCTGTATTGGCCTCTTTACAATATCCATTATAGAAGTCTTTGCATAACCAGATATATCAACCTCTCTTAGTTGCATTAGATCAAAATTAAGCTCTATCTTCTCTGATGAGTCTGATATGTCGCCCAAGATCTTTGCTTCATCCCTGTGCTCAGTTGCATATTTAATAATATCATCTACACTTACTTTTTTGTCATCAAAGATTATTGGTAACCTCTTTTGTAGAGTCTTAAGACCACACCCTTTAATTCCTGGAATGTTGTCTGAGCTGTCACCTAATAGTGTTCTATATTCTAAGAAGTTCTTTGCAGGAACTTGAAATTCCTCTAGTATAGTTTCCTCAAAGTAGAACTTCTTCTTTGTAGGAGACCAGACCTGAACCTTGTCGTTTACAAGCTGTAAATAGTCTTTATCAGTAGACATTATAAACTTCTGAGACATTGGATATATTTGCTCACATATGTAAGCTATTGCATCATCTGCTTCTATGTTTTCTGTAGCTAATACAGTAACTGGTAGTGTTTCAAGATATTGTGTGAGCCTTTTTATTTGTTGGCCCATTGCAATTGATTCATCACTAACATTACCATAGTTAGACATCCTAGTTAGCCTAGTCCTAACCCTCCTATTTGCTTTATAGTCTGGGAATATCTTCCTGCGCTTGGCAGAACCACCTTTCCCATCCCAGCATATTATAACTCTTGTAGGCTTTATATTCCTTACCGCATAACCTACAGATTGAAGGAAGCCGGTCATACCACCTACATGTACACCATCATCATTTGAGCTGGGGTTAACAGCAAAGCTTCTGATGAATGTATTTAGTCCATCAATTAGTAGAATTCTACTATTTTTGTGAGTTTCCTCAGTGGTCTCTTTAAGACCGTCAAGTATCCTAAAATACCTTTCTCTTCTTTCATCCATAAATTATAACTTTTTTATTTTATCCCGTAGGGACATCATCATTACCAATTACGATATCATCAATACCAAATTCATCTGCTTTATAGTTCATAACAAGAGCATCGCAAATCATCTTATAGATTCTCTTTTTATTAACCTCATCCTTTAGTACTCTTGATTCGAAGTCCTTAGACTGGAACTTAATCTCTTCATTTGTTTCTGGGTCTGTATAGGTGTACCATGCACCAGACACTGTGACTAGTTTATAGTCTTTTAGTACCTGTAGCCATCCACCTATGTCATCTACACCAGATTCAAAGAATATGTTAAACTCAGCAGTCCTTAATGGTGGTCCCATTCTGTTTTTTACAACAACGCACTTAGTCTTAATTCCAATAACCTGTTCTTTGCCCTTTACCTTAGCCTTAATTTGTCCTGCAGCCTTTAACCTCAACCTACAACTTGCATGGAATTGTAGTGCCTTTCCACCACTTGTTGTCCAAGGGTCTCCAAACATTACTCCAAGCTTTTGCCTAAGCTGATTAGTAAATACACATGCAACTCTTTGCCTACCAATAAGATTTGTAATTTTTCTCATTGCCTTAGACATAACAATTGCCTTGCCAGTAGACCAACCGTCCTTATCATAGTCTGCCGACTGTTCCACTCTTGTGGTTGCAGCTGCTATTGAATCTACAACTATAGTTACTAGTTTATCCTTATCTGATTCCCTAGCCTTTATAATAATAGTTTCCATCACCTCAAATATATCCTCAACTGTTTCCAGCTGAACATATAACATCTTTGACACATCTATACCAATTGCTCTTAAGAACTCTTCATTCATAGCATTTTCAGTGTCAATATAGACTGCAGTACCACCTTGCTTTTGTGTATTAGCCAAGAGATGGGCAGAAAGCAGTGACTTACCACTTGCTTCCATACCCGTTATCTCAGTTATTCTACCTACTGGTATTCCACCGTGAGGCCTATTGGCAATAGCTAGGTCTAGAACAGAAGAGCCTGTTGATATCCATTCAGTTAGATCTGTTGGTGTATCTTCAGAACCATCCAAAAAATAAGCAACCTTAAAGTCCTTAAACTTTTTATTTAGTGAGTCAGCAAGTATACTTGCCAAATCATCTCTTTTGTTTTTCTTAGCCATGTTTACCTCTTACTTTTTATCATTAAATAAATCATCAAATGCATCACCAATATCATCCTTCTTTTGAACTCCGGCAGGTGCAGCTTGAGCTACTTGTGGAGTATTAGATTCTTCTTCTGAACCTCCATCAAGCCAAGTTTGTAGTGCAGCTTTCATTGTGTCATAATCTACTTTTTTGTAGATGTCAAAGATGTCTTGTTGTCCATTTAAGATCTTTTCAGCAATGTTCTTGTCCTCAGTTGCTGGTGACTGGTTAGGTTTAACCATAATAGTAGTCTTAGGGAATCTTTCTGCTCCATCTGCTGGATGAAAAGTTACAACTACATCTCTACCACTGTTAACATCTGTAATGTCACCATAATCTGGGTCAGCTATAAATTGTAATAATTCTTGATAGACTGTCTTACCAAATCCCCATAGCTTTACACCTTCTGATTCTGCACCTCTTACCAATACTGGTAGATAGCATCTCATTTTAGGTTCCATCTTCTTACCTAACTTCCAATCATCTCTATTACCTGATGATTTTAGTTTTTCTGAAAATTCTACTACTGGGTCGGTTTCACCAAATGTTACTGGTGATAAATAGTTCTTCTTACCTAAGTCATAATGAAAATACATTTCTATGAATGGATTGTCTTTATTAAATTGATAAGGTACTATCCTTACTTGGTTTTTGCCTGGTTCAGGCTTCCAAAGATTGTTTGTTCTAGTCGTTTGACTTTGTAAATTGTTGAGCTTAGCTCGGATTGCGTTTAGGTCAATTGCCATTTTCTTCTCCTTTTAATTATTTATTATTTTTAATTTCTTGCACATTTTTACGTAAATCTTGTGCTTGATTCTTCACTTCTTGCATTGCTTTTCTAATTCTTGTTCCAGCTGACATATTACCGTTGTTAAACTTGTCAACATCTGCTAGAATGTTAGTTAGAGTAGCTTGTATTTCTTCTAATGAAACCATGTTTTTTCTCCTGTTTTTGTTATTATTAATTTATTGTTTAATATAATAAAAATTTCCTTAACTTGAAACTTTTACCAATCCTTTTTTGTATTTATTTAAGTATCCTAATACTGCTACCTCCTTATGTTTTGCTTCTACAACAACATCTATATCTAAGCCATAGTCTAGTATTTCATCTACGATAAGATCTGAGTGAGCCTGCACCTTTATTTTGCTGGCATCCTTGTATAGAGTTTCCATAGTTGGGAAGTCGCCTATATTATTTAATGTGATATTACTTTTATTTAAGAACTCTTCCACAATAAGTGTCTGTTCACGCCTACGTGATTCTGAATAGTGAGTGCATTGCTTTACTCCAGGTGGCCAAGTAGATGCAGCCAATCTTAGAGCCTCTTCTTCTGATAATTCACCTGGACAGAATTTATGGTGGTGGTAGTCGAATACAATTGGAATACCAACACGTTCATATACACTGTAATATAGATCACGAACTGAATACATAGATGCTTTGTCATCATTTTCCACAGTAAGCCTTGCCTGAACAGATGGTGATGTCCTTAGATAATTTTTACAGAATCTGTCTAGTGCAGACTTTTTATCACCGTATGCACCTCCAATATGTATATTTATCTTTGACATGCGAGACTTAGGTAGTCCCATAAGGTCCATAATTTCTGCATTTTTATCCAATTCACCAATAGCTGCAGTTACAACATCTGGGGTAGGGGATGCCAACACACAGAACTGACCAGGGTGAAATGATAGTCGTTGACCATATTTCTTAGCCAGGCTACCAGCACCACTGAGTAATGTGCAGATCTTTTTATAATCTGGTAGGTCTGAGAAGTTATAGTGAGACATCCATGGGAATATATCTGAAGGCATTCTGTATACCTTAATACCATTGTTGTGATTCCATTTTATAATTTCTATAAGTCCACGTACATTTTCCACACATAGTTCTGATACATAGGGTAAGCCTTTTGCATCAAATGTGCGTTTTATTAAGCCACGTTTTGCGTGAATGCCGTCCTTACGTAATTGCATATTTATACATGCATATCCTAATTGCTTTGCCATAGTTATAATATAATAAATTTATCCTTATTTCCAAAACAACTGAACACTTATTATGCCAGCAGATAGAATTAAAGAAGTTGCAGTTTTAATTGTGATACCTTCACCCATAAAATACCATGTTAATATAGCATATGATGATATACCTAATGCGAAACCTAAGAATCTACCAGGCCATAATTCACCATCAAAGTATTCAAAGGCATATCTTGTGCCCATTATAAATGTGTATGAAATTGTTGTACCACCTACTAGGGAAAGTAAGAAGGTGTTGTTTGCGAACCATTTCCATAAAAATTGTCCGTTGGTTTGAAACCAAATCATTGTTTGTCCCGTTAGGAAGAAAAGAATCGTAATTGCGAGTTTGCTCATATGTCAGTTATTATTTGTTATTTATTAATATAGTTAAATATAATCAAAAATACGCAAGATAAAAAATTTCTGACGTATTATTTTAGAAAGTTATTAACAATCTATCTTTTTACTTTGATGTAGATAATTTCATGTACTTCTGTATCTACTCTTTTTAACCCAGCATCATTGGTTAATAGCATACAGTTTCTATAATTTTCCCAATCTACTTGGAATGTTGTATCTAATACTCCGTTATTTACAGACTCAATTAATCTATTTAATGCATTAATTGTGTAAAGTGTATTAGTATTCTTCTTTCTATGTAGTGATATAGTATTCTCTAGTATTGTAATGTCACTGCTTGCCTCAACATTATAAGTACACATTAACTCTCTAGTGTCATTAACATTTTTTAGCACAAAAACTTTATTATATAGAACATCATACGTCTCAACAACTAAGTCAACAGTCTTTGTTAAAGCCCTAGTGTTTGAAAATGTACATAGTAGTTGAGTTCTCATTACATTATTACCTTTTTATTCTTTAGCATCCAAGCCCATGACCTAGTTGTTGTACCTTGAACACTAAAGGTTAGCTTGTTATCTCCACTTGATCTATATGCAACTTGTGTATATGTAGGTCCATCTTGTAAAAAGTCATTTAGTACATATACACCATTATTTGTATATCCTGCAGCCTGTACATTTGATTCAATTACTAGGCCTGGTACAGTCTTAGTCTTAAACTCATCAAGTATACTTGCCTTTTTCTCTCTAAATTCTGCCCCTGAAAATAAGTAGCTATATGCACCACTACCATCATTACTCATGTATACCTTATATATTGGAAGGTTAGTTGAGCCAAAGTGCATTTCTTTTTCAAGTTCTACAAAGTCTTCTAGAATCTTAGATGCAGACTTTATATTTCCAGACTGGTTAGACATCATCTTTTTCATAGTATCATAAGCTAAAAAGTTAACCATAAACTTTATTACAGTATTTGCTCCAGGATTACCTTTAGGTAGCGAAGATGCCATAGGTGGTTTAGATGCCGGCGTCTTTGTTATTCCATTACCTGAACCAACCTTTCCAGTTACATCTTTATAAGCTTTAATTGCATGACCTACAACATCATTATATTTCTTTTTACTATTCTTATGGTATTCATTTGTTACAGCCTGAGAGAATGACCATGGGTCTAGTCCTTTACTTTTTGCCTCATCTAATTTTAAGCCTTTGCCTAACTTTTTTATTAAATCATCAGCAGGCTTAGTACTAGTCTTAGAAAGTGCAGAGACTACTGATGAGCTGAAGCCTTTTAGCTTCCCTCTAACAGCTGAGATAGTAGATTGATATTTGTCTTTTAGAAACTCAAGGCCTGCCTTAAAATAGTCCTTTAGGCCTTCATTTAATAAGAATTCACTGCTTTCATACCTACCAATGTCTTCAAACATAAATCTAACAGCATCACTCCATGATGGTAGTCCGTATCTTGCCTTAACCAATCCAGTGACTCTACCTAGTTGTGCACCAGTAGCTGATTTCTTATTACTTACTTGCCAGAATACATCTCCAGAGGATGTTGTACATTTCCCATCACTTGTATATGTTACTGAGTCCTTGGCTATATTTTTTATAAGTGATTCAGGGCTACCTTTAACAATTATGCTGTCAGGTGTAGGTACTTTTCCTCCAGCTTTTGTATCAGCTAATTTTGGATTTGAATTGTGAGCTGTATAATATGCATCTATTTTTTTATGAATAAAGTTCCAACCTAAACAATTTTTATCGGATGCAAACTTATGAGTTCCATTTGCTAGTTCAAGTGCCAGAATTAAATCTGGAATACTGCCTTCAATTCCAGAAGCTACTAAGCTTCCTGCCCTCATCTCACCACTTGACAGTGCAGACTTCATATCTTTTATTGCATCTTTCTGAGCCTTAGCAGCAACCTTTTCATTACCACTTAGCATTGCATTAATATATGGCTGTGGGTTAAAAGACAGACCAGCTAATGCTGCAGATTCTAGTGTTGTATCTTTCCACTTTATGCCTGCAGAGGTGTCACCATAGTGGCTAAACTTATTACCTATTGTGTCAGCTTTTCCTATTATCTTCCACACAGTAGAGCCATCAGTTAGATATACTTCTGTAGTACCAGATCCTGCAGTACCTATATTTTCCTCAGGCACATCCTGTGGCTTTGCCTTCTTTATTATCTTAGGTATCTTTCCAAATCTCTTTGTCCACCACCCAATATCTTTATCTTTAAGTATTATCTGATGTCCTACTGGATAGCTACTTTTGAATATTGAAGCCTCAGTTATTAGCTCGTCCTCACTTAAAGACTTTCCTAGTTCTACACAAAATCTTTGAAAGTCCTCTGCTCCACTATTAGGATCACGCATGTTAGAAATTATAATATGTGCTTCACTTGTTGAGCATCCAAGCTCAGGTAATATCCTAGACAATACCTTTAGATGAGCTTCATTAGTAGAGTCAGGACATCCGTCTTTCACTCTATATGCCCACTCATTTATTATTTTATCAATACTAAGCTTCATAATTGTCTAATTGTCCAAAGGCCCAGAGATATGCATCTTGAGCTGTTCTAAAATTACCTTCAGTTAGCTCCGGCATCCACTCGCCTTCCTTATACTTGTACACAGCTGCAATCCATTCATTGCTTTTTGTGTCCATTGATGGTGAAACCTCTATCCAGAGATTTCTCTTTAATATATTAAATAACTTTTCCATTAAATATAAATATCAGTTAAGTTTCCATAATTACTACCTACTAGTGTTTTTACTGGTAACTGCATTGCCTTCTCTATTTCTTTTAACTTACACATTTCATCTGGATGCATATCAAATACTAGTGCATCATAAATGTAAAGAATTATCTTAGACTTATCAAGTATTTCTGAAACATCATTTATTATTGACGTGTTAAACTCAGTTTCATATGATTGAATTACATAGTTAAAAAGCTTTTGTGGTGTTGTCTTTCCAAGATTTGCCTTGTAAAACCTCTTACCTTTTGGTGTCTTAATATAACCTTTGTTAATATAAATATCCCATAGTTTAGAAATATATTCGTCTGTCTTGGAAAAGAATTCTATGTGACGGTATTCATCTGGTAAGCCACCATACAGTATTCTAAATGTTATCTTTTTTGACTCAGAGTATTGCTCGGAGGTTAGCTTATCAGACTTAAAGTATTGCTTACCTAGATATTTGTGGAAGCTTTCTGATGGTGTTTTATAATTTATGATTTTTGCAATAAGTCTTAAGTGGAATGCATCATAGTCCATCTCTACTATCTTTCCACCATCAAATCTTGAAATGTATTTATCTCTAGTTCCATCCTCTTTATTTAGAGCTGCATAGTTTACTCCGTTATTACTATTTGAAGGGCGACCTGTTGTAGTAAATAGATTAAACCTTGACTTTTCATATTCACCTGCAATAGTATATAGTTTATTTGTCTCTATACCTCTAAACGTTGGTATTATTTTGTCCTTGTAAAAGTTAAAGATATCGGTAGTGGGGACATCGGTATTATATAACTCGTTATACTTTTCATTCAACAGTGATAGTCTCTCCATATGCTTTCCACGTGGAATTATGTTGTCTATGTCATTTCTATTTGGATACAACCTCTCATAGAATCTGTGAGCAGATGTTGTTATTGAATCTATATCAAAACTACTGTTATTTTTAAGATAATATAATAAAGATATCTCATCCTTTAATACATTACATTCTTCTATTACGTCTTTTACTTTCATATACTCTTAATATAATAAAAATAGCTTAATAAAAAAAATTAATACGAGGAAGTATTGCTTGATGTATTGCCTTGGATACTTGGTGTTGAATTTGTAGCCTTAGAATTTGATGTCTTTCTAGACTGTGTTGGTAGAAGCTTGTCATGCTTCTCTGGTATATGAGTCTTTCCTACCATAGGTCCAAGTCTGTTGTGTATGTGATAGTATCCTATATAATTTTGGCCGTTTGGCTTTTTGTATTCCTTACCAGCAGTATACAGATTATTCTTAACAGTATCACCAGGCTTAGACACTGTATATTCTGTATACATTCCATCTATCACCTTTAGTATTCCAGGGCATGCCTTATCTGATATCATTGTGTATCTTTCGTTAATCTTTGAAATGTCCCCACTAATTGCACCTACCTCTATTGACTTTAATTTCATAAGTATGCTATCACTAGTTAGGTCTAGTAGTAGGTCAAGCTTCCTTACACTTAGATGCCACTTAATTGCTCCAGTACTATATAACCCAGGTGAGTCGGCAGACTTCTCCTTAAATATGCCTAATGTTGGTTTGTCTACTTCTACGGGAAGCTTGTCATACCTTTTTACAAAGTATCTCATAAACCAACCTTTGTCATAATCTGACTGGGTAGGTTCAGGCCTCTTCTTTTCTATTCTAGTATTAGCTGAAATTGGAATTAGACTATTAAGCCTATAATAGTCAAATGTATCAGATGTTATTGCGTACCCTGGAGACCCTTCCTGCTTTTCAACATCTGCATCTAGATTGACTCCAGCTTCAACACTTTGCTCAACCTCTTGCATACCTCTGTCTCCTACATTTGGTAGGGGTCTTATTAGTCTATTAGTAAATGTCATAGTTGTCTCCTATTTTTTAAGTTCCATATCACCTTCATC
>Ga0115001_10000580_pt1 | contig 27201 bp, 21 predicted proteins | sample ArcticOcean_MG_C_12_FD_89869 | JGI IMG/M metagenome (GOLD analysis project Ga0115001, IMG submission 89869) | Marine microbial communities from western Arctic Ocean - ArcticOcean_MG_CB8_130 | ecosystem: Environmental > Aquatic > Marine > Oceanic | place: Arctic Ocean: Canada Basin | collected... | reverse complement strand
AGCCATGTTCCGGAGAAAAAACTTTTTTAATTTTAATATTTAATTTTAATAAAGAGTCTATGATATGAATAGATTTTTTGTTGGAGCCAATTCTTGATGTTAGGTTGGCTACTACGGCTACATTTAATCCTTTTAGATCATTTAAAAACAAATCTGTTCTTTCGGCACCAACAACAAGTTTATCATTGTTTTGTGAAAAAGATAAATAGCTAAAGGTCATTAAAATCAAAAAAAAGGTACTTTTGAGTTTAATTATATTAAATTTCATTTTTTATGAGATTTGAATCATTTATTGCATCTCGAATTATAAGGTCAAAGCCTTATAAAAATACTATATCCTCTCCAATAATAAAAATATCCATATTATCCATAACAATGGGTTTGGTTATGATGATAATATCAATATCATCAGGAATTGGTCTTCAAAAAACAATTCAAAATAAGATATCTTCATTTTTTGGTCATATTTCTATTTCAAATTTTCAAAATAACTCTTCACAATCTTCTTTAAAACCTATTTTAATTAATCAAGATTTTTATAATAATATTGAAAATGATGAAATTTTACATATTCAAACTGTTGCATATAAATCAGCAGTTATAATTACGAATTCAACTTTTGAGGGAGTTGTTTTCAAGGGAATTAACACAGATTTTAATTCAAATGTATTTTCAAAGTATTTGATTGAAGGTGAATTCCCTAATTTTGATAATGAAATTAGTAGTGAAGTAATTATTTCAGATTATTTATCAAAAAGACTTTCAATTAAATTAAACGATAAATTTAGCACAACATTTTTTAAAATAGGTTCTTCAGTTCCTAATGAAAGAAATTTTAAGGTTGTAGGAATATTTAATTCTGGATTAATTGAATTTGACCAAATTTACTTTTTAGGTGATATTAGACATATTCAAAAGATGAATAATTGGACTTCAAATCAAATTGGAAGTTTTGAGCTTTTTATAGAAAATTTTAAGAATATTTCTGATGTTTCTGATAAATTATATGAAAATACTCCCCCTGAACTAGATGTTATAAGCGTTTCAGACAAATTTTCTGATATTTTTAATTGGATAGCACTATTTGATATGAATATTTTACTAATAATCGTTATTATGATATTAGTTGGAGGGATAAATATGATTACTGCATTATTAGTGACTATTATGGAGAGGACTCAGCTAATTGGTGTTTTAAGAGTTTTAGGTTCAAGCCAAAGTAGTTTAAGATATATTTTTCTTTCTAATGGTATTTATTTAATTTCTGTTGGACTATTTTTTGGGAATATAATTGGTTTAGGCCTTATATTTTTTCAAAAATTAACTGGTTTTATAAAATTAAATCCAGAAACTTATTATGTTTCTGAAGTTCCTCTAGATTTAAATTTTATTAATATTCTTTTTTTAAATTTCGGTATTTTATTTTTTTGCTTAATAATGCTAATATTACCGTCATATATAATTGGGCGAATATCACCGACTCAGTCATTAAAAATTAATTAATAAATATTAAAGGAAATTTCTGTTTAAGTACTTTAAAATTTAAATTTGCATATATAAAATGAAATATTCAAAAAATATATTAGACACTATTGGAAATACTCCTCTTATTAAATTAAATATAATAACAAGTGAAGTGGACGCATTAGTGCTCGCTAAGGTGGAGTATTTTAATCCTGGAAACTCAGTTAAAGATAGAATGGCATTAAAAATGGTAGAAGATGCTGAAAAGGATGGTAGGTTAAAACCCGGTGGAACAATAGTTGAAGGAACTTCTGGCAATACTGGAATGGGTTTAGCATTAGCAGCTATTGTTAAGGGCTATAAACTTATTTGTGTTTCCACAGATAAACAGTCTAAAGAAAAATTTGATGTTTTAAGAGCGGTGGGTGCTAAAGTAGTAGTTTGTCCAACTGATGTTAAACCCGAAGACCCTCTTTCTTATTACTCAACCTCTAAAAGAATTGGTGAACAAACACCAAATGCGTGGTATGTAAATCAATACGACAATCCATCTAATACTACCGCTCATTATGAATCCACAGGCCCTGAAATATGGAGTCAAACTGATGGAAAAATAACTCATTTTGTAGTTGGAGTTGGCACTGGAGGTACTATTTCTGGAGTTGGAAAATTTTTGAAAGAAAAAAACTCAAATATAAAAATTTGGGGAATAGACACTTACGGTTCTGTTTTTAAAAAATATCATGAAACAGGGATTTTTGACGAAAAAGAAATTTACCCATATATTACTGAGGGAATTGGTGAAGATATTTTACCTAAAAATGTAGATTTTAATATAATTGATGGATTTGAAAAGGTTACAGATGAAAATGCAGCTATTTATACTAGAAAACTAGCTAGAGAAGAGGGGATTTTTGCTGGAAATTCATGTGGAGCTGCAGTAAAAGGACTTCTTCAATTAAAAAAACATTTTAAAAAAGAGGATGTAGTAGTGGTATTATTACATGATTCAGGTAGCCGATATATTGGTAAGATATATAATGATGAATGGATGAAAAAGCAAGGTTTTAGCACAGATTAATTTAAATGAATGATTTTTTCATCAATTATCCGCTTAATAGTTTAGGTGATAATTTAACCAATCAAACTTTAAAAAATAGTGATCCATTTTATTTTCATAAATCTTTGGATGAATATAATGAGTCTCCGTTGAACGAATTACCAGGTCTCTCGAATTTTTTCAATATCTCTAATTTATATGTTAAAGATGAGTCTACTAGATTTGGATTAAATGCATTCAAAGTATTAGGCGCGTCTTACGCCGTCAATCAAATTTTATTAAACAAACCTAATGTCTCTGTTTTTTGCACAGCAACAGACGGAAATCATGGGAGAGCTTTGGCCTGGTCAGCAGAAAAGTATAAAAAAAAATGTGTAGTATTTGTTCCAAAAGACACTTCAGATTTACGAATAAATACTATATCAAATCATGGAGCGAAAGTTGAGAAGTTAGATTTGAATTATGAAGATACATGTAAATATGCCAGTGAAATTTCTACTAAAATGAATTGGGAGCTAATTCAGGATACTTCATGGGATGATTATGAACTTGTCCCTTCATATATAATGTCAGGCTATTTAACTCATTTTATCGAGATGGAAGATAAAATCAATTTACTAAAAAAGCCAGATATTGATATTATCTTCTTACAATGTGGAGTAGGATCTTGGGCAGCTTCTTGTATATGGTATTACTTAGAGCGTTATGGAAAAAATAAACCTAAAATAATTTTAGTTGAGCCGGCTCAATCTAGTGGAGTGTTTGACTCTTTTATAAAAGGTGAAAGAGTTTCCCCAGATGGAAATTTAAATACTATTATGGCAGGCCTAAATTGTGGAATTCCCTCGAAAATAGCATGGCAAATTATTAAAAGGGGCTGTGATGGGGTCGTGAAAATTACAGATGATGAAGTGAAATATGCAATGAATGTATTTTATAAACCTTTATTAAATGATTCAAGAATTATATCAGGCGAATCTGGAGCTGCTGGCTTAGCTGGGTTAATAAAATGTTTAAACAATATGAAAGCAGAAGATTTAAATAAGCATGTAGGATTAAATAAAAATTCCCGTATTTTACTTTTTAATACAGAAGGAGATACGGATAAGGATAGTTTTTTAAATATTATTAAAAAACATCATTAGGAAAAACCACTACACTCTCATATCCTCTTTTACTTATACTAGAAACTCCAAATAAGTAATTGTCAATTACAACTCCCTCTAATGTGTAATTATTGACTTTTCCTATTAATCTACTATTTTCCCAATATGGAGAAGTTGTTTTTCTCCAGTAGATTTTATATCCAATAACATTCTTATCGCTAGATTTATCCCATTTTAGTCTTGTTGATGGTTCAACTATTCCACCTATTTTAACATTTTTAGGTTTCGATGAACTCCAGCCTAATGAGGCTAAATTAATTGCATTCACTGCTGTTAGATTTTTAGCGTAATTAAAATTTACTCCATCAATTATGTCACCATATTGTATGTCGTTTTCTATCCTAATGTCTTGATGTTGCCGATTATAGTTTTCGTGAGCTTCCATTATTCTTACACCTGCATAACCTAAGTCATTAAAGGGTCTGTGATGACCTCCTCTTCCAAATCTATCCAGTCTATATATCATCATTGGATTTAAATTTGGCATAAATTGTTTGACTTGAGTGTGTATATACCTTGCTAATTGCCTAGAATTTCCATCAACTTCTCCACCATAAAATCTTCTTTTTTTTATTGATTTTTCAGTTTCATTTGCTGGAGTTGGTTCTGAAAATATTCTAAAACTATAATTATCTATAATACCATCTACGCCTTCAATATTTCCAATCATATCATTGTTCAAAACTCCAATAATATCCCATTTATTTTTTTTTGCATGTTCTGCTAATCCAATTCCACCATATAAACCTTGTTCTTCACCTGATAATCCAACATAAATAATACTATTTTCAAATTTAAATTTACTAAGGACTCTAGACACTTCAATAACTCCTGCCATTCCAGACGCATTATCATTTGCTCCGGGTGAATCAGAACTAAAGTCATTTGGGTCGGTCACCCTGCTATCTATATCACCACTCATGATTATATATTTGTTAGGATATTTAGATCCTCTTTGAATTGCTAAAACATTATTTATCCAAACATTTTTTACTATTCTTCTCTTATTTTTTGGAAAATAATTTTTTTGATAAATAACTTCTAAACAATTATTACATTCTAATGATATTTTTTCAAAAGTTGACTTTATCCATCTTCTGGCTGCTCCAATTCCTCTTGTTTTTGAAATTGTATCACTTAATGTATGTCTAGTTCCAAATGAAACCAGCTTATTTACATCTTTTTCTATTCTCTCAGATGAGATTTCATTAATGATATCATATATTACTTTTTTTTCTTGTGTGAATGCAAGATTTACTAAAAGAAAAAAAGGTATGAATTTTAATATTTTCATACCTAAATTTATAAAATAAATTATTTAATTAATAATTTAAAAACAATATTGATTTTCTTCCTTAAGCTTTTCAGCAATTTTATTTTTTAATTCAATGACGTTAGGATATTCAAAATATTTAGTAAATCTTTTAAGACCCATTAGAAGTCCTTTTTGTTCATCTCCTTTAGAAAAAGAGATTATGACTTCTTTTCCTCTAGATTGAACAATATCTACAGCCTTGTAAAGATACAATTGCGACATTGCGATTTGTTCACTTTGTGTTTCTTTACCAAACCTATTACAATTTTTTTCAGTTCTTAAAACTGCAGATTCTGCCATATAAATTTCAATTAATATATCTGAAACAGCTAAGAGCATTTGTTGATGTTCCTCTAATTTATCACCAAACTTTTTTATCCCTGCGCCAGCTAACATTAAAAATACCTTCTTAAGGTTTATTAAAATCAATTTTTCCTGTGCAAATAGCTCCGTTAAATCAGGTAAGTCAAAAGATGGAATCCCCATTAACTCATCAGCTACAGCTGTAGCTGGATTGATAAAATCAATATGTCCTTTCATTGCTTTTTTGATTAGCATTCCAACACTTAACATTCTGTTTATTTCATTAGTACCCTCATATATTCTTCCAATTCTACAATCTCTCCATGCACCTTCCATCGGAGTTTCTGCAGAAAAGCCCATTCCACCAAATACTTGAATACCTTCATCTGCTATGTTCTGCATGTCTTCACTTACAGCTACTTTTAATAAGGAACATTCTATTGCGTATTCTTCTACTCCCTTTAGCTCTGATTCTTGAAAACTATTTCCACTCTCGTGTCTTATTTTAATTCTATCTTCAATATCTTTTGCGGCTCTGTAGGTTGCAGATTCACCTACGTAAGTATCAGTAGTCATATTAGCAATTTTTTCTTTGATAGCCTCAAAATCGATAATTTTGGTATTAAATTGGGTTCTTTCGCTTGCATATTGTATTGCATGTGTTGTAACTCTTTTTTGAGCATCTAAGCATCCTGCTGCTAATTTGATTCTTCCAACATTTAAAGAGTTCACAGCTATTTTAAACCCACTGCCTCTTTTAGATAACATATTTTCGACAGGAACTTTTGTTTCGTTAAAAAAGACTTGTCTGGTTGAGGATGAATGTATACCTAATTTTTTTTCTTCTTCACCCAATGTAATTCCATTGTTAGATTCATTTGGCACTATAAAACCTGTTATATTTTTGTCTTCTTCGATTCTTGCAAAAACAATAAATAATTTTGCAAATCCAGCGTTTGATATCCACATTTTTTGGCCTGTAATTTCATAGTGGGATCCATCTTTTGAAAGAACAGCTTTTGTTTTTCCACTATTTGCATCTGATCCTGCTGTAGGTTCGGTTAAACAATAAGATCCAAATACTTCTCCACTAGCTAGTTTAGGAACAAATTTTTTGTTCTGTTCTTCATTTCCATAAAGAACTATTGGCATGGTTCCGATTCCTGTATGTGCTCCAAATGCAGTTGATAAAGACCCACATGCTCCTGAAATGGCTTCACATACTAGCATTGTAGAAACAAAACCCATTCCCATTCCGCCATACTCTAGGGGAACAGCCACTCCTAAAAAACCTAGTTCACCAGCTTTTCTCATAATATCCTCAGTCAATTGGTAATCTTTATTTTCAAATCTTGCGCGGTGAGGCAGAACCTCTTTTTCAATAAAGTCTTCAACAGCTTGTTTCATCATTAGCTGTTCTTCGTTAAAATCCTCTGGAGTAAATACATCTTTAGAACTAGTTTCTTTGATTATAAATTCCCCTCCTCTTGTAATATTTTTTTCTTTGATCTCCATTTTATATATTTTATTTTAAAAATTCAAATATTCCAGCAGCCCCTTGTCCTGCACCAACACACATAGTAACCATTCCGTATTTAGATTTTCTCTCTCTCATTTCACTAAATAATTGAACAGATAATTTTGCTCCAGAACAACCTAGTGGGTGTCCAAGTGCTATTGCTCCACCATTTACATTTATTATTTCTTGATTTAAATCAAGTTCTCTAATTACCGCTAAAGATTGTGAAGAGAAAGCTTCATTTAATTCAATTAAATCAATATCATCTATTTTCATTTCAGCTTGTTTCAAAACCTTTGGAATAGCTTTTATTGGTCCAATCCCCATTATTTTTGGAGGAACACCTGCTACCGCGTAGTTTACAAGTTTGGCAATGGGTTCAATATTTAATTCTTTAACCATTTTCTCACTCATAATTAGTACAAATGCAGCACCATCGCTCATTTGTGATGAGTTACCTGCTGTAACACTCCCATTCATTGAAAATACTGGCCTTAATTTATTTAAAACCTTGAGGTTGGTATCTTTTCTTGGGCCTTCATCGGTATCAACAATGTATTCTCTTAATTTTTTCTTTCCATTTTCGTCAAGATAAGTTTCTTTAACCTTGATAGGCACTATTTGAGATTTAAATTTTCCATTTGAAATTGCATCAACTGCTTTTAAATGTGAGTTCAAAGCAAATTCATCTTGATCTTCTCTGTTAACCTTAAATTGTTGAGCAACTTGTTCTGCAGTTAACCCCATTCCCCAGTAATAATCTTCTTTTCCTTCTTTTGCTACAGCATAATCAGGAACTGGCTTGTAACCTCCCATAGGAATGAAGCTCATACTTTCTACACCACCTGCAATAATACATTCTGCCATTCCAGATTTGATTTTAGCAGATGCCATTGCTATGGTTTCAAGTCCTGATGCACAATATCTGTTGACGGTAACTCCTGGAACATCCTCAACATTCAAGCCCATTAGAGAAATAACTCTACCAATATTTAGCCCTTGCTCTGCTTCTGGTGTAGCATTACCAACAATTACATCATCTATTCTTGTTTTATCGAGTTCAGGAACTTCACTAACCATGTGATTTATAGTTTCTGATGCAAGCTCATCAGGTCTTTTGAACCTAAACAACCCTTTTGGCGCTTTTCCAACAGCTGTTCTGTAAGCTTTTACTATATATGCTTCTTTCATAATTTAATTTCTTAAAGGTTTTCCTGTTTTTAATATATGTTGTATTCTTTCTAGTGTTTTTCTTTCTGAACAAAGTGAAAGAAAAGCCTCTCTTTCTAAATCCAAAAGATATTGTTCATCAACAAATGTTGCTTGTGATAAATCACCTCCACTGATCACATAAGCTATTTTATTGGCTATTTTTTGATCGTGGTCTGAAATATATCTTCCGGCTTTCATTGTGTTAGTTCCAACCATGAACATTCCAAGAGCTTGTTTACCTAAAACTTTTATATTTTTTTCTTTACAGGGAGATAAATATCCGTAATCAGCCATTAAAATCGCATGTTTTTTTGCAATTGAAATTTGGTGGTTTTTATTCATAATAATTGTATCGTTATTAGGTTCTAAATACCCTAAGTCAATGGCTTCATACGCAGAAGTGGAAGTTTTTGCCATTCCAATATTTAAAAAATATTCTTGTAAAACATTTAATTCCACATCATTTTTTCTGAACTTTTTAGAAGCTCTTAAAGCCATTTCTTTACAACCTCCTCCACCTGGAATTAGACCAGCACCAACCTCAACAAGTCCCATGTAAGTTTCTGCATAAACAACAGCTTTATCACAATGCATAGTAACTTCACAACCGCCACCTAATGTTAGTCCGTGAGGCGCTGCTATTACAGGAACATTAGAATATCTTAATTTCATCATACTGTCCTGAAAAAACTTGATAGCAAGGTTAATTTCATCGTATTCTTGTTCTGCAGAAGCCATAAAAATAGCACCTAAATTTGCTCCAGCTGAGAAATGTGAACCTTCATTACCAATTACAATTCCCCTGTGGTTCTTTTCCGCTAAATCCACTGCTTTATTTATACCCATTAAAACTCCTTGACCAAGAGTGTTCATTTTAGTTCTAAATTCTAAGTTTATTATTCCATCTCCTAAATCTTTAATTACAGAATCAGAATTTTCCCAAACAATTGAGCTTTTTTCTAAATTATTAAGAATAATTAAAGAATCTTGACCAGGTTTGGTGATAAAGGTTTTGGAGTTTAAGTCGTAATAATTGATTTTACCATTTTCAATATTATAGAAGTTATTTATATTATTCTTTATCATTTCAGAAATCCATGGAGCAGGTTCATAACCTAAAGATTTCATTATATCAACTCCTTTTTTGATTCCTATTGAATTCCAAATTTGAAAAGGTCCATTTTCCCATCCAAAACCTGCTCTAAGAGCATCATCTATTCTGTAAAGTTCGTCTGAAATTTCTGGAATTCTATTTTGAATATATGAAAACATGGTTCCAAAATTGAATCTGTAAAATTCGCCAGCTTTATCTTTTCCTTCAATTAGAATTGGAAATCTATCTAGAACATTAGTAACTTTCCTTGCTTCACTTACAGTTTCAAAAGAAACTTTTTTTACAGGTGAATACTCAAGAGTTTTTAAATCCAATGATAATATTGTAGATTTTCCTTTTTCATCCTTGATTCTTTTGTAAAATCCACCATCGGTTTTTGACCCTAACCAATTGTTTTCTAACATTTTATAAATATATTGAGGCAATTTAAATGTTTCCCTAAATTCATCATTAGGGCAATTATCATAAATACCTGTAGCTACACTTACAGTCGTGTCTAAACCAACAATATCACTAGTTCTGAATGTTGCTGATTTTGGGCTTCCAATTATGGGTCCAGTTAATTTGTCTATTTCCTCTATACTTAAATTTAACTTTTCAATATTGTTTAAAATATTTACCATTCCAAACGTACCAATTCTGTTTCCTATAAAACCAGGTGTATCTTTAGCTAAAACAGAAACTTTACCTAAAAATCTTTCACCAAAATCATTTAAAAAATCAATTATTTCTGGTTTACAATCAGGACCTGGAATTATTTCAAATAATTTCAAGTAACGTGGAGGGTTAAAGAAATGAGTAACTGCAAAATGATTTCTGAAATCAACCGATCTTCCCTGGTTCATTTGCTGAATTGGAATTCCGGATGTATTAGAAGTAACAAGTGTTCCTTGTTTTCTAAACTTTTCAATTTGTTCAAATACAATCTGTTTTATATTTAATTTTTCTGTAACCACTTCAATAATCCAGTCAACTTCACTTATGTTATTGATGTCATCACTTAAGTTTCCTAGAGTTACTCTACTCGCAAAATCTTTATGATAAAGTGGAGCAGGTTTTGATTTAATGCATCTTTGAAACATTTCAGTTACAATTCTGTTTTTAACTTTTTTATTTTCTAATGATAATCCAAGTTTTTCTTCATTTTCATTTAGTTTGTTTGGTGCTATATCTAGAAGAAGAACTTCAATACCTATGTTTGCAAAATGACAAGCTATTCCAGATCCCATTACACCAGAACCTATAACTGCAATTTTATTTATTTTTCTGTTCATTTTTTTATTTTAAAATATTTCTTGAAATAATTATTTTTTGAATTTCCGACGTACCCTCATAAATCTGAGTAATTTTAGCGTCCCTCATTAATCTTTCTACGTGGTATTCTTTTACAAAGCCATATCCTCCATGAATTTGTACAGCTTCTACTGTATGTTTCATTGCAATTTCTGAAGCAAATAATTTTGCCATTGAGCTCGAAAGCCCATATGGTTTTTGATTATCTTTCTCAAAAGCACTCTTTCTAATTAATAATTTTGCAGCTTCAATATCAGTAGCCATATCTGCTAATTTAAATGCGATTGCTTGATGCTGACTAATGGGTTTACCAAAAGTTTGCCTTTGTTTTGAATAATTTAATGAAAGTTCGTATGCTCCCTCTGTTATTCCTAAGGCTTGAGATGCTATTCCAATTCTACCTCCTTCAAGCGTTTTCATTGCATACTTAAATCCAAAGCCGTCTGGCCCTAAGCGATTTTTTTTAGGTACTATAACATCCTGAAACATTACTGAAGAAGTATCCGAAGATCTAATCCCTAACTTATCTTCTTTGATTCCGCTACTAAGCCCTTCTGAATTAGCATCTACTATAAACGCATTAATACCTTTGTGACCTTTTTCAGAATTAGTTTGAGCTATTACAACATAAATACCAGCTTTTTTTCCATTAGTAATCCAGTTTTTAGTTCCATTTAAAATATAGTAATCACCTTTATCTTCTGCGCTGGTTTTTTGTTGGGTAGCATCAGAACCTGATTCAGGTTCTGAAAGACAAAAAGCTCCTATAGTTTGCCCATTAGCTAATTTTTTTAAGTATTTCTCTTTTTGATAATCATCTCCATATTTTTCTATTCCCCAACAGGCCAATGAGTTGTGAGCAGAAAGTATTACTGAACATGAATTATCTACTTTTGAAATTTCCTCAACAGCTATTGAATAAGATAGGGTATCCATACCACCACCACCATACTTTTGTGATACAGTCATTCCTAAGAAACCTAATTCTGCCATTCTTTTAACGCCTTTTTCGGGATATAAAGAATAAGAATCTCTATCAATAACACCAGGTTTTAGTTCATTTTGAGCAAAATCTCTTGCAGCTTTTTGAATCAATAAGTGTTCTTCTGATAACGCTAAATTCATTTTAAAATTTAAAAATATTTTTTTTTCCAATTAATTCATTAATCTTTTCAATTACAAAATGAAAATTTTCTAAAGACTCTGTCCCTATTTCACTATGAATCTTTTCGTTAAATTTCATTACTGCTACTTTTGATGCTGCTCTGTGTGTTTTTCCTAAATGTGTTAAATGAATAAGGACACTTCTTCCATCAATTGGATGAGGTTTCCTTGTAATTAAATTTTTTTCTTCCATGGACTTAAGGGTTCTAGAAAGGCTTGTAGCCTCCATCCCCATTTTGGGTCCAAGAGAAGTTGATGGGGTTCCTTTTTTTGGGTCAATACTTAATAATGCAAAGCCTACAGCCATAGTGGAATTATATTTACCAGCTTCTTCATTATACATTTTAGCTACACTTTGCCATGTAGATCTTAAAACGTGATCAATAGTTTTTTTTTGCATGAAAAAAATAATATTCAAATCTAAAAAAAATTTACTATGCGCGCATAGTAAACGTGCAATTTTTTTTTAACTATTTTTTTCTAACCAATTTTTTGCATTTTCAAAGGCAATAATCCTGGGTTATACTTGATCTTTTCTATTTTTTGGATAATAAGGCCAATTCCAATGAAATGTAGATCTTTCTAAATGCTGCATTATCGCTATATGTCTTCCATCTTCACTACTTATTATAGCTGTATTGAAGTTGGAACCATTAGGATTCGCAGGATAACCCTCATATCCATATTTGCCGATAATTTTATATTTATTTTCTTGATAAGGTAAAACAAATTTACCTTCTCCATGAGCAGACCAAATCCCCAACTTAGATCCTGAAAGGCTTTTGAACATAACCGAATTATTTCTTTGAATTTCTACAGATGTGAAGCTGCATTCAAATTTTTTAGAATCGTTATGAACCATTTTTGGTTTTTCCTCATGTTCAGTATGCAAAAGACCCAATTCTATAAATAGTTGACAACCATTACAAACCCCAAGAGAAAGTGTATTTTTTCTGGAATAGAAGTTCATTAAACTTTTCTTAGCTTTTTCATTGTAAAGAAATGATCCTGCCCAACCTTTAGCTGAACCTAAAACATCAGAATTAGAAAACCCACCAACAGCAACAATAAAATTAAGACCTTCTAGATTCTCTCTTCCAGATATTAAATCAGTCATGTGAATGTCTTTTACATCAAAGCCAACTAAACTCATTGCATAAGCCATTTCTCTTTCTGAATTACTTCCCTTTTCTCTAATAACAGCAGCTTTTATTTTGTTGTTATTTACGTGACTAAGTAATCCATTAAATTTTTTTGGGAATTTGAAATTCAATGGTTGGTTTTTATAATTTTCAAACCTTTCTTTTGCTTTAATTTTTCCACTTTGATTTGTATCTAATAAGTAAGAAGTTCTATACCAAATATCTCTGTATTTATTGATTTCAAATTCATATGACTGATTTTTTGTAAGAATATTTAGCCTCCCGCTGTTGTTTACTTTTCCAATTTTTTGATATGAAATTTTTGCAAGGTCTAGATTTTTTTCTATTGTAGTTTTTGCCTGAAAAATAATCCCTAAATTTTCACTAAAAAATATTTTTACATCATCTTCACTTGAAAAAGACAAATCTATTTCAGCTCCAATATTATTTTCGGGAAAACACATTTCAAGTAAGCTTGTTATCAGTCCTCCCGAACTTATGTCATGACCAGATGTAATTAGCTGGTCTTTTAATAGATTTTGAAAAATATTAAATACTTTCTTGAAATATTTTGTATCGCACACATCAGATACTTTAGTGCCAACCTTTCCTAACGTTTGAGCTAAGGCAGAACCACCAAGTTCTAAGCTTGTTTTTGAAAGATCAATATAATAAACAGAATCTTCATTATTGATAAAAACTGGTTCTACTATATTGTTGATGTTATTGCAATTTGCTGCTGCTGAAATAATAACAGTTCCCGGTGAGATTACTTCTTTATCTTTATATTTCTGCTTCATTGAAAGAGAATCTTTTCCTGTTGGAATATTTATTCCTAATTCTATCGCGAACGTTGAACACGCTTCAACAGCATTGTATAGCCTAGCATCTTCTCCAGGATTATTACATGGCCACATCCAGTTTGCAGAAAGAGTAACCGATTTCAAACCTTTTTCTAATGGAGCCCATATAATATTTGTTAATGCTTTACCAATAGCATTTCTAGATCCCGCTCTAGGATCGATTAGAGCTACTAGTGGAGAGTGCCCTATAGATGTAGCTACACCATTAACTCCATTGTAATCCAAAGCCATAACTCCACAATTGTTCAGAGGAAGTTGTAAAGACCCAGCACATTGTTGTTTTGCTACTTTCCCTGTAACACATCTATCTACTTTATTGGTTAACCAGTCTTTACATGAAACAGATTCTAAACTTAAAACATTAGATAAATATTTAATGATATTTGAAGAATAGTAATTAAGTTCAGAAAAATTAGTTTTTACTGAATAATCTTTCATTATGGTTTGTGGAGAACTACCAAAAAAATCAGACAATGAAAGATTTATTGGGGATTTATCTGATGAGCTGGAATGAACAACAAATTTTTTATCATTTTTCACTTTTCCAACCTTATAACAGGGTGCCTTTTCTCTATCTGCAATTTTTTTTAAACCTACATAATCTTTTTCTGAAATAATAAGCCCCATTCTTTCTTGTGATTCATTTCCTATTATTTCTTTAAATGAGAGTGTTTTATCTCCAAGAGGAAGGTTGTCTAAATCAATGATTCCACCCGTTTCTTCTACTAATTCTGAAAGACAATTTAAATGACCCCCAGCTCCATGGTCATGAATTGAAATAATTGGATTAGTTTGGGATTCAATATATCCCCGAATTGCATTAGCTACTCTTTTTTGCATTTCAGGGTTAGATCTTTGAACTGCATTAAGCTCAATACCAGAATTATATTTACCAGTTTCAGTTGATGAAACTGCAGCTCCACCCATTCCAATTCGATAATTATCTCCACCCAATACCACAATAGTATCGTTTTCTGACGGAATATCTTTTAAGCTTTGATTTTTTTTTCCAAATCCTATCCCACCTGCTAACATTATTACTTTATCAAAACCTAGTGATAAATCATCATTGTTGTGTTCAAAAGTAAATACCGAGCCAGAAATTAATGGCTGCCCAAATTTATTCCCAAAATCAGATGCTCCATTTGATGCTTTAATTAAAATATCAAGAGGAGTTTGGTAAAGCCATTCCCTTTCTTGCTTAACCCAAGTCCTTTTTGAATCGATTCTAGGATAGGAAGTCATATAAACTGCAGTACCTGCCAAAGGAAGTGACCCTTTACCTCCAGCTAACCTATCTCTAATTTCTCCTCCAGATCCAGTAGCAGCTCCATTAAATGGCTCTACAGTAGTAGGGAAGTTGTGTGTTTCAGCTTTTAATGAAATAACTGATTTGAAAGATGTTTTTTCATAGTAGGAGGGTTCATCTGCTTTTTTAGGAGCAAATTGCTCAACAAGTGGGCCTTCAACAAATGCCACATTATCTTTGTAAGCCGAAACAATTTCGTTTGGATTTAATTTAGAAGTTTTCTTAATTAATTTAAACAAAGATTCCTCCTTCACTTTATCATCAATAATAAATTTACCATTGAATATTTTATGTCTACAATGTTCAGAATTCACTTGAGAAAACCCAAAAACTTCTGAGTCAGTTAATTTTCTCTTAATTTTATCCGATAGGTTTTCTAAGTAAACAATTTCTTCATTACTCAATGCTAATCCCTCTATCTCATTAAAAATCTTAATATTATCAATTTCAATTAAAGGTTCTGGAATTATTGAATTTTTAAAAATATCTTGATTTAACTCCTCATAAATTTCAAAAAGCATTGGATCAAAATTCTTAGAATAGTGTTTTACAGGTTTATAGACTTCAATTCTTAAAAGCCCTTCGATAGCCATATTTTGAGAAATTTCAACAGCGTTAGTGCTCCACGGTGTTATCATTGATTTTTTTGGTCCTATAAATTTTTCCGAAATGACTTTTGTATTATTTAGATAGTTACCAACAAATAACCACTCTAATTTGGAAATATTCGTTGAATTTAAAACATCAGTCGAATTTACTGAGTAAATTAATTCATTTTTATCTTTAAAGAAAAGAACCATTAAATACTATGAAATTTTTAAAATTAAATCAAATTTATAAGAAAAAAACCAAATAGATCTTTTAAAATTTAAATTTAAATAACGATTTTATAATACTTATTAACATCTTTATTTCAAACTTAATCTAGCCATATAAAATCCGTCAAAGCCAGAAATGAATGGACTGATTTTTTTCTCTTCCTCGAGTTTAAATTTTTCACCTTCTTTTGAATCTAAAAAGTTTTTTATTTGATACTCATTTTCAGAGGGAAGAATAGAGCAAGTAGCATAAACCATTTTTCCATTAGGCTTAATTAATGTAGAATATTGTTTTAGAATTTCTAATTGTGTTTTTTTAATATTATTTAAAAAATCAGGTTGAAGTTTCCATTTAGAATCCGGGTTTCTTCTTAAAACTCCCAAACCTGAACAAGGAGCATCTATTAGTAGTCTGTCTATTTTACCTTTTAACCTTTTAATAGATTTATTGTTTTCAATTAATTTAGTTTCAATGTTAAAAGCACCATTTCTTTTAGCTCTTTTTTTTAATTGCGCAAGTTTATGTTTGTATATATCCATGGCAATTATTTGACCTTTATTTTTAGATAATGCAGAAAGATGAAGTGATTTTCCACCAGCACCAGCGCAAATATCACAAATTTTCATCCCAGGCTCAATATTTAAAAAAGGAGCAACAAGTTGGGAAGATGCATCTTGTATTTCATAAAGACCTTTTTGAAAAGAATCTTTTTTGAACAAATTAGATCTTTCTCTTAAACGAAGAGCATCAGGATGCCCCTTCACTTGATCAGTTAGCACATCCTCATTATGTAATATTTTTTGTAATTCCGAAGGGATAACTTTTAAAGTATTGGTCCTTAAAATCACTGGGGCCATTTTATTTAGTTCAGCAATTTCTTTCTCCCACTTTTTCTCACCCATTTCTTTTGAAGCCAAATCGTCTATCCAATCTGGAATAGATTCTCTGAATTTTCGAATTTTCGAAAGTTTGTCAAATTTTCCTTTAATTCTTCTTCTAGGAGTTTCTTCAAATTCTTTCCAACTGGGAAGAATTATTCCTTTTAAAATTGCCCAGACTGAAAAAATCCTCCATAAATTTTGGTAATTAAATGGTTTTTTTACTTCAGCAATTTCTAAATAAAGTCTTTTCCACCTTACAATTTCATAACTTGTTTCAGCTATAAACCCCCTGTCACGACTTCCCCATCTCTTATCTTGTTTTAAAATCTTTTCTATAGTTTTATCAGCATATAGATCTTGATTAAAAACACCATCAAGTACTTTAATAATTGCTAAAACTAAGTTCCTGTGAAGACGCATTTTTAAAATTTGCGTAAATATAATGTAATAGTGTAGTCTTTGAATAAATAAAGCTGCCTAACCTTATTAATTTTTGTTTTTTGTTCTAGCTTTTCTAAGCTTCTCCATCATTTCTTTCCTAAAATCCTCTTCATATTGAAACAACATATAAGTTTTTCTAAATGACATTACTTCTTTTAATTCTGAAATTAATTTACCTTTTAATTCTACTCTTTTCTTTTCGTAAGTCATGTAATTATTAATCTGCTCATCATATTCTTGAACAGTGTAAGATTCATTATTTGATCTTAATTTTCTGAAATTAAGTCTATGGTTTTTTCTAAGGGTATTTAAGCTATCTTCATAAGATTTGTAGGCTCCCCAAAATGCTGTCTCCGCATTTATATCTAATTCAAGTTTATCAGTTAAATACAGTTTTTTGTAAGCTTCCATCTTTTCTCTACTAAATGTTTCAGATTGAGCATTAACTGTAAATATCATTAAAAGTGAAGAAATTAAAAGTATTGATTTTTTCATATTATTCAAATATTAAATATTCTATGTTAAAAGAAGATTCTATAAAATAGTTTTCGATATCAGCCTCAGAAATCAGATTATAATAATCAAATTCATTAAAATCTAACATTTCCAAGTATTCAGAATCATCGATGACCATATAATCTTCATTAACATAGTTAATTACATCGAAAGAGTTAATACTAAATTCTTTATTATTGTAATAGTTAGAGAAATAAACTAAACCACCAAACATTGCAGCCATAGAAACGATTCTCAAGACATTTTTTTTGATAAACTTCAATTTATTGATATATATTAAATTGAATATTTGTTGCTTATCTATTGATTCAAAATAGTTATCAGGGGTCTTAAATCTTTTAGTTCTTAACTCCTTGTAATCAATTTTTTTCAAAATAATATTATCGAAATAGTTCTTGGGAGTCAAGAATCTTTTTTTATTAATTAATATTTTGTTATTAAATTTCATTTTTAATATAGACAATAGTTTTATTAAAAGGTTTGAATTTTACCTATTTCAATTTTTATTTTTTTTACTGCTAAATGATAGGAAGCCTTCAGGGCGCCAACTGAAGTTCCTAATACTTCAGAGATATCTTTGAACTTCATGTTCTGTTCATATTTCATTTGAAAGACAAGCTTTTGTTTATTTGGAAGGTTTGAAATAAAGATTTGTAATTTTAATTGAAGCTCGTCCCCATCAAAATATGGATCTTCTTTTAAATTATTAGCTAATGTTTTCATCATCTCTTCCGAGCTATAAAAATATTTTTTTGCTTTAAGTTTTAAGAAATTTAAGGATTCATTTGTAGCTATTCTATACATCCAAGTATATAGTTTACTGTCTCCTTTAAATTTATTTATTCCTTTAAATATTTTAACAAAAGTATTTTGCAATATATCATCAGCATCATCATGGTTTAAAACTATTTTTCTAATGTGCCAGTATAAAGGTTCTTTGTATTTAAATAGTAAGTATTCAAAGGCTTGATTCTGAGTAATCTTATTCTTTAAACGATCGATAAGTTCAGATTCATCTTTCAATTTATATTATTTATTAATAGGACAAAAAACAGATAAAGAGGTTTAATTAAATGATTGAAGGTTTATTAGTTTGAAATAAATCCCTTTATTTTTAATTAATTCTTCGTGATTTCCTTTTTCAGCAATTTGCCCATTATTTATAACAAGAATTAAGTCCGCATTTTGAATAGTTGATAGTCTGTGTGCTATAATAATAGAGGTCCTGTTTTTCATTAATTTCTCTAAAGCATCTTGAACTAATTTTTCAGATTCAGAATCAAGAGAGGATGTAGCCTCATCTAATATCATAATAGGTGGGTTGTTTAAAACCGCTCTTGCAATAGAAATACGTTGTTTTTGACCTCCAGATAATTTACCTCCACCGTCTCCAACATTTGATTCAAATTTATTTTCTATTTTTTCTATAAACTCATTTGCATTAGCGATTTTAGCTGCTTCCAATATCTCATTTGAATTTACTTTTGAATTAGATAATTTAATATTGTTTGAAATAGAATCATTGAACAAAATAGAATCTTGAGTGACTAGACCAATTAAGTTTCTAAGATCGCTTTTTAATAAATCTTTAATGTTGACACCATCAATCAATATATCTCCTTCAGAGACGTCATAGAATCTAGGAATTAAATTAGCAATTGTAGACTTTCCACTTCCAGATTGTCCAACAATAGCAACAGTTTGACCTTTTTGAATTTTAAAAGACATTTGTTTTAGAATATTTTCTTTTTCATATTTAAAAGAAACGTTTTTAAAATTTATTTCATTTTCAAAATTACTTTTCTTTACAGGATTTTTTGCGTCTTTAATAGATGATTCAGATTCTAAAATTTCAATGACTCTGTGTGCAGCTGCATTTCCTTTTTTAATAGAATAAGATGCTTTACTTATTGCTTTAGCAGGCGTTAAAACACCATATGCAAGTCCCATATATGTTAAAAAAGCGGCAGGATTTAACTGTAAGTCTATTAACACCAATTGCCCTCCGTACCAAAGAAGAACACCTATAACTGAAATACCCAAAAATTCACTGATAGGACTTGCTAAATTCTGACGATTAATTAATTTATTTGAATAGTTATAAAATTTATTGTTTGTTTTTTGAAATCTATCTATGAAAAATAATTCAGCTACAAATCCTTTTATGATTTTAAGACCTTGCAAGGTCTCTTCTGTTATAGAAAGTATTTCGGATTGTTCTTCTTGAACCAAATTGGAGGTGTTTTTAAGAGATTTACCAATTAGTGAGATTATAAAACCTGATATTGGTATAAAAAAAAGTACAAAAGCAGTTAACTTGAAGCTAATTAAAAACATTGCCAAAATTGTAAAGAAAATAGTCAAAGGTTCTCTGACTATTAGTTCCAAAACAGATAAAAATGAATGTTGAATTTCTAATACATCAGCTGTAATTCTGGATATCACATCTCCTTTTTTCTTTTCTGAGAAAAAAGGAAGGGGTAGAGTTATGATTTTTTTATAAACACTTTCCCTCAAATCTTTTAATACTCCATTTCTTAAAAATGTGATGAAAAACATTGCTATGTAGTTGAAAAAGTTCTTGAAAAAGAAAAGAATTATTACGGTTAAAATAACAAAAATCAATGCTTTTTTTGGGTCATCTCCTGCATAACTGCTAACTTGAAAATTAAGCCATTCCTCCAGGTTATTTCCAAAATTAGATAAATTATCAAATTCTGGCTTAATGTATGTCCTTTTGTTATCTCCAAACAGGACTTCTAACATTGGCATTAATGAAAGGAAAGATAAAGCACTAAAAAGAGCATAAAGAATATTAAAAAAAATATTTAAAAAGATATATTTTTTATATGGAATGGCAAATTTGAAAATTTTTTTAAAGTAAGTCATTTTTAAAATTTAAACTCAGAGATAAGATTATCAATTTTTCTCTCTAAAATTTGATTTGAATTTTCAAACTTTTCTTTAGATTCTAATTTCATATTTACACTAAAGTAAAACTTTATTTTTGGTTCTGTTCCACTTGGTCTAGCTGCAACTCTTGTACCATCTTTAGATTCAAAAATTAAAACATTTGATTTAGGAAAATTTAAAAAAGATTTTTTTCCAGATTTAAAATTTATTTCTTCTGATTTCTCAAAATCTTGAATAACTATCATTTCACTACCAACTAATTTGTCAATTGGTTTATCTCTCAATTTCTTCATAATGGATTTAATTTCTTTTACTCCTTCAATTCCCTTTTTTTCAATTGAAATTAATCTTTCTTTAAAAAAACCATATTTGATATAGCAACTAATTAAATAGTCATATAAATTTCCTCCTTTACTTTTACATTCTGATCCAAGTTCACAAGCCAATAGTGAACTGGTAATTGCATCTTTATCCCTTACAAAATCTCCTACTAGGTATCCGTAACTTTCTTCACCTCCGCCAATAAATTTTTGATTTGGATAATCGTGAATCATTTTAGCAATCCATTTGAATCCAGTCAATCCAATTTTAATATCTACGTTATACGCTTTTGCTATATTTTTAATCATTGGGGTAGAAACTACCGTTGATCCAATAAAAAAAGAGTTATCTAAATTATTTTTTTTACTCAATAAATATTCTGTTAGTACAATCATTATTTGATTACCATTTAATGTAATGTAGTTTCCAGAATTGTCTTTAATTCCAATACCCAGTCTATCTGCATCCGGATCAGTACCAATAAAAATATCTGAGTCATTGATCTTAGCTAGATTTAATGCCATTTCAAGTGCTTCAACATCCTCCGGGTTTGGAGATTTTACAGTTGGAAAATTTCCATTTGGTTCCGCTTGTTCCTCTACAATTTGTAATTGGCTATACCCAGCTTCTTTTAAGACCCTCGGACCAATTAAGTGAGAAGTCCCGTGTAAAGGAGTAAAAACTATTTTATAATTTTCTCTTTTAGAATTACCTATCTTTCCATTGATAATAGAATCTTTTACAAAACTGTCATCTATATCTTTGTCAATTATTTCTATTAAATTTTTATTTTTTTCAAATTTTATTTCTGAATAATTAGTGTTATTTATTTCTGTAATTAATTTCTTATCAATTGGTGGTACAATTTGACCCCCATCCTCCCAATAAACTTTGTATCCGTTGTATTCTGGAGGGTTATGAGAAGCAGTTAAAACTATTCCACAAATACATTTAAGTTTTACCAACGCATAGGACAGTTCTGGGGTTGGTCTAATTGAACTGAATAAAAAAACTTTAATATTATTTGCGCTAAATATTTCTGCAACTTGATTAGCTAAAAATTCACTTTGATTTCTACAATCGTAAGCAATTACCACAGATTGAATTTTATCTTGCTTATTGTTATTAATATAATTTGAAATACCCTGAGTATTTCTTCCAAAGGTATATTTGTTAACTCTATTTGGCCCAAGACCAACGATTCCTCTCATTCCACCTGTTCCAAAACTTAAATCTGTATAAAAAGAATCATTAAAGTCTTTAATATTTTTTTTTTTTTGGTCTTTTATATTTGAAATAGTTTCTTTATCAAATGGGGATTTGGTCCAAATTTTATAATTCTCTTCAATTAAGTTTATTTTATTCATTCATTAACTTTTTCAGAAATTATATACTGATTTTTTATTTTTTTATTTTTTAAAATTATTTCCCCTAAAAATCCTGCAAGAAAAAATTGAGATCCCATAATCATAGTTGCTAACGCAATATAAAATTCAGGTCTTTCAGTAATTAACCTTCCAGATGTTTCAATTAAAAGCTTATTTATAGCAAGAAATAATGAAAAAAAGAAACCAATTAATAACATTATAGTTCCTATAAGTCCAAAAAAATGCATTGGACGTTTACCAAATTTATGAATGAACCAAAGGGTGATTAAATCTAAAAAACCTTTAATAAATCTATCTGTTCCGTATTTTGTAGTTCCGTGTTTTCTAGGATGATGTATTACAATTTTTTCTGAAATATTTTTAAATCCAGCATTTTTAGCAAGAACTGGAATATATCTGTGCATTCCACCTGTTAATTTAACTCCTTTGATAACTTCTTTTTTATATGCTTTAATTCCACAATTAAAATCATTTAATTTAATGCCAGATGTTATTCGTGCTGCCCAATTAAATATTTTTGAAGGAAAGTTTTTAAAAATAAGAGAATCATATCTTTTTTTCTTCCAACCTGATACTAGATCAAAATTATCATTGTAAATTTTATTATATAAAAAAGGGATTTCATTAGGGTCATCCTGAAGATCTGCATCCATCGTAACTACTACCTCTCCTTTTGCAATATTAAATCCTGCAGAGAGAGCTTGTGATTTTCCAAAATTCTTTAAAAACCTTATTCCTTTTAAATTCGAAGTTTTTTTACCAAGATCTTTAATGATGTTCCATGATCTATCAGTGCTTCCATCATCAACATAAATTACTTCATATTTAATATCCATAGATGAAACTACTTTTACAATAATTTTGTTTAATTCAACTATAGAATTTTCTTCATTGAAAAGAGGGATTACAACAGATAATTTCATTTGTGTTAAATTATTTTTTTTGAATAATTAACCCTACTATTAAGCTTTCTACTAAACCGAAAAATAAACTAAACATTAAAATAGCTGGGTATGTAAACCAAGTGTATTGTTTAGCATTTTCTACATATTGATTTAAATCCATACTGGCTAGGGCCTCTGGGTATTTTTCGAGGGTATCGTAATAAGAAAGCTCGAGAACTTTATTCATGAAATCAGGTTCAATAAAATTAATTAGTAAATAAGTGTAAATCAAACTCATTATTGCGACAATTAATGAAACTCCAACTCCTGTTTTAAGAGCCTGATTTATAGAAATAAATCCTGAATTAGCTTTTTTAAAAGCTAAACATGCGATAATAATACCAACTAATTGAATTGTACCATTAATAATTTGGGTTGAGGTAGAATTATCATAATGAGCATCTAAAAAGTATAACATGATAGCAAAAGCTAGTCCTGTTCCTCCTGTGAAGATACCATATTCAATTGCAAATTTATTTGTTTTTAATTCTTCTGTGTCTTGCATATTTAAAGGTTATAAATTAAAAATGTTTATTGGTAAAAGTAATTAGAATTTATTAATATATATTTCAATGTTTACCTGCTTTATTTAAATAAGTTAACTTTAGTTGCAAGTTTGTAAAAAAGAATTAAATTTGCATCCAATTATTATTGTAATGAAAGAAGGTATACACCCAGAAAATTATAGAATTGTTGCTTTTAAAGATATGTCAAATGATGATGTTTTTTTAACTAAGTCAACTGTTGATGCTAAAGAAACTATCGAACACGAGGGTACAACTTATCCTTTAGTTAAACTTGAAATTTCAAGAACATCTCATCCATTTTATACTGGTAAAACTAAGCTTATTGATACCGCTGGTAGAATTGACAAGTTCAAAAATAGATATGCCAAACTAAAAAAGTAATTTACTTTTTATAAACTCTTTTTAAATTTAATTGGTTAATCGGGTTGGTTTCTAAACCATGTATATTTTTTTTAGAAAATCTCATTATTTTATCATAATATAAAGGAACCACAAGCGCTTCCTTTATTATAAGCTTGTCAAGTTCTGAATAAGCTATATTTCTTTTAATTTTGGATTGTTCTAAATACGTATTAATATATATTTTGTCATAGATAGAATTTTCAAAATGTGTATAGTTAGGACCATTTGGAGCTTTATTTTTTGAATAGAAAAGAGATAAGTAATTTTCAGCATCTGGGTAATCAGCTATCCAACTTGCTCTAAACATTTCTAACTTTCCATTTGATTTTGCTTGTCTTAAACTAGAGGGAGGCATGATGTTTATTTTAATATTTATTCCAATTTCAAGAAGCTCTCTTTGAATATATTCAACAATATCTATATAGTTAGCATCCGTTGAGAGCTCTATTTCAATTGATTTTTTACCCATTTCTTTTTTATAATCTTCTACAAGTTTCTTTGCTTTTTTTGGTTGATAATTAAAACCTTTAGTGTTAATATTTTTATTTAGTCCAAAGGGTATGAAACCATTATTAGCAGGGTAACCAATGTTGTTTCTTAAATATTTCATCATTTTAACTCTATCAAAACCATAATTAATTGCTAGTCTTAATTTCTTAGAATTTACTGGTGAATTATTATTTCCAAGAAAAAAACCAATATATTCTGTATTAAGGTAAGGTCCTGTTAATAAGTTAATAGATTTAGAATATTGGTTTTTTAGATTTCCATTATTTTCTAAAAGTTGATCTTTAAATGAAGAATCGATTGAGTTTATAAAGTCAATTTTACCTTGCATGAATTCCATAAACTCACTTTTTTTATCAGCCAGTAACGTTATAGATATAGCCTCTAGGTAAGGTAATTGTATTCCCTTTTCATCCTTTTCAAAATATTGGTTATTTTTCCTAAGTACTAACTTGATGTTTTCTTCCCATCTTTTAAATTTAAATGGACCAGTCCCCAAGGGATTTTTCCCAAACTTATCTCCATAATAATCTATTGCCTCTTTTGGAACTACTGAGCAATATTTCATAGATAAAATTCCTAAAAAAGCTGCAAACGGTTTTTTTAACCTAATAGAAAATATGCTATCATTTGGGGAACTAAAACTTTCAACATTATTTAAAACCCACGATCCAGGTGAACCAAGTTCAGGATTTCTCAATCTATTAAAACTATATTTAAAGTCATGGGCATTAACATATCTAGTCGAGTCTATTCCAAAAATATTTGACTTATGAAAAAAAATATTTTTTTTAATAATAAAATCATATTTTTTTCCATCTTTTGAAATTATCCAACTACTAGCTATGTCTGGTTTAATGTTTAGAGAATCATCTAATTGGACTAATCCGTTAAATAGTTGATTTACGGGCCAAATATTACGTAATGCACTAGAAAATGCTGGGTCTAATGAGCTTATGTTAGAATGTTCATTATATCTAAAAATATTATTTTCATCATATATAGATTCCTTTGAACAAGCCAAAATCAACATCAAAACAATTGATGTAATAAACTTATATTTTTTGATCATAAGATTTCAGCTTATATTTGTTTGCTAATTTAAGTTTTTCAATATAAATGAATAAAGGTTTAAAAGTAGCACTTACTACATTAGGCTGTAAATTAAATTTTTCAGAAACTTCCACAATTTCAAGACAGTTTTTAGATCAAGGATATGATGTCGTGAAATTTGATGAAATTTCAGATATATATATTATAAACACTTGTTCTGTAACTGAGAATGCAGATAAACAATTTAAAAAATTAGTTTCCAGAGTTTTAAAACTAAATTCAGAGGCATTTATTATAGCAATAGGTTGTTATGCACAACTAAAACCAGAAGAATTAGCTCAAGTCAATGGAGTAGATTTGGTACTTGGAAGTAAAGAAAAATTTAAAATATTAGATTATTTAAATGATTTAAATAAAAATAATTTAGCTGAAGTTCATTCATGTGAAATAAGTGAAACAGATTTTTATAAATCTAGCTATTCAATTGGAGATAGAACAAGGTCTTTTTTAAAAGTTCAAGATGGTTGCGATTATAAATGTACCTATTGTACAATTCCTTTAGCAAGAGGTGTTTCGAGAAGCGATAAATTATCTAATGTTATCTTGGCTGCTGAATCTATATCAAATTCTGGAATAAAAGAAATTGTATTAACTGGAGTAAATATTGGTGATTATGGAAAGGGAGAATTTGGTCAAAAGAATCATGACAATACATTTTTAGAATTGATTTCTGAATTAGAAAAAGTGAAAGGAATATCGAGAATTAGAATTTCATCTATTGAACCTAATTTGCTTTCAAATGAAATAATTCATTTCGTAGCAAATAGCAAAATATTTGTTCCTCATTTTCACATTCCACTTCAAAGTGGAAGTGATGATATACTTAGACTAATGAGAAGAAGATATAAAAGAGATTTATATAGAGAAAGAATAAATTATATTAAAACTCTGATTCCCAATGCTTGTGTAGGTGCTGATGTAATTGTTGGTTTTCCAGGCGAAACAGACGAATTATTTATGGAAACCTACAGGTTTATTCAAAGTTTAGATATTTCTTATTTACATGTTTTTTCTTATTCAGAAAGAGACAATACGAAGGCTATTGATTTTTCTAATATAATTCCAAAACAAGTTAGATTTAAAAGAAGTAAAATGTTAAGATCATTGTCTGTTAAAATGAGAAGAAACTTTTATTCAAATCAAATCGGGACTAAGAAAAGTATATTATTTGAGTCAGAAAATAAAAAAGGATTTATTCATGGGTTTTCTGAAAACTATGTAAGGGTTAAAGCTCATTGGAGAAAAAATTTAGTAGATAAAATTGTAAAATATGATTTAAAGGAAATATCAGAAGATGGATATGTACTTGTAGAAAATTCTAATAAACTAATTAAAGTCTAACTCCAATAGGTAGAAGGTCTTTAAATTCTTTATGTTTTTTAATAAACTTTCTGATTTCAGGAGATGTAGGCATTATCCTTATGTTTTTCTCTCTAATTAATTCAAAAACTTCTTTTATAAAAGTCTCTTCAAAATTTTGATCAGTATTAGAAATGGGAATAATT
>Ga0115001_10000579_pt1 | contig 27227 bp, 17 predicted proteins | sample ArcticOcean_MG_C_12_FD_89869 | JGI IMG/M metagenome (GOLD analysis project Ga0115001, IMG submission 89869) | Marine microbial communities from western Arctic Ocean - ArcticOcean_MG_CB8_130 | ecosystem: Environmental > Aquatic > Marine > Oceanic | place: Arctic Ocean: Canada Basin | collected... | reverse complement strand
CGGGTTGCACGCGGTTCGGGAAAACGAAGCTCGTCTGCATCGGGTAGTAAAACTGCATGCCCAGTGATGGAGTGCCGCCGGCATGGGGACCGCGGTAGATCCAGTCGTAGCCTTTGCGGTCCTTGAAACTGAATTTCCCGTAGAGGGATGGAGCCCCGGCTGCCAGGGCTTCGGGAGTCACGTCAATCGGCGAGGCCACTTCGAGGTTTTTGCTCAGCCCGGTCGCGGGGTCCACGGGGAGTGGCAGGAGCGGCATTGGCATCGGCGAGTTGAGAATGGTGCCCGCGGTGATGCCATAGGAGAACTTATAGAAGGCATTCTCGCGAAGAACTTCATAAACGGAAATCGCGGGGCGCTTGTCGATGGGGTCCGTGTATTCGATCAGGACGCGGGGCAGCGAGGTGAAGGCGCTGCCGACCGCAGCTGCCGCCGAGCTATCAGTGAGGTTGAGGTCGTCGCGCAGGGCATAGCCTTGGCCGCCAAGCAGGATGGCATGTTCCTCATTCGGGTTGTAGCCGATTTTACTAACATCCGGCTGGTTGTAGATGGTGCCCGCGGCGACGGCGGAAGCCAGGCTGCCGGTGCCTTTGTTCGAAGCCATGACAATCTGCTGGGGAAGCGGCACTTCAAGCGTGAGGTCGTCGATGCCGAAGGACTCGTCGCTGATCCCTGTATCCAAGTTGGTGCTGAAGCCGAGCTTCAAACTGCTGAGCGGCACATTTTCCAGGGAGCCGGCTTGGATTTGCACCCGGAAACTTTGGTCGTTCCAAAATTCTCCCAGAAAATTCCCGTAGCTGCCTGCGACCGGGGTGATGCTCCAAGAGTAAGCGCGGTTCTCGAAATAACCGCTTTGCTCGATCACGTCGGTGACCTCGGTGTATGGGAACGTTTGATCAATCAACTTTTGGTCATTGAGATACACTTGGAATTTCTCGTTCGCGTCCCAGGAATCGATGCGATGGAAGGTGAAGTTGATGGAGACGCCGGTGGATCCGCTGCCATCGACCGAGAAGGTTTTTTCGGTGGCGACACCGGTGGATTTTGCTAACCTTCCGAGATAGCCGCCTGCGGGACCCACGGAGGTCAGGTTGTTCGTCCAGCCGGTGACCGTCCCCTCGAAGTCTTCCTGATCGACTAACAACGAGCGGCGGTAATCCAACGAGTAGGTGCCGATTTTCGCCGGGGTGTAAAAATCGGTGAACTCGCTCGACGGTGCGGCGACCCGTTTGAACCACCAGATTTTCAGGGCGTTTCCATCTCCCGGAAGGGCGTTGACGGGAATGATGGCGCCTTTTTCAGCTTCGCTGATGCCGGCGGTGAAGGGATTGATATAAGCATTTGGCGAGTGGGAGCTGCCGGCGGCAACATAGCCGGCGAGACTGTAATCCGTGGAGGGGCGCTCAATGCGCTCGCCGACATAGGCTTGGCCTGTTAGCTGGCCGAGACTGTCGCTTTCGAGGAAGCCAGTGCGGCCTTCGACTTGGGTGAGCAGAGGCACATACCAGACTGAACCGTTATCTCCGCTGAACTTGAGGAGCGCGCGGTTCGCTTGGTCGCCAGTCGGGACGACTAACAGTCTTTGGCTGGTGCTGTCGATCGAGGCCTCGCCCTGGGCCGGATCATCTTGATAGACGAGGGTCGGGATGGTGCCGCCCTCGAACTTGAGGCCGGTGCCGTTGTCAAGCGAGCTGCCGCCGCCGGGGATGGTATAATGGGCGAAGGCGGCGACATCGGTGGGCCAGACCTGCAGGTATTTGTGAAGGTATTTCGGCCAGTCGATTTCCAGGCCCGGTGCGTCTCCAGAAACGGGAACAATCGCCGCATCGGATTTTTCCAACCAATAGAAGACCACGCGATCTTCGAGGGCGTTTTCCTGCTCGGCATAATAAGCGAGGCTGCCGTCGGGACGGGAGACGCTGCCGTAGAACGAGACGGTGCCGGAGGCGTCGGTTACCACCGGGAGGGCGACCAGTTTCGGGTCGTTGGCGGCGGGGCGGATTTCATTGCCCAGGTTGACCGATAGCGTAGAGAAGGGAGATGCCTTTGAAATTTCAACCACGTCGGCGCCGAGGAACTCGTGGGTTCCGTCCTCGCCGAGTTCGCCGAGGTATTCGACAAGAATCCGACCGGTGATGTTGTAGGCGCGGAGGGAGCCAATGCCGGTGTTTTTTTCGAACCACACGGTGCGCAGTTCCTCGGCGGGCTGGGCGTCGGGATCGGCGGGAGTGGAGGATCCCACCGCCACGTATTCCTCGCTGACGGATGAGGGGAAGACGTTGCTGAAGACCGGGTTTACGGTGACGATGCGGCCGCTGGGAATGCTGATGGGCGGGCCGTTGAAACTTTTTTCGGTCCAGAAAAACTGCCGGATCGGGCGGGAGGTGGACGAGGAGACGGCGAAAGTATCCTTCACCAGGACATACTCGTTGCTAGCGTTTGGCAGCAGGGAGCGCCACCAGATTTGCACCTGTCCCGGTTGGTTGGCGAAAACCTGGGCGGCGTGGGGGCTATAATAGAAGTTCTCATAACTTCCGGTCGCGAGGCTGGGCACGAGGACTCCTCCATCATTCGCGATCAGCACGCCGGACGAATCCTTGAGCGGCTGGCCGTTGGGGTTGATGACGATTTCCCCGGGGCGGACGGGCTCCGCGCGCCAGAAGTCAGAGGTGGAGGCGACGCTTGTTCCGGCGGGGGTGATGTAGGCGAGCGGGAGCTCGATCCGGTCGCCAATGAAATAGGCGGGGACGCCGGAGGAAAAGGTGTTTCCGAGGCTGGAGCGTTTGAGGACGACGGCGGGTGAGGAGGGAAAGGCAACCAGTGGATCTGCCGAGGTCGAGATGGGCCCGCTGGTGGCACTTGTTTCTAATACGTTGGAAAACTGCGGGGTGATCGTCGGCGCGCCGCTGGGCGTGCCACCGCTGCCGCTGGGGATGCCGTCGCCGCGATAAGTGAGCTTGTTCTCTACCTTGCCCTCGATTTCAAACTGGCCCAGCGCGGTGGGCGAGATCGCAATCGCTGCGATTCCGATGAGGGAGCAGAGCCAACCGCCCGGGTTCGTGGGTCGAAAGCAAGTGAAGTATCGTTTCAAGGCAATTTTCTGGTTGGAGATTGGGAAGCAGCGGAAAACGGCAGGTGTTAGCGACTGCCACTCACGAGTTTTTCCAAGGCGAGGAGGCGGGCGCTGAGGTCGGCGAGTTCAGCGTCTTTTCGGTCCAAGTCTCCGCGGAGCTCGTCGATTTCGCGGTCCTTCTCGATCTTGAGTTCTTGGATCGTTTTGCACGCGATGGTGGCGAAGCTGGTATATCCCACTGTCATGTAGCCGTCTTCACCCTTGCCAATGAGATCAGGAAAAAGCGGCTTGACTTCTTGAGCAATCACGCCGAATTCGGAGGAGATGCTCGGGTTGATCGAGCTTTTCCACTGGTAACGGCGGAAGGGGAGCTGCATCAGGCGGTCCAACATCGGCTCGGCGTCCACGATGTTCTTCTTGAGACGACGGTCGGACTGCCAGTCGAGATCGTTGTTGCCATTATAACTAAACCCTCTCCATTCTTGAGGACCGAGGGCGGTGTTAAAGGCGTCGAACATAATGCGGCCATCGTTAGAATATCGCATCCGCATATAGCCAGGCGATCCCGCGTAGCTGCCTACAGAGACTAAGCCTCCGGTCCCGACGCTCAAATCGCCCTGCGACGAATTGGTCGTGTTGATCATGGTCCTTCCGTTGGTGTCCATTCGGAAGGTGGGGTTGAAGTCACTGTCCGTGGTGACGCCACCACCGATCCCGAAGGTGTTCGTGTTGGCGACATAGCCGAGGGACCATGCCGCATTGCCGGTTCGCACCATATTGATATGCTGCGTCGCCGACGGGCCGCGGGTGATCTGCAAGGCGCCATTGTAACCGGCGTCGGGCTGGGCATCCCCGACACTTAGTTTGCCGCGGATGTCGAGTTTGTTGACGGGGCTGATCGTGCCCATGCCGACCTTGTTGGCGGCATCGACCGTGATCGCGGCCGCGCCGTTTCCAGATTGCAGGTGGAGTTTACCGCTCAGCGAGCGCACAACCGCGTCATTGGTGGCGGCGGAGGTGGAGTATGCTCCAGCTCCCCCGGCGACGGCAAGTTCCGCCCCGCCAACGCCTCCGCCCCGGAGGACTGCCACCGAAGTGCTTCCGTCGCTGTCTATGATGGCGCTGCCGCCGCTGATGTGGAGCTTGGAGGCGGGGCTGTTGGTTCCGATTCCCAGATTTCCATTGCCTTTGATGCGCATGGTCTCGGTGAAGGCGGTGGAGGACCCATAGCCGAAAGCGACATCCTCGGCGACCTGGCTTGTATAAATCTGGAGCAAATTGGGTTGAATGCCTAAGCCCATGTGGTTGGCACTATTGCCATAGAGCGAGATTTTATTACCTAAGGCATTGGCGAAATTGAGCGGGTGACTCGGGCTTGGCTGGCCGATTCCGACATTGCCGCTGGTGCGGTAGATGTTCGGTCCGTTAGGGGTCCAAACGCCGATGGCCGTGGTGTCGAGCTTGTCGAGGGTCACGCTGCCGGTGGCGAGCTTGGCGGTGGTGATGTTAGCGTCGGCGATCTTGGCGGTGGTGACCTGGTTGCCGCCGATTTTCACGGTGGTGATGGCGGAGTCCGCGACCATCCCGGTGGCGAGTTTGCCGTCGGCGAGGCCCTCGGCGACCTGGGCACGGGTGGCGAAGGCGGCAGAGGCCAGCTCCTGGCGGGGGGAAATTTCCGCGTCCACAGCGGCGGTGCCGTCATCGACGGTGATGCCGAGATAGAGCGGGCTCAAGGTGATGGAGGCGAGGCTGCGGATGGGCGAGGCAGGTACAACCCGCCCGGGAAGTCCGCTCACGCCGTTGCCATTTCCCAGCAGGACGCTGAAGTCGCCGTTGGCGATGGTGACAACCTGCGACTCCGCGTAAACGGGGGTGCCGCCGGTACTGGTGGTGTAGAACTGAAAGGTGACGGTCCGGTTGACGGGTGCCGACGCGCCAATGGGGGTGCCGGCGGCATTGGTGACGCTGGCTTGATAGCTGAGCAGATTCGGCACTTGCGAGGTCTGAGCCAGAGAGACGGCCGCCGAGCTGACGAGCAGGAGAAGGGCGAGGGATGATACTTTCATGATGTTGGTAAATGGGTGTTGGGTTTAATCGATGGCGATATCGGCAATTTCCGACAGGCGGCGGAAGTTGAAAGTGCCGGATGTGGTTAGATTCTGGGTGGTCTTGTTGAGACCTCTGATGACTTCAGAGTAAGTGCCGCCATAGACGGAAGTGCCCCAGCCGCTGATGCTGCCGCCGTCGGGCGGAGTTTCGGTGAAGCTAAAGGTGCAGTTGCGGGTGATGTCGTAGCTCTCGCCGCCGGCTCTGAGTGGCAGCAGGTTCGGGTCGCGGTTGTCGTGATCCGGATGGTACTGGTGAACGAAGGGATTGGTCGGATCATCGAACGCCAGGTCCACCTGATAGTCTAGGGAGCTGCCGACGGCAAACGAGCCACTGCCGCTGATGACCCGGTCCAGCGGCATCTGGCTGGAGATGAGGCGCATGGCTTCCGCTTTGCGCTCGGGATGGAGCAGCGACTCGCGGGTAGTGACGCCGGTTAGGCCGGAGGCGAGCGGACCGAGAAAGACCTGCGAGAGCAGACGGGCGAGGCCGTTCTCGTCCACATGCACGATCATCCGCAAGGGGAACGGGCGGGTGGTGGTGGAGCCGGGGCTGCCGGGGACGGTGCTCCCGACGTGGGTGACGGAGACCTCGCCGATCCACAGTCCGGCGCTGGAGGCGATCTGGGCACTCATTGGCATCCGCACTTTGCTGAGTCCGGCGGAGTCGGTGATTTGGAGAAACGAGGCGTAGAGCGCTTCGGAGGAATCGGACATCTGTGAGCGGTCCACGCCGAACTGCAGATCGAGCCGGCCGTTTGCAGGCACCGAGACGGTGAAGCTGCCGGTGACCGGAGTTTCCAAATAGCTGTTGTTCGTGCTGTTAAAGGTGCGGTAAGTCAGCGGCACGGGACCGGTGATGCCGGTTTCCCCGGCGGGCGCGGGTTCGGAGGTCTCCGTCTCGAGTGTTAGAGTGATCGCGCTGGAGGTGCGGTTCATCACCCCCATGGTGACGTAGGTGGCGGTGCGGCCGAAGGCGATGCCATTGGTGCCGGGAACCTCGTATTCGACCGGGGCGGTGAAATCGCTGACCACGGCGCTTTCAAACCAGTAAGCGGTGTTGCGGTCGATGCGCTCGGAACTCGCGGGAACTTGTATCGGGTTGAATTCACCGAGGTCGCCGCCGATGTATTTATAAATCTTGGCGGGGGATGCGATGGCCTTGGGTAAGCTGGCGAAATAGGAAGTCATGATCGGCTTGGTCGCGGTGTCGGCCGGGAAACCGAGGAAATTCGCGCCGCTGATGAGCCAAGTCGCGGCGGGCGGCAGCGGCCGTTGCAAGATATTGACCGTGCTGCTGGTGGAGGCGGCGCCGTCGCAGAAAACCAGATAGGCGGACTGCCCGACCAGCGCGCTGAGTTTCTGTTCTTCTAAGTCGTCGCGATTCCAGATGGTCCACTCGCTGCTAGATTCGGATGGGACCGCGGGTGACTCGGTGAACTGGATTTGGTTGGGATTCGGGTTCCAGCGCCAGACTTGCGAGACGGTCGTGCTTTGAAACAGTTCGGCGGGAGTGGTGTGGGTGGCGTCGCCGTGCAAATAGATGGCATTCCAGCCGCCCTTGAGGACGTAGGATTCCGTTTTCCACTGGGCGAGCAGTGGCAGGCCGGAAAGCAGCAGGATGAGGGCGGCGGTGCGGGATGGATTTCTCATCGGACTTGTAAGCGGTAGAAGGTTTGGGTGTCGCTGCGGAGGCCGCTGAAGATTTCCACGGCGTGGGTGTTGGTCGCTTCGTAGGAGAATTGGGGAACGGGCGCGGCGGCGGGTGCGTCACCCTCGGGTACTACGGTCGGCTCGGGGTTGCTGGTGTAGTGGGAAACCTGGACCCAGTTCTTCGTGTCGGACGAGGCTTCGAGCGAGTAGGTCTTACCGATGATCGAGTAAAACGAGAGCCGCACGCTTCTTGGTTGTTTCTCGACGAGCTTGAGCGAGAGGTAATCACTGCTGTCGGTGGCGTAGGTGCCGGCGATGTATTCGGTGTAGTTGGAGATGCCGTCGCCGTCGAAGTCGCCGTCGCGCGGGAGCAGGTCGAAGCGCCAGCCGTTTTCATCCGGCATGATCCCGGCGGCGGAGAGCTGGCTGATTTTCCAGGCGTCGGGGATGCCGTCGCCATCGGAGTCCACGCCGAGCGTGAGATTGAGGCGGGTGCGCTCGCCGGGCTTGCCCACGGTCGGCGGGTTGGACATCTCGAGGGGCTGATAGAGAATGTCGTTGATGCGCACGGCGAGGGTGAACTGCTGGCCGGGGTTCTGAGCGAGGTCGTTGTATTTGACGGTTCCGATGCGCTGCATGTCCATGCGCAGGCGGATCTGGTAGTTCTGGTTGATCAGCGAGCCGGACTCGATCGGCACCCGCAGCACTTGTTCGCCGTCCTTGGAAAAGACCACCGACGCGCCATCGACCTTCAACACCTTGCCGTATTCATCCCGGACCATGCCATGAAGCGTCTGGAAGGGGGCCGGTGGGAATGCCCACAGCTCGGGGAGGCATGAAATGCATGCGAGACCGATGCCCAGGACCCAGAGTCGGTGCCGGTGGCTGAGACGTCCGAATGAGGTGCTTGTTGGATTCACGTTGCGGGTCATTTTGATTATGGTCGACTCAGGGGCGCGGCTGTCAGTTGGAGTGTGTCGAAGCGGGTTGGATTTGTGGCAAAGTTGACCCGCAGACGGCGGAAGTTAGATAATTAAGAATCTCTTGTCTTGCAGAATAGGAGCATTGCTGTGTATAAAAACAGCATTATGGATCTTGAAGAAAAAGCGTTTTTTCAATCGCTGGCTGGTGGAGATCAATTTCTAAAGCTTTTTGATCTCATTCCTGAGGTTTCGTTCTTTGTCAAAGATCGTGGAGGATTTTTTCAAGCGCTTAGTCTACATAAGCACGAACATTGTGGGGTGAAATCAGAAGCAGATGCGGTTGGTAAGACTGATCATGATTTCTTTTCCAAGCCTTGGGCCGATGCTTATAGAGATGATGATCTAATGGTGATGGCTACTGGAAAGCCTTTGGTCAATCGGATCGAAGCCTCTCCTGAGATCTTTAAATCTCCGCGTTTGGCTACAACGAGTAAGATCCCACTGCGAGACAAGAGAGGGAACATTGTCGGTATCGCTGGTTTTTCGCGTCCTCTCTCGGAGGTTGGAGGAGAGGCGGATTTTAACCGTCGTTTCGAAAAGGTGGTCGAAGAAATACATAGGAATTTTGCCTATTCAATAAGCTCTAAAAAATTGGCGGCAATAGCCGGATTTTCGGTGAGTCAATTCGAGAGACGCTTTGCAAAGTCATTTGGAACATCTCCAAGACAGTATTTGCTTCGTGTACGTATTGAAGCGGCAGCTCATAGTCTGGCCTCTTCGTCTCAAACAATTTCTGAGATTGCGTTGGCGTGTGGCTTTTGTGACCATGCACATCTTAGCCGAACATTCCGAAAGATTATGCATCTTTCACCAACGCAATATCGCTCCGCCAATTTATTATCTTGAGACTACTTAAGGTTCTCAGAGACTTGCGACCATCGTGCGTTCGTAGCTTCTTCGGGAAGATGATGAGGGTGAAAGTGTTTTGATACTCCCTCGCTGGATTAGAGGTTAAAACGAGCTATTATTTGCTCAACAAGCGTTTGTGGTGATTCGACCACATTGAGGGCGAAGGCATCTTTAGGGACCTCCAGAGTTTCAAGTTGCGACTGTAGAAGTCCAGGTGGCATGTAATGTCCGCTCACTGCTAGGAATTTGCTTTTGGCTGGATGACTCTGAAGCCGCCTTCCTCGGCAGACAGCACAGACGTGGGAAAAGTGCGATCTCGAGACTCGCAAAAACCGGGAGCGGATCGAATTCCATTAACCTCATGCTTGGCCCATGTCTGCATCGTCGCAAAATAAAAATTATGTGACATCGGTAAACAGTTGTGATTCAGTCCGCTGATGAAATTATTTGCCGCAATCTTGATCGCCACCGCTTCCCTCTCCTTTGCCGGAGAGTGGGTCAACATGTTCGACGGAAAGACCATGAAGGGCTGGAAGGTCAATCCCGAGAATCCGGAAACCTTTTCCGTGAAGGACGGAGCAATCAAGGTTCAGGGAAAGCGGGGGCACCTCTTTTACGGAGAGGATGGTAACACCAAATTCAAAAACTTCGAATTCGAGTGCGAAGTGAAAACCGCCAAAAAAGCCAATGCCGGGATCTTCATCCACACCAAATATCAAGACAACGGATGGCCCTCCCACGGCTACGAATGCCAGGTCAATGCCACCCACGGTGACTGGCGGAAGACGGGCAGCATTTACAGCTTCCAAGACCTCAAGGAGCCCGGCCACAAAGACGGCGAATGGTTCACTTACAATATCAAAGTCGAAAGCAAGAAAGTCACCGTCACCATCAACGGAAAAGTGACTAACGAATACACTGAAGCCGACGACCACACTGACAAGACCAAACGTCTGGGCGAGGGAACCATCGCTCTGCAAGGCCACGACCCCGGCAGCCTGATCTACTTCCGCAAGCTGCGGATTAAGAAGCTGGACTAGGTTTCAAAAACACTCAGAGGCCACACAACCCCTGCTGTTTGCAATTCCCGGGCTGCCTTTAGCTCCCTTGGTTCCGCGCCGATGACAATGAGGTCTTTGATTGCCAACCCCCATTCGCTCCGACCCAAAGGCGGCCTCAAAGCCCTCCCGCTAAAAGCAAATTCCTAGCAGTCAGTTGAATCCTCCAAATAAAGATTCCTAACTCCGCCAAATGGTAAGATTGTCGAGTTCCTCAGTCTTTTCTCTAGATCGCATCCATCAGTTTCTGATGGCCGCTGAAGATGCTACGTAAATAGACAACTAAGACTATTCTCGCCCTTTGATTAAGTCAGTTTATTACCATCAAAATATCGTGGGGTCCCAGAATTATAGGGACCTAAAGGCTTTATCATCTTCCGATTCAATTTCTCTCAAAAAAATTAAGTGACTGAATCGGTAGAACCGATCAATTGTCCAACGGCGGAGGCAGAAAGATGACCTGCGTCAAAAAGAAATCTATTTATGAAAATATTTAAACCTCAGACAATTAAGGCAATCCTCGCCAGCTTCATTACCTTTAGCAGCCTTCAAGCGAGTGAAGTCACCTACGGTAATTTTACGCGAGATCAGGGCTTTAACCTCGAAGAAGTTCCAGTTCTGAGCCTTAAAGAAGGAGAACTATTTGAAGTGATCAGCGCTAACGCAAGAACACCTAAAACAGTGATCAACATTAAGATCAAACCTGAAGGAACAGAGTCTTTAATGTGGCAAAGATGGTGGGTCGTTAATGACCGTGCTACGAGGCTACGTAACACCATGAGTGACGGGACCACCTCTGAGCCACCTTCTCAGCTTGCGGTAGGTCCCTGTGATATTGTTTTGAGTACTTTTGCCACAAACAGCACCGTTACGGGACCTTATCGAATCAGCTACAAAATCACCAAACCTTCGCCAGTTAACACTTCTCCTCCAATTCTACTGCCGCCCACCGAAGACGCTTCTAAAAATTGGTTTGTAAAACTTCAAATGTCTACCGATCTAAAAAATTGGGAAGATGTTGAAGCAGGTCAGTTTTTGGGATCAACCACTGCCCGTTTTTTCCGAATCCAAACCTCCGAAGAAGGCGGCGAGTAATCTGAAAAAGTTGGAGGTTTTGCTTCCCGAAACAGAGGCGGTCCTGAATCATAGACCGCCTTTGGATACTCTGGAAGAACTGCCGGAGGCTCATTAATCAGGCAACAAAAAAACCGCTACTTACCTCCGAAAAATAGAAACTAAACAAAGGTTAGGGGGTTTATTGTCATATGCGTATTTCAGTAATTTCCTCAATTATTCTACTCACAATACCCCCCTTGATTGCAGATCCTGAAAGCAAACGTTTGAAACAGTGGCTGAAGGGGGCTTCAAAGCCCTCCCGCTAAAGCCAGATTCCTAGCAGTATTATTATGAAACGTCGCAATATTTTAAAAACCGCTGGCTGCACACTTTTCCTACCGTCTCTTGAGAGCTTCGGGAAGAATCGTTCTACCCCAGCCGAAGCTGATGTTAAACGGCTTTTCTGTGTCAGCATGGGCTACGGCTTGTTCACTGACGCCCTGCCGCAAACTGATGGTGCGGACTATGTATTCAGCGACCACATGGAGCCTCTTAAAAAACACAGAGACCATTTCACGCTCTATTCGAAAATGAGGTTTGGAGGGAACCACGCAAATGACCACATGTGCTTTGTCGGAAACACCACGACGAACCCGGACTCTCTGGACCAACTTGTCGCGGACCACGTTGGGCATTTAACCCGTGTCAGAAACGTGGTCACTTTTATCAGCCATGCTCATCACCACATCGTTGCCTCCTGGCGTAACAGGCTACCCGTTATGCCAATTCAATCGACGAGGGTGCTATTTGAAACTCTCTTCGCCAGGACTGACAGGAAGACGGAAGAGCGACTACTGGCGAATAAGAAGAGCGTCCTTGATGGATCCCTTGAGGAGGCGAAATCACTAATGGCACGGGTCTCGGGCAGGGACAAGCAGAGACTAGAAGAGTATTTCGCGGCATTACGTGAATCGGAGCAGGAACTCAACAAATCCATCGAGTGGCTCAGTCGGTCTCGCCAGGATGTCGAATTCCCTATCGCACCTTCATTTGAGAATGAATTTCTCGCAACCGATACTGACAAACAAAGATTCCTGACAAACCCGCGTCAGATTCAACGCGGTATTGCATTCGACATGATTTACAAGGCCTTCAAATTTGATGTCACTCGCGTGGCCAATTTCTATATGACAGGACTCGACAATGATCATCACATCACGACGCACAACGTACCCAAATCCGAGGAAGCACGCACAAGTCTGACGAAATATGACTCCTCGTTTTTTTCACTGATGGCAAACTTCTACGACAAGCTATCCAGCACGAGAGTCGAATCCGGAGGCACGCTGATGGATGAGACGATCACCGTCTCCACAGGAAACAACAGCGTGACCAAGAGAATGGGGCCTCACAACGGGAGTGAAATCCCGGTATTCGTTGCGGGCGGAAAATTTGCAAATCACGGCGGCCATATCATTCGCAAAGGCGAAACGACCTGCGATATCTACCTCTCAATACTTCAGCAATTTGGCATCGAACAAGGTCGGTTCGGCAATAGCAAGAAGAGCATCGAGTTGTGACATCATGTTGAATTACAGAACCAAAAAGGTTACAGCTTTTCTCCTGCTGTTTGCAGTTGCCCACGTTTCGAGCAGCATTGCAGATGAACGAATGCAATCGCAGCATTTCTTCAATACGTTTTGCGTTTCCTGTCACGGAGCAGAAAAGAGTAAGGCTGGCCTCCGTCTAGATCAGATTGACTTGCAGCAATGGAACGACCCAAGTCTGTTGAATGATATCTATACAGCAATCGAATCTGACGAGATGCCGCCGGAAGATGCACCGAAACGTCCGGACCCCGATCAATTCAAAACATTGCAGAAGGCATTGGGCAATCAACTGCATCTACTCGCAGAAAAACAGAAGCCAGGAATGCTGAAACGCTTGAGTCGAGTCGAGTACCAAAACACGGTAAATGATGTCTTTGGAAGCGACTTCTCACTGCTCGAGCGGCTGCCACTCGACAACATCGAAGCAGGCTTTAACAACAACTCCGACAACCTGCATATGTCGGTTGTCGATATGGAGTCTTACTTCAACATTGCGAACCTCATTACCGTGAGTGTTGTCAGCGACAAACCTGCTCCGCGCGCCATTGTCTACTCAACGAAAGACACAGACATTGATACGCACAGCCATAAGGACAATACCAATGGGTTTGCCCCGTCGCTGTCCCTAGCTTCACGACCCCTGGTTTTTGCGACTCAATCCATCCAAATAAAAATCAATCCATCGGTCAAAACAAGCGGTGTTTATCGGATTGTTCCAAAGGGGTTCTACATCCAGGCTAGGTTTATTTCAGGAAGCCGGGTTGAAGAAAGATTGCCTGCCGTCACGGACATTTCAGAGATTAATACCAACAATACGCCGCCAACCGACCACTCGATGAGCTACTTTCTCCGGAAAAACTCTGGAGTAGGGCAAAGCATTGTTACTGTGATTCCCAAAAATGCTGCTTGGAAAGACTTCAATCCCAGCATCGGCTTCACGGCGCAACTGTCGTCCGATGATACGATCGTTCTCAGATGTAATTCGGTCAAAGGGGGCGCGGCTCAGCGGATGTTCTGTATCGAGACGGCCACCATTACGGGACCAGTGTACGAGTCGTGGCCACCAGATACTTACTTTTATAAAACCTACTGCAAAGACATCGATGCATCTACTGGCTATGAGACATGCCAGGCCATTTTGAAGAGGCTTGCGCGGAAACTGTTTCGCGGTCCGGTCTCCGACGCTGAAATGCAGCAATTCTATAAGTATGCCAAGAAAGAGTTAGCCCAAGACCGAAGCATTTTCACAGGTCTACAGGCAGGCATTCGCGGAATGTTATGTTCCCCGAAGTTCTTATTTAAGCAGGAAGGCGAATCAGGGCCTTTGGATGATTATGCGCTCGCTGCACGTATGTCGTACTTTCTTTGGAATTCCTTGCCCGACGAGGTGCTCTTCGAGCTGGCGAGACAGGGAAAGCTGAAGGACCCAGAAGTCCGTCGTGAGCAGACACTCCGAATGTTACGGGACGCAAGAAATGATCGCTTCGTCAGGGACTATGTTTATCAATGGCTCGATCTTGAAAAACTCAAGATCATCGAACCAGACATAAACATTTTCACTGTTGAAGAATTTGACCTTGTTCGAGATCAGATCAAAGAAGAACCGGTTGAGTTCTTCAAGGAACTACTGTCGAGCAATTTGAGCTTGGTGAATTTTATTGACTCTGATTTCGTGATGATCACGCAGGAGCTCAACTACATCTATCGGATCGAGGGACATCCAGTCGCGACCCCTAGCAAAAGACCTGGCGCAAGTAAAATATCACCGAAAGATTACAGACCTAAAGAGATCACATCAGAGTTCTCTAAAGTGATGCTGGACGAAAAAGACCGATATCGCGGAGGCCTACTTTCACAGGCAGGTTTCATGTTGATGACAACTAACAACGGGGAATATACCAACCCGTTTTATCGCGGAGCGTGGGTCTTGAAGAGTTTTTACGGAGATCATCTAGAGACACCGGATGACCTTGAGATCTCTGCACTCAGCCCCCCTACGAAAACGGATACTATCAAAGAAACGATCGATGCCCATCGAGCAGATATTAGTTGTAACATCTGTCATAAGAAGATGGATCCCCTTGGAATCGCCCTGGAGAACTTCGACGTAATTGGACGCTGGCGGGACCAATACACTGACGTGAGCAACTATGCCCCAAAGGACAGTAAGAAGGGTGAACGTTTTCCAGTGGATGCGAGAACTGTCCATATGGACGGCCGAGCCTTTGAAGGTCCCCGGGGTCTAAAGACAATTCTGATGGAAGACAAAGAGAGGTTTTCCAAAGCGTTCGTGGAGAACATGTTGTCCTATGCAATGGCTCGTGAGCTCAACTTTCTCGACCGTGAACATATTGAACAGCTCCACAACCAGTCCGCTAAGACCAACTTCAGGCTCCGGGACATTCTATTGGAGATCGTATCGTCAGACTACTTTAGCAGACGATAGTAATGAGCTATCCGTTACTCCCCCTTCTCTTCTGGCTAATCCGGTCAAAATGCGACTTCAACCCATTCCCGAAACACGAAAATTCCTAGCTATGATCCTATGAAGAAACTGATTCCCATCGCGGTATTCGCTATCGTCGTTGGCTTGGTATCTGCGGATGGCACGAAAACGAAAGGTGAAACTTTTCAAACCGACGTCAAGGAATCTAAGGAGCCGCTCATCGCTGGATCGAAATATTCCATTTGGATCCCTGAATCCACCTCTTTTATACAATGTGTTTTTGTAATCAACATGCGCGGAGCTGGGAGGCATCTCTTTGAACAAGATCAAGAGTGGCGAGCATTAGCCAAACGTACCCATTCAGCGATTTTGTTTTGTGAGTTTGAGGCACACGGTGTTCAGGAAAATGGCTATGGAGTGTCGATGCTTAAGGCCTGCGACCAATTCGCCATTGAAGTAAATCGTCCCGAACTGAAGCACGCTCCCTTTGTTCTTTGGGGGCATTCGATGGGAGGTCGGGTCGCGCAGGATTTCGTTCGATTTCAACCTTCGCGAGTCCTAGCGTTTCACATTGCGCTGCGGGCTAATCCGAGTGATGCCGAATTCATGCAAGAAGAGGCGAACAGCGTAAAGGTTCCCGGACTTTACCTAATGGGAGAGGTCGACAAGAAACCGGAAGACATTCGCAAGCACTTCCACCATTCCCGTGAAAGAAAATCGCCCCGTGCTTGGATTTGGCTGCCAGGTCAAAGTCACTGGCCCAGAGGCATGCACTTCAAAAAGAATGAAACAACCCCCAAGGATTGGCGCGCCTGGGCTGCCAATGACGTGGTAATTCCCTGGACCGAGGCTATGATTCGACTCCGTCTGCCAACCGGAGAAAATGCGAAGCAAAACCCAGTAAAGCTGCGGAATATAAAAATAGAAAAAGGCTGGCTTGGCTTAATCGATTCAGGAGCTCTAGCTCCCTACGCAAAATTCGAAGGCGATAAATCAACTGCCTCGTGGTATCCCAATCAAGAAGTTGCGAACGCATGGATCAACTTCGCTTTTCAGTCTCAGAAGCAGCCTCGATGAGCCCACTGATGTCAACTCGTAACATCTAGAGAAAGTGAAATTATTGATAAGAAGGATGAGCAGATTGATTAAGGAATTGACGAGAGATACATAGAAAAACGCAGATTCAGAACATTACTTGAGCGGTATTTATCATCCCTCTTTTCGCCTCACCTGGCCTGCTCGACGCAGGAGTTCCTCCCCTTCCCTCAAAAGGAAATTTTCCTACTAACTCGTGATATATTTTTAAGATCAATCATCTCCAAAGTATAAAAATAAACTCCTATATTTACGTCGATCCGTTATGAGACCAAGTATGTCGAAAAATATTACACGCCGTAGTTTTGTAAAATCCACAGCTGCATTTAGCGTCGCCAGTCCAGCCATCGCCAAAACACGGAATCCCAATGAGAAGCTGAACGTCGCACTCATTGGACTCGGAGGGCAAGGTAACTTCCAATACAATGGCCTCAAAGGCGAAAATATTGTCGCCATGTGTGACGTAGATTCCGTGCGCGCCGGGAAAAATTTCGCAGAATTTGATAGCAAGGCCAAATTTACGGATTACCGCGAAATGTTTGATAAGATGCACAAATCAATCGATGCCGTAGCCATCTCTACCCCCGATCATTCTCACTTCCACCCCGCCTATATCGCGATGGATCTCGATAAACATGTTTACCTCGAAAAGCCTCTGGCTCACTCCGTATGGGAAGTCCGTACGCTAACTAAGAAGGCACAGGAAAACAATTTAGTCACTCAGCTCGGCTCTCAACGCCATACCAAATCGAACATGCATCGCGTGGTTGAGTTGATTCAGTCGGGAGCCATAGGTGATGTCTCCGAGGTTCACTCTTGGGTCAGCAGCAGCCGCGGAATGAAACCCCGCTTAACTGAGCCACAAACTATTCCCAATACCCTCGACTACGAGCTGTGGCTTGGGCCAGCCAAAAAAACGCCGTACGATTCTCAAATCACACCCTACGGATGGCGCTTTTGGTGGGACTACGGAACCGGTGAAACTGGCAACTGGGGCTGTCACATTCTCGATATACCCTACTGGGCACTGGACCTGAAATATCCTACACGTTGTGGTGCCAGCGGGCCCGAAGCCCATCCAGAAATGACCACAAAGAGTATGACCTCATGGTTTGAATTCCCTGCCCGTGGAAAACAAGTGCCCGTAAAACTCTATTGGCATCAAACCAAAGCCGGGCCAGCGATCTTGAAAGAACTCAGTCTTTCTTCAAAAGGCGCCAATACACTCTTTATTGGCTCCAAAGGCATGCTCATTACAGGATTTGACCAGCACAAACTTTTACCTGAGGAAGACTACAAAGATTTCGAATACCCAGATCAAAGTATTCCAGCTTCACCAGGTTTTCATAATGAATTCATTAACGCCTGCAAAGGCGAGAAGACACCTCCTACCTGTAACTTTGCCTACACAGGCCCTTTAACCGAAACTGTTCTACTGGCCAACAACGCCTTCCGAGCCAAAGAAGAGTTCGATTGGGATTCGGAAAAATTGGTGTGTAAAAATGCCCCTAAATCTCAAGCCTTCATTAAACCCACCTCCCGAAAAGGATGGGATCTCGGCTTGAAATAGTTGGCTAAAGGAATGCCAACTCGTACAGACCGGCCTTTCCTCTTCACAATCTACTCCGAGCCAAATGCGGCCTAGTTCCATTTTTTAAACTGGAGATTACTTAAGGAACTACTACCCGAAAGAACTCTCGGTCATTGCTAGCAGGATAATCGTATTTCAGGAGATTACCTATCCCATAAAATAGATTCTTGGCTGCCTACAAAGCCTTTTTCCAGACCTGCGAGTCGCCATTAAGTGGACCTATGATTCCGGGTCCGACGGCAGCCCACTAATGGCAGAATCTCCACGTTAAAGACCACGCTCACTCCTGAGCAGGATAAAACATACAAAATTATCGTTAAGTTCCAAAAAGGGAATCTAGAAGCTTCAACAGAGAGATTCTTGCTCATAGGCGACCGCCGGAATCCTCTAACACCCCCTTTTCCCACCCCACACCAAGGGAACTTTTGGCGCGCCCCTTATTGTAATACGGTGAGAAATTTTGCGGCTTATTTATAACCCTTACGCAGGGACTGCAACATAGTAGCATCAAAGGGTCTTTCGACTTCCAGCTTACTGGGAAAAACTCACCGATTACCTCTTTACGATTTTAGCCAGTTGTCCGTCGCTGAAACCCAAAGCTTTCGCAACACCGCGCGCCATCATGACATTGCCATGAGGATTCATATGGACACCGTCGCCCGTGAGTTTCTTTCCTTTTGGGCGATCGGCAGGAGCGGTCTTCAACGCTTCTTGCATATCTGCATTGAGGTCGGCGAGCAGGCACTTCTTTTCTTTCGCAAGTTCACGGAGAAAGTTGTTATAAGGAATAAGCTTCTGATTTAGGTCACCGCTCTGGTCCTCTTTGATCATCGTTGATGTGAGAATCAACACCTTGGCGCCAGCTGCCTGAGCCTTATCAACTATGGCCGTCATGTTCTTTTTATAGTCTTCGAGGTTCACCCCGTTTTTGCCATGCCAGACATCGTTGACTCCGCAACTGAGGGTCATCCAGTCAGGCTTATGCTGCAAGATGTCTTTATCGACACGCTTAAGCATTTGGTTGGATTTGTGGCCACCAATTCCTTTATAGATTGGTTTGGCGGTAATGCCCTCAGCCTTAAGTGCCTGAATGAGAAGATTGCAATAGCCGCCTGGGCGAGCGCCAGCAGCTGTGATGGAGTCACCGAGAAATCCGACGGTCTGGCCATCTTTGACTTGGATCTCACCAGCGTATGCGGGCGACAGGCTGAATGTTGCAGCGACTAGCAGGGCGGAGGGAATATGGCTTAATTTCATAATAGTAGTTTCCTTTGATCTGAGCCGGTAATGTAGCAAGAGGGGGCAGAAGTTTCTAGCCTAGACTAATGGAAGGGTTCTTGGCGCATGCCTTATATAAGGCGGTGAGAGATCTTTTGGTCCTAATATGGGTTCTACTCCCAAAATAATTTGTCGAATCTCATGGCGTAGAGCTCTGCATTGCCTTCGAGTTCAAACCGGACCGTGACGGGAGTAGCCACGTATTTGTCGAGCTTGAAGCCATCGGACCATTGGACGATCTCTCTGGTCTTAAAACCACCAGTAATCGGTTCGCTCTTTTTGATTATTTTGCCGTTGGGATCGAGTAACGAAACGGTGATGCTGCCGGAAGAGACGTCGCAACTAATTTTCATTTCATCGCCGGCCAGACAGATCTTGTGGGGCAGGATATGCCCCTTGGCTTTGGGGTCGACGAGTTTATAGCCAGCCTCAAGCCTCTCGATCCTGGCATCGCTGATCTTGAAAAGCCTGGCATTTTGTACGACCTTCACAAAAGGCGGCTTCTGCTGCATCCGATAGACATGCCTCGGAGGCAGGACAAATTCATCGGAATCAGGACCAATCCTTACCAAGTTCTTGCCGACGGGGGCATCTTTAGCAAAGGCGTACTTACCGGCTTTTTTGTCGTCCGGTTGTAGTAGCCAGGCCATGTTGAATCGCGCTATCCCGCCTTCAATAGAACGAACGTAAATGAATCCTTCACTAGGCGTCCCTTTTCTGCCCTGGGTGATCCACGAATAGTTGCCGGGACCTTCCTTGATCAAACGATTGACGGGCCATGTTTTACCGCCATCGAAACTGGCCCATACGTTGACGTTTGCCCGATTCTGTTTCTCCGGCAAACTCGGATCGGGCGAACTGAACAGAAGAATATCGCAGTCGTCACGGTCGAGCCTCAGCAGCCCGGCCTTGCAGCCGTAAATATCAGGCGGTCCATCAAACAATTCATCGTCTTCGTGAAGATCACGCCAGGTCTCTCCACTGTCGTCGCTATAGGCGATCCAGCGGTTCCCCTTCCTCGCACTGGTTCGTGTATTGATATATATGGTCCCGTCGTTAAGCTCGACCAGACCGCATTCCCCGGTCCCCTTCAACGGAAAAGGTTCGCTTGAATGCCATGTCTTGCCATGGTCATCGCTGTAAACCGCATTGGAATAGGAGTTTTGATCTCCTCCCTGCTTACGATAGTCCGGCATCACATGAGATGCCGCCAAAAGGCGACCTTTATGCTGGCCGTGTTTAATGGTGATGCCGGAGCCGTGCGCCGGGTTGGGGCTTGGCAAAAATCCTCTGGAGTCTTTATGCAAGACGATCTTTTCAAGTTTCCAGGTTTTGCCGTGATCCCGGCTCTTATACATAAACGGCGCAGGGTGGAGGGATGTCATGAAGACCATGATCTCACCGGTATTCTCATCAACGACGCTTGTTCCTAGCGTAGCATAAGCAAAATGCTTATCATTACCCCATCCCTTCCCATCGTATGGCCCGATACCCAGAGATTCCCAATCCATCTCGATCGATTTTCCAATTTGCTGGCGCTCCGACCAGGTCGCTCCTCCGTCTTCTGATCGCCTAAGGAAAATCTCATGGATATCTTTTCCTCCACCGCGGCCGAACATCAGGACCGTCCCATCCATCGCGACCGACAGGGTGCCATGCAGGCCAAGACCACCTTCGTTCCACTGCTCAAAAAACGGCTCGGAACTTCCGATAACCGGGGAAACCTTAAGGCCAATCTGAGACTTGGTCGGATAAGGCGTCTCATCAGCCTTAACTATTCTGATTACTGAACCCCAAATTGCGGCACAGGCAACAAACCCCGCTAATAAAGGGAACCCTCTTCTCTTCGATTTTCTCATGGCTTTTTTTATTCGTAGTTCATTGGAAAAGAATCGATTCTGGGGTAGCCCGGCCCGGGAAGCGAGATGACAATGCTCGGAAATCGGCAGGTTCAGATATCAAGGTGGAACGGCATCACACTCAATTGAGCGATTCCACCATGAAAATCGACTCAGCTAAACGATGGAATCAGCGTTAACGCGCAGTAAAAACAGTTCCCTCTAGCACTTTCCCTTCCATGGCGCGCTCAGACCTCTGGAACAACCACAACCCGCTCACCTTTCACCTCACCGGAAACTACAATCCCCTAGCTAAGATAGGACGGGAGGTAACTCCGCGAATTCCTACCGTAACCCTGATGAAAAAGATCACTTTTAATCAATCAGCAACCAAAATTAAAATGAACCCTTTGGTAAGAACCATTCCTTTGCCGAACCCTCACCCTCCAAGATTTTAAACACCCTATTTAACTTCACGCCGTTAATCCCTTCCCAAACGTCCAACCCATTCGGCCAATTAATTTCAACGCATGTAATATCTCGGCAAGCACCTAAACCAATTTCCTGTCGGAGGCTTGACGACCCGAAGCTTCCGCCAGTTCCAACTCGACGATAAAAATACCTTTGGCTTCCCACGTCATCAATTACCCCGACTCGAATGAGGGCGCCCACCGCGCTTCGGTTGCTTAGTTTCCCCTCAAGCTCCAAGGTAATCCAGTGATTTTCCCACCCTGGATTCTGAAAAAGTAAGTTGTGATAAGTGTCTCCTTCAACCGCTCCACCCATCACAGCGTAAACATCTTGATCACCATCATTATCGAGATCACCAAACCCTATTGCGTGACCCTTTTGAATGTTTCCAAACCTTCCTTCAACGGTGACATCCGAAAACTTCTCTCCCCTATCGTTAAGAAACATTAAATTAGGAACGATCATCCGGAAATCCGGAGCCCCTGTTCCTATATAAAAATCAAGATAACCATCGTTGTTGAGATCTCCAAAGTTGGCACCCATCGCAAACATTGACCTCCATAAACCCCTCTTGCGAGTAACATCCTCGAACGTCCCATTTCCCCGATTTCGATAGAGTCGGGGTTTTTCGGCTTCGGTCTCTTTACCCATCATCTCAAGAGCCACAAGCCCACCCATATTCGAAAATCCTAACGGATCGAAATCAGCCACGAATACATCTTGAAACCCATCATTGTCATAGTCGAAAAACCAACAAGGGAAACTCGAAAGTGGTTCTTCAACACCCGCGCCTTGAGCTACATTACGGAAACGCGGTACTCCCTCGCTAGTGACTCCCTGATTCTCAAACAATAAATTACCTTCACCTAGACACGAAACATAAAAATCTTCCCACCCATCATTATTAAAGTCAGCTACTGCACAACCCTTTGCAAAAACCTCAACCGAAACGCCAGCAGCCTTAGCAATATTCTTAAATGTTCCATCTTTTTGATTAAGGTATAATTCACAGGGATGTTTATATTTCGATCCCCGTTTACTTTCATTCCCGATGAACAAATCTAGCCAGCCATCATTGTTAAAATCTGCCCAACAAGCGGTTTGCGTTGGATTTTCTGAATATAAGCCTGCTTCTATCGTGACATCTTCAAAGGTCCCGTCTCCACGATTTCTGAGTAAAGAATTGGGATGACGCCCTTTTTCCTCAAACCAAGCACCTCGGAGTAAAAATACATCATTGTCGCCGTCGTTATCATAATCGGCATGGATCATATTTAAGCCCGAAACAACTCCATCAAGACCAGCTGAATTGGTCCTTTCTTCGAACTTTTTACCATTATTGATGAGAAGAGTAACATTGTCTTCAAGTCCCCACGATGAGCTAAATACGTCAAGAAAGCCATCATTATTGAAATCCTCCAAGCACAAGCCGCCCGACATTCCAGAGGTATCAGCACTAACAGAAGTAGCGATGTTCGGAAACTTTGGGAAATCAAATCCCGAGCGTTGGCCCATCTTAGGAATCAATAATTTTAATGGCACCTTATCAGGGTATTCGCCGAGTGTCATATACGCTAAATTTAGAAGATAGCGGGACTGATAGTCTTGAGGAAACGAATCTAGGATTTCCTTAAGAATGACGATAGCAGATTCTGATCCCCGACGGCTGGTATGGATTGCTTTTCCTTCAATTGGAAAAAGACAAGAGTCCTCGTTGTAATGAGCACAACAATTTTCATCTTCCCCGAGTCGTAAGTAGGCCATTGCTAAAGAATCGAAAAAAGGTTTTGTGTTACGGTCAACCCCATAGCCATTTTCTCTTAGAGCTACGTTCGTTTGCTCGAGGATTTGAATTGCTTCTTTAGTCTTTCCTGCAGAAAGCAACTCTTCGCCATAGATCAGAAGTTGCCTTGCGTTGCTAGAATTATTTGAACCTTCTAATTTTTTTCCGAAATATTTGGCCCGGGCCGCATTACGATGGCTGTAGAGTTCTTGAGGGTAACGCTTGTAGGCTGCTTGCAGCCTTTGCTCGAACCGACTCTTGGATGTTTCTTCCTTCGACTTTCCTTTTGTAACAGACAGCGGTTTCCCTGAGGACGAGGAAGGCTTTTGCGCATTGCCAGGCCAATCCTCGTCACCAAACCCAGGCACTGGAGAAAAGATTAACACAACGAAGACCTGAATAATTTTTACGTTGAAATTTTTAAGCGTTTGCAGACGCAAAGAAAAAGGCCCTCTCGTAAAAATAACTGAGTAAATTTTTCGCGCCAAATGAGGATTTTCCATGAACTCCTTCAGCGGGTAAAAGAGAGAAAAGATGAACGCGAGACAAATATAAGCTCTCTAAAATCACCTTTCCCATGAATGAAATCGATGAAATAAATAACGCTCTGAAACACAATTTCTTAGCCAATCAACTAGGATTCAGGAAAAGAAAAAATATTTTCGGAAAGGTGAATTTAAAATGCCACAAGCACCCATTCGAACATACCGATTACAATACAAGCCATCTCGTGGCTGATCACTGATACTGTGGAGCTAAAAGTTTTCTCAGGTATACGACTCTTCCTACACCACCGGGGGAGCATTGAGCTAGCCCTTCTACAAAACGATGAGAGGTTTTGTGGACCCTAATATGGATGCAACCTTGATTGGTTTATTATTCGTAGTTCATTGGAAAAGAATCGATTCTGGGGTAGCCCGGCCCGGGAAGCGAGATGACGATGCTCGGAAATCGGCAGGTTCAGGTGTCGAGGCGGTGCAGCGGTCCGACCTAAGGCGCGGATGCAGCTGTTTTTGCTTACCTGCAAGGTGGCTACGGAGCAGCCAACGTCGCTTACGTTCAGACGAGCGCTGTGGCATCCGGCGAGTGCTAGGAAATTGCTTCTGGCGGGAGGGCTTTGAAGCCGCCCTTAGAGCGGAGGGAGGTGAAATTGGGGGTGCGTTTTTCTTTCCCCGCTTCGGCCCTAAAACCGGCTTCAATGGATCACCAGAGCCCACTGGGAGTGTGCTTGACCATTTGAGTCGGCACACCTGACAATGCAGCCATGTTCAAACGCATTCACCGCGAGTTTCACGGATGGTTGGTCGCGATTATCGTTGCCTGCATCATCACGCCGTTGGCGGCAGAGCAACCGACCACGAAACTCTTCGACGGCACGACACTAAAGGGTTGGCGCGGAGATGCGTCTTACTGGAGCGTGAGAAACGGAGCGATCGTCGGCAATACTAAGCCGAATGGCAGGCAGGCGAACACCTTTCTGATTGCCGATGGAGATTATCACGACTTTGTGTTGCGTGTGAAATTCAAACTGATCAACGGCGCGAGTGGTGTTCAATTTCGCAGTCGCCCGCTGGGTGATCCGGCCGAGTTTCACGTTACCGGATATCAAGCAGATATTGGGGGCGGCGATACGGGGACATTTTACGAGGAAAAGGGGCGGTCAACGCTGGCGGCTGCGGACGCCAAGGTTGTCCGGCAGCATTACAAACCTGGCAAATGGAATCAGTACGAGATTTCGGCCATTGGTGACGATGTTGTGGTCAAAGTGAACGGCCACGTGACGGCACGTTACACGGAAACCGAGCCCGCGTCGAAGATTCCGCGCGCTGGGTTCGTTGCTTTGCAACTCCAGGCGGGAGTCGGAATGGAAATCGCGTTCAAGGACATTTCAATCCGTCCGGTGAATCCCACGACCGCCGAATCGACGGACTCACAACCCCCTTTCGCCCCCACCAGCTCCGATCCAAAGGCGGCTTCAACCCTTTCCCGCTAGAAGCAATTTCCTAGTAAGCTGAAACGAAGATCTGTCCACTCGCCCGGTAGAAATAGGATCTGAGCGGTTGCCTTTTGACAGAAGGATTCCTCGTGATCATGAATAGTGAAAATTAAGTGGCAATCTTCAGGTAAGAAGAACTCTAAATGAAATTATCTCTGATCACAATCCTCTGTTTGGGGTTCGGGGCGGTCTTCGCAACCACCGAGGAACCCGTTCCAGTTGAGGCAGCACACGATTTCATCCAATCCCACTGCATCAATTGCCACAACGATCGCAAGCAAAAGGGAGACATTAACCTGAGACCATTGCTTCATGACGCCGCATCTGTTGATCTGGAACTACTGGTCTCCGTCTTTGACCAACTCGATCTCGAGGAGATGCCTCCCGAAGATGAGGAGCAGCCCACAATAGATGAAAAATCAAAGATGCTGGCGTTCTTGAATGCCGCGATCAAAGCCAGCGGTTCCTCGACCATTAATAAGAAAGCGCTGCCAGGCTATGGAAACTACGTCGACCACAAGGCGCTTTTCGAGGGTGCCCTCTCGGACTCAGCATCCGCGCCGCCGCCACGTATCTGGCGTTACAGTCCGGAAAGCTATTCCGAAAGAGTCAATCGCATTGTAGGCCACGATGTAGTCAAGTTTGTACCCGTTGCTACCTTCCCGTTGCCTCAGAAGGGGCTCAAACATCCCGCCTTCCCCTACAAAGGCCCGGCGCATACTGCTAAGGACTATGCGACCATTCATGACTTCGGGTTGACCGAAACGGAGCTCCTGATCGGACTGGCAGAGGAACTCTCCGCTGCGCAATTCAACTCCGGATCCCTACGCAGTTACCGAAACCTGCCGCCAGGCGACGCCGAATGGAAACGACTTCTCGACGACCAATTCAGAAAGCTTTACAGTAGAATTCCTACGAACACTGAACGACGATCGCTTTTCGATTTACAGAAGAGCGTCGCGGAGACCTCCAGCATTCAAACCGCCAATCAAACGATGATTTCGGCGACCTACCTTCGTCCTGAATCGCTCTTTCGCTTCGAGATAGGAACCGCCACGTCCGGGGCTAGTGACCGAGCGCCTCTCTCGCCACTGGAGTATGCCTATGTCGTGGGATTTGCACTCAATCGTGCCGGTCCCACACCAGAAGTCGTAAACAAGTTTGAAAGGTACGAAAGCAAGAGTAAGCCCAATCTGAAGGGGCTGATTCGGCCCTTGTTAGAATCCGAGGAAGCCCACCGGCGGATCATGCGTTTCATGGACGAATACTTTGAGTATGGCTATGCCGCTTATGTCTTTAAGGACAAGCACCATCGCCGCTATCGTCCTAGCTGGCTCATTGAAGATGCAGAGAGCTTCATTTCCAGAATCGTCAAACAAGACCGCAATGTCCTGAAAGAATTGTTAACCTCGAGCGAGTTTAACGTAAGAGGAGCATTCAACACCAAATCTGCTCCGAAGTGGTTTCAAGATGAAACCAACGGACACCTTTTTTATCACGCCATCTACAATTTAGAGAAAGAGGATCTCGGCAAAGACCCTGAGTGGCGCGACTTTCAAAAAAAACGTGCTGGTATTTTGACGCATCCAGCCTGGCTTCTTGCCTTTTCTGACAACACCAAGAATCACGCCATCCAGCGAGGGCGATGGATTCAGACCAAGCTCCTGGGAGGCGTCATCCCGGACACCCCTGTCGAAGTTGATGCTAGATTCCCAGAAGATCCTGCGCTAACGCTAAGAGAAAAGATGCTGGTGGTTCGCAAAGAGGAATGCTGGAGATGCCACCAACGTATGGATCCCCTAGGACTGCCATTCGAGCAGTATAACCTGTGGGGAATGCATCGAACCACCGAACTGGATCGCCCTGTCGATACCACCGGTGAATTGAATGGCGAGGCGGTTGGAGATCCAATCGAAATGCTGCATCGGCTAGGCGATTCGAAACACGTACACCAAGTCTTCTTGCGGCACGTTTTTCGATTTTTCAGTGGCCGCAATGAAACGCTAGGCGACGCCAAAACCCTGCGTGACATGGAGAGCGCCTATTACAAAAATAAAGGCAGCTTAAAAGAGAGCCTCCTCGAACTTCTCGTATCCGAGTCCTTTATTCAGCGTCAAAAATTTCCACCAAAAAAATAATCCAGCGTTATGGAAAAAAAAACCTTCTCTAACAAGCCTCCCGAGAGCAGTCATGCGAGGCTATATAGCCGACATGAATTTCTACGAGGCCTGAGTTTGTCAGCTGCCGGATCCGTTCTCCTCAATCCGCTAGTCGGGAAACTTTCAGCGGAGGTTGAAGGTCGTTCGCAGCCGACCCGCTTACTCTTCGTCATGGAAGGAAATGGT
>Ga0115001_10000573_pt1 | contig 27445 bp, 17 predicted proteins | sample ArcticOcean_MG_C_12_FD_89869 | JGI IMG/M metagenome (GOLD analysis project Ga0115001, IMG submission 89869) | Marine microbial communities from western Arctic Ocean - ArcticOcean_MG_CB8_130 | ecosystem: Environmental > Aquatic > Marine > Oceanic | place: Arctic Ocean: Canada Basin | collected... | reverse complement strand
CTGTTTGAATTGAAAACGCGCGGTTGGACTCGCGCGGATGAGAAAAATATGACATTCAACCCTGGTTTTACTCCTGGCAGACAATCTGTAACAATTCCAATTACTGTTGATGACATCGGAACGCATCTTGCTGGCTGCAAAATCGAATGTCTTTGGGAAGGCGACGAAGTTTGGTATAGAGGGGAGATTACCAAGTGCGGCGAAGACCGGGAATTTGGAGACGAATTTGCATTACAAGCAGCTCGAGAGAAAGCCGAGCTCGAGGGCGAGGACACCGATGGAGCATTCAGCAACATGGTCGAAATCACATACGAAACTGGTGAACTTGAAACTATGGATATCGACGATTTCAAAGATATAATTGCGCAAGGTAGTATTCGCGCGCGAGGTCAAATTCCATCGCGCGGAAGACAAAAAGCTCCTAAATCTTCCAAGAAAGAAAAAGCCGTCGTTGACCTCGACGAAAATGGCGAAAAGATTAAGAAACCGGTAGGAAGAATCGGTCTTTTGCCTCAGCTTCCAGATTTGGAGCGCGCTCCAGCCGGCACATTCATGGCAACCGCGCATCTCGATCTATCGAGAGAAACGTTAGAGCGAATGGTGTTTGAAAAAACCGGAAAGGATTTTTCGCTTTGGATGAATCCCAAAGCTGCGCGCTGGAAACTCGCTTTAATGCTCGATGAACAAGCGTTACGAAAAGCGATTGCAGAGGAGAAAGCGAAAGCAGGTGGTGAAGCGAAGAAAAGAACTGGCGTGTATTACATCAAGAAAGCCGATCGACTCATTGGGGAACAAATTGAGAAAGTTTTACTCGTCAAGGATTCGGTCCAAGCTCACGAATCCGCTGCCGATTATCTACAGCCCATGATAATTAATAATAAAGAAAAAGAATTCAAAGCAGCATCAGCAGAAGAAGAGAAAAAAAAAGAAGAAGAAGGCGTCGGTGTAAGTATTATTAAGGATTTGATTGAAGCGGCTGAAGAAGAGGCATTGGTAAAGCATTCAAAGAAAATGATGAAGCATGAAATCGAAGAAAGAAGGCAGCTAAAACAAGTTGCTGCTACTGCAATGACTTATCTTGAGAGTGACGATGTTCCAATCTATGTCGGTACATTTTCAGAAGCAATCGCAAAACGATGCGTGTTGGCTTTGGACGTTTGTCGCGCGGTGAAGACGAATCAAACGACTAAAGAGAAAAGAGGTTTCTTAGCTTGCACACATATCGCAAGTGAGCTGAATGATATCGAGCAAAAGTGTAATGACTTGTCGTACAAAAATGTCGCAGAGTTTGTTAAGGAAGTTGAGTTTGTATTTGATCAAGCTGGTATACATGCTAAGGAGTTTTGGGAAGATATTGACGTGAATGCTCGTCCAGCTTTTCGCAAAGCTGCGCTTCTCATTGTAATTCCGAAACCGGATTATGAGTTAAATATAAAGCTCCTCAAGGATACTCCAGATCAAATTGCGTTTGAAAACGGTTCCGAATTTGGAGCGCTCTTAGAAAACAATCGCTTAGTTGTTTGTTGGGACGATGGCGAGTGGTACACCGCGAATGTTTTAAAATATAGCGAAGCGGAGGATAAATATACGGTGACGTACCTTGACGACAATGCGACCGAAACGATAATTTTAAATAAGAAACCTGGACGCACTAAACCTGACGTGAAGGACGTTTCGTTTCCGTGGATATTTGAACATCGCGATCTTCTCAAGCCGATCGATATCGAAGAGGCAAGGAAACTTTTGAAAGTATGCGAGTATATGGACAAATTAGAAGTTGACGGCCAGCGATTGATTGAATACTTTTATCGTTTACCGGACAGGAACGAGTTTTCCGAATATTACGAAAACGTTCCTCTCCCAATTGATTTGGCCTCTATAATAGCTTCATTAATCGGTGGCACGTATAAGTATATCGAAGACTTTGTGAATGATTGCGAGTTGATGTTTGATAACGCGTTGAACTTCAACGCCGAAGGCACGGAGGCTAACGACGATGCGAAAAAACTCGTCGAATTCTATCGATTGAGAATGCAAAAAATCTATTCATTATATGGCCCGCCCCCCAAGCCAATGCCGCGTAATTCCGAAGAAGAAGACCTCGAAGTGGACAAAGTCATCGAAAAGATTGTCGAAAAGAAATCCGACGGCTCCGTCGTTGTCATCGAAAAAGTCAAATTAGACGTCGAAGGGAAACAAACCGAAACGATCATCACGACTTACGACGATCACGGTAAAACGACGAACAAAAAACGCAAATCAGAAACCGAAGACGGTGGCACGCGCATGAAAATGTCCCGAGAAGACGATCTTACTCTAGAAGAGCTCAAAAAACGTGGTTTAAAAATTCCTCAAAAAACGAGTTGGAACGCTACCGCGAGATGCGGTAAATGTCGCACGTGCTTAAACAGAGCTTTGAAGAAACGATGCATGCTTAACCCAAAGTAATATACACGTTTATGTATACATATATAGATAGAACAAAACTAAGAGATTTATTGATTGATTTATTGATTGATTGATTGAGAATCACAATTCTTCCTGCGAAGCGAATACGGCGCAGTTTTTATTATTATAAGAGAACACATTTCGTCATAAAAACAACTTAAACAAACGATATCTATATGCCTCTCATGCGCGCGAGCTCTCGATTAAACATCGCGACTGATCGAACTGAGAAGAAAAAAAATCAAAGAAGAAGCACGCGTGGAAACTATCGCAACTTGCTTAATCGCGTAAAAGTCACCGCTTTGGCCATAAAACTCGAAGACGCTTCGGATTTCATTTTATTAGGTAAAATTGGAAAAATCAATTTAAGCGAACGCGATAGTGAAGAGAGGAATAAGTTTAGGATTAATAAAGATAGGATTTCAATGAACGGCACGAGCGAAGAACAGAGGCAAAGGTCGTGCATGAACGTATATGCTGGGAGATATGCAACCGGAGAGCCGTTTTTCCGGTACCCGTTTGATGATTTGATCGATGAGAGAGGACCACAGGTGATGATTAAGGAGTACGTGGCTGGGGCGACTTTGTACGCCGAGAAAGAGGTTTTGGCGTACGATAGGTTGTTAGTGGATGATCGACCGGAGATCGTTGTGGATGAGTATGGGCGAGGGCAAGGGCAAGCGAGGCAAATGGTATTGCCAGTCGTTCGATTGTTGGCGTATTTCGCGGCTGAAGCGAGCGAGAGCGGTAATAATGACGGCGTGAGTTTTTATGTCGCGCAAGAATGGGTTGGTTTGAAGAGATTGAGCGAGTATGCGAGCGCGAAACAGAAAGACGATGGTGAAAAGGGGACGAAGTTTTGGCCTCCAGTTGAACGCGTGCAGACGCATCCGATCATTTTGAGGTTTCGGTACGTGAGAAGCGCAATTAGGCAAACGGCGAGGGCGGTTGCTTTTTGCCACGCGAACGGAGTAGCGCATAACGGTATAGATTCCGGGACGTTCTTTTGCGATTCGTTCGACGATAGAAAAGCGTTTGAGGAACGCGGGGAATTAGGCGTGAGGTTTCGAATAGCGAATTTTGGAGCCGCTATATTAGACCCAACTGACGAAGAAATGGCCAGAGATGTTAGATCGTTAGGTAAAGTTTGGGCTGAAGTCATATTTTCTGCACTCGCTAGAGAAGGCCCATCTGCGTCGACAAAAGCTGACGCGTTGACGAGACAATTCGAAACGTTATTTAACCTCAATTTTGATGGACAGATTTGGGAATACCTCGAAGCAGATCAAAATTTCGATGTCGCTAGGTATTTCTTAAGGGAAAAGTTTGCCGACTGCGACGATTGCGTTTGGGACGTCTTAAGAGATGCTTGGTTATGTGACCCTATGGATGAAAATTATGCAGTAACCGCGGCATCGTTAGCGAGAAGATTAGAGAAAATTGCAAGTGAGGCCGATAGAGTAGCAAGAGGAGAGATCGAACGAGAGACTCAGACGATCAAAGTAGAGCTTCCTGGATTTATAACGAAAAGATTAGGCAAAGTCGCGAAAACATTAGATAGGACGATCGTGCAAGATCCATCTTTGCCAGATGTTCCAAAACCTGATTGGTACACAGGAAAAGGTGATTACGCAAAAGGCATTTGGAGCGACAGAATTGGGAAAGATTACAGAGAGCAAATAAAGAATATAACGCCTTCCTTTTTGAAGAAGTTCCTTGATGATGATGATGATGATGATGATGATGATGATAATGATGACGCCGTGTAATTAAAACTCCGTCCAATAACAATTCAAAATTCATACCGTCGCCGATTTCTTTTCGAGATTCTCTTGTTTTTCCACCTTCGCGACAAGTTGCATTAGTTGCAAGCGTAGGCTTACATTTACCGATTTCGCCTTTGCCCAAACAACAAAGCGCTGTTCTTGCGATACTAAATTATAAAATATACTCGCCATGGCAATCATGACGGTCAAAATCACGAAAATACTTCCGATTGCGTATAAATTCTTCGTCTTTTGTCTCTGTTGTCTCAAAATTAACTCTCTACCTTTGTAAATATCCATTACTCGGAACTTCGATGGTTTTTCAGCGTAACCGAGGCAAGGCGCTATGCTATGATATTGAGGAGGCGGGCACGTTTTCGTCACTACTCTGTTTGTTCTCTTTCCTTTTTTGTTGCGGAACTCTTCGTGCGCTTCGTATTCAATATCGTTAGAACCGCCATACATCTCTCGTACTTGTTCGTTGCTAATTTTCTCACCCGTATCAGAAGTCATCATTATAGAGACGGTGGACCACCCAATCCTCGAGCCGCTTTCGATTGAGTATCCTTCCCAATCAAGTTCGACGTTCTCACCGCCGCTATAGCTATTTCTTTTATTCTCGTCTATTTCTGTTAGAGTTTCGCCGTTCGCCGTTCGTTCATAAACCGAACCTTTTTCTATCCAATCAATGAGAGGTTCAAGTGGAAAAACTTCTTCGTCACCGGCTGCGGATTTTCTATGAATTGGATTAATTTCCATGATCCTGATATCAGTCATTCGTAAACATTTCGAACAAGAGCGCAAAAGCGCTGCTTGGTATTCTTTGCTTAAACTCGAATCGTGATTATCCCTCGTCGCGACAAATAAGGTCCCGTACGGTGTTCTTTGTTCACCACTCGCTCTAATTCGTCTAGGCACGCCTGCGATGACTAAACGCATTAAATGTCGTTCGGGCGGTTCTAAATCGAAATGGGAGCCGAATTCGTGAACTGGATGTGAATCTTGCATGTATACTTTTTTTCTCGAAGGTGCGCCTTTCGCGATTTGTTTCCACCAATCGTGGCCTAGTTTATCTTTAACCTCTTTTGATATTCCAGTTTTCTCACCTTTCGCTTTCCCTTTCTCGCGCGTTTTCTTTCCTAATTTTGCCCATAACTTTTCGGTCTCTTTTGAAATCTTCTCGGGCGAATCATCCATTCTCTTTCTAACAAACGTATCTTTTCTTCTAAATTCAGGCGCAATCTCATGAAAAGCATCGGCTATTAACGCTAATGTTGCAGCACATTTCTCTCGCAAAATTCTCTCAACTTGCGACGGCGATATATTCGCATCCTCAGGAAAATACTCGCCGTTTTCATTCTCTTTCGCGACGAGAAACCTTAAAAACATCTGCTCTTTCCTCTTGAAACCAATAGTAGTTTCTAATTGAATCGGCACATCAATCGTTCGTCCCTCGAACGGCCTCTCGTATAGCTTTCTTATTTTATTCGCTCTCTCATCTCTTCTCTTATTTAATTCTAAATCATAACATCGGCGAAAATCCGGTGATTCCCACACGAACGTTGCGACGATTGCGTCTTTCGCTCCATCCATGTTATCAACGTCTTCATTATAAAACTTCCCTTCTGATTCATCGAACAACTTCCCATACGCACACATCCCGCTCCCATTCATAACAACATCCTTCGCGCATTCAGCGTGTTTCGGAAACCTCGCGCAATCGCTCTTCTCGCGTCCTTTCAAACAAAACGCTTCAATCATGAACCTACGCGTACCATCTAAAACTAACGCATACTCGGTCTCTCTCGCACGCACGTCCCTCACGAACGTGGCCACGATCGCCGCTTTAGTCGCTTTCTTACCACACTCCGTATCTCTTCTATAACTCGATTTCAACGCGTAAGAGCCTTCGATGCCGCACGGTTGATAGAAATCACCTACCGAATCACATTCAGCCTTTTTCAGGCCACCGATTGCGCATACTCTGCACTCGCTGAAGACTAAGTGATCTCGCCCAACGTTTCTCGTTAACGGGTACTTCAAAACCGCGCTTTGATTTCTCGATTTGAACCCTAAATTGACAACGATCGTTGGATCATTATACGACGCAGAGTTTGTTTCAATTCGTTCAACTTCTTCTTCGTATTTTGTTAGGGAATGTTTGAATCCATCATTTGCCTCGAGTGCGACGATCGAGAGAAAGAAGAAGAAGAGCGCGAATGAGCAAAAGAGGGAGGAGCATACGTTTCGCATGATATTGTGTTCGTTTGTTTCTATCGCATATCAATCATCGCATTATTCTTCCGAGCGCGGCGTCGATTAAATGTGTATTCGTTTTCACGAACAAACTTCTTTTAGTAGATATGTCTCAAATACAAATTCGTATAGATACAAATTAAAACTCTTCGTGTTTAATCGAATTATGGGGAACCCTATTATTATTATTATTATTATTATTATTATTCGTATTTGGCTTATTCACTACGCGCTGTTTCTTCCTATCCTGCTTCCCTTGCTCTCTCTGCATGTTCTTCTTAAAACTGTTCTCGCGTTTCTCTTTGGCCTCTTCGGTCGCCTTCTTCGCGTCTTCTCTCATCTCAGCAGTCGCTAAATGCCTATCATGCACAATGATCACGTGATACCCATTACTGGTCTGGTGTGGTCCAACAACTCTATGCAACGGAGCCGCGAGCTCGGAGAACACGACGGAGTCGAACTCTCTCGTCATCTCGCCTCTCGGGAAATACCCGAGATCTCCACCGTTCCTCTTCCCAGTTGGACATCGCGAGAACTTCCTAGCGAGTTCCTCAAACCCTCTCTCGAGCGTAGGTCGTTTCTGTGCATCTTCTTGATACGGTTCGAGCATTTCGATTATGTCCTCGGCGAGCGTTCTGTTTTGTCCAGTTAATATGTGCGAAGCGTGTACCATATCGACACCGGATGATTTAATGTTCAACTTATGTTTCGCTTCGGCGAAGAGGAAGAGCGAGAAGTTTGTCGTCGTCGATGATAATAACAGTACTAAGAACGTGATAGTGAACGTAATCATCGTTCTCGGTGCATACTTTTTATTGTTATTATTATTATTATTGTTATTATGACCGTCGTTCATTTTAACGCGGCTTTTCGATTGAGACAAAAATGATATTTAGTTTGTGATATTTTTTAGACGTACTTTTTAGACATATGTTTTAGACGTACTTTTTAGACATATGTTTTAGACGTACTTTTTAGACATATGAGTCATATTTCCCAAACATACTCTGCTTTATATATACGAATAAACTTCCAAAGAAAGAGCGCGGAAGCAAAAAAAGATAAGCAATTAAAAGACACAAACACGAGCTTGGAGAGGACAGTCGTCTGTTTTTGTTTTGTTTTTTTCGTGTTCGTTTTGGTATAAGAGAGAGAGAGAGAGATTATTGTCTTCGTGATATAAATCCGATTACTTTAATAGAAAAGAGTTAGTTACAAGTACAATTGTTTAATATAAAAGAAACGATGTTAACGGAACAACAACGAAAGATCTTCGACCAGACGATCAAGAAGCGCGAATTAGCACAATTTTCGAGGAAACCATCTTTATCAGAACTGCACAGTGGTGCGAACGAGATCGAGAACAGTCGACTGGCTTGGCATAGTGGGCATAAGACGATCGTCGTGAAAGTTTCCGGCAGAGGCCGCAAAGGAGACGTGAGCGATGCGGTGATGATGGATGATATGTCACCAGTATACGCACTTGATAAAGGCGATCCGAACTATGATTCGATGGAAGACGTAGATACGAAAACGTTTTATAAGGAGACGAGTTTAATTAAAGGTACCGAGGCGTTCGGCGTGAAGGAGTATAAAATTGCGAGCGAGGCGACGGTTGAGGAGTATTTCGATTCGGACGATATCGAAGAAGCCGGGGCACGTTTGAGGAGTTTAGAGGAACCTTTGTACGAACATTATTTCGTGAAGAAGTGTATAACGTTGGCGATGGATCGCGGGAATCGCGAGAAAGAAGCCGCGAGTTCGTTGTTATCAGCGTTTTATCCCTCTCTGATCTCGGGTAAACAATTGATCAGAGGTTTCATTGATTTGACTGCTTCGGTGCACGATTTGAAACTTGACGTTCCGGATGCGATTGATTTAGTCGCGACGTTCATCGCGCGCGCCGTGATTGATGATATTTTACCGCCAAAGTTTTGTGTCACTTTGGCCGGTGATTTATCGTGTCAAGGCGCCGACGCGCAAACAGTAGCAGCTTTGGCAGCGCAGAAAATATCACAAAGATTTTCGACCGATCGCGTTTTGCAAGCGTGGGGCCACGACTCTGAAAAAACGCCATACGAACAAGCGAAGAGCGAACTCGATACCTTACTGAAAGAATATCTCGAGTCACACGATGTCACGGAAGCGCGCAGGCGTTTGCACAACCTCGCGAAGCCGTTTTTCCATCACGAACTCGTCAAAAAAGCGCTCGTGATGATGATCGAAGCAGAGAAAGACTCGAACTCGCCGGCCGTTTTGCTCGGTTTGTTACACGTTTTAAACGCATCTGGTGAAGTTTCAGCCGTTCAAATGACGAAAGGTTTTGCGAGATTAGGGAACTTAATCGAAGATTTGAGTCTCGACGTACCGGATGCAAGGAAAAGATTCGAGGCGATTAAGAAAATGGCGCACGAGACAGAGACGCACGTGAGCGTCCTAATCGACGACACTTACGAACAAGAAGCGTTTTAAAAAGGTAATAAAAAGAATTGTCGACATTGCGAGCAAATGTGATATTCCTTCTCTTATTAATTTGTTCCAATCGAGATTTTTGATATCGTTGTTCAGTTGTAAACTATAAAACAAAAAAAGAAACTAGTATCCATACTAAAACTAACATACTGCCGCTATACTACATCAATCTATTACTGCTTCTTCTCCTTCGCGGCGTTACTCGTTTCGTTCGATTCGCGATGACGAAACTTCATCTGCGCTCGCTTCGCTTTAACCATCTCCCTCACAACGATCCTCAAAAAATTAACTAAAACTACAATTAAGCATCCAATCAATGGCATGCTGACCATGGATGACATGAACACGCCTCTGTGGTCGAAATAATTTTGCCCGATCCCGATTTGCGCCCAATTCTTCGAAAGGAACTTATTCATTCGCTCCAACGAAAAACTTAGGAAACTTAAACAAATGAACATTAAACATTGCACTCGCTCGATCGCGCGATATTTAACGATCACAACGATACATAGTAAATGGAACGCGATTATCGAGATAATGAACGGTTCGAGCCAGTTTATGGCCCTATAGAACGCTATCCAGTTCTGCTTCGCGATATCGAACGCGTTTTTCCCGAGTTCTAAGTTTATTTCCTTCGAGAGCTTACGTAGGCGCTCGTGCGCGAACGCGATTAATGCGTCGTGTTGCTCGAGTATTTCGTGTATCGTGCTTGATAGGTTACGAGGCATTTTTCGCGCGTGTTTTTTGATTCGTTCGATCGATTAATTAATTAATGAAGGATATATTTTCTACATTGGTTTTTAGTACAATCCTATATTACACAGTCATCAGTTGAGTCATATACCGCGTTACGTACCGCGCGGTAGTTAGTCTCTCGATTGACTTTTCATACACGGATTATTTTTCTTGATTTCTCCCTGCGTTCTTGATGAAGCAGACGATCACATACACACACATTTTACACACATACACACACACACACACACACACACACGCATAGAGGAACACATTTCTGGTCCCGCCAGATACGCGTTGCGCGATACCGCGCAACATTTTCAATATATAATTACTACGACATCGGTAACGGTAAAAACGTGAGCTCGTTCGCATGGTTCACGAACCATTCTTGGTTATTCGATTGCACGCGTCCATTACTCGTGCCACGAAACAACGCGAACAAGACCTCTTTATGCATTTTATACACAGTCTTCCAAGAAATAAACCGTTCGAAAATGAACCTGCGATTTTGTTCTTCATCATCATCGTCGCTTTCTGATCGCTCGACGACTCGGTTCTGTCTATGACCGAACGTCGATACGACCAAATCTTCCCATACCTCTTCTCTGTTACAAAGCACGTTGAACCTGCGCGATGTCTGCGAGAGAGAGCATAATCCTTCGCAGTCGAGTTTGCCGATTATTAACTCGAGTAGGAATTCATGGAAATCGTTCAACGTAAGTTGTTCGTTGAATTGGTTTTGGAAATTGAATACAACGATCGGCATAGTGTGGTGCAGTTGACCATTCCTGATGATCACTGATTTTGGTAGATCGTGGTTATTACGTAAGTTATTGACAACCATTTGTTATATGTTTAGTATTATTATTATTATTATGGATAAATTGTTTAGTTTTATGGGGTAGAATGTAACGGTATTGCACAATACTTTCTCGATGACTACTAAATATCGATATAAAATATATCTCTTACAACTCTATCAACATATTAAATGAAACAATCGCTATCGCTGCCAGACCCAAAACCGTCAGAGGAATCTTCATCACCGGCGGCTTCGAAGGCGTCGAGATCGACTTGGTAGCGCAACAAACCACCGACGCCGCCGAAACCTTGGCAAAACTGATTGCCCTCTTGCGATTTGTCCGAAATGAATTCTAACGCGCATCCGAATTTTTTATACTCTTTCGCGAGCCATTCAGAGAATGGGATTTTTTCTACGGTCTCGAGCTGATTGTTTTCTTCGTCGTGGAAATATTTTTGATCTTTTTGTTGCTCTGGGGTTAAAATTTTAACTTCTTGTTTGCCAGTCGCCGTGTTCATGAGCTCTAAGCGCTCGTGCGGTAAATCTTCCCATACGACCAAGGTTTCGACGGCGCCCATGTCCAAACAGTTCAACGTATCTTTAATGCCAAAGCAAAATTTTCCAGTATCTTGAGCGATTTGATCGAAGAATTTACCGATCAACTTCTTTTCGGCAATGAATTTCACGTTTGCCAACGTATCCGCGGATAACTCAATCGCTTGCGAAAACCCGTTTTCGCCACCGTAAGAAACATCAATAACGCTTATGATTTTGGCTTGTAATCGCATATCGAAAACATCTGCTTCGGATAAACGATTTTTAAAATCCGCGGAACCGGCTAAGATCAACCCGGCGACGTTGCAAGCGTCGTTTGTGATAAAATGATGCGTCGCCAACTCGGCAACTTTTGTTAAATAGTTTTGTCTCTTCTCCAAACGTAAACGCGCGAAACGAAGCGCGGACTGACCCCCTCTCCCGTGCTTCTTTGGTAAATCGACTGAAATCTTCTGTAAAATCTCTCTATGGTTCCCGCATAAAGTCCCATATAAAGTCCCGTTACCGTCCATGATAATAAACCCGTACGTCTGATCGGCGGCTAACAAATCGTGCAAGCACTCTGTATGAAATTTATTATCGCACATATACAACGTCGTATTGATCGGTTTAAACGGTTCAAAATCAATATTCATCTTCTTCTCTTTCCCCTCGTCGGTCAAAACCATCCCAGTATATATGATTAACCCGTTATCGGGGACTCTGTTATATAACTTCAAACGCGTTTGTGCGCTCCCGATCGCGTTCAAGACCGATAGTCTGTTTACTCTGGATTTAATGTTCGAAGCGGTGCCGATTTCATCGGTTAACATTTTGTTCACTAACGGGATTTGCCCTTTTGGGGGGATGACTAACGATATCATCGACGTCCCGTTTCCTCTCGCCTCGGTTAACCCTTTGATGAGCTATAGTAATCACGTTTCATAAATCATCCGTTTCAAAGCAAGCGCGCGGTGCGGTGCGTGTTCGTGAGAGAAAAAGAGGAACATCAGTGAATAGAGAGGAAAAGAAAAGAAACAAATACGAGCATTAAATTAAAACACACACACATCACGCACACACGGAACAAAACACGTACTCATAGTACGCGTATGAACGAAACGCACGAAAAGAGAGCGAGACCGATTTATACAGTTTTAAAGGGCGAAAGAGAGAGAGAGAGAGAGAGAGAATATAGTTTCACGCAGGCAGCCGCTTTTAAAAAGCGCTGCGTTTCGTTTTGGAAAACCACAAAATCATCACCATCATCATCCACGAACACTACTACTAAAACACGAACACTGATAATACGAACGAGCGCTTTTGACCGATTACCTTCTTGATCTTCCACATCTCTATGTTCTCCTCTTGGTCGCCGCCCATTGACGCCATAGTTCTTATATATACTCACCGCTTTTTGATACAACGACAAAAAGCTCTTCAGTTTATGCAGTAGGAACTCCAAAAATGCTGTCAAGGGCACACAAAACACAAAACACAAAAGGAAAGAAATTTCACAAACAAACAAACATATATCGAAAATGTTTACCAAAAGACGAGACAAGCGCTCGTTCAAGCGATCGAGCGCGACGTTCGCACTCTCGCGCACGCGTAGCTTCTCTCTCGTCTCGCATCGGTCTCGCTCGCTTAAAGGCCGAGTGAGCTTCTTTATCCTATACTGCGCGTGCTTATGTGTGTTTTTGTGCTTGTTTTTCTTCATCAGCTTACCCTGCCTACAATTTTTTAGGATTTTCGAAACTCACATCTGTTTGGAAGAAGACCTTAAAATCAATCCATCATATCGTTTTTCCAAACACACACTAAGAGAGAGAGAGAGTATAGAGAGATAGAGAGAGTAGAGAGTAGAGAGACAGTGGTGATTCGATTCGAGTAATTTATTAGCGAGAGAGAGAGAGAGATTAGTATTATACGCACAATAGTTTTAACAGCATAAAAAAGGAAACGCTCTTTGAAAAGAAATGCCAGCAGTGGATGGGTTGGATGGTGCCTCGGTCTTGGGAAGTACATCGATCTTGAATAACAGTGGTGGTAATAATAATAGTAATGGGAAAGATGTAGAACAGGACGATGGAGATAACGTGGATGACTCGAACCATAAACGACGCACGTTAACGTTCGGGAAGTTATGTTTATTCGCGTTTTCGTCAGTCGCCGGTGGCCCGTATGGGTTTGAAGATGCCGTCGGTGCAGCTGGGGCGAAAATCACGCTTTTGATGGTTTTCGTGGCCGGAGCGTTATGGTCCGCGCCTTTAGCTCTGATGACCGCAGAGTTATCATCGGCACTTCCGGAGAATGGGGGGCACATATTGTGGATCGATAAAGCGTTCGGGCCGTTTTGGAGTTTTCTGAATGGACATTGGAGTTTAATATCGGGCGTGTTCGAGGGCGGATTATTCGCGGTTTTGTTCTTGGATTATTTAGAACCAGCGTTCGGTAAGGCGAGGGAGGAGTTTTATGATCAGTTGAGAGTACCGTTTGGGGTGGTTTTGATGTTTGTCGTCGTATCGATTAATATGTATGGCATGGAAATGGTCGCGAACGCTTCGGTTTTGTTCGCCGTGGCGAGTTTAGGGCCGTTCATAGCGCTCGTTATGGTCGGGTTCCCAAAATTGGATTGGCAAGCGTGCATGCAAGCCGAAGTTCCGAAACATGAACTGAGCAATGGAACGTTTGGGCCAGATTGGCATACGTTTTTGATCATTTTGTTATGGTCCACTGCTGGGTATGACTTACTCGGCAGTTGCGCCGGCGAAGTGAAGAATCCGGCAAAGACGTTCGTGAGAGCGATGTTTACAGCCATGGGATTCGCTTTGCTCGTTGACTTTTTTTCCATAGCAGTCGGCTACTCTGTTTTGCAAGACCCTTCGAAGTGGGAAGATGGCACGTTTACGATAGTTGCAAAGGAAATTGGAGGGAACGCTTTAGAGCTCGTTTTTCTCGTCGGCGCCGCCGTGAGTACCGTAGGGCTGCTTTGTACGTTGTTATCCACGACGTCGAGAATTACTTACGGCATGGCCGTTGTTGGCACGCTTCCAAAAGTCTTCGCGCGAGTTGATCCAAAGAATAATAACCCATACGTGGCCATGATCATGAACGCGTTATTGATGATGATGTTATTCCTAGTGCCTTTTGAAGTTTTAGCGGAACTCGAAATGTGGTTTTATTGCGCGACGACTGTGATGAAATTCGCGGCGTTACTTAAATTGCGCGAAGTCGCTCCTGCGATGAAACGACCGTATCGAATTCCTCTTAGTGGTATATGGTTATACTTATTCTGCGCGCCGCCGTTGGTTTGCTGCTTCATCGTAATGTTCTTTGCAAAGAAGATTACGATCGTCGTGGGTATTATAGGAGTCGTGTTTTCTATAATCATGTATTACGTGGCTTTGGCCATCGCTGGGCCTTCTGGGAAGCTAATAAGGTATGATTTAATCGACGAACTATGACTATGCAGTGCTCGATTCAAATATCTCATCTCGAAAAGATGTATGAGAAAATTAATAATAGAATAAGAATTTTGTAATACCTACGAGTTGATTACTTTAAAATATGCGTTGATTGATTATTACTGTTGTTGTTGTTGTTGTTGTTGTTGTTGTTGTTTCATATATATATATATATATATATACGCGATGACTCTTCTATTATATACTATTACATTTTCTTACAAGAGAATACTTTTCTCGGTCCTAGATTGTTTTCTAAACTATTAGCAACTAGTATTCATCAGAAAAAATTATAAAAATCATTCCGATGATGATGACGAGTACGTAAGGCAATCTATCGCCGATCGGTTCCTTGAACATGATTGCTCCCCCCAAAACTGATAACAATATACCGCTTCTTTTCGCAGCAACAGCGTAGCTCGTAAACAAATGTTCTAAACTTTTTAAATATGCAAAAATGGTATACAACTCGCAAATACCCATACCGAACAGAATCAAAAATGTTTTTGGATTTTGTAAATGCGAAAACGCTTCTGGATTGCTCGCCGCCGTTAACATCCCCAACGGAGCGGCCATAAATATTCTTTGCAACGCGATATAGACGATTATCCCACCAGCGTGCAAAACCGACGCGTTCTTCCCGAGTTTATCGATATCCGACGTTAATCCCCATAAACCTGCGACACAGAACGAAATCAAAGAACCAGGTTGTTTCCTTAAAGCCAAAACCTGATTTTTTAACGATCCTTTAATAGACCTGCGCACCCTTCTCAAAACTCCTTCTCTCTTTGTAGAAGGAGAAGAAGTAGTAGTAGCAGTAATAGTAGTAGAAGTAGTAGTAGTTAGTATTCCCATCATTTGGTGGGGCGCTGCTTCTTTTCCCTCTCTTTTATTATAATTATCACCACCTACATCCGTGTCGTTATCGTTGTTATTATTATTGCTTTTACTCGCCGCGCTATTCAACCCGTACGCGCCTAACGTCATGACCAATACGCCGACGACCCCTCGCCCACTAGGAATCTCGTGCACGATGAAAAACGATAATCCTAACAACCACAAAGGCGTAAACGCCATATAAGGAGCGCATAACGAAATCGGCGTCAACTGTAAAGCCCTTTGAAACGCGACTGAACCGACACATTTTATGATAGCCGATACGCTCGCTAAAACGATCACTGTCTCATCGCACCCTCTCATTACGTTAACGTTCCCAGTCATTAGCAAATATACAAATAACGTTAAGCAGTTCAGGAATTCCATTAAAGCAATCGCATGTAACGCGTTCGGTATCGAATTCGAGATGTATTTTCTTAAGTTGTCCTGTACGCCGTTCCCTATCGCCGCCGAAAACGCCCACGCATATCCTTCCAACTGTTTTTGTAACATACTATATCACACCTTTCTCATGCACACACACAGAGAGAGAGAGAGAAGAAGAGATTAAGATTTAATTACAAACAACTTCTAGCAAAAGCTAGAAGTATCTTTTAGCGAATCTAACCCCTAGAGAGAGAATTTCCACGGTAGTCTTTACTCTCCCAGTTTCCAACTGATTATTTATTGTTTTCAAGTGAGTCCGCCCGTGTGTCGATGTGATTTGATGACCGACGTGAGCACACTTAAAACACGAAGTACTGAGCAGGCTCTCAATCTCTCAATCTTCTGAGTAATCAATCTCTCGCGTATTCGTAAATATGTTTTGTGTTCTTCGCTTTTCTGACGGGGTTTAGGGTTTTGTACATTAGGGTTTAGGGATACAAGGGAAACACAAAAAACGGGTGCCTTTTCCCCTTTGCCCCATGCCCCTAAACAACTTTTAACGGGCGGACTTATTAAATATAATTATAGTCATAAACACACACACACACACACACACACACACACACAGAGAGAGAGTGAGTGAGAGAACTGTTATTACTGAGATAGCGTAAATTAATAGTACTCTGCTTTGATAAAGTGCGCAAGCGTGTGTCTGTGCTGTGTGCGCGTGTTTGATTTCAATTGATTTATAAGAGAGACAGAGAGAGAGAGAGAGAGGGGGAGTTCGGGAAATAGAGAACAAAATAGAACCAAACAATTAATTGAGTAATAATGCCAGAACAACAAGCGTTCGACGTGCTAGTGAAACTTCTGTTAATAGGCGACTCGGGCGTAGGGAAGTCGTGTTTGTTATTGAGATATTCCGACGATAAGTTCAATACGTCGCACATAACGACCATCGGGATCGATTTTAAAATCAAAACGGTTGACTTGGACCAGAAAAAAGTGAAGATGCAGATATGGGATACGGCTGGGCAAGAACGGTTTAGGACTATAACGGCGGCGTATTATCGCGGTGCGCATGGGGTTTTGTTAGTGTACGATGTCACCGATGAAGGGTCGTTCGAGAATGTAAGGAATTGGATGCGGAATATCGAGTCGCACGCGAGCGAAGGCGTCGCCGTGGCGTTGATCGGGAATAAGTCGGATGTTAAGACGGAGGATAGGAAGGTTTCGAAAGAGCGAGGTATGCGATTAGCTGCTGAGTTTAAGATTCCGCATTTTGAAACGTCTGCGAAGAGTGGGTTAAGAGTGGAAGAAGCTTTTTCGGCAATGGCGAGGACTTGCGTCGGGAAGTTGTTACATAACGGAGGAGGAAGTGATAATCATAGAGGAGGAAGAAGTAAAGGGGATACGGTGACGTTAAGAGATAATACTAGAAAAGGCGCTCATAACAACAACAACAACAAAAGTAGCTGCTGTTAAGTAGTTGCTGCTAGCAAAAACAATAATTCTATCTTTATCTAATTTTCTCGTCATCTTCTTGACCATTTGCGAAAGCGAAAATACGAAACTGTGTTTTCACCTCCAGCGACGTATTCAAAATCGCAGGTTGGATGAACGGCAACGCAATTTAATATACGCTCTTGAGCGTGGCCGTCTAGGTTTTTAAGAGGCACTTCGATCGGTTTGTGCCAATTGCCAATTCTGCCAAGCCCTTTACTCTTGCCGTACGTATCCGAACTATCAGCTTTTTGTTTTTCTTTTACGTCGTCGTTTTCATAGTCTAGGTCTAGGCCGTCTATCCATTGATAAGAGTGCGGGTCATTCGCAGCAACATCTAATACTGATATTCCAGAATCGTAAACGTTTGGTAAAATAAGTTTTTGACCATCGTTTGACCACGAGCACGTGCGCCTACCGCTATAATTGCGCGCAGCATCGTTATCTTCTTCAGCATCCCATGGCGATGGTGGACAGTGTGCGTGTGTAATCAACGATTTACCTTGAGAACAGATTCGTTTCATATCAATCACGCCCGTTCTCCCGTTTGAACAATGGAATGCTATTCTAGAAGTATCTTTCGGGTCAAAATCGGTCCAATACACTTGGGAATTATCTGAAAATGTAGCACCGTGTATTTTAGTGAACAAATTCGATATATTCCACGAACATAACGCGTCGTTGTTCTTTATGCCGTTACCTATTTTACCGAGCTCCCAGTTTGAAACCGTTTTCCTTGCGTCCCATAAAACAACTTTCCCACACGACGTACCAGCACAAATAAGCTGTCCATCGCCTGTAACGTTCACGCAATTTAAAACCGATCTCAAAGGCGCACTGAATTGCGAACATGGCCTTCTTGGATCACTCTTCTGCCTCGGATCAAACGAAAGTACGAGACCATTTCGATTAGACGCGAAAATACGATTCCCATCGTCGCACGAAGCGAGTGAAAGTAACCCACTCCTTGAAGTTCCATCTGAAGTAATCTGAGCGATTAAGCTTTGTGTAGCCGAAGTATATGTATCTTGCTGTTGGCTTGGATGCGAAGCTGATGATTGTTCGCGAGACGAAGGTTGAGCTCTGCCCTCGATGTCGTGAAAAGTAATCTCATCGCTTCGTTCGGAAACGGTTGCAATAATACCTTCTCTCACCCATATAGCACTATCAATAGGATGACGAAGAAATTTTTTATACGTTGGCGCGTATATACTCGCCGGTAATTGAATCGTATCACCTCCGTATGGGTAAATATTCACGTCTGAGGTTTTATGTACCGAAAGCGTCCCTCCAGTTCCAGCGCACGCGATAAACCTTCCAGTCTTATCGAATTTAACGCACGAAAAAATATTTTTATGCGAAGACATCCACTCAGCGTTTTGGTTTCTCGGAATCACGAGCTGCGCGGTTGCACTCAACGTAGCATCTTGTCTGTACTCGACCTCTTCGGCATCTTCTATAGTTCTATATTGCCTCTTCGCAACATCGTTCAAACAATTATTCGCCGCTAATATCCTACTCTTACACAACTTAGGAAATCTTTCGCAAGCGAGCGCGCTAGAGCGCTTCAAATCTTCGCACATCTTCACGCACTCGTGCACTAATCTATTCTTCCTACTTTTATAATAGACGCATCTATATCTATATGCAGCTTTGTGTAGTTCTCTTATGTCTTCATCGATCTTAATTTGCCTTTTTAGTAATCGCAGCGGCTTCTCTTTTTCTCCATCAGTTTTTGATGTTTTCAAATTTAACAAACTGAAAACTAATCTTCTCCAACGTTCGACGCAGACGACGACGACGCCTTCTTCTTCTTCTTCTTCTTCGTCATCATCATCATCAACACCGTCTCGTTCATCTCTTGGAAACCGCTCATCATCATCATCATCAAAATCATCAAAATCATCACAATCATCAAAACCATCCTCCTCGCGTTTCCAATCGCTCGTCGTCCTCAAAAAGAAATCTTTCGAAACCGCGTCGTTCTTTCTTCGTTTTCTCGCTCCTTTTTCTGCTTCGGCTGCGATGATGCAATCGCGCGATCGCTTCAGCTCGCAGTCGCGAGTCGTGGATCTTTCTAGCGCGGAGGACATTTTGATCACGATTTACTTGTCGATGTATAATCTTTCGCTATTGTTTCCTTTCGTTTCCTTTTGATCGAGCGAAAATGTCGTTTTGGAAAAACTCTTCGTAATAATTATTTCGCGTTTAATTGTTAAAAAAGAAACGCGCGGAAGTAAATGATCGATGATCGAAAGAACGAAATCGAGCGCAAGAGATCGACAGCGAAAGAGCTCGTCGTGGCCTTACAGTTGAACGACCAAGAAATGCTCTCTAAAGCTATTAACAAAGGCGCGAGTGCGAAAGAGTTCTTGCGGTTCGATTTCGACGCAGTGCGTGGAGAAAAAGGGCGATTGAGAGCGATCCATTTAGCGGCAAGAAATGGGCATTTAAATGCAGTGAAAGACCTTATTCGGAAGTATTCGTGCGATGTAGATGAAGAGGATGGGTTCATGCGTACCGCGGTGTTCCATGCCGTTTTGTTCGATAGAGTCGACGTGGTGAAGGCGCTCGTGAATGAGTTCGAGAGTGATTTAGGGTGTTGTGATTCGTTTGGCGATACGGTCGTGAGCGTATGCGCGAAAATCGGGAGCAGCGAGTCAATGGAGGTTTTGATCAATGGGAAGAATAAGAAAGGAAAAGCGGATATAAAGACGAGTAGGGGGAGGTTTGGGTTGCCTCCAATAGTCGAGGCTTCGTGTACGAGGACGGATTATGAAACGTTCCCGAAAGTCGCGAATATGTTGAGGGAGAATATCGAAGAAGAGTTTACTGGGAGATTTGTGACGAGTAGTGGGAGACATAGGAGTTTTTTGATGTTAGCGTGTGGATTAGGGAACGATTGTGCGGTTAGGTTTTTGTGCGATGAGTGGAAAATGGATCCGAACGGGTTTGAGGATGACCAAGACGGTTCGTCGCCGCTGGAAGTCGCTAGGGAAGGTAAATTTGAAGCTTGTGAGAGGGAACTATTGAAAAGAGGCGCAAAGGAAAGGAAACAAGAACAAAGACAACAACAACAACAAAGAGAGAGTAGTAAGAATACAGTAGGAACAGTAGCAGCAGAGAACGAAGACGATAAAGCTCGATTGCAGGAACTCTTAAGAGAACGTGAACGACTTAGTTTTATCGTGCAAGCGAACGAAGACGAGATTTTTCAAACAAGCATGCGCGAACCTCGGATAAGGAAAGCTGTTGATGATATCATGGAAAATTTCCTTAGCGTTGAAAAATACGCAGGTGATGAAGAAATCATGGCGACACTATCGAAATGGAGAGGGTGCCAGCGTTTTTTCAAGACGAGAGGAGAAAAAGTCGGGCTAGACGAACTGGTCATTAAAGAAGGACACGAAGACGAAATAGAGAAGCGGAAAGAACGGATGGATCTTTTAAGCGAACAGGCGAAATTCATTATAATGGATGTTGCTAAGAAAATGCCAAAAGGAAGTACGGATTCGTTCGATTTTGCAAAGCTGACAAAAGAAGAAAAAGAAGGTGACGATGATGATATCGATATTGTCAAAGATGAGAACGGTGTAGCTTCTTCGAAAAAAACTGCCAAGGAGGTTAAAGCGCGAAGAATGTTCTATTTGCGCGTGTGTGTAGCTTCGATTCAATTCCTTCCTTTAATAATTTTATTTTATTTACGTTTTTTCCGTCCGGAAACGTTAAATTTGAATCCTGCACGAAAGCGTAAACCAGCTGCTGCAAATGGTAATAGCGATTTTAGCGAATTATAATATATTAAAAACATACATCTAATAGTCTGTAGATCTAGGCGATGACGAACGAAGCGAATTTTCTCTAGACCTGGATAAGTACTCTTGCAAAACGGCATCTGCGTCGGCCATTTCATCGTCCAATTGAGCAGTTCTAGATCCTTCTCTGCGTTGGTTGCTAAGTAACTTTCTTCGTGGCGCTTCCTCTCTCCCGACGTTTATTTTAGGCATCGATGGCATGCGTTCTAGGTTCGTATTACCATCTCCGGACTTTTTACTGCGAGATTGACTTTTTACATTTGGCAATGTGACGTTCTTTGAAAAGATCTGCGCTTCACGTAACTTTTCTTCCAAAATCTGCGTCTTACGCTTCTCCTCCTCCAGCTTTTCATTGGCATATTCATCGGCTTGCTGCTGCGCATCGCTTATCATGCTATCGGCTCGATGCATCGCTTCAACTTTTGCTACCTCAGCTTTTTCTGCACGATCGCGATATATCGCAGCTTCTTTTTCCGCTCTTCCAGCGGCTTGACGAGCCGTACGAACGGCGTCTCTTGCCGCACGTTTTGTTTGCTCAGCAACAGCGTGAGCGCCTTGCAACGCTTGCCATGTCTGTTTAACGCGTTTTTCGAGTCGCAGATTTTCGGTTTCTAACGCGCGGAATGCTTCAGACGCGTCACCTGACGTTGTCTTCAACGCCGCTTCAGCTTGAGATCTTCGCGCATCTAAATCTGAAACTTCTTGTTCGAGTTGACGGATTCTATCAAATGCTTCGTCAGCGTGTTCGGCGTGCTTTTCTGCCTCAATCATAGCCGCCTCAGCGCGCTTTGCTTTAATACCCAGTTGTTTCACTTCTTCCTCGAGTTCTTTAATTCTATCAGAGAATTTAGCCTTATCTTCCTCTATGCGCTTTGACTCTTCAAGTCTCATTTGCGCCTCGGCAAGCTGATCATGAACTTTTTGTGTATGCTTTTCTGCTTGTTCTTTCTTAACTCGCACATCACGCAAGCCATCGGCTAATCTTTGCACGAGACCTTTTGCATTCGCTAATTCAACATCAACGTGAGCTGCCTTTTCTTCAGCATTTTTCCTTTTCTTTTCGGCGGCGTCTAAGGCAGTCGTCAATCTATCCGCATCTTTTTCAGCGCGAGTTTCGATTTCCTTACATCGTCGCTCAACTCGAAAAATTGCAATATCCGCTCGTTTCTCTGCTCCCGCGGCATGTTTTCGAGCATCTGCTAAAGCTATTCTTGCTTGTGCAACTTCATCGGCATGCTTTCGAGCTAAACTTGTCGCTTCCATGGATTCCATTCGGGCGGCGTCTGAAGCTATTTTTGAGGATAGCTTCGCATCTTCTAAAGCAGCTTCGGCTTCTTCAGCTCGCGTCGTTTGTTCTCGAATTGAACGCATGAAATCTGTCCGAGCGTCTTCGAGATCTTGTGCGAGGTCGTTACGCTCGGCGCGAAGTTCTTCAGCTGCACGAATGGCTTGCATTTTTTCGTAATAATTCGCCGTTGTCGATTTGAGGTTTTCATCTCGTTCTTTATCGGCAACAGATGATTTGTATGCAGCAAATTCGATTTTTATGCGCTCGATTTCTATTTTCAAATCGTTCTTCGCTCTATCTGCATCGTCTCGAAGCTTTAATGCTGTTGATATTTCATTTTCTAGATCCTTAATCTTCTTTGCGTACGCGCGTTCGACTTCTTTCGCGGCTGCTTTTGATTGTGTTTTTTGAGCTTGCGTGGCCATTTCGAGTTGGCGTTCAAGATGTTTACACGATTCAATCTTTGCTTGTAATTCAATGGTTACTGCTTCAACTTTTTCGTTGAACTTTGATATTTCAGCGTTCTTATCACTCTCGAGCGACATGAAGCGAGTCACCGCTTCTTTAGCATCCTTTTCAGCCTTCTCCCTCTGTTCATTAATCTCTTCGCGATGCTGGTTCGATGCCTCGAGTTCTTCTCGAAGCGCTTCCATTTGTTCTAATAAGCGTGTTTCTGTTTCTTTCTTCACGGCATTTGTTTCCTTCTTCGCAGCAATCTTTGATTTTTCAAACAAAGCTTTCGTCTCCTCGAGTTGTTCTTGTAATTTCTTCACTTCTGCCGTTTTTTCTTCTCTAATTTTCGTGAGTTCTGAACTCATCGTAAATACGTTGCCTTCAAGTGTTTCGACTTCTTTTTGCAAAGTCGTTTTCGTTTGCTCGAGCTCTTTTAAGAGCGCCGGTTTCACCTTCGGAGTTCTCGGCGTAGCTTGCTGGTCTTCAATATTCTCAAGACGTTCTTCAAGTCTTAACTTTTCGCGCTTTAACGATTCGAGTTCGGCGATGGCCGAATCTCTCGCGAGCTCGGCCGATTTAGAGCGTTCTGCGTAGTTATTGGCGCGACGCTCACTTGCATCGTGAATTTGACGCAAAGAATTCAGCTCCGCGCGAAGACTCGCCATGGTCTCGTTTCCAGTCGTCATCGAAAGATCGTTTTCATCGTCGTCATCGCTATCGTAAGAGTTATCCAATAATCGCCCTGAGACTTCGGTGTAGATTTGTTTTTTCTTCTCTGTCGTTGTAAGTGCGCTTCCACTCGGGCTATTTGTCAATGCCAATGACATTTCTAATTCTCTCGCGAGCGTTGCTAAATTCTCGTCTCGCATTTTCAATTCGGATTTCGATTTTTCCAGAACCTCGGTTAATATTGCAAAGTCGTTCGAAATTGTTAAAAGCTCGCGCTCGAGCTGAGAACAATTCATACGTTCGGCCGTTAGTTCTTCGTTGGCCGCGTCAAGAGCATCTGCGGCGTCTTTAGCCGCTTTTGAAGCATCTGCGCAATGAGACTCTAATTTTTCTATTCGCATTTTCAAATCATCAACGATTTCGGGAGTGATGTTTTTGTAATTCATGATGTCATTATTATTACTATCGTCGTCTTCGTCTTCAGCGTTTTCTAGTTTGTCGTTTTCATTTCTTCCAGTTGTCGTTGTTGCAGATATACTACTACTTTCTTGTCGCGCTTGTAATAAAAGTTTCTCGAGCTCGTTAATTTTCGCGCCGTCGGTCTTTGCGCGCGATGCAGCGGCTTCCATGGCAACTCTTGCCGTTGCAATTGCTCTGTCTGCTTTCTCTTTTGCTTTATTTGCGAGTTCTTTTTGTGTTGCGATTTCTAATTCCCATTCGTCCTTATCTTTCTGCGTAATTTGGCTCACGACCGAAGGCGATCGAGGCGATTTTGGCCCAGTATTTAACGGTGGTTTTGAAGCCGACCTCGGCGTCGCTGGCGGCGAAAAAGTGCTATCCATTAAGTGCGAAGTCTTCTCCGCGACCGCTGCGTCCAACGCATCGCGTAAACTCAAAATAATCTGTTCATCGTTTTCCTTTTCTTCTCTATAGCTTTGCTTCACGATTTCGAGCTCTTTCGCGGCGTCTTCGAAAGCGAATCTTAACAACTTCGCGTCGGACTCGAACTTCTCGCGTTCGATCTTCAAAGTCTCCCTCAACTCATCTCTCTGCATTTCATACTCTCGCCTGCGTTTCTTCTCTCGTTCTAAATCGTTCTTCTGTTCTTCGCAGAGCTCCTCGCGCTTTCTTAAATCGCCTCGTATTCGTTCGATCCTTTCTTCGTACGCTCGCGTCGTTTTCTTCGCGCGTTCATCGAATCCCTTCTTCGCCTCTGTTTCGCGTGCAACTACTCTCTCGAGCTCTTTCTCGAGCTTATTCGCTCTTTTCTTTTCCTTCTTACGTTTCTTTTCGTCGCTGTTCCTAGAACTTTCGCTCGCGCTCGTTACATTTTCAGCGCTCTCCTCGACTACCAGTCTTGGCCAAATCATGCCCTGCTTTTTAGTGTTGTTGGTATGGTGTTTACCGCGGACATAGAATCGATCCATACCGGGAATTAATATGCAGAGTTTACATGGTCAGTAAGTGCTCTGCGTCAATCGCTACTCTTTTCAACTGAGCACGACTGATCGCTTCGTGAACGAACGAGCGCCTTGGTTCTTCTTCGAGTGCGTAAAAATCGATATCTTAAACACAGAAACAGACGGAAACGAAGAATTGTTACAAAAATGCATCGCACGTTTCTTTTCAAAAGTACGCCTGTGTGGCGAGCTTGGTTGGACTAAAGAAACGAAAAAAAGGAGCAAAACAAAGCGTACCTCTTGGTCTCTCGGTGATTGCGAGTGCGTGGACCGGTCGTCTGCGTCGTCCGCGTCCGCGTTCGAGCTGTCCATTTCGGTCTCGGATTTTGGGGAGCAATGCACGTTTTGACCAGAGTTTGGATTTCTTCATTTATTAAAGTAAATATTTATTTTCGCGGCTTTTATTTAATCGATCGATTGATCGATTAGAGCGATCAGTAGGAAACGAACGGAACCAGGAACGAGATTAAGAGAGATTAAGAGATTAAGAGAGCGATGGCGAGAGGGATTTTGAGACCGTTCTGTGAATTCGCATTCGCTCGAATGGAGGAGAATAGTAATAACAGTAATACTACTCGTAATAATAATACTAGTAATAATAACAGGAACAACGACGCAGAAGAGGAAGAAGAAGAAGAAAACGAACGAAGGAATAAGAACGAGACCGTGCTCGAGACGACTGCGGAGTACTTATTGAAGAAACCGAAACAAACGGACGAAGAGAGAGCGGAAGAGAAGAAGAAGAGAACCAAGGAGAAGAAGAAGATAGCTCAGACGTATGAGATGATAAAGATACCGACGCACGAGGAACAAGCGCAAGGCGATGTCATGAACAATTGTGTAGTGAAGACCGTTCTGTCGGGCGTGATGGGCGGGTTTCTAGGTTTAGCGATGGGCGTTTTCTTTGGAGCGTTCGAAGTACCGGATATGAACGCGCAGAAGATGACCGTGATGGAGACCGTGAAGAGTACGGCGAGGAGTACGGCTGCGAAATCGGTGAGTTACGCGAAAGGGTTTGCCGCTTTTGGGGCGTTATACGCCGGGAGCGAATGCGTGGTCGAGCAAACGAGGGCGAGGCATGATATTTATAATAGCGCGTATGCTGGGTGTTTTACTGGGGGGACTATGGCAGCCAGAGCGGGGCCCAAAGCTGCGTGTATTGGGTGTGGGACCATGGCCGCGTTGAGCGTTGCGATGGACCATTTCATGGGTTTGCATTAAAAGTTGTGCAGAGATAGAGCGACGGTAAAAATGATAGATAAAATAGTATTTTGTATACACACATTCTCTGTTACAAATATTTACATACACACGCACACACACACAGCATTCGAGGGTTGTTCACTCTCAAAAACTTTTATTATATAATATTATCTCTTTAGTCGTAATAATCACACGTCGCTCTTTCGAAGCAAACGCGTTTCGACTTTTAACGTCTTTATACAAAATACTTTTAACACACACATGACTTTGACTTTTTAACTTTGAAGAAGCTCGTTCACGTAAAGGCTTAGAGAGACGGAGAAGATATATACACACACAATTACAGGCTCTCATTCTCTCTCTCTCTCTCTCTCTCACTTCGATTTCTTATTTTACACGGATACATAAAAAATGAATACTTTTCATACACACACAAAACACGGGCGTTTTTGTATGGTTTTATTGTTCCTCGGCGGACAAATTATTATAATAATTATTATTATTATTATTATTTGCGTCGTTTTCGCCGGCCAGAACCATCAACAAAACGGCACCGTCGTAATCAGTCACGACAAAGGGAGAAGAAACACGCATTGGACCCCCCATTTCAGGACGCCACCCGCCGACGATACCTCGCGCTTTTGGTTCGATGTTGTTGTTCTTCGTGTGAACTGTATGACGCAGTTTCAAAGGCGCGTTGGCAACAAACCCGGTCTGATTTTTAATTCTTTCAACCGCTGGATTTGTGAACATCGGCATCGCGGCACTGACATTATTGTTGACAAAATGTGCATTGGCGTTGGCGTTTGCAAGAGCGTAACTGGCAGTCCCGGCAGATCCATTCTTACGTCGCTTTTGTCTCGGAACGATGACGCTCACGACGTGTCCGTCTTCGTCTCCAGCGAGCTTTCCCAACTTGAATCTCACACCGCACGCGTTACATAACGTCTTTGCTCCAAACGGTCCGTTTCTCCACAAAGGCGTTTTTTGTGTACGACAAAACGCGCACGTCTTACTCGCGCACGGTTTCGGCAACGAATCATCAATGATTGGTTTCGCAAGTTGTAACGAGTGTTTTTGTTGTTCTTGTTCTTGTTCTTGTTGTTCAGCAGAAGTAGAAGCATCGTCAATAATAGTAGACTCTTCGTTCAACGAAGCGTCAATAATCATTGGCGGAGATGGAATATGGTCGACTTCATCGTCCGAAAGCGTAGACTCCTTATGACTCGTCGCTTCAGAGTTATCTGACCTGGTCATTTTCGACATTATTGGCATTTGATATTGATGATGATGCTGATGTTGCTGTTG
>Ga0115001_10000572_pt1 | contig 27462 bp, 18 predicted proteins | sample ArcticOcean_MG_C_12_FD_89869 | JGI IMG/M metagenome (GOLD analysis project Ga0115001, IMG submission 89869) | Marine microbial communities from western Arctic Ocean - ArcticOcean_MG_CB8_130 | ecosystem: Environmental > Aquatic > Marine > Oceanic | place: Arctic Ocean: Canada Basin | collected... | reverse complement strand
TACCAAGTGCCTCCACTTAGATAGTACCACCATCCATGTTTGTTATCTTCTATAATCTTAAACTTACCTTTTGGTAGAGGGGAGGCCTTCTTAGAAGCTCTTGCTATATACTTTAACACAGGGACTCCATCATCCCAAGTCTTTTTTGTTGACCTTGCAGATACAGTCTTGTGATTTTCTGTATTTGTTGCAGTATATACCTTAAATGCAGGGTCATCAGCTAAAAAAGACTTAAATACATCTTCATTAATTGACTCATCCATATCAATTGGCTCACCTTTAACAGCATCATTAAAGTTGGCCTCAGCCTTCTGAACAATCTTGTGATATTTGATCAGAGAGTCTTTTAGCTTTTCTTTCTTTTTGGGGTCTGATTCTTTAACAAAGGCCTTTCTTATCTTCTGTTGTTGAAGCTGCACCTTTTGCAGTGCTTCTACAGCAATAGTAAACTTCTTTGTCATAGAGACTTCTAAGACAGACATTATCTCTTCTTTTATTAACGATTTAATATCCATCATAATTATGTCCTCATATCATAGAATGACTTATCCATGTCTACTTTCTTCAATGCAAGCTTAAACTTCTTATATGACACCTGTATTTCTCTTGCATTCTTAATCATATCTTTTCTGTAGTAATCTTCCTCAGAGAATCTTCCTGTATTGCCATCTTTGCTATCCCTCTCCTTACCTTTAACTATTGAATTTTCAGCTTGTATAAAGTACTCAAAGCTTCTAATGATATTTGTGTATGCACTAGTTACAATATCTAGATAACCATCCCATCCTCGGCCCACCTTACCTTTTTTAAGCATACTAACTTTTAACTCAATAGACTTTCCGTATTCCTTGACCACTGCATCCACCATCTTTGCAACCTGCTTGCCTGGGTCTGAGTCACCTAGCCTTTGGTTAATTAACTCTTCATATCTTTTTTGGTTATCTTCTTTGACCTTCTTTGCAGAGATAAGTGCAGTTGCACCTGCCTTTGCTTCTGATCTTTCACCTGTCTTGCGATTAGTTCCGTGGTCTTTAGCAGCACCAATATAATCTACATTCCATACTTCATCAGCAATGCTATTGAATCTCTTAAAGTTATTCATCTCTTTAGCACGCGTCCCCATAGCGTCATTGCTTCGTCTAAAGGAGGTACTCTTAGTTGTTGAATAAGATTCTCGGGAGACATATACAATCTTCTTTCCTATAGTAACACCTAGAAGATTAGGGCCAAATATCCGCTGGTCCCATGAATCTTTTGAATATGGGTTGTCTTTGGCTTTATTAATAAAGAAGAAGTTCATACCCTTACTAGTATCTAAACCCTTCTTTGTAAAGCTATCAGGCACCTGATCCCAAGCTATTCCGTGTGCATTGTGTAGCATCTGAAATACATCTTTATCTCTACCTTTTAGCCTGTTTTTAATCATTGCGACATTTTTAGATGCAAACTTCTCTGTTATCAATGCAGCCTTGCCTTCTGTAGTTAACTCAATAAAACACTCTTTTATTAAGTTTGTTAAGTCTTTTTTATTCATTTTTATTCCCTGTTATTTATATCTATATTAATAATAAATATCAAATTAGTTCCAAAATATAAGCTTACCAAGTATGCCTAATACTGCGATCCATACCGACCAAATTGCACCATTTGCTTTCTTTCTAAATTCTGTGTTACGATTTACTCTAGATATAGTCCCATCATCTGGGTCTAATAGCCTAATCTTAATTTCTCTTATGTCGGCCTTAAGCCCTAATAGCTCCTGATGGAGTTGTTCGTTAGTTAGTCTCGCCATTTCTTAGCTCCTTCCTTTAATTCTTTTACTCTATCATTAAATATAAGTTCTAATTCTTTGACCCCTTGGCCACCAGTCCACTTCTCAATTGATCCATCTTCTGTAACATATTTTTCACCTTCCCTTGAAGACAAGAATTCAACATATTCAGATTGTATATTTGCAATCCATGCATCAAAGTTCTTTCCGTGTTCTCTCTTAAAGAACTCTTCTCTCTTTCCTTCAATTATCATCTTAGTTTCCCACTTTACATGACAATGAAAGCAGTGCTTCATTAGATTCCATGCACCTTTATCAAATTTGTGCTTCATCCTAGTATTACACTTAGGACAGCTAATAGGTACTCTAAGTAATTCTCTTGCTACATCTAACTTTGTAACATTTTGTCTTACTCCATCCTTAATGGTCCATGTCTTCCCTCTTTCGGTCCAGACATCACCTTCTACTTTCTTTATTCTTTTTGCTCTATAACCTGTTTGTATTTCTGTAGCTGTGTTGTAGTTGCCTGTTGCCAGGTTTCTCATCCTACTTACTCTACTTTCTTTTATTGACTTTTTCATATAACTATATTAAATCTTTTAATTTACCTACTATTATTCCATCAGCCATAGAACCCTTCCCTTTTGGGTTCCACCAATCTTTTGGCTGGTCTTTTAGCCTTGCTGATGTCTCTTTATTTCTCTTTGAATATGACTTAACTCCATCTTGCGCACTTGTCTTCATCTTTCTATTGTAGTTTTTAACCTTATCAAGATCATTAAGCTTTGTTGGTTTGTTCTGCTGTCTTCTATATTTTCCACCAGGTTCTGGAGTACCAGCCTCAGGTGCATCTTCTGGTGATAGTTGACCTGCCCATGGCCAAGCCTCTTCATCTCCAGTGGATAGGTTAACATAGTTTAAGCTTTCAGGAGGAATATGGTATGTGTTGTCACCATGACCTCTCCATGTTCTTTGTTCTGGGCTTAATGGTGGGGTATCATCTCTAAGCTCACCTGCATGCTCTTCCTCACTGTCATATATAGCATCTGCTACTGGGAATTGTACTTGTGTCATCCCTTTACCTAGACCAGAAGGAGAGACATGTCTCTCTCTACCTGCCTTAACATATATACCATCTGGCCATGCATCACCACTTGGTAGACCTACATCAGTAGGTGTGTGTTCTAATATCTTTTTCAACTTTATCATATAATATAAATATCTTCTCTCAACTTAAAAATGTTATTAAAAGTATATCATTCCTGTAATTTGGTTTATTGGTGCAAATGCTCCTGTTAATTTATATGTGTTCCCTTTGTATACAAATACTAGACCTTCTGTAGGTACAATAGTACTAAACCCTCCCATTGCAGCAATTTTGTTAAGTTGTGCAGATAGCTTATTCATATTCTTTATATCACCACCTTTTCTAACATGCTTAATTGCAGCTGCAACTTGCTTTCTCATGTTTTGTACTGTCTTATCTGGGTTTGCAGCAAGAAAGCCATCTACATTCTTAAGTACCTCAGCTCCTAACTCAAAGAATAGAGTCTCAAAAGCAAACATATTCTTTTTTACTTGATCAGCATGTTTTAGCTTATCAAACTTAATTGCTTTAGCTAGTGAACCTTCATCTTCTATTGTCTTCTTATTTAGCCTGAAAGACTTATCAAAGAATGCCCATCTCTTGACTAAGCCCATCTTAACTGTATTGTTAACATCTCCTAGATTCTTACCTATAAAGCTTTCCCACCAAGCTTGATGATATTCACCAAATGTATTTGAATCCTTCATGCCATATTGTGACATTAATTTAGACAACCTTTTAATAAAGTAGGACTGCTTATCAGAGAAGTCTTGATGAGGTTTCATCTTAAGAACTTTTGGTCCAATAACTTTAAAATTCTTTTGTACACTTGCATTAACTTGGGCTATCATTCCTGCCAAGATTCTAGCTCCATCATTTACTGCACCAATTGCTTTGCCGTCCTTATATTGTAATACATTATGAAATTGTAAATATGGTGCATCATAAGTTATTACGTTTGCGGAAGCAGGGTACATGATTTCCATATTAACCCAGTTATTACCGTTATTAAATATCTTATCTCTTTGCTTGTCACTTAGACTTCCAATAGATTTAGACAAATCATTCATTGCATAATTAAATGCTTTCTCAATGTTTCCTCTATTCTCAAACTTCTTTGCAACAGCCTTAGAGTCCATCCCACCTCTTTTAACATCTCCAGTATTCCTTGCAGCCTTTAAGCCTTTGTTCCAGCTTATAAATAGATTTTGGCCATCAGTCTTTTCTGTAGCTACTTGGTTTAGATCAAGTCTTCCCTGTAAGGATGTTCTTATTATTTCTTTAAAGTCACCAAATGTTAGACCTTTATCATCAAATGGGTGAGCCATGTGGCCGTATGCACCACCTTCAGTTATTAAACTTTCTGCTAGCATGTCACCATTTGCCTTAGTTTTATCTTTATTCTTTTTACCCACTTCAGCACCTATCCAGTTAACAAACTCCCAGCCTATCTGAGATGCTATTCTTATAATGTGCTTTTTATATTGAGTGAATGCAGGTCTTGGTTCTAAGTCTTGAAAGACATTTGTTCCAGACATCTTACCCTTAATTCCAGTCGACCAATATGAAACTGCACCAGTAGGGCCCTTAGGGTATTGTGTATCGTGAAAGAAGAATTCATCTTCTCCTGCTATATAATCTAACACCTTCATTCCTCTGTTAACATCCTTTTCTAGTGCGCTTCCAAATCTTTTCCATGACTTTTGATTTCCCCACCATCCACCAGGACCATCATCTACTTCTGTTGCACTATTTGCTGTAGAGAATGTTGATATTTCTTTTATTATACTTGCTATGCTTTTATCAATACAGAAATTTTCCATAATCTCTGTTAGTGATTCTAGCTTACTTACTATAAGATTGTAATTTTTTGTGTGGCCAAATATTCCCTTAAATAATTTTACTTTTTCTTTCTTATCTATTGATGTGTCACCCAAAGCCTTTCTAATAGTTGTACCTGACATCTCACCATATCCACTAACCTTTAGTGATACATGAGGTGCCACTATTATGTATGCGCCCTCCTTATATCCTACATCAGCTTTCCCTTTCCATTCTTGGAAGAACTTACCTTTTAGTCTGCCAGCATCTTTTGCACCAAACATAAATACTGCTGCAGTAGTTTCTGGATCATACTTTTTTAATATTTCTGTAGCTTGGTATGGGCTTTTTACTTGAACTACATCTTTAATTCCGTGAGAGTTTATTATCTTTTTCTTTTCACTGAATGAGAATGGTGATTTTGGAAGGTCAACCTTACCACTAGTTGCTACATACGCATCTGGAAACTTAGACTTTAACCAATTAAATGTTTTTGCGTGGTGCTTGCCCATAGGCTGGAATCTACCTGGGTAAATTGCAACTATTGTTTTAATCTTAGACTCTTCTTTTAATATATTTTCTACTAGCCAATTATCTAATTTCATTTGTATTCTCCATATTATATAAATATCACAAGTGACATTTTATTCTTAGCTTGGAGTTATTCCAAAGCTAATGTTTGCACTATATAGCGCAGAAGCTACTCCTGGAGCAATATATTCCAGGGATAGGAATTGTTTCGATGCATCAAAAATCTTAGCTGCTCCACCCATGTTTGTTGCAACATTATTTACACCTGAAGCAATTGTTGCTGGTGCAATACCTGCATCATATTGACATATTCTCAGGACAAATGAACCAGATGCTGCAAGAACTGTAACTGGAAGCTTAAATATTTTTGCGCCATAAGGGAGTGTAATTGTTGCAAAGGTATTCTTTAAAGCTGGTACTGTAAGGCTACCTCCTCCGGATCCCCAGTCTGAGTGCAGACTATGAAATTCTGATGGTACAACATTATATGATGATAGATTTTTATGTGTTGTAGTATTGTGTGCAAAACTTATTGAACCAGTAATAGAGCCGTAGAATTGGTGAGAATGTGTAGCACTCTTGCCATAAAGAAAGTGTGTCAAACTTGTATCAAATCCGTAATTCAACTGGGTTTGGGATCCTAGAAATAGGCCGGTTTTGCCATCAACATCATATCTAGATGCATATACATCACCACTTGAACTTATATTACCTGAGGCTGTTATATGGCCAGCAGCTACTTCTAATCCGGTATTCTTTATTCGGATATTTGGAGCAGTATAGTCTATAACTTTATCGGCAATTGATATATCATTAAAGGTGCCGACATTTGCATATAAATTTCCACTTGAGCTTATATGGCCTGAGGCTGTTATATGTCCTAAATCGTTAAATGTTCCTATATTTCCTAATATAGTTCCACTTGAACTTATATGGCCTGAGGCTGTTACATGTTGTGTGCTGTCTGTTGATGGCCAGCCTAAATTTATATAACTTCCTGCAATTCTTGTTCCGGAGGCATCTTCTCCAAACTGTAGGTTTCCTCCATCCGGTGAGATTGATGACATACCATTTGTCTTAACCTTAGAAGTATCTATCTTTCCACTGGCACTAAAGTCACCAGACATTGTAACATCACTTGTAAATTCTGCTGAGCCTGCAGATATAAACTTCTCACCTGCAGTTATAATCTTTGCTTTAAAGTTTGCATTACCAGCAGATGCATCACCTACTTGCAATCCATTTGTACCATCAAACTTTAGTGTTCCCTCTTTAGCACCTGTCCCTGCATTCCTAAATTCAATTGTATCTCCGTCTGTTACTATGTGATTAAATGCACCAGATACAGCTGAAAGGTCACCACTCATACTTACATTAGAGGCAGTTACTGCTCCAGACATAGATATATGTCCTCCCTCAATAGTTACATCAGAACCTTTTACCTTAAACTTGCCCGAAAACTGTAATAGGCCTGCGCCTGGGTCTATTGAAAATAGATTAGTAGTGTATAATGATTCACAAGTTGCAGTGGCATTATTTGAGTCTACAAATGGTATATAATATGTTTGATTTGCTGTAGATAAAATAGTCTTTACTTTGTCTGCACACCCTGCACTATCAGCCGTAGTTGCACTATTTGCTGTGTTTGCTGTGTTTGCATGTTCTGCATTAGATGCATTAGATGCAGAGTTTGCGTATGATGATGATAGCTCATATGTTATTTCATGTGATGCAGATAGTGCATATGAAGCAGATATAGCAAATGAAGCTGTTGAAACTGAGTTTGAATCTAGCATTACTAGTGAACCAGTTCCGTCCATTATTTGCCCACTTTCAGATATCTGCAAGAGACGCTGATAAGTGTCTTGTATGTTTTGGCTTGTTAGATCGTTTGCCATTTATAACCCCTTTATCTTCTTTTTTGAAGAACTTTTATTATTCCGTCTATAACCTTTTCTTTTTTAACCACAGTATTTTTTTGTATATATTCAGCTACTATTGTATTTAGCTTTCCTCTCTTAATACTTAGGTTCTTAATGTTGATGTCCTCTTTAATAAGAAGCTTCATAATGCTAACAATGTGAGATCTATCACTTTTGCTTACACCTTTGGCTGCCTTAATACCAGTTATTGATATCTTTGGCTTGCCTGTCTCTTTAATAACTTCCTTACTTTGAGACTTAACTTCAACAGTTACTTTTTTACTTGCCTCTACTGAGAACTCTGAGCTCCATGGGACAAAGTATGTGTCATCAGCAATCACTTCTAATTTTATATTTCCAGATTCACTTTCGCCTAACAAACCTTTAAGCTTCTTTACTGGTATACTACACTTTCCACCTTTTGAAATTGAACCATTAAACACAAAGCTAATATCATCAGCTTCTACTATTAATCTTGCAAATGAATTTTTTAGTGATGCCCCAGAGAGCTTAATATCACATTCGAACAATTCACTTTTATCTGTATATAATTTATATGCCATTATTTATTCTCCGTATAAGGAAATAGTTTATTGAGTTTTTCTTTTCTATCATCACAGCCACAATCATCTCCTACGATCTTTTTAACTGCTATCTTTATACCAGTTGCTTCAGTGAACTTCTCTATTGTATCACCTAGACCTTTTGACTTTATATTACTATCTTTATTGATGATCTTATCTCTTTTATTATTAATTCAACATCCTTAACTTTTGTCTTGATATTCTTGACCTCTTTAGTCTCATCATATTTTTTAATTCCATTCATACGCATTACTAGCCTTATAACCTTTTTCTTATCTTTGTCATTAAGCTTTTCAAGCGTTTGGTCAAGAGGTATTCCTCCTCCTAATGCTAAACTTTGAACAAGGAATACTTCATCCCAAGTATACTCGAATCGTCCAGTATGCTCTTTGTATAATGCATCCCCTAAAGAAGTGCCCCACGTAAAGTTAGCATCCTTCCATTTTATAATGTTCTTTATCTCAGTAGACATATATAAATATCATCCTTGTTTCGTTTAAGTTAATGTTAATGTTACTGATTTGCTCACACCACTTTTAACAGCTGTCATAACTATTGAATATGTAGCATCCCTACCCTTACCTGTTGTTATCATTTCACCAAAAGATAAAGCTGTTCCCGTTCCTCCAACTAAAGATACTTTTGCCGTATTAGCTGTTATAGCACTGGCTTGGCCACTTGTTATAGTAGTCTCCGATGTTGTTGCTGAGTTTCCATTTATACTACCAACTATAGTTTCTGAGAATGTTTTTGTTCCTGTCAATGTTTGATCACCAGCTAGTTGAACTATATTAGTATTTGTTATACTAGCTATCTTAGTTGCTGTATCTGCATTACCTGTTGTGTTTTGATTTCCGGCTGCATTAACTCCTGGTAAGTTTATATTTGCTGTTCCATCAAATGATACACCTCCGATTGTTCTTGCATTCTTTAGCTTTAATGAGCCTAGGTTCTTTTCTGCATCTTTATCAACCTTAAATAGGTCTGTTTTAGATGCATCTGCCTTGTCTTCCCCAATGTCTTTTACATCAAATGCGGATTGTGGGTCTTTTGTTCCTATCCCAATCTTTCCACTACCTGAGACATAGAATGCTATTCTATCATTTGCAGTTCCTGATATTTCTTTTGGTACTCTAAGCTGTATACTTGAAGGATCATCTGGATCTATTTCCCACTTTGCAACTTGCTTAAATGTTGAGCTAGATACTGGCCTTTGGCCTTCTGAGCTTCCTGATGCTGGGATTGATCCCGAGTATATTATTATGTCCCTGGTAAACATTTTTTGATCTCCTTTATTTCGTTCTTTAATTCTTCTATTTGGCCTTGTTGCTCTTTAATACCTTCAATAAGAAGTGCAGTTAATTTGTCATATTGAACAGTTAAATAGCCACCTTTCTTACCATCAATATCAATTGGTGCTGGAGAAACTGCTTCTGGTAAAACTTTTTGTATTTCTTGAGCAATAACACCTACGTGGTTATCTCTTTTCTTTTTATCTTCCCAATCACTAGTAGAAAGATACCCCATCTCCTTAGCATTTTCATTATAGTCAAATGTTACTCCTCTAACCTTTAATATCTTATCAAGTGCATTAGGTATAACTTTTACGTTTGTTTTTACTCTTTTATCTGAAACACCGTCAGTGAGGGATCCCCTTACACTTACATTGTTACTATTATATTGCCACCACATTACATCATGGTTTGTAGAATCATTATAATCTGTTCTAAATAGAACAACAGCATCTTGAGACCAGTGATTTATTTCCTCAACGTGGGCGGAACCTCCGTCGAATCCTATTCCTCCACCTACGTTGGCTGCTTGGCCAACAAAAACACAACCTCCACCGTCAGAGTTGTGTCCTATAGCTGCAATAAGTGATGTTTCAGCATTTGTAGATGCTTTTACTAAAAGACATGATGCACCGTTGGATAGATCACTATCTTCAAAAAACATAGGTAAGCCTTCTGCAGAGCCTATATTGTCATTACCAATAGTTACTTTATCGCCTAGATATATTTCTCCATCTGAGTCATCTATCATCAATAGAGTTCTATTGTTATATTCGCTGTATATTACGAATCTCTCAGATGAATCCATTCCAATCTTCCAACCATGTGTTCCAGGAGTTGTTCCTGTTGATGAGTTCATAAAGTGCATATAGATATCAGCAGAGTCTTTAGCTATAAGTGAAATTCCATGATCTCCTCCACCTGTAGGTTCAACAACTGTAAGCATTGTCGATTTAACCTCATCAAGATCTCCAATAATTGCACTTTGTGAGTTAGCGAAGTGTCCATGTTCACCAAAGAATGACCATTGCTGATTTTTTGTTGGATCAGCACATATTGCCCTTGAAACTATTCCGTATGCATCATGGGCATAGTGTCCTACAATATTATCTACCGTAGCTTCTGCATTGTGTACACTAGCAACAATAGCACCTACATCATAACAAGAGCCACCACCACCTCCACCTTTTGTTCCACAGGTATCAATGAATGTAGTTGTAAAGCTAGTATAGTCTGTATTCACTGTAGTATTATCACTTAATGCAAACATTGCACCTAGTCTACTATCTGATATATTTCCACCACTAGAGCCTACAACGGTTGACAATACAGTACTAAACCCTATAGTTCCATCACCATAATCACTTGAACCAGTTATTAGTATAGTTCCGTTTGTCATAGACATTCCTGGATTTGATCCATCAATGTTATCATCAAGAGTCATTACAGTATTTCCAGAGCCATCAAAGAAAGACATACTTGCATTAGTACCATTTAACTCTATTCTTTGTGCTGCTGGATTACCTACAGTAATTTTACCTGCACTACTCATTGTGACCTTAGCCTGTTTTAATTCTGAGTTATTAAATTCCCATCCAGCTATTTGGTTTGTCGAACCTAATTGAAAGAATTCATCACCATCTTTAGTACCTTGCAATCCCCATGTCCCGGAATTGTAATTAAACATCATAACAAGATTACCAGAACCACCTGATAAATCGCCATCTGGTGTTACTAAGAATCTGTGGTTAGGTGTGGTATCTGCAAACATTTGTAAATAACCACCACCTGCGTCTGGTACACTTTTTATTTGTGTAGCATCTATATTAAAGTTAGCTATCTTACCTGCACTTGCAGTAATTGTTCCAGATAGATAAACATTTTCACTATATAAACCAAATCCTGGATCTGCTGGAACTGGTCCTTCTCCTGCAACACCAGATAAATCACCTAGCCTAGCTCTTCTTTTTACTGATGCTGCATTACTTCCTGTTCTTTCTAAAATATCTATATAAGGCGTTGAGGTGTCACTTGGTGATGCATTTAAGTGTATGTAACCACTTCCACTTACACCTGCGGATGCTATTACTTGTCCAGCACTCATGCTAGGTATTGTTCCAGCACCATCTTGATTTCTTAATACTGTTAATGTGTTTGGCTCACTTGTTGTGTCAACACCTGTAATTTTCATAGTTTCTGTAGTGAAACCTGTACTACCAGTTGCTTTTGATATTATGAATTCATTTGCTACAAAACCATCAGCATTTTTTACTGGAATTGTTGTTGTACTTGCCAGTATTATACTACTACCAGTGACTGTTGTACCATTTGATACAAGTAGCTGTCCACCTACTACATTTACACTTTGTTTTTCAAATACTGCAGTGCTTAGCGTTCCTCTAATTGATGCATTTTCAAATTCAGCTTCACCAGAAGCTTTTATCCTCCATCCTCTACCTGCACTTCCTGGTAGATTGCTTGATGTAAAGTCTGAAGTTTTTAGTTCACCAGATGAGTTTATTTCTAAGTTGTTTGATGATAGTTGGTCACTTGTAAATGTCCATCCTGCAATTTCATTAGTTGAACCTAATTGAAATATGCCTTGATTTCCTACCTTACCTATTATTCCCCAGTTTGCTGCGTGTGAATATAGCTGTATATTATTTTGGGCTGGAGTCAGGTGGGATGGGGATTGAATCTCAATTTCAGGTGTTGAGTCACCCCTTAGTATTATAGTTCCGCCAGATGAAGATATATTATTTGCTCCTACATGCCAATCACCAATAAGTCCTGCACTTGCAGTTATTTCACCGGCTGCACTTACCTGGAAGCTTGATGCAGATATAGTATATAGTCCAGCAGGTTCAAATTTTAACCTGTTGTCTACATCAACTAAATGGTCTGCTTGAATCTTCCATCCACCAATCAAACCTGCACTTGCAGTTATTTCTGTCCCACCACTCGAAAGAGGCCTTACGTGGAAGCCAGAGCCACTAATTTCTATGTCACTTGAACTACCAGATATAAATTGAAGGTTTGGATTTCCAATAAAGAACTTATTTGCTCTTACATCTAGGTCTCCACCATTTTCACTTCTAAATCTAAAGTAGCTTTCACTACTGGCAATTGCTTCTATTCCTACCTCTGAATAGCTTGTAGTTGGTGAGCCTCCAATAAGGTTAAACGAGCCACTCCAAAGCATCCAGCCAGCAGCTGTGCTTGAATTAGATGAAGATGCTGCATTAAACCCTTCATAGCTTGTATTTTTTATTCCTGCCATTTTATATCCCTAGACTTCTTTTTATATATAGTGCTTCTTTCATACTTGTTATCCTAAAGCATTTGCATTTAAACCACCAGTCGTTGCTGGTACACCTGGGTTTGTCACATCACCTGCAACTCCAAATATCTGAATTCCAGTACCAACGGTTTGGCCTACACCTCCAACTGTCGTTGTTCCATTTTGCACATCATTTGGGTTGTTTGTATATGTATTACCACCTTGAACCCACAGCCCATATAGATAATAATCCTTATTTGCTTTTTGATTATACCAATTAAAGAACTCTAGCTTAAAGTCCATTATTTCACCATATTGCTCTGTTCCTAGCTTTATTTGCATTCCGAAGTCTGCAGGTGTAAAGCCTGATTGATTTTTATTTTTTATTGATATCTCAGATACTACCCAACTTCCACCAGTAATGATAAACCTTAGCTTATTATCAGAAGTGGTTGGTCCCTCAGTTGAAAAGTTTGCAAATTGCTTTCCAAAAGATAGAATACCTCCACCAGCAGCTTGATCTGGGTGTATGTAATATGATCTTACATATTTTCCAAAATTATGCTCATATAGTGGATCATTTGGGTGCTGAGATTGAAATGCCGAACCTGTCATATATACATGTAGGCATGGGTTGTTATGGCCAGTTGGTGCACCATCACTACCAGTTGCGAATGCTGCATATTGTTTTGCGTTTAATATAAATGACAACTCATACGGTGTGTCTGAACTAAGTTTTATCCCTGTCTTTGTGTGGACGTCATAGAATGATCTTGCCTTACCTGGCCTTAGATTTGTTCCATTCATTGGAAGGTTAAAGCTTTCATAGCCACTTGGTATATATGCCAACCCATTACCCTCTATTGGTAAAGTTGCAGCTGTTATATTGTCCCAAGATTGACTAACTAGATCACTTCCATCTCCACAAACAAGTGAGCCTAATACAATTGTATCACTTATAGATGCTGTTGGGAATGGAGGGTAGTTTGCATTTGGGTTGCTTTCATTAGAATATACTTGACCTCCTGGAGTACCTTGCCATGAGATAATATAGTCAGTTTCTGCAAGTGATGTTGATACAGGTGCTGGATCTCCATTTCCATCAATATCTGGGAAGTTGTTAGTTAAATATGTTCCAGACCCTGTATACCAATTATTGTCTATTGTCTCAAAGTTGTCAAAGAAGCCAATACTTGATATTGGTCTGTTGGAGCTTTCAGATACTAAAAGTTCACTTCTCTCTACTATTTGCTCATCCATAAATTCCCAAGACTTAATACCTGCCTGAGGACGCTTAAATAGCTTAACCTTATAAACATCACCTGTAATTGGTTGCATATTTTGTATCCTAAAGTTTAGATAAGATACTATATTGTTTACTTGGTACCGTTGTGGTTGCTGAGCATATGATAGTGACACATGGAGGCCTGAATTTACCCATTCATTAAAGAAGTTTGTTTTTATCTGACCTGCACCTAAAGCGCCAGGAGAGTTTTGATTAGCATCAACAGCCCATAGAGAAGATTCTATATTATGAACTACTGGAGATGTATAATCTTGAAGAGATCCTCCAGCCCAAAAATTATTCTTAATTGTGGAGTTTGTGTTTAGACTATCATAGTATATCATTGTCAGCTTAGGTGGCAATAAGATCTTGTTTGTTTGAGCACCTGAAGGAGGTGGTGGAGGTGGTGGTGGAAAAGTTGGGTCACCATTTGGTGGCCACCATACAGGATCGCCAAATGGGCTTCCGCCATCAATAGTTAAACCCTGAGCCATTCCATTCCATGCCATCTCTCCATCAAAGTATGGCATACCTGGGTTAAGTGTTATTGTTCCATTTTCAAGACCATTTGTGTAATAATCTGTATATACACCTGAGTGAACCATTCCACTTCTTGTAAATATAAATGACCAGGGGGTTGGGTTAATAAGGACCTGATTTGTATTGTGTGCAGATGGTGTTGGATCTATTGTCCCTCTAAATGGTATTGTTTGGTAGTCATATTGAGGTTTGTACCATAGCATAAACTTTTGCTGGTAGTTAGGCATTGACATTCCTCCTCCAGATCCAAAACCAGGAGTCAATCCCCCATCATAATGCTGTGCATTAATTAGCTGAAGTGTTGCAGGTGGGTTTGTGCCTTGATCATTGTAGATGTGAGCTTCTGGGGTATACTTTTGAGTAGGTGAAAAGAATTCCCATCCACTTGAACCTCCATAAGAAGTCGCAACTCCAGGGCCCCAATATTCTGCAGCTTGTTGACCTATTCTCCATAATTTGAATCCACTTTGAGGATCTAAGTGTCTAGACATTATTGATGCTCCATCAGCAGGAGTGTATGTTGGTGGTGCACCAGACATAGAAGTCATGTCATCTTCTAAGCCAGCTTTTGAAAATTCAGTATCAAAATTTGTATTTGCTCTAGACTGAGAAAACCTTGTCCATATAGGTGCACTAGACTTACCAAACATATTTGTGCCAAAGAATTCATGAAACATTCCTACAGCATATATTGCTCCACCCATATCTCCAGAGTTATAGTATCCGAAGCTACCCATATCCCAAAATGCTTCTCCTTGGGTGTTACCAATAATATATACTCCGGCACCAACATTATTTCCATCATTGTCAACTCCATTTTCCACCCACCCATTAGGGCCATCACCTCCAGAGTCTGGTTCTAGATTACTTATTGCAGCGTAAAAGCTTGGCTTAATAGCATCTGCCCAACCGTCATTTATTTGAGCTGAGGATGTAACATCTGAAAGTGGTATATTTCCAAAGTCATATACTCCATTTGGAAAGTTTGGTATATTTCCATCTCCTGGAAAATTAGAGTAGTTTCCCGAAGTAGTATCTCCTCCCTCTAAGTAGTCACTATATCCATATTCTCCAGATGTGTATAATGTATAGTAAACTGAGTCACCTATTGAGCCAGTCTCATTTGGAGCCCAAAAAGAGTGAGATGCCATAAGCCTCCACATTGTTTTACCATCTATAGAGAATCCGTATGCAGATTCATTTCCTACATCTGCAAGAGCTTGTGGGTTTTGGACTTGCACATTTATTCCTGCTCCATTTATATATGGTGAGCCAGGGCCTGCATTAGTACTTGTTGCGAATGGTGTAGGTAGTGACTGAGATATGTTGTGAGTTGCAGCATCATTTGCTTGTCCAAATACATGTACTGGACTTGGTTCAGTATAGCCTTGTTGTCTACCACTACCAGTTTGCACTCCTATCTTTATCTGGTTTCTATTTGAAACTCCATTATAGTACTCAAACCAACCTGGAATCCTCTCTCCTTCAAGAGGGTTAATGCCACCATTAAGAGATTCAATAGCAGAGTGATATGTGCTATACATTGCAGACATAGAGTAGTATATGTGTGTATCCATATTCTCTAGATTGTCACTAGTTATATAATTATATGAGTATGTTGCTTCATATACAGATCCAGACAATGCATTACTATCAGCTAAGTTGCTAAACTTAGTCCTGTCATAGTCTAAGAATATGAGCTCACTACTATTAGGTCTAAATGGCTCTATTACTATATCCTTTGACCATCTAATGTTTATTTCGCCGTAGTATTTTGCTACATCTGGGTCTGGATGATTTTGTATTAGTGACCCATCTGGTGTTCTTGCTGCCACACCAGCTACTATTAGCTTACCTATACCAGGAGCTGCATCCTCTTGTACCCACACTGCTATACATCTCTTACCACCTTTTGCATCAAGAATAGTATTGTTATCTAAACTAGACCATAATCTATCTATTCCGTATTCTGTAACCTCAACAAATACATTGTCGCCATTAGAGTCTAATACCTCAATAAGTATCTCAGTTTCTCTTTCTAAGAAGTTATCATCACCTAATAAAAAGATAGCATTCTTGCCACCTTCAAATTGAGTAGGGGCCTGTATTATTTTGAAGTATTGAGCGCTCATTGCACTAGTATCTTCTATAAGAATGTCCTTCCCTAAAAGATCCCAGTATTCAATGTTTTGCCTTGCGGCAATAAAACTGTCTCCATATATGTCAATTCCTGTTTCAATACTATTTGGCATAGTTATAGCTCCTTTTAATAATAAATATCAATAGATGATATTACTGAATCCTGACTGCTTGGTTATTTCAATAGATTCATCACTCATGTCTTTCATAATGTCAATGTGAGAGATAATAAATATAAAGTCAAATTCTGTTTTTAAGTATTCAAGTAATGTAGTCATTGAACTAAGATTTGTTGAGTCTAGATTTCCAAAACCTTCATCTACAGCTAGGAAGTTTGGCCTAGGTAGATTTGACACATTTATTAATGCAACTCTAATAGCTAATGAAGCTATAAACTTTTCCATACCTGATGTTAGCTCTAGTGGCCAAGTGTTAATGTCATCATAAACTATATTTGCAAGTATATTCTTTCCGTCAACACTAAATGTTATAGAGAACTCAACTATTTGAGATAAGATATTATTTACCTCTGCCTGAATATATGGTAGGACATTAGTTATAATATCATAAGGTATTCCATCTCTCTTAAGTGCAGTTAGATAGTACTCATATGCCTTTTGCTTACCTTCTAGGTCATGAGCTCTTTCTATTAAGTCATTTATTGATTTTATCTTATTTTCTGCTAGCTTAATATCACTAAATGCACTTGTGACAACACCTTCGGCACCTACAAGTTCAATATCATAATTTTCTTTTTTAAGATCTAAGACTTCCAATTCAGAATTTATTAACTTATTGTCAGCAATTGCTTGTTCATTCTTATTGTATCGCTTAATATCTCTGTTAATTATTCTTAAGTCAGACTTTAATGTGTTTATGTCAGATTCTCTATTTGCAGTTTTTGCTTTTATTTCTGACTGATATTGCTTTATTGTTGACACTTCTCTTTCTAGGTCTATATGCAACTGTATATCTGTAAAGTTTGAGTTCTTAACCATAATATTTTCTAGTGATACCTTTTCATCTAAGAGGCTTCTTACATCACTTTTAAGTTTTACTATATCTTCCTTTGCCTTATATGCAGACTTAACAAACTCATTGTCACAGCAAAAGTTACAATTAGGATCATACCTATGAGTGTCCAGCTTTGATATTAGATCTAACTTATTTTTTACAGATACTTTTATAAGTTCTATATTTTGCTTTACTTTTCTATAGTCTATCTCTGCAGTATCATATACCTTTTTTGTTTGCTTTGCTAAGTCTAAGTCTATAGAGGCTAAGTCTTTTGCTATTTGTCTATATGACTTTTTATTTTCATCTGTATAGCTTTTATATTTTTGCAACTTACCTTTGTGTTCTTCAATTGATTTTTCAACAAATGCCCTTCTTGATTCTAGCTGATCTATATCCAGAGTGTCATCTATTCTACTTAATGTCTTAGATATAGACCTTATTTTTGTATTGACTCCTGCAATTTCCTTTTTAATATTTTTTAACTCAACATTTTCTTTTTCCCAAATAAGCTTTGCTGCATCACAGTCATCTTCTGCATCTACTAACTCTTGTGAGTAGTCTGTCTTCTTAAAGTCTTTTAATAGTGCCTGAACATCTCTTATCTCTTCATTTGCTATTTGATATAGCTCCTCAAAGACTGTTATATCTAAGAATTGTGCTAGTAGGTCTTTCTTTTCTAGTTGAGTCTTATCTATAAACCCTGTATTGTTATTTTGTACTGATAGTGCAGTTAGTACAAAGTCATCATATGTACCTAGATACCCTTGTATGTTTTGATTTGTATATACTCTTTGCTCTCCGTTTAGTGAGATTCTATCGCCACCTTCACCATCCATCCAAAAGTCAACTACAACCTTGACATGTCCATTCTTTTCTCTCTTACCCTTTCTTTCAATAAAGTAATTTACACCATCTATTTCAAAGTTAAAATAGCAATCAAAGCTAGACCTCTGGTTGTTTAGAACATCACCTGCACTCTTTGTTCTAGAGCATTTATCAAATATACAATATGAAAGTGCATCCAAAAGTGCAGACTTACCCATATGATTCTTTGCGAATAAGCCTACAACACCTTTTGGTTTTGAAAAGTCTACACTATTATCAGTACCATAGCTAAACATATTTGAAAACTTAAATAGCTTTGGCTTCCAGTTAATATGCCTAGAAACAGCAACGTTTGTTAGGCTTTGGTTAAGCGTTCTGTTTATGTTCTTTATTCGGTTTAAGACGTCTGTCTCGATTGAAAAATTTCTAGTTAAATAGTCATCAATCAATCTATTCTGATAATTGACGTCTCTAGTATCCTTCGTTAGAGAACGAGCTTTACGATTCTCTCCTGTATTAGATATATTATCTTTCTTTATTGTAACAATGTCTGATGTCTTACATTTTCTTTTTATCTGCGCTATAACCTTCTTTAATCCTGCCTGGGTAGTGTTTTCTGTTCTTATCCTTACCCTTGGATACTTTGGTATGTTGGTAATATCTGGAAGCTTGCCATCTATAACATCTACTGTGTAGTATCCGTAGTCATTGTCTAGTTGAACAAAGTTATGCTTTCTCTTTTCTACATCCCAAAGTGTGTATCCATGACCATTAAATGCCTCACCAAAGTTTTGCTGTATTAGTGAGCCTACATAGTGAATTCTTTTCTTTTTGTCCAAGAATTGGTGCTTGTGTATATCACCTAATAGTGCAAGGTCATAGCCAGAAAACATTGATACTTTAAGATCATCATTTGAAACCTTAAAGCCAATATCAGTAGTTGAGCTATTAACTGGTCCGTGAAAGAGTGCTATCTTTGTTTTTGCATCAAAAGAGTCTGCTTTTATAAATGTTTCTGGGTCATCAAATATACTAAATACAGCAAAGTGTGTATCTGCAATCTCGTAGACAGCAGAGTCCTTTAAGTAGTGCAATTGTGGATGGTTCAAGTTATCTATTATTGGAGAAAGAGAGTCCATCCTACTACTATTATTTAAGTTTGTATCATGATTACCCGTAATTACAATTGTGTGCCTTTTATCTGCTAGCCTCTTAAAGAACTCAGAAGTTAAGTCTATAAGTTCAGGTGATATGTCCGTCTTATTATGTACAATATCTCCACCTACATATATGATTGCATTTTCTGGTAGCTTATCAACCTCCTTATACAACTTTCTAAATATGTGTCTATATTCTCTGTGCCTCTGATAGTTCCTTATGTGGATATCAGCTATATGCATTATCTTATCTAGCTTATCAAACCCTACATTAATCTTCATATAATTTATACTCCATAATCTTTGTGAATGTAAGAGAGTCTGTTGACTCAATTATCTTGTTTATCTTTTCTCTACCAAGCTCGTTTGGATCCTTGCCTGGCATATCTACTAATCTAACATCAACGCCACAACCCATAAAGTATTCTGCATGCCTTATTGCATCCTTTTTGGCGTCATCGTCTAGTACTATATTTATTATTTTAATCTTCTTCTCTATAATTTTCTTTCTTAGCTCATTAGATATAAGCTTACCAAATAGTGGTATTGCATTGTTGTCAACCGTCATTGCATCAATTGGCCCTTCTACTAGTGTCACTGGTTGAGTCCAATCTATTAGTAGCTCGAATCCAATAATGTCTTTTGACACTTGAGGATTTTTATGCTTAAAGCTTGTGTCGTAAAATGATCTTCCAGTAAAGTAGTTAAGCTCACCATTTGAGTCATAACTAGGAATTACTATCATGCCAGAATAGGGTCCATCCTCGCAGTATCCTATGTTATACCTTAGTATGTCATACTTGCTAAAGCCTCTCTTCATAATATATCTAAATGCATTTCTAAAGTCTGGGCTGTTTTTATTACCTTCAATTATTGGTATGAAGTCTTCTGGTAAGCCTACCACAGTTTCTGCAGTATTTTTTAGTGTTGGTATTGCATCACCAACCAGATTGTAGTATTTTTTTATCTTATCTGCAGAGGCACCAACCTTCATGAATATCGAGTAAAGCTTTCTACCTTTCTTTCCACAAACCCAACATTGCCATTTTTGACTTATAATGTTTATACTAAGCTTTTTCTTGTGGTGCATGCAATACGGACACTTAAATGATACCTCATCATTATTGACATGGCCATTACCTAAGATACCTTCTAATAAACTTATTACTCGAAAATTTGACATAGTAATAATATAACAAAAATATGTGAAATACTTAAACTTATTGTAACCAATCTTCAGGAATTTCCTTACTTGCAAACATTATTCCGTGTTTTGTACAGAAGTCTGCATATGTAGTTTTTGAACCCTTTCTTATCTTTGACTTTTCATTCTGAAAGACAATCCTTATATCTAATTTTGGGTTCTGATCTCTTATTAGTAGGTGCTTTTGCCTATCCTCTAGTGTCCATCTACCCTTTGTTTCTATTATTACCCCATTTGGTAAAAAGAAGTCCGGTGTGTATGTTCTCTTCTTCTCTGGGACAGTAAAGTTTACCTTCTCAGATTCATACTTAAATTTTATCTTTTTGCTTTCTAGTTGTAATGCAGTGTCATATTCAAATCCACTCTTATAACCATTCTTTATTGCAATCTGTCTTTTATTTGATTTTCTTGCCATATCTTATTCTTAGTGATAACCGTTTAGTAGTTCCAATAGATCATCAATTGCAGCATGTCTATGATTATCTGTTAGAACTGTTTTGTGTACATATTTTGAATTTATTAACTTTGACATGTCGTGGAATGCTGAATAGTTTTTATCCTTAAGATCCATTTGGTATGAATCACCACAAAATATCATTGTTGAGTCTTTACCTAACCTGCCAATTGCCATTGCTAATTGAGACCTAGTAAGATTTTGAAACTCATCTACAATAACAATTGAGCTATCAAATGTCCTACCCCTAAAGTGTGCTAGTGATACTAACTCAATTTGCTCAGCCATCTCCATCTTGTCTAATATCTCTGGCTTGTTGTAGATCTTTCTCATATTAGATCTAATAGGTACCAACCACGGCTCCATCTTTTCTTTTTCGGTCCCAGGTAGGAAACCATTGTCTTCAGTTGCAATTGTAGGCCTTGTAATTATTATCTTATTGCACTGCCTCTTAAAGAATAAGTCTAGGGCAACTTGTACTGCTAATAGTGTCTTACCACTACCTGCCTTACCTACAATAAAATTAAATGGGTGGTTTAGTATTTCTGTTTTTGCAGCCTTTTGCTCAGCTGAGAGACTTAGTGAGAACTTCACTGAGCCTTTTGGTGCTTTCTTATCAGTATTAGCTTTGGTCAAAATGTGACTCCCTTTATTTTTTAAGCATCAAATCTTACAACAACACTTATGTCATAATCATTTGAATTTTTTAATGGCCTTGCCAACTTACCAGTTGCACAAAGATCTCCACTATCATTATATAAACCTAAAGTAGTTATATAAGGTGTAAATGCACTTGATGTTGCAATACTTCTTAGTATATAGCTACCCGTTCCTTCTGCTCCCGCAGCAACTCCATTGTTTGAGCCACTTAATATTGTTGGGTTAACAGACTGATTAAATTCTCCATCTTGTATTGTGCAATAGTATTCGTGTTCCGTCATTGAAAGAGTACTTTTAAAGTATATATTCCTTGTCCCACCTGCAACTGATCCATTTTCATCTTGCATTTCTGCATAAAGAAGGTCAACTAAGGGGCCTGATGTAACTATAATTCCTGAGCTATAGAATATATTTCCTCTAAGGATTCCGTTTCCGTTTAAAACATTTCCATTGCCATCATCTACCAATCTGAAGCCTTGGCCACCAGAGTGTGATACTACCAATGATCCAGGCTTTATACCTTCACCTATTATATTTGTAGGCAATTGCCATATTGATCCTGTTGTATTACTGGCAGCAGGGTTATAGAAGGCATTTGTATTTCTTAGCCTATTATATTCGTGGGCATTCTGGCTTGTATGTTCAGACACACCATCAACAAAAGACTGGCTTATTGAGCCTGTTCTGTAAAATGTTTGTAATAGACTGGAGTATACTAGTCTGTCATATAATGGTCCAGTTGATGTGCTACCAGTACTACTTTGTATTGAGGCTACACCTTCATCATCGCCAAAAAATTGGCTTGCACTATAGTATGCTCCATATCCACTATGCCTCTTATACTTACCATATTTGAATCCAAGTGTGGTAAGATCTGTGTGATGGATATTCCATTCCTTATGAGATTTGAAGTCTTGTATGGAGATGTCATCAGGAAGTAAATCCTTATAAGTAATTGACATTGCTTATCTCCTTTAGTATTCTAGCTTAATCTTAATTAATGCCTCTCTAGTAAAGTTCTTTAATAATGGCTTGCTTAGCTTTGCAGTAGCTACCAATTCATTTTCATCATTAAACATACCTACAGTAGTAACATAAACTTGTGGGTCTCTTACCATTGTTGCATGTCTTATTTGACCTGAGTCAGGCAATGTAAACGTTGGGTTTGTACTAAAGTTATAGTCACCATTTTTAATTCTACAAAAGTAGTGTGCCGAAGTAATATCTTCTTGGCTTCTTGCAACAAAGAGTGAGCCCGTTAGTATATTTGCCCATATTTCTTTATTATGGAATAGATTTGCATTTGCTGATTCTGTATGTTGGTATTTTGTAAATGATGGATATGCATCACTCGTATACACGTTTGAAGGTGTATCCATACTAGCACCACCACAAAGTAGTCTCTTTGAAAGTATCATCGTAGCAGCTTCAGGGTAAAATAGTCCATATATGTGTGTTGAATCATATATAGCAGTATCAGAACCACTAACTATATTAAATACAGACTTTCCACCTTTTGTAAGTGCTGTGTTTGATTTGCTATCATCACAAAGGTTGATTTGGTGTAATGTGCCACCAGAGCCAGATGATAATAACATTGACCAATTACCAGGATTCATTTGTTCTTTATAGTTTCTTCTGTCAATTGTTATTGCAAAGAATTCATGGTCATCAGTTCCATTAACAGTAAATATATCATCAGTTGCATCAAGTAATATATTTGCATACTGTGTGTATATTGCCTTTGTAGCTGTCATCCCTCCAGATGCACCAGAGCCAGAAACTGAACCACTACCAAAGTAGTTTCCATAAGCTACAGTAAACTCAGGCTGAGCAAGAGCTGAGTCTGAGAAGCTTTGAACATAATACTTATTGTGAGTTGCAGATGATGTAAAGAATGCAGCTGCTTTTAGTGAACCTGTTGTCCCTGCAGTCCACATTCCGTCAGTTACTGCCACTTTTGTGTTTGATTCAATAACATCTTCTGCATCAAAGTCTTGGAAGACCTTTGCTTGAATTTGTTGTCTTCTTTTGACTACCTTTTGTTCTTGGATAGCCCTTCTATTTAATTTTGATATTCTTCTTGCCATTTAATTATCCCGTTATGCTAGTATATCTAGTGATGCATCCTTCTTAATTGTTATTGGGATGTCTACACTACCACCCGTTTCATTAGCAGTTATTGTTAATGTTGTTGTACTATCTGATGTAAGCTGTTTTGCTACTACTTCAAACCTTAAACCTGTTACAGAAATAGATTTAGCATCATCACCTAATACATCTGATGTTGTAGCTGATCCTATTGACCCACCTTGTGCAACTCTTAGAATTGCATAATCACTATTTCCAAGTGTTGCAGTATAGCCTAATACAGAGTTACCATTTGATATATTTGCAGTTGCTGGTGTGATTACTTGTCTACTTCCAGGTCTCTGTAATGTTATTGAAGATAGTCCTGTTTCTAAGACTGGTAGCCTTAGTGTATTCTTACCTAAAGAGATAAGCTTATATTTCATCATTTGATTTTCAAGTGGGAATGCCTCTAACATTGGTAGTGCTTCAATTGCCTCACCATATTTGTCTGAACCTTGGTCATGCCCCACATCCCATAGCCTATAATCTATCTCATCATCTGCCAGTGCAAACTTAGTAATTTCAAGTTCACCTTTAGCCAACAGCTCTCTGCCTTTCTTTGTAAGAATTGCATCTACTGTTAAGCTTGTATTATCTAAATATCCCATTTATTTCTCCCGAGTTGTAATTGTATTTAATATAAATATCTTTTAATATATTTTCTGTTACGTATTATTATTTTACGTTTAACTTTCCACCTCTTGTATTTTCTCTAACAATAAGTTGGTTTGTCTTAATTAATATGAATGACACTAAAGGACCTCCGTCTACAGTATCATTTGAGTTTTCATTAAAGCTGTTTGCTACTTGCTTACTACCTAGATAGTATGAGTTTTTAAGTCCACGGCTTAAGTTTTGGAATCTTGGTAGCTTATTTCTTAGACTGCTTTCTGTTGGTGCGAAGTCTCTAACTCCATGTCCAGCAGTTATTGCCCTTGAATCCATCCAAGTAAAGTCTAGTAGACTAGATGTTGTACCTAGCTGCCATGATGACTGCGAGACCCATGTTCCGTTTGAGTACATACCCCTACCTGTCATATCAGTTAAGCCTATATATGTATCTGCAGTAGAGTAGTCTCCATCTCTTGAAAGAGCGGGGTCAAGCATTTTATCTGTGCCTATTGCAGTTACAAAGCTAGCAGTCATATCAGAAACTATACCTTCAAGGGCCCAATTTTCTCTGTATTCATCTCTTTGCCTTATCCCTGTTGAGTCAAAGCTTTGAACCGATGGCGAAGTTGCATCATATAATAATTCAGGCTGGCCTTGTATCTTTGCCCTTTCTAATGAGTGTGGCTTAATTATAAGACCAACCCTCTTAACTGCTCTTGCAGGTAGTAAGTTTTCTAGCTGTCTAAAGAAGCCTTTATTAAAGTAGTTTAATATCTTTGCAAATTCAAATGCATTCCCTGGTTTAGATAACTTCTTAAAGTATTCGTGCCTTAAAGAAGATAGTAATGGATATGTTGTCTTATATCTATCTCTTGGATCACCAACAAAGTCATCAACTCTGTTTTCACCAAATTGATATGCTATATCTAGGTCTGTGTTATCAGAGGGTGATAGTGCTATCTGAATAATATTAGAATCTTTTCCAACGAAGTCTAGTGAGCTTGAGTCATGACTTTTATTTGGAGATAAGAATCCGTCTTTATATGTTTCTAGATTTCTTATCTTTCTATCACTTCTCTTGTTACCAATCGAATTAGGTACAGATATATAATGTTCTTCTATTTGTTCTTTATAGTTTCCATCTGCGTCTGTTTCATTCCTAAAATTATTAAAAGTTGCGTAGCTTGGTGCAGAAGTTCCTGTATAAAAATGGGATGATGGATAAGATTGATTTGGGTGGCTTGAGCTAATTTGTGTTTCACCTTCCGTCACATGATGATTATATACGTTACCATCAGACCCCAGTGGGAATCTTCTAGTTAGTGTATCGTATGAACTTGTATAGTGATTACCAAAATATGCTGTTGGTGCCATAGTATGTTTATGAAATGTTTCTTTGCTTATTTCTTCTGCATATTCTCTATATTCTTGTAATGAACCTGAAAAGTTCATATCAGGAGTATCTGTGCCATAGCTCCAACCGCTACCAGTTGTAAAGTGTCCAGCCCAAGTACTTGTATATGATGGAAGGAATAATGAGGAATATCCTAGTCCGTATGAGGTTTTCCCTAAAGCAGTCTTAAAGCTATCATTATAGTCCTCGGGGAGGCCTCCAGCAGAACCTTCAACAAATAATGTTGCACTTCCGCTATGTGTTATTTGATTATCTTCATGATCGCCAGACTTAGCACACCTTAGTGTATAAATTACATCTATATTTCCAGCTGTGACCGGTACATCTGTTGATAGCTGTATATTCCACCAATCGCCATCAAATATAGGTAGTCCATCTACCGATGCAGAAACAACAGGATCAGAGTCTGCATCTGCTAAATAAAACTTAACCGAACCAATACTTCCAGTCCCACCACCTACAGGTTGTAAAAGTACACCCCACTTATTTTGTGACTGAATTAGTGATTGAGGGGTTAGTTGTCCAGACTGGCTATATGACTTAAACCTTAGCTGTATTGTTTGAGGGGAAGCATTAGATGCAAGGCCATTGATATTTGCTGCGTTCTGTGTATCTCTACCTAAACCAATAAATGCACTTTCACTTATATGTATTGCATAGTTATGCTTTGTTAGCTCCTGGAAGTCGGTTCCATCAACTGGTGCACTACCTCCAAACTCCTGAACATTCATAAGTGTCTTTGGTATTCCATAGCAAGACAAGAATGTATTTATACTTCTTTTTGTACCCTTACTTTTTAATAGCTGAGGTAAGTTGTTAAGAACTCTTTTCCAAATTTGCTTATCTACATCTTCAAAGCTAGGAGTCTCCTTTCCTGAAGCATATGAAACAGAACCTCTATACCTTTCTGGTTGTGTATATAAATCTTGTATAGATTGAGTTGTCATTGCCCTACCATATATTCTTACATCATCTAAACTTCCCGTAAACTTGCTTAGAACAGGAGTGTCAGTGCCTCTTGCAAAACCTCCAATTGTAAAGCCTTGTCCTGGAAAGTCAACTCCGTGTATTGTTGGGCCCCAAGCTTGTGAACCAGACTGATTCATATCATATGATGCATCTAGTCCGGTATCATAATCTTTTGTCTCAACTTGTACTCCGTTCCTCCAAAGCTGGATAGCATCAGTAGTTTTTGTTTTGTCTACAGTATACACATAATGATTTAGTGACCCAGTTGCTTCTGAGTTTGTCATTGTATGTTCAATATAATTTGATGATCCATCCCTTTTGTGAAAGTATAATCTTTGGCTAGACTGCCCAACTTGTTTAACTACAGCAAACCCACAAAAAGTTTCATCACTCCCATCATTATCTGAGTCTCCGTGAGACCTCCCATCACATATATACATCTCTTTTGGTGCATCAGTCCACTCATCAAACTTAGCCCAGTAAGATAGTGCAAAACTTCCAGAACCTAACCATTTGTCATTATATCCATCTATATTTGTATTAACAGCATAATTTTGAAATGACTCAGATGTTGATGTAAATCTTGTTGCAAGGCCGAATGCTCCTGGTACTGTATTTTGTACCTCAAGGGCAGCCATATTAACATGATCTCCTCCAGCTATATCTTTTGTTTGTGATACATATTTTCTTTTATACTTACTACTGTCACTATATGAGTATGCTCCGTCAGAGTTTTCATATCCTACCCTTAATAATAGGTCATTA